>Ga0265325_10002893_pt1 | contig 11444 bp, 11 predicted proteins | sample 41420metaG_FD_202090 | JGI IMG/M metagenome (GOLD analysis project Ga0265325, IMG submission 202090) | Rhizosphere microbial communities from Carex aquatilis grown in University of Washington, Seatle, WA, United States - 4-14-20 metaG | ecosystem: Host-associated > Plants > Roots > Rhizosphere...
CAAGGTGATGAATTCGATCAGCGCCACCACGAAGGTCAGCATCGACAGAGCATGGTTGATGATCTCGCGGCTGGTGTTGCGGGTCGCCTTCACCACCTCGATGAACAGCATCCCCAGCGCCGCCAGGATGAACAGGTCGCCCAGGGTGATGCGCCACAGGTCGCCGGAAAACATCTTGATTTCGAAGCCGCTGCTCAGCCAGGCCGTCATGTCATGATGGCTGGCGCCGCCGACCAGCGCCACGACGCTGTAAAGAATGACCGCGACCAGGATGGTCGGAAACGAACCCAACATGTTTTTCTCCCCGCGTTAGGCGATATTAACCCTAGCACAAAACCTCAGGCCGTAGCGGCCTTTCTGCGGTCCCGATAGATCATGGCCATGTTGCGGACATAGATCGGCAGCGGCAGGCAATAGCCCGGCAGCAGCGGCCAGGCTCCGATATGGACGGCATAGCCAAGGCTGATCACCGTGGCGATGACGCTGCAATACCAGAAGGCCAGAGGCACGACGCTATGGCCCTCTTTTTCGCTGCTCAGCCACTGGATGAGGAACCGGAGGCCGAACAGGCTCTGGCCGGCAAAGGCAACGCTGGCCCACACCATGTCGGAGGGGTGCTGCATTGCGGTAAGATACCAATGCGCCAGAAGGTTCATGTCACATTTCCTTCGTTCCAGGCTCGCCGCGGAACCGCCGCGTAAGCCAGATCATGCCGAGAAGATCGGGGATGCCGACCTTCAGCCGGCCCCAGTTGGTGTATTTGGAACGCCCGTGTACCCGCCTGCGGTCGCGCACTTCGACCAGCGCGACCTCCCAGCCTTCGCGGATGGCAAGGGCAATGAAGAAGCGGTGCATGTTGTCGAAGAACGGCATGGCGAGATAAAGGTCGCGGCGCATCGCCTTCCAGCCGCACACCGAATCGCGGGCCCCGTCCTTCAGCAGGCGGCGGCGCAGCCGGTTGGCCAGGCGCGAGGCGATCCGCTTGCTCCAGCTGTCCTCGCGCTTGATGCGCTGGCCAGCCACCAAGCCCAGGCGCGGGTCGCCGCCGAATGGCGCCAGCATGGTGAACAGGTCGGCAGGATCGTTCTGCAGGTCGCCGTCCATGGTGACAACAATGTCATGCCGGGCGGCACGAATGCCGGTGCGCAGGGCGGTGCTCTTGCCATAGTTGCGGTCATGGGCAATGACCCGCAGACCCGGCAGGACGCCGCGCTGGGCGGCAAGCACGGCGGCGGTGCCGTCGCGGCTGCCGTCATCGACGAAGATCACTTCGAAACTGGCCGGATTGCTGTCCGCCAAGACGGCAGCGATCTCGCCCACCAGGGGCGCCATGTTCTCAGCCTCGTCCATCACCGCGATGACGAGCGAAAAGGCAACCGGGCTGGTCGGCATTATTATTTACGCTCCTGGCCTGGCGGCTTTTCCGCCCCGGTCGGGAGGCTTATACAGACCCCGGTTCGCCGGAAAAAGGTCCGCCGATTTTGCGGCGCTCACCCGGTATGGCAGCATATTTCGGGGAGCGGTTAACGCGCATGACGGTCGCTGAGGCTTCCCCGCTATCGCCGAAGCTGCCGGGCTGGCTGACACGCCGCCCGCGCCTGGTGCTGGCGATCTTCTGCATCGCGTTGTGGCTGCCGGGCATCCTGTCGCTGCCGGCGCTGGACCGCGACGAAAGCCGCTACGCCCAAGCGTCGCGCCAGATGCTGGAGTCGGGCAATTATATCGATATCCGCTTCGGATCGGAGCCGCGCTACAAAAAGCCCATCGCGATCTACTGGCTGCAATCGGCCACCACGGCGCTGGCAGGGCAAGGCGATCACGGCCGGATCTGGACCTACCGGCTGGCCTCGCTGCTGGGCGGCATCGCGGGGGTGTGGCTCACCTTCTGGTGTGCCGGCGCGCTGCTCGGCACGGACGGCGCCCTCCTCGCTGCCCTGCTGATGGGCTCCTCGGTGCTTCTCACCGGCGAATCGACCATCGCCACCACCGATGCGGTGCAGATCGGCTGTGTGATCGGCGCGATGGGGGTGATGCTGCGGGTCTACCGCGCCGCGCGCGATCCCGACGCGCCCAGGCCCTCGCGCCTGATGGTGATGGCGGGCTGGACCGCCTTCGCCGCCGGAATTCTGGTCAAGGGCTTTGTCGTGCCGGCGGTCGCTGTCGTCACCGTGCTTGCCCTGTTGGCATGGGACCGCAAGGCTGGCTGGCTGATGGCGCTGCGGCCGGTCACGGGCCTGCTCTGGACATTGCTGCTGGTGGCGCCCTGGTTGGTCGCCATCACCATCACCAGTCATGGCGCCTTCTTCGCCGAATCGGTCGGCCATGATTTCGGCGCCAAGCTGGTGAGCGGGCAGGAGACCCACGGCATGCCGCCGGGCTATTACCTCCTGCTGTCCTCGGTGACCCTCTGGCCGGCGATCCTGTTCGTGGCGCCCGCCCTTGGCGCCGCCATTACCCGGCGCGGCGAGCCGGCGGTCCGCTTCCTCTTGGCCTGGGCCGGCGCCTCCTGGATCATGTTCGAAGCGGTGCCGACCAAGCTGCCGCATTATGTACTGCCTGCCTATCCGGCGCTGGCGATCCTGACCGCGCTGTGGCTGTGCAGCCCCAGGCAATCTCAGGCTCTCGCACCGGTCCAGCCCGCAAAGGCCAGGGATGACGAGGGCACGCCCGCGGCCCCGGCCGCCGCCAAACCGCCGCTGGGACCGCGCCTGCTGGGCTGGATCGCCTCATTCCAATTTCTGTTGGGCGCCGCTGCGCTCGCTGCCGCGATCGTGCTCGCGCCGCAGGCTTATGGCGAGGGACAGCTGTGGTGGCTGGAGGCGCTGGCCGGCTTTGGCGCCCTTTTGGCATTGACCGCGCTCATCCTTGCCCTGCGCGGCCGCCGCTTGCCGGCGCTGGCCGTCAGCCTGATGGCGGTGTTCGTGCTGGTCCCCAGCCTGACCGCGGGGGCGGGGCCGCGCCTGAATCAGTTGTGGGTAAGTGAGCGGCTGAAGCCGCTGGCCGAGGACAATGCCCGGCCCGGCGATCCTCCGCCGGTGGCGGCGGGCTTCACCGAACCCAGCCTGGTGTTCGCGCTGGGCGCCGACACGCGGCTTGCCGACGGCGCGGGGGCCGCGGCCCTGGGGGCGAAGGATGGCGGCCTTGCCCTGATCGAAAGCCGCGAGCGCGGCGCCTTCCTTGCCGGGCTCGCCGAACGGGAGGCCGACGCCACCGAGGTTGCCACGATGCGCGGCTTCAACTATTCGCGCGGCAAGCCGGTCAGCATCAGTGTGTTTCGCGTCACCAGGGTTCATGACCTGCCACAATAGGAGCAGGTCTCGCACCCCCGCCGCCACCCCCCGTCTCTTGACAATGCTATGAAGGTTGGAAATATCGCCGGAGTGGTTTTGCGCGTTCATGGGAGCCGCGGGGGCTTTCGCTGTGCGCATCACTTCGGAGCGTCGCGAGACAGATGGGTCTTCCCATAGCGCGGGGGCGAGAATCCGGTCCCCTCAAGCCTGGTAGCCAGGCGCGCCGCAAAACCTCCACAGCCCCGGTTCTGGTTACCGAAGCCGCCCAGCAGGCGATCGCGCCTGCGGCGAAGGACGCCACCAGGAAGCCGGTGCAGCTCTTTCCCATCGCCGCCCAGAGCCGCGCCTTCTACCGCCGCTTCTATCCCGGCACCGGCCCGGCGGAATGGAATGACTGGCGCTGGCAGATGCGCGCCCGCATCCGCACCCTGGACGAGTTGGCGCGGGTGTTCCGCCTGTCGCAGGACGAATATGACGCCGTGTCCCGGCACAAAGGTTCGCTGCCGGTCGGCATCACGCCCTATTACGCCGGCCTGATGGGCCTCACCGACGCGGCCGAGCCGCTGCGGCGCACCCATATCATGGTGGGCGACGAATATGTTCGCGGCCCCGGCGAGGAAGACGATCCCCTGGGCGAGGACCACGACACCGCGGTCCCCGGCCTGGTCCACCGCTATCCCGACCGGGTGCTGTTCCTGGTCACCGGCACCTGCTCGACCTATTGCCGTTATTGCACCCGCTCACGGCTGGTGGGCGATCCGGGCGGGGAATATTCCTTCTCGACCCGGCAATGGGAAAAGGCCATCGCCTATCTTGAGGCCCATACCGAGGTGCGGGACGTGCTGCTGTCGGGCGGCGATCCCCTCACCCTGGGGGACGACAAGCTGGACTGGCTGCTGGGCCGGCTGCGCGCCATCAAGCATATCGAGTTCCTGCGCATCGGCACCAAGATGCCGGTGGTGCTGCCCCAGCGCGTGACCAAGAGCCTGACCCGCATCCTGCGCAAGCATCATCCCCTGTGGATGAGCCTGCATTTCACCCATCCCGCCGAACTGACCCCGGAAGTGGTCGAATCCACCGCCCGGCTGGCCGATGCCGGCATTCCCCTGGGCAGCCAGACCGTGCTGCTGAAGGGCGTCAATGACGACGCCAGGACCATGACCAGCCTGATGCACGGCCTGCTCAAGAACAGGGTTAAGCCCTATTATCTCTATCAGTGCGATCCCATCCGGGGCTCGGCGCATTTCCGTACCCCCGTGGAAAAGGGTCTGGAGATCATCCGCGCCCTGCGCGGCCACACCACCGGCTATGCCACCCCGATCTTCTGCATCGACGCGCCGGGCGGCGGCGGCAAGATTCAGTTGGCGCCCGACCCGGTGATGGGGCGAGACGGCGATTTCCTGCTGCTGAAGAATTTCGAAGGCGACATCTATCGCTATCCAGACCCAGGCGGAAAACTCGGCGCTGCCGTTTAAATCATGCACATCGGGGTCACCTACGACCTTCGTGACGATTACCGCGCGCTCGGCCTTTCCGAAGAGGAAACTGCCGAGTTCGACGCCGAGGAAACCATCGCCGCGGTCTGCGGAGCGCTGAGCGGCCTCGGCCACCGACCCGAGCGCATCGGCCATGTCAAGGCGCTGGCCGCGGCGCTGGTGGCAGGCCGGCGCTGGGATGCGGTGTTCAACATCTGCGAAGGCTTCAAGGGGGTGGCGCGCGAGGCCCAGGCCCCCGCCCTGCTGGAAGCCTATGACATCCCCACCGTCTTCTCCGATCCCCTGACCCTGGCCCTGGCGCTGGACAAAGCCATGGCAAAACGCGTGGTGCGCGACCAGGGCGTGCCGGTCGCCGATTTCGCAGTGATCGAGAACGAGGCGGACATCGCGCGGGTCATGCTGCCGTTTCCGCTGTTCCTGAAGCCGGTGGCGGAAGGCTCGGGCAAGGGCGTGGGGGCAATGTCCAAGGTCGATGATGCCGAGGGCCTCAGGCGCACCGCCTCGCAATTGTTGGCGCAGTTCCGCCAGCCGGTGCTGGCCGAGGAATTCCTGCCGGGGCGCGAATTCACCGTCGGCATCACCGGCACCGGGGCCGAGGCGCGGGTGCTGGGGGTCAGCGAGATCCGGCCCAACGCCAATTTCATCGGCCATGGCTATGGTTTCGAGAACAAGGAGAAGTGGGAAGACAAGCTGTCCATCGTCCGGGTCGATGACGATGCCGCCCGGGCGGCGGGCGAGGTGGCGCTGAGGGCCTGGACGGCGCTGCGCTGCCGTGACGGCGGGCGCATCGACATCCGCCAGGACCGCGACGGCCAGGCCTGCTTCATCGAGGTCAATCCCCTGGCCGGCATCCGGCCGGGCTATTCGGACCTCTGCTTCATCGCCGATTTCGAAGGCGTCAGCTATGAACAGTTGATCGGCCTGTTCCTTGAATCCTTCCTGCGCCGCCATCCCGAGCTGAAGGATTTGTAATGCGAGTGTTGGTGCTGCATTCCGACATCGCCACGGACGCGCCGCCGGAGGAGCAGGACACCCTGATCGCCGCCGAGGCGGTGGCGGAGGCGCTGGAGCGCAAGGGCCATGCCGCGTCGCGGGCGGCGTTTCGCCAGGACACGCTGGCGGCGGTGCTGGAAGAGAATGCGCCTGATGTCGTGTTCAACCTGGTGGAGGGGATCGATGGCCTCGGTCAGCTTGCGCCCCTGGCGCAGCGGATGCTGGGGGAGCTGGGCATGCCCTTTACCGGGGTTGGCGCGGCGGCGATGGCCCTCACCAACGACAAGCCGCGCACCAAGCGGGTGCTGCGCGATGCAGGCCTGGCGACCCCCGACTGGAGTGAGCCGCCGGATTGGGCCGGGATCGGCGAGGGCCGCTATATCGTCAAATCAGTGCTGGAGGACGCTTCCACCGGGCTGGACGATGGCTGCGTGGTATCGGGCGCCGATGCGATCCAGGCGCGGGCGGCGCAATGCAGGGCGCGTTTGGGCGGCGACTGGTTCGCGGAGAAATTCGTCGAGGGCCGGGAGTTCAACATCGCGGTGTTTGAGAGCCGCGGCGGTCCGCGCATCCTGCCGATGGCCGAGATGCGGTTCGAATCCTGGCCCGAAGGCAAGCCGCGCATCGTCGGCTATGACGCCAAATGGCAGGAGGATTCCACCGGCTGGGCCGGCACGGTGAGGGCCTTCGGGGTGGAACGCGACGAACCGGCGCTGGCTGCCGCCATCGCGGGGGCCTGCCGCCGCGTCTGGAGCCTGTTCGCTTTGACCGGCTTTGTACGGGTGGATTTCCGTATCAGCGAGGCGGGCATCCCGTTCATCCTGGAGATCAACGCCAATCCCTGCATCTCCCCCGATGCCGGTTTCGCCGCCGCCGCCGCCGAGGCGGGCATGGCCTATGACGATCTCATCGCCGCCATCCTGGACGCCGCCCCGGCGGGCGAGACGGTGCGATGAGCGCGGTGCTCGCCTTGTCGCGCGACTATCCCAGCCGCGAAGGCAATCCGGTGCTGCGCGCGGTCGAGGCCCGCATCTTCGCCCTGCGCTATTTCCGCGACTGCATGGCCTGCGGCTTCTGCCACGATGCCTGCTGCGCCCATGGCGTGGACATCGACCTGGACAATGCCGCGCGGCTGAAGGCGATGCCGCCGGATTTCCATGCCCGTATCGGCGCCCCGGCTTCGGAATGGTTCACCGCCGAGGCTGTCGCCGATGTCGAATTTCCTTCCGGCCGCCATCTGCGCACCAGCGTCCGGGACGGCGCCTGCATCTTCCTCAACCGCCCGGGGCGCGGCTGCAAAATTCACGCTTGGTGCCTGGAGAAGGGGATCGACTATCACACCCTCAAGCCGATGGTGAGCACCCTGTTCCCGTTAACGTTCGAGCATGGCGTGCTGGCGGCGTCCGGCGAAATCGCCGATGGCTCGCTGGTGTGCAGCGGCGAAGGCGACACCGCCTATCGCGGGGCGCGGGCGGAACTGGCCTATTATTTCGGGGAAACCCTGGTCGCCGAACTGGACAGCCTCGAAGCGCGCAATTCACCTTGAGCGCGGTTTTCTTGCCGCGGTCCGGCGATCTGCGATAAATTCGCCCCCGGGTGGTGGATCGGATCATGGGTACGCTGAAGCGTTCGGCGATCATTGCCGTCATTGGCGCAATGCTGCTGGGTGCGGCGCTGTTTGCCTGGCAGCGCGAGCAGACTGCCGCGCGCGGCGGCTTCGCCAGCCTGGAGGCGCTGCGCGCCGCCTATGCAAGGGTGACGCCGGGGATGCCGGTGGCGCGGCTGACGGGGCTGGGCTTCGACCGCACCCGGCCCGGGGCAGAGACCTTGTCCTATCTCGGCACCATCGAATTTTTCATGCCCAGGAATTCCGGCGATTTCGACCGGCTGGATCCGGCGATCCTGTCCTGCCTGGCGGCGGCGGACCGCTGCGGGGCCTATGTGTTTCGGCTGGGTGGCGCGGGGGCAGGAGTGTTCGACATGGCCGCCCATGCGGCGGTGTCCGGGCGGATTGTGTTTCTGGTGAAGAGTGGACGGGTGGCTTACAAAGAGGTGGTGGGGGGATAAATCACCGACCGTCATCACCCGGCTTGTCCGGGTGATCCAGTTTTTTCGACCCTTTTTGAGAATATTGGATGTCCGGCGCTTGGCCTGGCGGGCTTCCGGCGCACGCCCGTAGGGGGTGCGCTTCTCGCCCCGCATCGGCCGCTTGGACGCGGCCGATTCAAATTGGTATCGGCAGTTTCGCTGGGATGATGGACGCCTGCGGTTTACCGCGGCGCGAGAACCATCATCATCTGCTTGCCTTCCATCTTCGGGTACTGCTCCAGCTTGGCAATGACCTCGGTGTCCTTCTGGACCCGGTTGAGCAGGTCCATGCCCAGATGCTGATGCGCCATTTCGCGGCCGCGGAAACGCAGCGTGACCTTCACCTTGTCGCCGTCCTCGAAGAAGCGCTTCATCGCCCGCATCTTCACGTCGTAATCGTGATCGTCGATGGTGGGGCGCATCTTGATCTCCTTGATCTCGATGACCTTCTGCTTCTTGCGGGCCTCGGCGGCCTTCTTCTGCTGTTCGTATTTGTACTTGCCATAGTCCATCAGCTTGACGACGGGCGGCTTGGCTTCCGGAGAAACCTCCACCAGATCGAAGCCCTTTTCCTCGCCGAGGGCGAGGGCCTCGTCCAGGCCGATGGGACCGTATTTGTGGCCGTCATCGCCGATCAGAAGAATGGTGCGGGCGGTGATCTCGTCGTTGATGCGCGGGCCATCCTTGGCGGGCGGCGGGGCGGCACCCTGAAAACGTCTGGGGACTATGACTTCTCTCCTTTGAACAGCCGCACGCATCCACGCTTCGCCGGCTCCCTCTGGACCCAAGCGAAACGAGGTTCGATCATGGACGCAAGCGGGAAACCTTTCGGGATGCGCCGGATTGGCGCTCCGGCGACAGTACGCCGGATTCCAGTTAAGATAGGGCGGAAATCGCCCCCGGAAAAGGGCTATTCGGCAACATCCTTGCGGGATTCCGCCTCATTCTTGATGCGGGCGGTGAATGTTTCCAGGGGCATGGCGCCCAAGTCCTTGCCGGAGCGCAGCCGCACCGCGACCTTGCCCTCGGCGGCCTCCCGCTCGCCGACCACCAGCATGTAGGGGATTTTCTGCAGCTGGGCGTCGCGGATCTTCTTCTGCATCCGCTCATTGGAGGTGTCGATGTCTACCCGAAGGCCGGCGGTGCCGTTGACCACCGGGGTGGCGAACAGCGTGTCCAGCACCTTCTGGGCATAGTCCGCCGCCTTCTCGGAGATCGGGATGACGCGGGCCTGCACCGGCGCCAGCCAGACCGGGAAGGCTCCGGCATAGTGCTCGATCAGAAAGGCGGTGAACCGCTCATGGGTGCCGAGCGGGGCGCGGTGGATGACATAGACCGGATGGTCGGCCCCGTCCTCGCCGATATATTTGAGGTCGAAGGTCTCGGTCGCCAGGAAGTCGAGCTGGTTGGTCGAGATGGTGTATTCGGTGCCGATGACGGACTTGATCATGAAATCGATCTTCGGCCCGTAGAACGCCGCTTCCCCCTTGCCCTCGACATAGGAAAGGCCGGATTCCTTCATCGCCTCGCGAATGATGTCCAGCGCCGCGATCCACTTGGCCGGCTGGTCGACATATTTGTCCAACTTGTCGAGATCGGGCAGCGACAGCCGCATGTAATATTCCTTGATGCCCATCAGGTCGTAATAGCGGGCATGCAGCTTCATCACCCGGATGAACTCGTCCTTGGCTTGGTCGTAGCGGCAATAGATATGGGCGTCGTTCATGCAGAAGCCGCGCACCCGCATCAGTCCCGACAGGCCGCCCGACGCCTCATAGCGATAGTCCTGGCCGTATTCGGCAATGCGCAGCGGCAACTCGCGGTAGGAATGGCGGGTCGCGCCATAGATCAGGTGATGGTGCGGGCAGTTCATCGGCCGCAGATAGTAATTCTCCCCGTCGATATCGAGCGGCGAATACATGCTGTCGGCGTAAAAGGGCAGGTGGCGCGAGCGGTAATAAAGCGCCTCCTTGGTGATGTGCGGCGTCGCCACCCGGCGATAGCCTTCCCGGCGCTCCTCGTTCAGGGCGAGGAATTCCAGCTCCTGGCGGATCACCATGCCGTTGGGCATCCATAGCGGCAGGCCGGCCCCGACATCGGGCGAGAAGGTGAACAGTTCCAGTTCGCGGCCCAGCTTGCGATGGTCGCGCTTCTCCGCCTCTGCCAGCCGCTCGAGATAGGCGTCCAGTTCCTTCTTGTCGCGCCAGGCGGTGCCGTAGATGCGCTGGAGCTGGGCATTCTTCGCATCGCCCCGCCAATAGGCGCCGGCGATCTTGGTCAGCTTGAACGCCTCGCCGATATCGGCGGTGGTGCGGAAATGCGGCCCGCGGCAGAGATCGTGCCAGTCGCCGTGATAATAGATCGAGACATCCTCATTGGCCGGGATGCTTTCGATCAGTTCGGCCTTGTAGCTTTCGCCGATATCCTTGAAGTGCTGCACCGCCGTATCGCGCGGCCAGACCTCGCGGCGGGTGGGGCGCGCTTGGCGGACGATCTCGTGCATCTTCGCCTCGATCTTCGGCAGGTCCTCGGGCGTGAAAGGCTCGGCGCGGGCGAAGTCGTAATAGAAGCCGTCCTCGATCGCCGGCCCGATGGTCACCTGGGTGCCGGGATAAAGCTCCTGCACCGCCATGGCGAGCAGATGGGCGGCGTCATGGCGGATCAGCTCCAGCACCTCTGGGTCTTTTTTTGTGATAATGCGGATCTTGGCGTCCTGCTCGATGGGGCGGAACAGGTCCCATTCCTTGCCGTCCACCGTGATGACCAGCGCGGCCTTGGCCAGGCCCGGCCCGATGGCGGCGGCCACTTCCGCCCCGGTGACGCCCCGGGGGAAGCCGAGCGTCTTACCATCCGGTAAGGTCAGACTCACATTGGCGCTGGTGGCGGCAGGGGCGGACACGGGTTTTCTCCTTGCAGAGCGGACGTTTGACCCCTGCCGCCAATTTCGTCAAGCGGTACGCCGTTACGGGGCTTGGCAGAGGCCGGGGCAGATACGATATTAAGGTCTGGTGCAGGGGCATCCGTTGGAGGTCAACATGAAAGCCATAGCTTATTCGGTCCTGGCGGGATTGGTCTTGGCAGGCGCGCTCGCAGCAACCCCGGCTTCGGCGCGGGTCTGCCTCAATACCCGCGATATCGTCGGCAGCAGTTCCAAGGACGGCAAGATTCTCGATTTCACCATGCGGGACGGGACGCTCTACCGCAATCATCTGCAGGGCGTGTGCACCGACCTCAAATTCGAGGGCTTTGTCTGGACCATCCGCGGCCCGGAGGAAGTGTGCGAGAACATGCAGAGCCTTCGGGTGATCAATTCCGGCCAGGTCTGTGTGCTGGGCAAGTTCGATCCGCCCGTGCCCAAGACCCCCAAGCCGATGTGATTAAAAAAGGCCGGGCGAAAGCCCGGCCTTTTTCTTTTACTCCGCTGACGCGAGCACAGATGGGGGTAGCTTAATGCCCTGATCCGTCGCCCTTACGGCTGGCCTCGAACAGGAACCAGTTGCGCTTTTCGGCCTGGTCGATGAAATTCTCCAGGATCGAGGCAGTCGCCACATCCCCATGCTTGTCGGCGATCTCATGG
>Ga0265325_10002894_pt1 | contig 11443 bp, 7 predicted proteins | sample 41420metaG_FD_202090 | JGI IMG/M metagenome (GOLD analysis project Ga0265325, IMG submission 202090) | Rhizosphere microbial communities from Carex aquatilis grown in University of Washington, Seatle, WA, United States - 4-14-20 metaG | ecosystem: Host-associated > Plants > Roots > Rhizosphere >...
GAGGTGCCTGGGATCAAGAGAATGTTGGGTGCGCGCCGAAGCAGCCAGGCCAGCGCGACCTGCATCGGCGTGGCGCCGAGGCGCGCGGCGACGGCAGACAAAGTTGACGACTGCAGCGGATGGAACCCGCCGAGCGGAAAGAACGGCACATAGGCGATGCCGTCGCGCGCAAGCTGGTCGATCAGCGCATCGTCGTCCCGATGCGCCAGGTTGTATTGATTCTGCACGCAAACAATCTCGCAGATCCTGCGCCCTTCCGCGACCTGCGTTGGCGTCACATTGCTCAGCCCGATGTGGCGGATCAGGCCTCGCCGCTGCAACTCGGCCAAGACGGTAAGCGGCGCCTCGAGCGATCCCTCGGCTGGTCCATGGATGTCGAACATGCTGCGAAGGTTGACCACATCGAGAACGTCGAGTCCGAGATTGCGGAGATTGTCGTGGACCGCCTGGGTAAGCTCCGCGCGCGAGAAGGCCGGAATCCATGATCCGTCCGCGCCGCGCCGAGCACTGATCTTGGTGACGATGACGAGATCGTCAGGATAAGGGTGCAGTGCTTCGCGGATGATTTGATTGGTGACATGGGGCCCATAGAAGTCGCTGGTGTCGATGTGGTTCACCCCGCGCGCAATGGCCTCGCGAAGAACGGCGAGTGCGGCACCATGGTCCTTGGGCGGGCCGAACACACCGGGCCCTGCGAGTTGCATGGCGCCGTAGCCGAGCCGTCTCACGGTACGGCCGCCGATGGGGAAGGTGCCGGATTGGTCGATGCTGGGCATTTCAATCTCCTTCAAACACACCCCGCAGATAGCCCTCGCCCCCTCTCGCGGAAATATGTACAATCCGCACAGGTTGTACGGATTTTCGAACAATGAAAGCCGACCTCGGTGATCTCAACGCTTTCGTGGCGGTCGCGCGCGCTCGCGGTTTTCGCGAGGGCGCGCGTGCCAGCGGCGGTAGCCCGTCAGGACTGAGTGAGGCGGTGCGCCGCCTCGAGACACAACTCGGCACCAGGCTTCTCAACCGGACAACGCGCAGCGTCGTCCCCACCGAGGCGGGCCAGCGCCTGCTGGAACGGTTAGGCCCGGCGTTGACCGAGGTGGAAGCGACGCTCGACGTGGTGAATTCCTTTCGCGACACGCCGGCTGGTTTGTTGCGTCTTAATGTACCGGTCAGCGCGGCGCGGCTGGTGCTGCCCAGCATTGTTCCGCCTTTCCTCGCCGCCTATCCCGACATCGAGCTGGAAGTGATTACCGATGACAGTTTCGTCGACGTGCTCGCAGCCGGGTGCGACGCCGGCATTCGCTACGACGAACGGTTGGAGCAGGACATGATCGCGGTGCCGATCGGTCCGCGCGTGCAGCGCTTCGCCGCGGCCGCCTCCACCGCCTACCTTGATCGGCATGGCAGGCCGGAGCATCCCCGCGAATTGCTCGGCCATGCCTGTCTGCGCGGGCGTTTCCCAAGCGGGGCGATGACGCTGTGGGAGTTCGAGCGCAACGGCAAGCTTGTGCGGGTCGATCCGGCGGGCCCGCTGATCGTGCGGGCCGGTGGAGCGACCGAACTCGCTGTCGATGCGGCGATCGCCGGCACGGGCATCATCTACCTGTTCGAGGACTGGCTGCGGCCGCACTTCGATGCCGGCGTTCTCGAGCCGGTGCTCGAGCCGTGGTGGCAGCGCTTTTCCGGGCCGTTCCTCTATTACCCCGGACGGCGACTCGTGCCCGCGCCGCTGCGGGCGTTCGTCGACTTCATCAAGACATCCGCTCGCCAAGCCAAAGCCGGCGACCGACGTCGTCGTCGCAATTGACGACGCGAGTTAGACGCCGAGCTGGTCGGCAAGACCGGCCAGATCCTTCGCGGCAAAATTGACGGGCACAGCCGGGTTGGCCTCGCCGGTGTTCGGCCCGTATTCATCGACGCGCGCGGTGTGCGCGGTGAGCAGTCCGCACTGCGCCGCCGCCGCAAGGTCGCCGCTGTGCGCGGCAACCATCATGCATTCGCCCGGCGCAAGATCGAACGCCGCGCAAGCCGCGAGATAAACGCGCGGCTTCGGCTTGTAGTCGCCCGCGACCTCCGCGCCGAGGATTGCGTCCCACGGCAGATCGTTGCGCCGCGCGAGATCGACCATCAGCGAAATGTTTCCGTTCGAGCACGGCGCCAGCAGAAATTTTTGCTTGAGCCGCTTGAGCGCCGCCGGCACATCCGGCCAGGCGTCGAGCCGGTGCCAGGCGAGGTTCAGGTCCTGCAACACTTCGTCCGACAAATTCTGCAAGCCGAAGCGAGGCAGGATGCGTTCGAGATTGTGCCGATGCAGCACGTCGAGCTTGGAAAACGGAATGCGCCCCGCGCGCACCTCTTCCATCCCGGGCTGGTATTCGCCGCGCCAGGCGTCGGCAAAGGCCGCCCAGTCGAGCTGGTAGCCGAGGTCACCCAGGATATGTTCCGCCTCCCGCGCGATCGACGAGCGCCAGTCGACCAGCGTCCCGAACACGTCGAAGAACAGTGCTCGCGGGGCGAGGATTGCGGCTTCTACGAGCATAATTCGGGCATGGAATGGCCGCCCAAAACGCGTCGCTATCGCAACTGCGAAGGTGCGCTAAGTCATTGATATAATGGCGGGAGCGACGGGACTCGAACCCGCGGCCTCTGCCGTGACAGGGCAGCGCTCTAACCAACTGAGCTACGCCCCCGCGGGCGTCCGGTCGAGTTATAGGCGCCCCTACCCCAAGTCAAGGTAAACCGCTTTGCACAGCCAAAATTGCGAAAAAGCCTTATTTTATGCGAAGAATCGATGGTCAGACCGCCCCCGAATCGTCTATGCGGGCGACGTGTTTGGCGCTTCGCCAAGCTCACGGATTCCATGAGGAGGGTCCCAACGATGGCAATGGTTCCTGGAAAAGCTCCGACACCACCGACAGTCACGATAAAGCACCTCGCCGCTTCGCTGGCGGAAACGCACGAGATGTCGAAGAAGCAGGCGGAAACCGTACTCAGCGATTTCGTCGGCAACATCGTCAAGCATTTGAAGAAGGGCGAGCGCATCCGCATCGGCGGCCTCGGCATCTTGCAAGTGCGCAAGCGCGCCGCGCGCATGGGCCGCAATCCGGCAACCGGCGAAGCCATCCAGATCAAGGCAAGCAAGAAGGTCGCCTTCCGCGCCTCCAAGGAATTGAAAGAATCGATCTGACGGCGTTTCGCCGGACCCTCAGGTGAAATTACGGCAGGCGTGGAAAGATTCCGCGCCTGCCGCTTTGCGTTTTGCTGCGCGCCGACAAATTGCACCGAGCGAAGGCTGGTGGGCGGTGACGGACTCGAACCGCCGACATCCTGCGTGTAAAGCAGGCGCTCTACCAGCTGAGCTAACCGCCCTCGCCGCCACTATCGCCAGTCCGGCTTGCGTTGCAAGCCACACGCACGAAGGCCCGGGACAAATGAAAACGGCGCCCGCGAGGGGCGCCGTTTTGCGTTTTCGTGAACCTTCCGCTTGCTTAGTGCGCCGTCAGACCAGAACCATCTTCCTCCACCGCACCGTCGGTGGCGGCGGCTTCGGTTGGGATCTTGGCCGCGGCCTCATCCCACTCGATCGGCTCAGGCTTGCGCACCAGCGCGCGGGCCAGCACTTCGTCCATGCGCGACACCGGCACGATCTCAAGATTCTTTTTGATCGCCTCCGATATCTCGGTGAGATCCTTGGCGTTCTCCTCAGGGATCAGCACGGTCTTCATGCCGCCGCGCGCGGCGGCCAGCAGCTTCTCTTTCAGGCCGCCGATCGGCAGCACGCGGCCACGCAGCGTAATCTCGCCGGTCATGGCGACGTCGCGGCGCACCGGAATGCCGGTCATCACCGAAACGATGGCCGTGACCATGGCGACACCCGCCGACGGTCCATCCTTGGGCGTCGCGCCTTCCGGCACGTGCACGTGGATGTCCCGCTTGTCGAACAGCGGCGGCTGGATGCCGAAGGCGATCGCCCGCGAGCGCACGTAAGATGCCGCCGCCGAGATTGACTCTTTCATCACGTCACGCAGGTTGCCGGTGACGGTCATGCGGCCTTTGCCGGGCATCGAGGTGCCTTCGATGGTGAGCAGTTCCCCGCCCACATCGGTCCAGGCAAGACCGGTGACCATGCCGACTAGGTCTTCGGCTTCGATCTCGCCGTAGCGATACTTCGCCACGCCAAGATAGTCGCTAAGGCTGACGGCGGTGACCGTGATCGTCTTTTTCTTCGACGTCATCAACTCCTTGACCGCCTTGCGGATCAAAGTCGATAGCTCGCGCTCGAGGTTGCGCACGCCCGCTTCCCGCGTGTAACGGCGGATCAGCGTGAGTAGGCCCTCATCGTCAATCGACCATTCCTTTGAGTCGAGGCCATGCTTGGCAACCGCAGCAGGGATCAAGTGCTTGCGCGCTATCTCGACCTTCTCATCCTCGGTGTAGCCGGCGATGCGGATGATCTCCATGCGGTCCATCAGCGGCGGGGGTATGTTGAGCGTGTTTGCCGTGGTGATGAACATCACGTTGGAGAGATCGTAGTCGACCTCGAGGTAGTGATCGTTAAACGTATGATTCTGCTCGGGGTCGAGAACCTCGAGCAATGCCGACGACGGATCGCCGCGGAAATCGGCGCCCATCTTGTCCACCTCGTCGAGCAGGAACAGCGGGTTCGAGGTCTTCGCCTTCCGCATCGACTGGATGATCTTGCCGGGCATCGAGCCGATATACGTGCGGCGGTGACCGCGAATCTCGGCCTCGTCACGCACGCCGCCGAGCGACACGCGCACGAACTCGCGGCCGGTCGCTTTCGCGATCGACTTGCCGAGCGAGGTCTTGCCGACGCCCGGGGGACCGACCAGGCAGAGGATCGGACCGGTCAGCTTGTTGGCGCGCTGCTGCACGGCGAGATACTCGACGATGCGCTCCTTGACCTTCTCCAGGCCATAGTGATCGGCGTCGAGGATCTGCTCGGCTAGCGTGAGATCCTTCTTGACCTTGCTCTTCTTGTTCCACGGGATCGACAGCAGCCAATCCAGGTAGTTGCGCACGACGGTCGCTTCCGCGGACATCGGCGACATCTGGCGTAGCTTCTTGAGTTCGTGGGTGGCCTTCTCGCGGGCCTCCTTCGACAGCTTGGTCTTCTTGATCTTCTCTTCGAGTTCGGCGAGTTCGTCCTTGCCTTCCTCGTCGCCGAGCTCCTTCTGGATCGCCTTCATCTGCTCGTTGAGGTAGTACTCGCGCTGCGTCTTCTCCATCTGGCGCTTGACGCGCGTGCGGATGCGCTTCTCGACCTGCAGAACGGAGATTTCGCTCTCCATCAGCCCGAGCACCTTCTCGAGGCGCTGGGTGACGACGGGCGTCTCCAGGATTTCCTGCTTGTCGGGAATCTTGACGGCGAGATGCGAAGCGACCGTGTCGGCGAGCTTGGCATAGTCCTCGATCTGCTGGACCACGCCGACGACTTCGGGCGACACCTTCTTGTTCAGCTTCACGTAGCTCTCGAACTCGGTGATGACCGAACGCGCCATGGCTTCCGCCTCGACACGGTCGCCCATGTCGTCGGCCAGCACGGTGGCGTCGGCTTCGTAATATTCGATGCGGTCGGTGTACTTGCGCACCTTGGCGCGCTCGGCGCCCTCGACCAGCACCTTGACGGTGCCGTCGGGCAGCTTGAGCAGCTGCAGAACGCTCGCGAGCGTACCGACCTCGAAGATCGAGTCGGTCGCCGGATCGTCATCCGAAGCGTTCTTCTGCGTCGCAAGAAGGATGAAGGTGTCAGAGCGCATGACCTCTTCCAGCGCCTTGATCGACTTTTCACGGCCGACGAAGAGCGGAACGATCATGTGCGGAAACACCACGATGTCGCGCAGCGGGAGAACCGGATAGGCCCGGGTTTCGCCGGGCTGCAGCGGGGGTCGTGGCTTGGCTGTCATTGGCGTAGTCCTTTTTGTTGTGCCCCTGTGCTTTGACCCGGCTATTCGGCGTCGCGGCACAGTGCCGGATAGAAACCTACGAAGCGTCGTGGCTCAGTATTTTTCTAACGCTATACGTAGGATGACGATCTGTCGTCCGCAAGTAAGGCCCGTTTTCTCGGTAAAAACGAACCGCACACCCCAACACGCCACCATTAAAGGCGCGATTCGACAAGCTGTTCCCTGCCCGGGCGGGCAGGCCTAGGCGCTGGCGCCGCCGGATTCAGCCGTCCGGTCACTGCGATCGGCGTAGATGTAGAGCGGACGAGCGGTTCCCTCGACGACCTCCTTGGAGATCACCACCTCTTCGACGCCTTCCAGGCTCGGAAGGTCGAACATGGTGTCGAGCAGGATGCCTTCCATGATGGAGCGCAGGCCACGGGCGCCGGTCTTGCGGTCGATCGCCTTGCGCGAGATGGCGCCCAGCGCCTCCTCGGCAAAAGTCAGGTCGATCGACTCCATTTCGAACAGCCTCTGGTACTGTTTCACCAGCGCGTTCTTCGGCTGCGTGAGGATGAGCTTGAGCGATGCCTCGTCGAGGTCCTCGAGCGTCGCCACCACCGGAAGACGGCCGACGAATTCCGGGATGAGGCCGTACTTGAGCAGGTCCTCCGGCTCGACCTCGCGGAAGATTTCGCCGGTCTTGCGGTCCTCGGGCGCCAGCACCTTGGCGCTGAAGCCGATCGAGGTGGACCGGCCACGCGACGAGATAATCTTTTCGAGGCCGGCGAAGGCGCCGCCGCAGACGAAGAGAATGTTGGTGGTGTCGACCTGCAGGAATTCCTGCTGCGGGTGCTTGCGGCCGCCCTGCGGAGGCACCGACGCGATGGTGCCTTCCATGATCTTGAGCAGCGCCTGCTGCACGCCCTCGCCCGACACGTCGCGGGTGATCGACGGGTTGTCGGACTTGCGCGAGATCTTGTCGATCTCGTCGATATAGACGATGCCGCGCTGGGCGCGCTCGACGTTATAGTCGGCGGACTGCAGCAGCTTGAGGATGATGTTCTCGACGTCCTCGCCAACGTAGCCGGCTTCGGTGAGCGTCGTCGCGTCCGCCATCGTAAATGGCACGTCGAGGATGCGCGCCAGTGTCTGCGCCAGCAGCGTCTTGCCGGAACCGGTCGGGCCGATCAGCAGGATGTTCGACTTCGCGAGCTCGACGTCGTTGTGCTTGGTCTGGTGATTGAGCCGCTTGTAGTGGTTGTGGACGGCGACCGAGAGCACCTTCTTGGCGTGATCCTGGCCGATGACGTAGTCGTCGAGGACCTTGCGGATTTCCTTCGGCGTCGGGATGCCGTCGCGCGACTTGACCAGCGAGGATTTATTCTCCTCACGGATGATGTCCATGCAGAGTTCGACGCATTCGTCGCAGATGAAGACGGTCGGGCCGGCGATGAGCTTGCGGACTTCGTGCTGGCTCTTGCCGCAGAACGAGCAGTAAAGCGTGTTCTTGGAATCGCTGCCGCCGACTTTGCTCATTCCGGTCTTCTCCGTCACACTTGCCTCGTACTATCGGGGGTCTTTCCAGGCACTTAAGCTGACCTCAGACCAAATGCGACAGTACAAGCCAAGCAAGTTTCGCGCCGGACTTCTCCGACTGCGGCGGCCCCGAGTGGGGTGGACCGCTCCCCCTAACACGTCACCCGCAGCATAAGCGAAGCATGCTAACGGCTCGATAATCAAGATTCGATTAACGATAACAGTGGCTCACTCACAGCACGCCAACCGCCAAATCCGGGGCCAGGCCTGAAAGTTCCGCTTGCATCGATGACCAGCTAGGCGCCTCAGGCGGGCTTGGGAAGCATTTCTTCGGGACGCTTTTCGATCACCTTGTCGACCAGACCGAAGTCCTTGGCGGCGTCGGCGGTCAGAAAGTAGTCGCGTTCGAGAGCATCCTCGATCTTCTTCAGCGACTGCCCAGTATGTTTCACGTAGATCTCGTTCAGCCGCTTTTTCAGGTTCAATATTTCTTGAGCGTGCAGCATGATGTCGGTCGCCTGACCCTGGAACCCGCCGGACGGCTGGTGAACCATGATGCGCGCGTTCGGCAGCGCGAAGCGCAGGTCTTTGGCGCCCGAGGCGAGCAGCAACGATCCCATCGACGCCGCCTGCCCGCAGCAAAGCGTAGACACCGGCGGACGCACAAACTGCATGGTGTCGTAGATGGCCATGCCCGATGTCACCACCCCGCCCGGCGAGTTGATGTACATCGAGATTTCCTTCTTCGGATTCTCGGCTTCGAGAAACAGCAGCTGCGCAACCGTGAGCGTCGCCATCCCGTCCTCGATCGGGCCGGTGATGAAGATGATCCGCTCCTTGAGCATGCGTGAATAGATGTCGTAGGCCCGCTCGCCACGGTTGGTCTGCTCGACCACCATGGGCACCAGATAATTCATATAGGTATCGACGGGATCTCTCATTTCGGCTCCTTCACGCGAATCACTTAGCGGCTAGCTTAGCCGTATCGCGGGCTGGGTATCTATTGCGCAAATGGCCGGCCGCAAGCGGGGGTCTAGGCCGCAGCGGATTCGTCGTCCTGCTTGAAGAGCTCGTCGCGGCTGACTTTCTTTTCGCTCACCTGGGCAAGTTCGAGCAGGAAGTCGACCACTTTCTCCTCGTAGATCGGGGCGCGCAGGGCGGCGACAGCCTGCGGATTCTGACGGTAATAGTCAAAGACGCGCTGCTCCTGGCCGGCGAACTGACGCGCCTGCTCCATCACCGCCCGGTTGAGCTCATCGTCAGTGACGGTAATCTTGTTCTTCTCGCCGATTTCGGCGAGCACAAGGCCGAGACGGACGCGCCGTTCGGCAATCGCCTGATATTCTGCCTTGGCCTTCTCCTCGGTGGTATTCTCGTCCGCAAAGGTCTTCTTCTCGGTCTCAAGCTCGCTGAGCACGGACTTCCACACCCGGTTGAATTCCTCCTCCACCAGCGACGGCGGCGGTTCGAACTCGTGCAGCGTGTCGAGCATGTCGAACAACGCGCGCTTGAGTTTCTGCCGTGACACGCCGGCATGCTCGCGGACGATGCGGTCCTTGATCGCGTCGCGCAGCTTGGCGAGCGATTCCAGGCCAAGGCTCTTGGCAAATTCGTCGTCGACCGTCACCGCGCCCGGGGTTTCGATCGACTTGGCAGTCACGGTGAATTCGGCCGCCTTCCCGGCGAGGTCTTCTTTGCCGTAGTGCTGTGGGAAGGCGACCTTGACGGTGCGGGTCTCGCCGGCGCCGATGCCGATCAACTGATCCTCGAACCCGGGAATGAAGGTATTGGAGCCGAGCAGCACCACGGAATCGTCGGCGCTGCCGCCTTCGAATGGCGTGCCATTGATAGTGCCGACAAAGGAAACGGTAACGCGGTCGTCCTTCGCGGCTTTCTCGCCTTCTGCCTTCGGCGCGTAAGGCTTGTTCTGCTCGGCGATGCGGGTGATGCCTTCGTCGATTTCGGTGTCGGCCACGTCCGCGGTCAACCGCTCGATCTTGATGTCCTTGAAGTTCGCGAGCGTGATCGGCGGCACGATCTCGACCGCCATCGTGTAGGCAAGATCGCCTTCGCCGGCGATAACCTTCTCGATCTCGTTCTTCTCGGTCGCCAGCGTGACCTTCGGATCGGCGGCGAGCTTGAAGCCGCGTTCGCTAACGATCTGGTTGTTGGTGTCGCGGACGGTTGCCTCGATCACCTCGGCCATCGCCGAACGGCCGTAGACGCGCTTGAGATGCGAGACGGGCACCTTGCCCGGCCGGAATCCGTTGATGCGGACCCGGTCCTTCATCTCATCGAGGCGTTCGTTGACTTTGGCGTCGAGCTCGGCGGCGGGGACCACCACCTTGAATTCGCGCTTGAGGCCTTCGGACAGAGTTTCGGTTACTTGCATGAGCCTAACTTCACTGACTGGAGGACGGGGCCCTCGGCATGGTGCGGGCGGAGGGACTCGAACCCCCACGACTTTCGTCACGGGAACCTAAATCCCGCGCGTCTACCAATTCCGCCACGCCCGCAAAGGGCAATTGAGACAATTCGGACGGGCTTTACGCGGCGCCACGGCCCAGCGCAAGGCGCGGGGTTCATAGCACGGCGAAAACGCGCGGCACTATTAAAATGGCCCCAAGCGCCGGATTTTCAATCGCGGCCGGCCGCCAGACGGTCGAACAAGCGGGCGTAGACCTTCGGGAGCATCTCGCTCAGGTCCTCGGCGATCAATCCGGGCCCGAAGGCCGTGGCCGCCTCACCGTGTAGCCAGGCCGCGGCGCTCGCCGCCTCGAAGGCCGGCATGCCTTGGGCGAGCAGTCCCAGGACGATCCCGGCCAGCACATCGCCAGCTCCGGCGGTCGCGAGATAGGGCGGCGCATTGTCTGCGATAGAGGCCCGTCCGCCCTCGCGGTCGGCGACGACGGTGTCGGCGCCCTTGAGCAGGATTGTTGCCTTTGTTGAGGAGGCCGCTGTGCGCGTTTTCTCAAGTTTTGATTTAAGTTTAGAATTATCTTCTATCTCATTGAATATCTTACAAAACTCTCCAGAATGCGGGGTCAGCACGCAATCGCCGGTATGGGACCCCAAAGCCAAGCCGAGCGGGCGCTTGTCTTCGGCGAAGCTGGTCAGGGCGTCGGCATCCAAAACAACCGCCCGATGCCCCTGCAGGGCGGCAAGCACCAGCGCGCGCATTTCCGGACCGCCGCCGCCGCCGGGACCCAGCAGCACCGCGTTGCGGCGCCGGTCGGCGAGGAATTCGGTCAGCTCCTTTGCCCCGTCCACCGGACGGACCATCACGGCGAGGCTTGCCGCCGCATTGACGGCCAAGGCATCCCGCGGGCTGGCAATGGTGACGAGCCCTGCCCCGGCGCGCAGCGCCCCACGGGCCGCCAGCCGGCCGGCGCCGGTCGTCGACACGCCGCCAGAGACCACCACGGCATGACCTCGTGAATACTTGTGGCCTTCAGTGCGCGGGATCGGAAAGGCGCTGCCCCACAGCGCCGGATCGTTGACGAAGGTCTGCGGCTTTATCGTGCCGAGGACGCGCGCCGGAATACCGATGCCGGCGACGTGCACCGGCCCGCAATGCAGTCGGCCCGGCAGCAGCAGATGGCCGGTCTTGCGGCGAAAGAACGTCACCGTCTGCGCCGCCTTGACGGCGACGCCCATCACCGCCCCGGTCGTGCCATTGATGCCGCTGGGCAAATCGACCGCGACCATCGGCGCCTTGGCGGCGTTCATGGCCTCGATCATGGCGCGCGGCTCGCCGGTCACCTCTCGGTCGAGGCCGGTCCCGAACAGCGCGTCGATGACGGCGTCGCAGTCGGCAAGCGCGCCGGGGGCTGCCTTCTCGGTGGGGCCTTTCCAGGCGCCGGCGGCCCAGGCGGCGTCGCCCTTAAGCCTGGCGCGGTCGCCGACAAAGGCGACCCGCACCGCCATGCCCCGCTCGGCCAGGACCCGGGCGGCGACAAAGCCATCACCGCCATTATTGCCCGGACCGGCAACGACGA
>Ga0265325_10002895_pt1 | contig 11440 bp, 8 predicted proteins | sample 41420metaG_FD_202090 | JGI IMG/M metagenome (GOLD analysis project Ga0265325, IMG submission 202090) | Rhizosphere microbial communities from Carex aquatilis grown in University of Washington, Seatle, WA, United States - 4-14-20 metaG | ecosystem: Host-associated > Plants > Roots > Rhizosphere >...
AAGCCGCTTGGCCGCAGCGCTGACATTGTTGCCGGAACGGGCAAGGACACGATCCACGAGCAAAGTCTCGACATCGGTCAAGGTCATGCCTTGGCGCATGAAATACTCGACGAAGCTCTCCAGCGCACTCGGTCCGCGACATTGAATCTTGCCCTGATGATCCAGGCCAGTCGGTCGGTCCGCCGCATCCTCCGGTGGAATACCGATGAATAGATCGGCGACGTCGATCAGGTCGCCGGCTTGCGCCAGCAGCACACCGCGTTCGATCATGTTCTCCAGCTCACGCACATTGCCAGGCCAGGCGTAATTCTTCAGCGCCCGCATCGCCTTGTCGGTGACGCCGGCAATGCGCTTGGTCTCGCGGGCCGCGTACTTGTCGATGAAGCGGGCGACCAGCAAGGGAATATCTTCCTTGCGCTCGCGCAATGGCGCGATGCCGACCGGGAAGACATTGATCCGGTAATAGAGGTCCTTGCGAAAACGCCCTGCCACCACCGCCTGTTCCAGGTCCGCGTTGGTCGCAGCCACGACGCGGACATCGACGCGCCGAACTTGCGTATCGCCGACGCGCTCGATCTCGCCTTCTTGCAACACGCGCAGCAATTTCGTCTGTGCCGCCGGCGGCAGGTCGGCGACTTCGTCAAGAAATAGTGTGCCGCCGTGGGCGCGCTCAAAGCGGCCGGGGCGCGAATGCTGGGCGCCGGTAAAGGCGCCCTGCTGCACGCCAAACAACTCCGACTCGACCAATTGCTCGGGCAAGGCACCGCAGTTGACGGCAATGAATGGCGCTGTCGCCCGGCTGCTGGCCTTGTGCAGGGCGCGGGCAAACATTTCCTTGCCGACACCGGTCTCACCGAGTAGCAGCACGGTAATCTGGCTCTTCGCCGCCTTCTTCAGCAGATCCCAGGCGCTGCGGAACGCTGACGATGCGCCGACAAGATCACCGGGCTCGACGGCTGCGTCGATCGAATAGCGCAACGTGCGCACCTGATGCTGTAGGTCGAGCAGCTGGTCGGCCAGCGGCTCGGCATTGAAGTACTTGAGCAGTGGTTCGGCGGCGGCGGAATTCCACTCTTCGATCGGCCTGCCGACGATGTGGCAGCGTTCGACGCTACACTCGGTCTCCTCGAACAGCACGAATTTGCGCATGATGCCGCTGACGAAGCCGCTGGCGTAACCTATCTGCATCCAGCAGCAGGGGCCGGGTTCGATACCGAAGATCTGCCGGTGCACATCGGCCTCGAAGGAATCCATCCAGAGCACGTCGGCGAAGAACGTGCCGGCAGCGATATCGACGTCGATCCGCACGGGCTTGACCCTGGCCACGCCCTGCAGGGTGTGCAGCAATGGCCCGCGCAGAATGACATCACCGTCTGACAACTCCGGATAGAGCTTGCGCACCAATTCCGCGTCACGCGCCCCCGCCGCATAGCCCATACGCGTCAGCACACCGCGCGCGCGCTCCATGCCCAGGGTGTCGATCAACTCCTTGCGCAAGCTGCCGAACGCCGCCTTGTGGAGCAGGATCATCCGTTCTTCGCCGAGCCAAATGTGACCGGTGGCGAACGAAAACTTGAGACGCCCCGAGAGTTCCTCGATCCCAGCAATGGGTGGCATTGAATGGTCTCCTCGACGCGAGGTCAGATGCCCCGCTAGTCTCTTGATTCTAACGGTCTCGCAGTTCTCAGCGCGGCGTCGGCGCGAGCCTTTACTTCGTCAGCACGCTTGACGCTCGCCGGCTCGCCGCCAATTGCCCAGTCTTCGGGGTGAATGCGGATCACGCCACCGCGCACCAGCTCGCGTGGCACGCACAGGATGTCGACAATGAGGTCTGTGAACCCACCCAGCAGACGCTGACGGTCGTCCACCGAGCGGCCCTCGAGAACGATGAAATGGAAGTAAGGTGCGCGCCTCGCCTCACGCGATGCCAGCACGCCGCCGATGGCGGTGAGATCGGCGCGGTGAAGCTCGATGAAGACGCGCACGCGATCGATGGGACAACGCAGGACTTCGGCGAAGAACCGACTCGTTTCGAGCAGCAGGCGCTCATGCTGCTCTTGCGCATATTGACCGTCAACGAGATGAATGTTGAGGATCGGCATGAGGATAGCTCCTTGTTCTAGGGTAGGCCGCGGCGACGACCGGAATCGAGCATCAGGGTCGAGCCGGTCATGGCGTCGGCTTCGGGATCGAGCAACATGGCGATCGCCCAGGCCACCTGTTCCGGCGTGGTAAATGCCTTGATGCTGGACTCACTCTTCATCTCGTCCAGCACCGCCTCGACCGTGATGCCGCGCAGTTTGGCCCGGTCGGCAGCGACGCGATGCAGGCGTTCAGTGTCCGCCGGCCCCGGCGCAACCAGGTGCGCGGTTACGCCACGATCACCATAGGCCAGGCTGAGTTGGCGCATCACGTTGGCCAACGCCGAATTGGCGACCCCCGCCGCTGCCGCGTAGGCCGTCGGCTCGAAACCGTAGTGGCCGCCGATGGCGACCAGCCGGGAACCACGCCGTAGGTGGCCATCGACCGCCCGCGCCAAGCGCAGCATGCCGCCGACCTTGATATTGACGGCATCCACGATTGATGCCGTCGGCGCGGTCATGATCCCACCAGCAACGGCGACGCCGGGACCATGAACAACCATGCGCACCGGCCTGTCGATGGCGGCACGGATCGCCGCAATCGCCTCGTCCGAGCTGATATCTGTCGCGCAGGCAATGACGCCGGAGCGGCGCGCCTGCAACTCGGCGAGCGTCGCCGCCGAGCGCGCCACCGCGATGACGCCAAGTCCGGCGGCGATCAGGCGGTCGACGATGGCATTGCCGAAGGCGCCGGTGGCGCCGATGACAACAGCAAGTTCCTGGGTCATGTCTTGTTCTCCTGTTAACAGCTGGCAGCCATTGCCGCTCGAATGCAGCGGCACGGAGGTGCCTCGCCGCCAGCCCCTATGTCTTGAGCAGGCCACGCTCCTTGGCCATGGTCATCGCGGTATCGAGAATCATGTCCTCCTGGCCGCCAATCATCTTCTTGCGCCCGAGTTCAACAAGGATATCGCGCGCCGGCACACCGTAGCGCTGGCCAGCGCGCTTGGAATGCAGCAGGAAGGTCGAATAGACACCGGCGAAGCCCAGGGTCAGCGACTCGCGGTCCACGCGTACCATGTGGTCCATCATCGGCACGATCAGGTCTTCCGCCATGTCCATCAACTTGAAGAGATCGACACCGGTCTCGATGCCCATGCGCTCGCAGACCGCGGCGAACACTTCCAGAGGCGTGTTGCCGGCGCCGGCGCCGAGACCCGCTACTGAGGCATCAATGCGGGTCGCGCCCTCCTCGATAGCCACCAGCGAATTGGCGATTCCCATGCCCAGGTTATTGTGGCCGTGGAAGCCGATTTCCGTGTCCGCATTGAGCACCGAGCGCAGAGCGGCGACCGCCCGCCGTACATCCTCGGTCAGCATGTAGCCGGCCGAGTCAGTGATGTAGACCGTGTTGGCGCCGTAGGACTCCATCAGCTTTCCCTGCCGCGCCAGACCCTCTGGGGTGTTCAGGTGGGCCATCATCAGGAAGCCGCTGGTATCCATACCCAACTTGCGGGCAAAGGCTATGTGCTGCGGCGAGGTATCAGCTTCAGTGCAGTGCGTCGCCACATGAACACTGCGGGCACCGCAATCGTAGGCTGACTGCAGTTCGCGCATGGTACCCAGGCCGGGAATCAGGAGCACCGAGATACGGGCCTGCTTCACTACGGCGCTAACCGCGCGCAGGTATTCCTCGTTGCTGTGGGGCGCGAAACCGTGCTGAAGCGAATTGCCACCCAGGCCGGCGCCATGGGTGGCTTGCAGCAGCGGCACACGGGCGGCATCAAGCGCGGTAGCGATGGCCACCATTTGCGCGATAGACATCTGCTCCTTCTTGGCGTGCATGCCATCGCGCAAACACATGTCGTGCACGATGATCTTGCGTCCTCTGAGGTCCATCACGCAGCCTCCGTTGTCTGGGGTTGGAGTTTGATGGTGCCGGCGAGGATTTCCTCGGCGAACAATTCCGCGGTGCGCGTCGCCGCGGCCGTCATGATATCCAGGTTGCCCGCGTAGGTCGGCAGGTAGTCGCCGAGGCCGGCGACTTCCATGAATACGGTGACCCGATGGTCGTCGTAATCCGGGCCGTTGACCAGCCGATAGCCGGGCACGTATTTCCGCACTTCCTCGATCATCGCCAACACCGATTGCGTGATTCTGGCGCGGTCCGGCATGGCGTCGGTCAGGCAGGATATGGTATTGCGCATGATCATCGGCGGCTCGGCCGGATTGATGATCGCCAGCGCCTTGCCGCGCCGGGCACGGCCGACGATTTCGAGGGCGCTTGACGTCGTATAGGTGAATTCATCAAGGTTTGCGCGTGTCCCCGGGCCCACGGATTTTGACGCCAGGCTGGCGACGATCTCGGCGTAGCCCACGTCCTGCACTCGAGTCACCGCGCGCACAATCGGGATGGTCGCCTGGCCGGCGCACGAGATCATGTTCACGTTCATTTCGACCTTGTCGGCATGTTCGCGCAGGTTTACCGGCGGTACGCAGAGCGGGCCAATGGCGGCCGGCGTCAGGTCGATCATCAGCACACCCAGTTCGTTGAGCTTGCGCGAGTTCTCCGCATGCACATAGGCTGAGGTGGCGTCAAAAGCGATCTGGATACCATCATCGAGTACGTGCGGCAGCAGACCATCGACACCTTTGGCGGTGGTCTTCAGACCCATGCTCTGGGCACGGGCCAGACCTTCCGAGGCGGGATCGATGCCGACCATCCAGACGGGCTCAAGGACAGGGCTGCGCTGAATCTTGTAGATCAGGTCGGTGCCAATGTTGCCGGAACCGATCAGGGCACATCTGACTTTCTTCATTCGGCCGACTCCAGGGATCGTGGTGCGGCCTGACTATGCGAGGCCGATGCAGCCCGTTGGCCGGCGGTCTTGCCACCCACCGAGAAGTCCTCAAAGCCGTGTTCGGTAATCAGGATGCGCACGCTTTCGGCTTGGACTCCCAGCGAGTCGACCAGCGCCGCCGTGATTGCCGCAGCGGCCTTGCGTTTCTGCTCCGTGGTACGTCCCTCGAGCAAGTGCATTTCGATTATCGGCATCTGTTTGTCCTGTTCGGTGATGTCGGGGAAAAAAGAACGGCAGGGAACCTTGGGTTGCCCCTGGGAGGAGAGGGGCCCTGCCGTGCAGAAGAAACTCGATCCTCAGTCGCCGCCGCGCATGTTCTGCACCTGGAACATGTTGGGCGGATTCTGTTTGTAGTCGACCTGACCTTTGAAGTGGCCGGTGGTGCAGTGCTTGGTCTGGATGTCCGCCATCTGGAAGGAATCGTCGATACCGATGCCCGAGCCCTTGTTGATTGCCAGGTGCTGATCCGGCTGCGATTTACCGACCGACCAGACCTTCCATAAGTCACCCTTGCGGTCATAGATCTCAATGGCGCCGTTCATGTTCTGCAACTGGCTGTCCATGTAGAAGACGCGTTTGGATACCGGGTGGTTGGGATCGACCGGCACCGCCTCGATGACATAGACCTTGCGCAATTGCCAGGTGCCGTCAAGGAAACAACCGCCCTGGCCGCTGAAGTTGACGAACTTGTAGCCGTCGGCTTCGGCCGGCATGTCGGTGGCCAGTTTCAGTTCGTTGTGATTCCACATCGGCAGCAGGACGTTCTTCGTACCCTTGTAGCTCCATTTCATGTCCGAGACGCGGCCGTTGTAGCCCTCGAAGTCTTCGATCATGAGGTCGGAGCCGAGGAAGGAGTCGGTGGTCTGGCCGGTGGCCAGACGGCGCACGCGGCGCTGGAAGCCCAGGTACAGGTAGGCATCGTCGATCCTGTGATCATCGTCGTAACGTTGGATCAGGAGCTGGGTATTCTTCAGGTCGGATGGCTCGTCGATGTGCAAATAGGTACCGCGGAACAGATTTGCCGCGTTAGGCGTCACTTCAGGGACCGGTGCATCCTTGATACGGTGCTTGAAGTTGAGGAAGTGCAGTTGCGCCTTGATGGTCTTTTCCACCTGACCGGTGGTCATGTTGCGGTATTTCAAATAGATCGGATTGATGACTGCGTTGTCACCCCAGTTAAGACCATATTTGAAATTCCAGGCCAGTTTCTCGCCGGCCCGCGGGTCCTTGACGTCCGGCTCTTCGGGGAAGGGACGGCCGGCGACGAAACCTTCGATATCGCCAAGCTTGGGCCCAAGCCTGGCCTTGTTGAGGTTCTTCTTCGTCGCCTCGACATACGTCAGCGGCAGCACAAAATCCGTAGTCGGGCCGACCTTCATTTCAAAGTAGCCCTCCTTGATGATCTTGTAGGTGCCGGTGGCGAGGACGTCCTTGAACTGGTCGACGTTGGCCTTGTTGATGGTCATGCCGGGGGTGAGGCCGGCGAATGAGGGCATGCCCTTTTTGTAGGGGAAGAAGGTGTTGTCGACGTCGGCCTCGGTGGCGGCGCAGGCTAGGCCGGTGAGGCAGGCGAGGGAAACGGCCAGGGTGATGTGTTTGAGTTTCATATTGTCTTGTCTCCTAGATCACTGGATCAGAACTTGTAGCGGGCGGTGACGTAGATCTCGTTTTCCTTCCAGGCCGCACCGATCGGGCCGGCACGGAAGCGGCCGAGCGGCTCGATGCCGGACAGGCCGAACGAGCCCGAGGCCATGCCCTGGGTGGTACTGCCATTGGTGTACATGGTGTAGGGCGCGTACGGGTTGCACGAACGGCAGTCGTCGAAGTTCCAGGTGCTCTGGTCGCTGCGGCCCTTGTAGTTGGCGCCGAAGGTGAGCTTCAAGTCGTTGGTGACGTTCCACTCGACCAGCGGATTGACCACCCAGGCCTTGGCCTGGAAGTCGCGGGCAAAGATCACCGTCGGGCTGACCCGGTCGTTCATGACGAAGCCCTTGATCAACAGAGTGCCGATGAAGTCGTTCTTCCAGTCCGGCATACCGACATCGCCGCCGGGCATCGGGTGCAGCTCATGATTGAAGATGTGCTGCCAGAACAACTGCGCCGAGATCAGCGTCGTCCGGTTCGGGTTGATGAAGGGAATGAAGGTCGGCCGATCGACGCCGATGACCGAACGGAACACCTTGTTCTTCGAGTACAGCTCGGGGCGCGCGGTGTTGGCGAACTCCTCGCCCTGGGTCAGAGCACCTTCGACGCGCACGGCGGCACTGGCCTTCTCCACCTGGAAGTCCAGCGAGCCGCCGATCAGGTTGACCCGCGGATAGTAGACATCGAAGGCGATCAGGTTCGTCGTCGGCACCCCCTGCGCCGGGCCCGAGAACGGCGAACTGTTGCCGTTGGCGCCGGTGAAGGGATTGATCGTGCCACCGGTCTGGTTCAGCGCGTGCAACGAAGGCAGCTGCGAGCGATAGGTCAGCGCATTGAGCGAGAAGTTGAGGCCGCCTTGGGTCACGCCCTCGAACTTGCCACCCAGCTGCGTGTTGGAGACACTCCAATCGGGCAAATGCACATCGCGGATACCGATCTGGTGCGGACCGAAGTTGGTGGCGAACCAGACGCCGTTGACCGGCGCCGGCGTGCCCGGCGCCGAGAAGCCGGCGAAGTTGGCTACCGTGCCGCCGTTGTCCCAGAGATTGGCCATGCCGCGGAAGAAGCAGCCAGCATCCAGAATCACGTTGGCCGTGCCGCACTGGCCGAGGTTGTTCGGCCGGAACTTGTCGAAGTTCCAGATCAACTGCAGATTGCGTTCCTGCATGAAACTGTTGCCACCAAAGCGCCACTCGCCCTGGGCGATCCACATCGGAATGCGGATATCCTGCAGTTCGTCGTAGATGTTGTTGCGCGAGTAGTCGACCGGGTTGATCACGTCGAGGACGCGGAACAAGTCAGTACGTCCCCAGACCACCTGCTGACGACCGAGCTTGAAGAAGAAGTCGGTTTCCTCGGAGGGATGGAAGGTCTTCTTGACGTAGACCTCGCGCAGGAAGTCCAGCCGGTCGTTGAACTCGGGCGCTTCCAGTTCGGAGAGCTTGAGGTTGCCGTAGCCACCGAAGTCGCGGCAGCCGCGACTATCGACATCGCAGGGCCGCACCGGTACGGCAAAGGCCACCCCCGAACCGGCATTGTTCCAGCGCTGGCCGAGCACCTGCAAGCCGGCACCGGAGCCATACTGCGCTGGCGGCGTGTTGAGATTGGCGTAGTTAGGGTCGATGAACTTGTTGATGCCAGGACCGCCGCCGGGACCGCCCAGGTTGGGCAGGCCCGCTCCGGCTTCGATGACGTCGACGATGGTGTAGCCGACACCGGCACCGAACGGCACGGTGGCGCCGTAATGGACGGACAGCGGGTTGGTGGCCGCATTGGGGCCCAGCAGGCCGACCGAGGCGGCCACGGGACCGGCCGTGTTCGGAATCTGCACGTCGGCGGCGGTCTTGCTGCCGGCCGTCTTGCCGTACTCGTCGGCGTTCAACCGATAGACGCCATCGATGGTGCCGCGCAGGACGCTATGCACCGCCCAGCCGTCGCCGGCCTTCTTGTCGGCCTCGACCTGAATGGTGTTGCGGAACTTCGACAGACCGACCGCGTGGCCGGTATTGTCCTTGCCGCGAAAGCGCGTGTCATTCTCATAGATGACGTCAACCTTCCACGGTTCGACCTCGCTGGCCAAGGCCGGCAGTTCGTCCGCCAGAACCAGCGCCGGCCGCACCAGCGCCAGGCCGACGGCGGTGGCCATGGCCAGCCGTCCTATCCCTCTCCCCTGCATTGCTCGCTTCATTGTCGTTCCTCCTCTTTGGACTCAACCCGATTACAGCGCCTCGACCTGCGGCGTCAGGACACCCTGCCTTGTTCGTGCCGCCTCGCCGGTTTCCCGGTCTTGTTGGCTCAGCACGTCTTCCTCAAGCACCCCGTCGGCGTCGTAATGCGTGGCAACGACGAAGTGGGGCTTGAAGACGACGCACCAGGCCGGCACGATCAACATCGCAGCAATGGCGTTGACCACCAGCATGAAACTCAGGAGCACCGCGGCATCCGACTGGAAGCGCAGGTCCGACATGAAGATCCACATGACGACGCCGGCAATCAGCGTCGCGGCGGTGAATGAGACGGCGTAGCCGGTGGTGGCCACCGCGTTGACCACCGCCCGGTGGATGCTGTGCGTGGCCGCCATCTCCTCGCGGATGCGGTCCATGAAATACACCGCATAGTCGATGCCGACGCCAACCCCCACCGCGATCACCGGCACGGTATTGACGTTGATGCCAATCCGCCCGGCACCCATGTAGGCGTAGGTCATGATCGTCGAGAAGAGCATCGGCAGCACCATCAGCCAGCCGGCGTGCAGCGACTGGTAATAGATCATGACCAGGACGAAGGCCAGCACCATGACCATCGGGATGATGATCATGTGGTCGCGATGCAGTGCCTGGTTGGCCGCCGCCGTGACGCCGATGATGCCACCGCCCAGTTCGATGTGCAGGCCCGGTACCTCGGCTTCGATCTGGCGGATGCCGGCCTCGGCCAGCACCACGGCGCGACTGATGGTGTCGGCCTGGTGGTCCTTGTAGTAGAAGACCATGTTGGCTTCATCCTCGTCGGCGCTGACGAACTCCTTCAATGCGCCGGGGATCGGGCTCGATGCCAGGTAGGCGAACATCAGGCCGCCGACTTCTTCGGCGTTGTCGGGAATCTGCATCCAGCGCGGGTCGTCGTTGTGGGTCAGGCGATTGACCACGCGGATGACGCCCGGGATGCCCTTGGCGCCGCCGACCGACGGATCGGCCAGCATGTGGGCCTGGAAGCGCTCCATCGCCGAGATCACTTCCGGCCGCTTGATACCGCCCTTCTCATCGGTGCGGGCCACCACATGCAATTCCTCGGAGCCCGGGAACAGGGTGTTGATGGCCTTGGTCGACTGGTTGTAGTCGTGATTGCGCGCCAAGAGCGGACTGCCCGGCTCCGACTCGCCCAACTGCACCTGGGCGATGAACCAGGAACCGCCGATGGCACCGATGGCCGCCAGGATCAGGATCGAGCGGGCGCCGCCGTTGGTGCCGCCGGTCAGCGCCATGGCGTGGCCGAGGAAGTTGCGCACGCCCTGGTTCTTGTTCTCCATCTGCTTCGGCTGCGGCAACACGGTCAGCGCCAGTGGCACCATGAAGTGCACCGTGAAGATGACCGAGAAACCCCAGAAGCCGGCGGCCATGCCCAGCTTGTGATTGAACGGTGCGGCACCGAGGACCAGGACGGCGATGCCGATGGCGTCGACGATGATGGCCAGCGATCCCGGCCGGAACAAGGCATCGAGGGCGTTTCTGGCCGCCTTGGCACCATTGTGGACCTTGGCCAGTTCCTCGTAGTAGCGGGCGACCAGCTGGACGCCGTGCGAGGTGGCCCGCGCCGCGATCAGGAAGGGAATCGGCAGGCTCAGCGGCTCGAGGTTGATGCCCATCATCGCCATGAAGCCTAAGCCCCAGATCGACGACAGCGCGATACCCAGAAGCGGCAGAGCGATGCCGTACAGTCGGCGGAAGTACACGATCAGCAGCGTCGCCAGCAGCGCCAGGGTCCAGGCCAGGATGGTCAGAATCTGGTGCAGGTACGTATACACCCAGCCGGTGAGCACCGGATTGCCGGTGACGTGGATCTTGTGTCCGGGGCGCGCCAGCGCTTCGCGCACCTTCTGCAACTCGCCGAAGGTCTTGGCGTAGTCGAGATCGGCTTCGTTCAGTTGCGCCTTGATCAGCGCCGCCTTCATGTCGGGCGAGACCAGCAACCCGTAGATGGTCGGGTTACTGATGACGTCCTTCTTCAGCTGCTCCATCTGCGCCACCGTCTTCGGCGGCTTGACCGGATCGTAGTAGGCCTCGGAGACAAAGCCGCCCTCGGAGCTCAGATAGACCTTGCGCGCCGTGCGGTGCGTCAAACTCGCCACCAGGTTGTGATTGACGCCGGGCAGGCTGTCGATGCCCTGGGTTGCTTCGTGCACCAGCTTCAGCGTCTCTTCGTTGAAGATGGTGCCCTTGTCGACTTCGATGGCCAGGATGATCTGGTTGGCACCGCCAAAGCTTTCCTTGATCCGGTTGTACACCTTGATGTAGGAATGGTTCTGCGGCAACAGGTCGGCAAAATCGGAATAGACCCGCAACTTGGGCAGGAACAGGCTCCAGAAGAGTGTCACGGCCAAGATCAGGCCGAGCACGATCTTCGGATTGGTGAATAGCCATTCTTCGCCGACATGCAGCGCGTGGGTGATGCGATGGCGCAAGCCATTCTGGTTCATGACCGGCCTCCTGCGTCGGTGGCGACGGCGCGGACCAAGCCGCCCGGCCCGCCGATGATTACGGCCGCCTGATGCTCGCCGAGGCTGGCACCGGCACCGAGAAAGACCGGCACCGCATCCGGATAGGCCACCGGCTGCCAGATCTTCTGTTCGAGACGGAC
>Ga0265325_10002896_pt1 | contig 11436 bp, 9 predicted proteins | sample 41420metaG_FD_202090 | JGI IMG/M metagenome (GOLD analysis project Ga0265325, IMG submission 202090) | Rhizosphere microbial communities from Carex aquatilis grown in University of Washington, Seatle, WA, United States - 4-14-20 metaG | ecosystem: Host-associated > Plants > Roots > Rhizosphere >...
GGGCGCGGCCTATGGATCATTGCTGGCCTCGAAAATGCTGTTTGGCGGTCACAAGATTCATCACGTCTGTCTGCCGGCCGAGGCCGATCTGATCAACGCCGAGGGGTTCCGCGTTCGCTTGCCGGTCAAGGGCCGCAAGGACCCGGTGGTGCTTGATTCATCCAAGCTCCCGGGCAAGGTCACAGCGGGCGGCGCCCAGGGCGTCAATCCCGCCGATTACGACCTCGTCGGTCTTGCGATGCAGGAGCCGCAGTATCGTTCGCCCGGCGTGCGCGAGTTGCTCGATGCCGTGGCGAAATCGCGGGTGCCCTGCATGTCGATTATGAACATGCCGCCGCTGCCTTACGTGAAGCGCATCCCCGGCCTCGATTACGACGCGCTGAAACCCGCCTACACCGATCCGACGGTGTGGGACAATTTCGATCCGAGCTGTCTCACGTTGTGCAGTCCCGACCCGCAGGCCATCCGTCCGCCAGACGAGAAGGTCAATGTCCTGATGGTCACGCTGCCGACGAACTTCAAGGTGGCGAAGTTCGACAACGAGAAGGGCACTGCCATTCTCCGCCAGCTTGAGAAGGAGATCGATGCGATTCGCTTCGATCCGGGCGACGGCACCAAGATCGAGCTGCCGGTCAAGCTCCGCGTTCACGACTCGATTTTCGTTCCGCTTGCCAAGTGGGCGATGCTGCTTGCCGGAAACTATCGCTGCGTGACCAAGGACGGCATGCGCACAGCTCAGGAGGCGGTGCATTCCGATATCGAAACGTCGCGTTCGGTGTACAACTTCGTGTTCGACCTGTGCGTCAAGCTCGGCGCCAAGCCGGACGATCTTGTGCCGTTCGAGAAATATGCAGCGGCCGCCCAGTCGCTGGTGCGGCCGGCCTCGGCCGCGCGTGCTCTGCAGAACGGAGCGCCGAACATCGAGCGCGCGGACAAGCTGGTGCAGCTGATCGCGAAACAGAAGGGCCTGAGTCATCCGGCCATCGATGCTCAAGTCGCCCTGGTTGACGAACGTCTGGCGGCCAATCGAAGGAAGGCTGCCGCGGCCTGAGCTGAAATGACGCCAGGCTGTCATCGAGCCGAGACATGCCCGGGAAGCGCATCCAGATCGACGACGAGACTTGGCCGATCCTCGACCTGCTGGCGCGCGACCGCGCCATGACGTTCCAGGAATTGGCCGACGAGGCTTTTGCCGACGTGCTGAAGAAGCATGGCCGGCCTGTGTCGCTCAACGCCGCGCTCCGCCAGAGCGCCGGCCGGTCCGGCAAGGTCATTCCGCTGCAAAAGCGCCGCAAGCGGCGTTGAAGTTATTGAACGAACCCGGAACATTAACCTCCGGAACATCGTACAGTGTCGCGACGTTGAACCGCCATGGATACACGCCTAGGATTTATGGTTGACGATGGGGCCATCGTCATTGGCGGCTGATCGCGGCGGTGTGTGCTCCGGCTGAAATTCCCCCTCATAGCTTTGTTCTGCGTTGTAGCGTCTGTTGGAGTTGATCATGGCACCACGAGCGTACTGGAAGGGCTACCTGCGTCTGTCGCTGGTGTCATGCCCAATTCAGCTTTTCCCCGCGACGTCCGAGCGCGAAAAAATCCGCTTCCACCAGATCAACCGGGAAACCGGCAACCGCATCAAATACAAGAAGGTCGATGCCGATACGGGTGACGAAGTCGGCCAGGACGACATCATCAAGGGCTATGAGGCGGCTAAGGGAAGCTACATCGAGCTCAATCCGGACGAGCTTGAAGCAGTTTCGATCGAATCGACTCGGATGATCGATATCGAAGAGTTCGTGCCGAAAAAGGAAATCGACGAACTGTATCTTGGCAGTCCGTACTACCTCGTGCCCGACGGCGAAGTTGGTCAGCAGGCCTTCGCGGTGATTCGCGAGGCGATCAAAGAAAAAGGCATGGTGGCGCTGGCCCGCGTCGTGTTTACATCCCGTGAGCACGTCATCGCACTGGAGCCGCGCGGCAAGGGCATGATGGGCATCACGCTCCGCTACCCCTACGAGGTGCGCGACGAAAAGGAATATTTCGACGATATTCCGAACGAAAAAATCACCAAGGAAATGCTCGATCTCGCCGCCCATATCGTCAAAACCAAACAAGGGCATTTCAAGCCGGAAAAGTTCGAAGACCGATACGAAGAAGCTCTCAAGGACCTTTTGAAGAAGAAGGCCCACGGCGAAAAAATCGAGAAGGTCGAGCACAAGGAACCGTCCAACGTCATCAATCTGATGGATGCGCTTCGGCGGAGTGTGAAAGGCGAGGCGGCGACACCGCGGCGCAAGCCTGCGAAAGCTGGTCGCGCCTCGAAGAAGACAACGCGCTCGTCTTCGCGGCAGAGAAAAGCCGGCTGACGGGAACTGGTCCTCCGCTAGTGGCAGTCGGGCAGCAACTCGGCCGCGCCAGCGCCATCCGAAGCGCTGGGCAGGCTCCGACGATCTATTCACCTCTCCAGCAACTCTTCCCCGTGGGCTGTGATTGGTGGGGAAAATCTCGCGCTTTCTCCACAGCGGGCGCGCTCTAAACCACCGAAAGTGCCGCCAAAATGTGGCTGCTCGGCCACAGTCCGGGATTCTTGTGTGCATCACGTCGGAATCGCCTAAAAAGGCAGCAATTGCTGCCGCTTTCGCCTTGTCCCGCCCCGCCTGCGTATGGTGGATTTTGGTCACAATAAATTTTAAGTGGCGCGGGGGTCGCAAGTTGATGGTTCCAGTCGTGTTCTCGTACCTCGAGACCGTCGGTAATCGTCAGCTCGTTGCAAAGCCCGCGCCCGTCACGACGGGAAGGGGCTGATGATGAAGAAGTTGTTGTTGGTCGCGGCGGTTGCCGCGGTTGCAGTGTCGGCAATGCCTGCCATGGCGGCCGACCTGCCAGTGAAGGCCAAGCCGGTGGCGGCCGAGCCTTCGCCATGGGATCTGGCGTTCGGCTCTGCGATTGCCAGCGACTATATTTTCCGCGGCGTCACGCAATCCAATCACCGGCCTTCAGTCGCGGCCTACTTCGAGCCGCGCTACGCCGTGACCAAGGATGTCCAGCTGTATGCCGGTCTCGGCGGCGCCAGCATCTCCTTTCCTAACCGCGCGGCGGCCGAAGTCGACATTTACGGTGGCTTTCGGCCGACGCTCGGCAAGCTCTCGCTTGACTTCGGTGTTTGGTACTACTGGTACCCCGGCGGCGAGTGCTTCTCCGCCATCGCAAATGGCAACACGGTGGATTGCTCGCCGAGTGGTGGCGTAGGTCCGCAGCCGCTGCCGAACTTGAACGCCATCAAGAGAGACCTGAGCTTTGTCGAAGGTTACGCGAAGGCCAATTACGCGGTGACCGACGCGTTCACCGTTGGCGCCTATGTCTACTACTCGCCGTCGGTGCTTAACTCGGGCGCCACAGGCGTGTTCTACGGCGGCTTGGCCAAGTATACCTTCCCCGCTTTCTCCAACGGCGTGCAGCCTTACATCTCCGGCGATCTCGCCTATTGGAGCCTGGGCAAGGCCGATTCCTTCTACGCGTGCTTCGCGCCGACCTGCACCGTCAGCAGCCCGACCGGCATCCAACTTCCGAGCTACGCGACCTGGGACGTGGGTGTAGGCTGGACCTGGAAGGTGTTTACCGTCGATCTGCGCTACACCGACACCAACCTGACCAAGGCCGAATGCAATGCCTTCACGGGTGACTTTACCGCGGTCTTTAGTCCGTCAGGCGTCACCGCAATCAACGGCGGTCCGCTGTCGAACTGGTGCGGCGCGCGCTTCACGGCCCGCCTCTCGGCCGACCTGACGGTAGCCACCAACGTCAAGTAGACGCTGCGATATAACTGTTCCTTGAGCGGCGGCCCTTTGGGCCGCCGCTTTTTTGTTTGCAAGCTGGTGGGGAGAAAGCGCGTAAATCCCGGACGCAATGCGCGCAGGCATGGCGCCTATTCAGCGGCAGGCCGTAACGCGGGGATGCGCAAACGGTGGACCGTGCCATCGGATTCGAGGGCCAGCTTGCGCTGATGGAACGCTGCGAGTGTTGACCGGTGCCCGATCGATACAATGGTCGCTCCCGGGAGCCGTTCCTGCAGCAGGCGGTAAAGCCTTGCTTCGGAAGGTTCGTCCAGCGACGCCGTGGCCTCATCGAGAAACAGGAAGTCCGGCTTTTGCAGAATTGCGCGGGCGATGCCGAGCCGTTGTTGTTCCCCAAGTGACAGCATCCGATTCCAGTGCGCCTCCTGGTCAAGACGACTGACGAAACCATCGAGACCCACCGCAGTGACGGCTTCTACGACACGCTCGCGCGGATAGGCATCGGGTTCAGCCGGATACGCGATCGCCGCGCCAAGGGTGCCAACTGGAAAATAGGGCCGCTGCGGAAGCATCATCAGCTTTGCGTTTTTCGGTACGGCAATGCGGCCGGAGCCGAATGGCCAGATGCCCGCAATGGCTCGGAACAGGGTGGATTTGCCGGAGCCCGACGGTCCCGTGACCAGCACGTGCTCGCCGTGAGGCAGTCCGACATGGTCCACAGCGACCAAGGGTTTGGCATCCGGCAAACGAACCGCAACGTTGTCGAGCGTGACCGCTTCATCTGTGCCAGTCGCATCGACTTCGATCGCCGGCGGCGTATGTGCTGCGGCCTGAGCCGCGGCCACGGACAGGTTGAAACCGTCAAGCCGCTGAATCACCGAACGCCATTCCGCCAAAGAGCGGTACACATTGATGAAGAACGACAACGACGTCTGCACGCTGTTGAACGCCGACGCGGTTTGCATCAGTCCGCCCAGTTGCATCTTGCCGGCAAAGTAGGCGGGGCTGACGACAACGTAGGGAAAAATGATGGAGACTTGCGAATATCCGGCGGTGAAGAACGTGAGCCTCTTGGTACGGCTCATGATGGCCATCCAGTTGGCTGCGACCCGACTGAATCGTTCGAGCAGCCGCCCGGTCTCCGCAACCTCACCCTTGAGCAGAGCGATCTGCTCGGAATTTTCACGCACGCGCACCAGGTTGAAGCGGAAGTCGGCTTCGTATCGTTGTTGCTGGAAGTTGAGGCCGACGAGAGGCCATCCGATCAGATGCGTAAAAAAGGTCCCGATCAGTGCGTAGATCAGCGCTGCCCATACCAGGTATCCTGGGATGGCCCATTCGCTGCCGAACGCGTGCAGCGGTGCTGCCTCTGACAACGCCCACAAAATGATGACAAAAGAGCCCAGCGTAACGAATGCGCTCAGCAGACCGATGCCGATCGTCAATGTCCTTTCGACGAAGATTTGAATGTCCTCCGCGATGCGCTGGTCGGGGTTGTCCGCAGCGTCGCCAAGAAGCTGCATTCTGTAGTGGTTAGCCGAGGCGAGCCAACGTTCGAGATAGACCTTGGTCATCCATTGTCGCCACCGGATTTGGAGCCACTGGTTGAGGTAGACCTGGTACACGGCGAGCAAAATATAGGCGCCGGCCAGAACGCAAAAGAAAAGCAGTTCGCTGACGAAATTGTCCCAGTTGCGATCCTGCAGAGCGTTATAAAAACGATTGTTCCATTGATTCAGCATGACATTGATGGCGACGATCGACAGCTCCGTCGCGATGACTGAAACCAGCAAGATGATGCCTGCCTTGCGGTCCTCGGAGCGGAAGTAGGGGGAAGCGAGACGCCAAATCGTAGTTAGCGTCGAAAAAGTGCCATGCACGGACTTTTCTCCTATGGCGGCCTAAGCCGAACAATGCGGTCATCGCGGCGTCCTTTAAAATCTATCCGGCAGGACGCGAGATCGCAGCGGGCCATCCCACGGAAAGTGGGCCGCATCACGACTCCACGGAAGGACCATAGGCTTGTGCTGTGTCTGGCAAACAGTAAAAGTAAGCGTTCTGGGGGCGGGAATAGAGGGCGCCTTCAAAGGTTAGTGAACAACGAGGGCTTGTGGGCCACCGCAAGCTCAATAATCGACCTGGGGAGGGCGACTATGACCAAATCGGACTCGACGACTGCCAACCGCCGCCGGTTCATGTTGACCGCAGGCGCTGCCGCGGCCGCCACCGTGGCTGCCCCGGCGGTACAGGCCCAGCAAGGGCCGCTCAGCATGCGCTTCCAGAGCACGTGGCCGTCGAAGGACATTTTCCACGAATACGCGTTGGACTTCGCCAAGAAGGTCAACGAGATGACCGGCGGCGACCTCAAGATCGAAGTGCTGCCGGCAGGCGCCGTGGTCCCGGCATTCCAACTGCTCGATGCGGTCTCCAAGGGCGTGCTCGATGGTGGCCATGGCGTGCTGGTCTATCATTACGGCAAGAACACCGCGCTGGCGCTGTGGGGCTCCGGGCCGGGATACGGTATGGACGCCAACATGCTGCTCGCGTGGCACAAGTACGGCGGCGGCAAGGAGATCCTCGCCAAGATCTTCGACTCGATCGGCGCCAATGTCCGATCATTCCCGTACGCGCCGCTGTATTCCCAGCCGCTTGGCTGGTTCAAGAAGCCGGTCCAGAGCGTCAACGACTTCCAAGGTCTGAAATACCGCACGGTCGGCATCTCGATCGACCTGTTCACCAAGATGGGCGCTGCTGTGAACGCGTTGCCGGGAGGTGAAATCGTTGCGGCGATGGACCGCGGTCTGCTCGATGCGGCGGAGTTCAATAATGCCTCTTCGGACCGCGCGCTCGGCTTTGCCGACGTGTCCAAGGTCTGCATGCTGCAGAGCTATCACCAGAACGCCGAGCAGCTTGAGATCAGCTTCAACAAGACGAAGTTCGACGCATTGCCGCCGAAGATGCAGGCGATCATCGAGCATGGGGTCGAAGCGGCGTCGGCCGATATGATGTGGAAGGCGATCGATCGCAACTCGCAGGACTACATTACGCTGCAAACCACCGACAAGGTGAAGTTCTACAAGACGCCTGACTCGGTGCTCAAAACCCAGCTCGACTATTACGACGAGATCGTGCGCACTTATCTACCGAAAAATCCGTTCTTCAAAGAGATCATCGAATCCCAGCTCGCGTTTGCCAAGCGCGCCACGCAATGGGAACACGATTACATCACGGATCGACGCATGGCGTTCGATCACTACTGGGGCCCGAACGCAAAAAAACCAATCTAACCGCTCGTTAAGCTGGCAAAGCACCATTCCGGACGGGCGACCGGATGGTGCTTTGTCATACCGGAACTCTCACATCGGCGAACCGAATGAACGTCCAAACCATCCTGCATGCCATCGACGGCATCAGCACTTGGGTCGGCAAAGCCTTCGCCTGGCTGATCATCGTCCTGATGGCCGTTGTCTGCATTGAGGTTTTCAAACGCTACCTCCTCAACGCGCCAACCGCGTGGATATTCGATCTCGACAACATGTTGTACGGCTCGCTGTTTATGATGTGCGGCGCCTATACGCTCGCGCAGAATGCGCACGTTCGCGGCGACTTTCTCTACAGCTCGATGCGGCCGCGCATGCAGGCCTCGCTCGACATCGTGTTGTACATCGTATTCTTTATCCCCGGCATCGCCGCGCTGATCTATTCCGGCTATGTGTTTGCCGGAGAATCCTGGCACATCAACGAACATTCGAACGTCACCGCAAACGGGCCGCCGGTCTACCAGTTCAAGGCGATCATCCCGCTCGCTGGTGCTTTCGTCATGCTCCAAGGCGTTGCTGAAATCGTGCGCTGTGCGGTCTGTCTGAAGACCGGCGAATGGCCAAGCCGCCTCCATGACGTCGCCGAGATCGACGTGATCGAGGAGCAACTCGCGCACAGCGAATACGTCGACGAGGAATCGCGCAGACGGGCGATTGAGAACGCCAAGCAGATCGACGAGGTGGCGCGGCAGCGCGGCATGGGCGGAGACCTCAACACATGAGCGATCCTGCCCTCGGCCTGTTGATGCTCAGCCTCATCGTGGTCGTCATCATGATGGGGTTTCCGACGGCGTTCACGCTGATGGGCCTCGGAATGTTTTTCGGCTACATCGCGTTCTACGATCCGACGCAGTTCTTCACCGACAACAAAGTCTTCGATCTGATGGTCCAGCGCAGCTATGGCGCAATGACCAATGACGTGCTGATATCGATCCCGCTTTTCGTGCTCATGGGCTACGTCATGGAGCGCGGCGCGCTGGTCGACAAGATGTTCTATTCGATCCAGCTTGCGTTCCGGAATGTGCCGGCATCGCTCGCTGTGGCGACTTTGATCGTCTGTACGTTCTGGGGCATCGCGTCGGGTCTGGTCGGTGCGGTCGTCGTACTGATGGGCGTCATCGCCTTCAATCCGATGTTGCGGGCGGGCTATGACGTGAAGCTTGCCTCCGGTGTGATCACCGCCGGTGGGACGCTCGGCATCCTGATCCCGCCATCGGTCATGATCATCGTTTATGCGGCGGTCGCCGGCCAGTCGGTGGTCAAGCTCTACGCGTCCGCGATGTTTCCCGGCTTCTTCCTGTCGTTCCTCTATCTGGTCTACATCATCGGCTGGGCGATGATTAATCCGAAGATCGCTCCGCGCCTTCCGGAGGAGCAGACCAAGGTGCCCGTGCCCGACTGGGTGCGAAAATTCCAGACGGCATATTCCAGCAACATCTTCGTCGCCCTCGTCCGATCGCTTGCTTCGCCGGTTCGGGCCACGCAGATCGACACTGGCGAGGGACGCGTCACCTATTGGCTGCTGGTGAAGAACCTTCTCGCCGCACTGGTGCCGTTCATGCTGGTGTTCGGCACGCTTTGGCTGATCTGGTGGTACGTGGTGATCCACCAGCAGGTGGCAGCCGAAGCTGTCGTCGAAGGCCTTCAGCAACTCGGCTCGCCGGATTTAAGCGCCGGCCCTGCGACCGCGGCTGAGCAGGGCCCGCCGCCCGCGTTCTACTGGTGGTTCGGCGGCATCACGCTCGCCTGTGCCTTGATGATGGTCCGGTATTATTCACGGCTCGACGCTGATCGTCTGGAGGTCATCAAACTCTTGACCTCGTCAGTGATGCCGCTCGGCATTCTGACGGTCGTGGTGCTTGCCGTCATCCTGTTCGGCATCACCACGGCGACCGAATCAGCCGGAGTCGGCGCTGCCGGCGCCTTCCTGCTGGCATTCCAGGCTCGCACCCTGGACTGGAAGCGGACCAAGGAGGCCGTGTTCCTCACCGCGAAAACCACCGCGATGGTTTGCTGGCTGTTCGTCGGCTCGGCGCTGTTCTCCGGCGTGTTCGCGATCCTCGGCGGTCAGGCGCTGGTCGAGCAATGGGTGCTGTCGCTCAACATGACGCCCATCCAGTTCATGATGCTGTCGCAGGCGATCATCTTCGTACTGGGCTGGCCGCTGGAATGGACCGAGATCATCGTCATCTTCGTGCCGATTTTTCTGCCGCTGCTCAAGCACTTCAACATCGATCCGATTCTGTGGGGCACTCTGGTTTTTGTGAATCTGCAGGCTGCCTTCCTGTCGCCGCCCGTTGCCATGTCGGCGTTCTATCTCAAGGGCGTCGCTCCATCTCACGTGACACTGAACCAGATTTTCAGTGGCATGATGCCGTACATGGTGGTTATCATCGTGTGCATGGTCATCATGTATCTGTGGCCCGGTATGACGCTGTGGCTGCCAAACTATCTGTACGGCGGCTGAACGTTGGAATTTAGTTGATAATGGCGCGAAGCACGTGGTGTCGTTGGGCTGCCATCTCTGCGCTTTTGTTGTGCAGCATGGCGACGGGAGTGGCTCAGCAAGGCGATTTCCCGCTGGACAGCGAACTGTTCCTGGATGCCCGGCCGATACCAGGCTCCAAACGCATTCCGAACATGGATATTGCAGGGGATAGTTCGTTCGTCTTCGAGATGTGGTGCAATCGTGTCGAGGGTCAGTTGGTGATTGCCGGCGACACCATCACGGTGGTTGCCGGCCCGCCGACCGAGCGGTCCTGCACACCGCTGCAGGCGCAGCGCGACGCTGATCTGATTGCTGCGCTTAATGCGGTGACCAACTGGCGACGCGCCGGCGAGGACCTGCTGCTGGTCGGGCCATCCACGCTGCGCTTCAAGGCCGCGACCCACTAGAGACCGCTTCGGAGCCCGGCTGGAAACCGGGCCGCGGCGATTGCCGCGTTGACAAGCGGCGAGGCACGTCCTTTGCTTCATTTCTCGAAGGGCTGAACCGTTGAGGGGGAGAGCTTCGATGACGACCACAACAGTGGACTCCGCTACGCGTCCAAAATCGTCGATGCGCTGGCTGCAATTGGTCCTGGGCCTGATTGCGATGATGGCCATTTCCAGTCCGCAGTACGTGTGGACCTTGTTTACCGGGCCGCTCAATCAGAAGCTCGGGACGACACTCGCGGAGTTGCAGTGGACGTTCTCGCTGCTGATCATCTTGCAGACGTGGTGCTCGCCGTTACAGGCCTATCTGGTCGACCGCTACGGGCCGAGGCTTCTGATTTCGGTGGGCGCGCTGATGTCGGGTGGCGGCTGGGTGCTGTCGAGCTACGTCAGCAACATCTGGGCGCTCTATTTCACCTACGGCGTCATCTGTGGCTTCGGCACCGGCATCATCTACGTCGGCATCATTGGCCTGATGGTGCGCTGGTTCCCGGACCGCCGCGGTCTTGCCACCGGCCTAGCCGCCGCGGGCTACGGCTTCGGCGCGTTCTTCACCAGCTTCCCGATTGACAGCATGATCAAGAGCTCGGGCTACGCGCACACTCTCGTGGTCTGGGGCATCATCCAGGGCGTGATCGGTGTTGTCGCCGCCCAGTGGCTGCGCGTCCCGCCCGAGGATTGGCTGCCGGACGGTTATTCGTCGGCGACCGCCACGACCACTCAGACGGCTCGCAGCTACACGCCGCAGGAGATGCTGAAGAACCCGGTCTTCTACCTGCTGTTCTTCATGATGGCGCTGATGTCGACCTCGGGCTTGATGGTGACGTCGAACGTTGGGCCGTTCGCCAACGAGTATAAGGTCGCTCAGGCAATGGTGCTGGGCATGGCGGCGCTGCCGTTGTCGCTGACCCTGTCGCGGGTCACCAACGGCCTGACGCGGCCGTTCTTCGGATGGGTGTCCGACCACATCGGCCGCGAGATGACGATGTTCGTTGCCTTCACGCTCGAAGCGATCGCGATTCTGGTGCTGTTCGCATTCATCGATCAGCCGGCGCTGTTCGTGGTGCTGACCGGCTTGGTGTTCTTCGGCTGGGGCGAGATCTTCTCGCTGTTCCCGTCCACGCTGACCGACACGTTCGGGCCGAAATACGCGGCGACAAACTACGGCTTCCTCTATATCGCTCAGGGCGTCGGCTCGATCCTCGGCGGACCGGCGGCCGCCTATTTGAAGCAGATGACGGGAAGCTGGAAGGTGGTGTTCATCATCGTCGCGGCCCTGGACATCATCGTGGCCGTTCTGGCAATCACGGCCCTGCGCACGATGCGGGCGAGGCATATCAAGGCGGGCTAGCACCTTCGTCCGACCTGACTGAGAGGCCGCTCCGG
>Ga0265325_10002897_pt1 | contig 11436 bp, 8 predicted proteins | sample 41420metaG_FD_202090 | JGI IMG/M metagenome (GOLD analysis project Ga0265325, IMG submission 202090) | Rhizosphere microbial communities from Carex aquatilis grown in University of Washington, Seatle, WA, United States - 4-14-20 metaG | ecosystem: Host-associated > Plants > Roots > Rhizosphere >...
GAGTGGGACGGCAAGTACGTCGCCGTGGGCGACCAGTCCACGAGTACTATTTATCAGTTCAGCGTGAGTGGAAAGACCGGAAAGATGGTCGGCTCGACGGTGCTCGGCGGCGCCTCACAGGTTTTTCAGTTCTGGATAGACGGCTCCAAGGTGATCGGTCCCGATTCGGGCCTAGGCGACGCGGGTATCTGGAGCTATCCGGCCGGCGGCTCACCCGTCAAGACGATTACGGGACTCTACGCTCCGCTGGGAGCCGTCGTAAGCCGCTAAGGACCCGCCGCGCAGGCGTGATAGGCATTGGAGTACATCGGCTGCAGGCTGTACTGCGTGCCGCTTACCGAGATCTTCCATTGAAACGTCTCGCACAGGTCGGCGGCCTCCGAGTCGAACGTGAAATTGAACCACGCGAACGCGGGGCCGGGATCGGTGACTGCCTCGAACGTTTCGTGCGCGAGCGTTGAAGACGTCGAGTTCGTAAGCGCGCTCGCTCCGCTCGATGCGCGCGACGCGCAGAATCCGACGTCTTGATACGGCTCGACCGACACGATAACCGTCTCGGGGATGTCGGCAAACGCCACGCTTTCGTGATACGCGCAGAAATTGTTCGTGTGCGGGTGGTCCGGCGAGTAACACGCTCGCGAGCGGTCGAAGCACGTATCGGTACCTTTGGGAAGAAAGATGTGGTACATGTTCGCGTAGCCGGCGAGCTTGCCGTTTTTCACCAGCGCCGCATGCAGCACCGCGAGCAGATCGTTTCCGTAGAATAGCTTCGTATACGTGTGATACTTCACCGAGAAGGCGCCGCCGAAGGTAAAACCGCTGGGCGGAGTCTTGGTGTACTGCGTCAGCAGAGCAGCGAAAGTACTGCCGGTGAGATTCCTTTGAAATCCCTCGGGGTCGCCCCAGCAGCTTTCGCCGCCGCTCTTGCAGTTGACGTAGATATTGAAGGCTGCCTCTGCCTTCATCACCGGCCCCTTCTTGCGCACCAGATCGGCGGGGTAGCGGACTCGGCCGTCGCCGCCGGTGCGCGGACCGGATTGCTGCCGGCGCAACTTCATGAGGTGGTAGGAGAGGATGCGCGCCGTCTGCGCGCGCTCGAGGTCGTCGTGCGTAACGGCAAGTGCCGGCGCGGCCAGCGTTGCGGAAGGCGGCAGCGCGGGAACCGGCGATTGTGGCCCGGTGGTGCACGCCGCCGCGAGCATCCCAAGGAGAGCGAAAACTGCGAGTCGCGTGAGAGAAACGTTCACCGAATATGCCTCCAGGTCCGTAAGCGCTTCGTGTTACTCTTTCGAGCGTGGGTTGTACGCGACGCCTCCGACGTCGTCGCTGGCGCTGAATCCGTTATTGAAGCTGTAGATATACGTGATGCTCGTCGGGCTGTAGCGGTACACGTCAACGCCGGCATTCCCGGAGTTGCCGACGGCCAGGCGCGTAGATTGCTGGTTGAGGTGCCCGAAGACGACGGTTCCCGACAATGGAAAGGGGCCGCCGAGGCGCGTGCAGCGCGGATCGCATCCTTTATAGACGTAGGCGCCGCCGGACAAGCCGATCGCGACGACGTTGCCGGCGTCGTCAATATCGAGGCCGCCAAGGGAAGCATTGCGAAATCCGCTCGCCACGCGGCCCGGCCCCGAGCATCCCTTGAAGTAGATGAGCCGGGCTTCGCGGTTCGTATTCAACACCGATGCCCAGCAGTCGCCGTTGAGAGCCAGCGCGACGCCGCCCACTTCGTGCATCTGCGGATTCGTCAGGTTGATCGTGCAGCCGCCGGAGAGCGTGCATAGCGAGAGGCTGCCGTCGCCGCTCCCCGACCCGTCGAAGATGTTGGAGACGACGATCGTCCCAGTCGCCGCGTCGGCACTGGCGGCATCGCTTGGCTCGCCGTAGGGATCGCTGACAGATCCGATTTCCGGCCCGCACATGCCGGGGCCTGAAAACACCCTGATTGTCCGGCTTCCGCCGTCGGGGTCAATGAGATTGCCTTTGCCGTCTACGGCGATGTCGTTGACGTATGCGACGCCGCCGATCGAGCACCGCGGAGGTCTGTTGCGGCGGTCGTCGGCTTTGTAGCCGAAAATGCTCGCCTCTTCGAACGCGACCGCGTAAAGGCCGGCGTCGAACGCGCCGTTCTGCCTGGCGCTCCCGGCCGCGTCACTTGCGGATGAAAAAGGAACTGCCGGCTGAGAAGCGCCGTTGCACCCTCCGAGCAATGCAAGCATCGCCGATGCATAAAGCGCGCATCGGAGCCGTAGACGTTTCATGAAACGCCATTGGCGCGGGCGCGGGTGCCGTCCTGCGCGGCGCGGCCGCTACTGGGCGTTGTCGGGCAAGTTGGCAGAGCCGGAGAGGCCGGTCGGCAGGCGCACGATGCCGCGTTCCATGTCGTCCCACGCCTGTGACAGAATCGCGCGCAGCGAATAGAGTTCGTGCGTGCCGTTCGGATCGGAGTAGAACGTAACGGCGAGCCCGGAGTCGCGAAGAAAGATGGCGGTAACGATCGGATAGAGCGTCGGAACGATCGCGTCCTTCGCCCCGGTGAGCACGTAGAACCGCGCGTTGGGCATCGCGGTGACGATTTGTCCTGCGCGCGAGTTGAGCAGCGATCCGGCGATGCACATCACCGCCGACCAGTCTTCCGGCCGGATCGGCGCAATCCGGAACGCGGAAAAGCCGCCCATCGAGTAACCCGCGAGATAGCGCTTGTGCGCGTCTACTGCGAAGCTGCGGCTCGCCTCGTCGAGGGCATCGTAGACGTCGCTTTCAGCGCCGTGGAAATCATACGAACCGCGCCCGTAAGGCGCCACGACGATCGTGCCCGTACGTTCCGCCAAGTCCGACACGAACTGCAGCGCGAGCAGATGCGACTCAGCCCCCGAGCGCCCGTGCAGGAACACGACGAGCGGCGCCGGCCGTAGCGGGGAGTAGCTCGCCGGGACGTACACCGCGACCGGCTGCATGGTGCCGTCCTTCGAAGAGCGCACCAGCGTTTCGCCGAGGCCCCGAATCGAACTCATCGGACGGAAAGAATCCCCAATCAGTTGCGTGGCGAGGCTGGTATCGAGATCGGCAAACGATTCCAGCAGCGGCTGCCAGAGCGCTGCCGGGTAGTCGCTGGGCGACGGTTGTGAGAACAGGTCGGCATCGTCGAGCAGGCGTTGGTAGTAATCCATCGTCGTGTCGCGTCCGGTGATCGTCGCTATCCGCCCCGCCTGCGCGTAGTACGTCGCCGCGATCGAGCGCAGCGCATCGGCTTTCGCACTCGATCCGGCGCCTGGTAGAACGAGCAGCGCGATTCCGGCGGCAAGCGCGCGGAGGCGCAAGCTACTCGTAGTCGGGCGCGAAGTAGTCGTCGTGGAGGTGCATGAAGAACCGCGGCGCCTTCGGCGCGTTGATGTGCACGAACGCGCGCGGCTTCTGCGAGAAGTCGAAGCAATCGGCCGCCGGAGAGTTGGCGCGCTTGTCGGCGTCGGCCAGCTGACCCAGCCCGTAGAGGTCTTCGGCGAATCGCAGGACGCTGGCGGTCTCGTACTGCACGTGCGAGACGAAGCCGTGTTTGGCGTACGGAGAAATCACCAGTAGCGGAACGCGGAAGCCTAACCCGTCGTAGCCCATATGCGGCGGCGGAACGTGGTCGTAGGTGCCGCCCCAGTCGTCCCATTGCACGAAAATCGCCGTCGAATCCCAGAACTTGCTCTTTCCGACCGTGTTCACCAGTGCGGCGACCCACGACGGCCCGAAGCCGCCGGGACAGTTGACGTGATCGGAGTCGCTGCAGACCGGCGTGATCCAGGTGAAGTTCGCGAGCTTACCGGCACGCACGTCGGTGATGAAGCGCCAGTTCGGCGAGACAACGTCCTTCTTCCAATCCGGGCCTTCGTAAATGTGCTTGACCGCTTGGTAGCTCGACCAGACCGCGCCCGCGCCGCTCGACCGGCTGCCGTACGTGCTGGCGTAGAAGCGCCACGAGAGGCCGGCCTTGTCCAACTCGTCGCCCAGCGTCTGGTAGTCGAAGCAGACCTGCTGCCGCGGACCGAACTCATCGCGATTTTTCGTGATCGTGTTGATCATGTCGTATTTGCCGCCGCCGCATCCCCAGTCGCTTTCGGGAAGGTCAACGCTCGACTGCGCCTGCGCGGCGATAACGTACTGATGGCCGACGAAACTCTCGTCGAGCTGCGACTGGAACATCCGGTCGGCAACGACCCATTCGTGCGCCATGTCGAAGTACGGCTGGGATTCCGTGTGCGGTACGTAGACGTACTGCGGATGCTTGAGGCTGCGCGGATAGCCGTACGCCTCTTCCTGGTCGAATCCGTTCATACGGCAGTCGGTGCCCGGGAGCTTGGCCGTGCCGTTGCACGCGGCAAACATCGCCGTCGCCGAGTGGTCTATCACGTAGTACGCCGAAAGGCTTTCCGGTTGCAGCTTGATCGTATGGCCCGTGGAGTCTTGGCCCTTCGAGACGGTGTCCGCACCCGGATAGCCCTGAAACATGTTATCGAAGCTGCGGTTCTCCTGGACGATGTAGACGATGTGCTTGATCTTCCCGGCACCCGTGCCGGCTAGCGCTTGCATGGCCGTGCCGCTCTGCATGTAGGGTAACGGCGGCTGCTGCCCGACCGAACAACTCGAGAGCGCGAGCGCCAACGGTAACGCCGCAACGCGCGAAGCGCAAAGAGGCTTCATGCGGCGCACTATGCCGCGGTCGAAGGAACTTCCTGCCCGTGCGTTTTCGTACGCGGCGTCGGTTAGGATGAGTTCGTCACCAACGCCTAGGGAGGTTCACATGTCCATCGTTACGATCTTCGGGCGCCATGCGCCGGCCCTCGCTCTCGCGCTCGCTGCCGCGACGGCCGGCTGCACGCACGGTTCGTCGGGTTCGGCCGGCGCCGCACCCTCCGCCGCGCCCGTGTACCCCGGCGCGAAGACCGAGTCCGCCGGCGCCAGTGCCGTCGCGGAGACACGTTCGACGGCGGGCAGTGCGTTCTCGACGAGCGATTCGTTCGGCACGGTGTATGCGTGGTATAAGAAGAACCTGCCCGAGGGTTCGGAGCAGGCCCACGTCACGTCTCCGCAGGAAGCGGCCACGTTTTTCATCGGTCAGGGAACGCACCGCTTGAGCGTGTCGCTGGCTGCGTCGCCGCTGTGCTGCCGCACCATCATCGTCATTACCGCCTTCCCGAACGGGTGACTTACCGAGGCGGGTCGGGCCAGACTCCGGACGCGGCCGCGTGGTTCAGATCTACGTGCCACGTGAGCGCGAGGAACCGCTCGCGATCCTCAGCCTCCAGATCGTTGGCACTCGACTGCAGCAGGCGGCTGGCTCGCTCCAACCAGCGGGCCGCCTCGCGCGGTTTGCCCTCCAGATGGAATATCTGAGCGGCCGCCCAGTAGCAGTACGTCGGCGAATCCGATCCGCGTATGATGGAATCTTCGTCTGCCAGTAGCCGCGTCACGGCATCCCGCGCGGCGGAGACGTTCCCTAGGCGCGCGTACCACACGGCTACATCGGCGAGCGTCTTGCTCGACCACACCTGCGATTCAGAACGCGAACGCACTTCGAACGAATCTTCGGCAAGCTCGATCGCTCGCGGGAAGTTCCCATCCATGGCTTCCGCTGCGGCAAGATTCTCAAGAACGGAGGCCTCGAGCAGCCCGAATCCCAGCCGTCGCGAGTCCTCCAACGCTTTAACGGCGGCTTCGCGCGCTTCCGGAAACCGTCCCGTGCACGCTAGCACGTAAACGAGGTTGACGAGTGCGCCGACGCGTCCGCGTTCGTCGCCGGCGCGCTCGAACAGCTCGAACGCCTTCTCGGTTGCGTCCACCGCTCGTTGGAAGAATCCAAGCCTGTTCTCGAACACCGCCTGATTCATGAGCTGCGCGGCCATTCCGATGATGTTCCAGCTCTCGCCGTAGGTGCGCGCGGCATCCGTAAAGTGGCGTCGCGCCTCCGCGGCGTGCGCCGCAGACGACGCGAGCGAGATACCGAGGCGCCCGAGCGCTTGCGCTTCCGACGGCCGGTCGCCCAACTGTACCGCCAGCTCTAAGCAGCGTTCGGCCAAGGTGCGACAGCGTTCCATATCGCGATGTTGATACGCCACGACCCATCCGCTGCCCAAAACCACCAGTTCGAGCGCGGGGTCGGCCGCGCGCGCCGCACCCTGCGCCGCCTCGTCGAACAACGCATTAGCCGCTCGCAGCCGGCCGCGATGCGCCGATACCTGCGCGAGAAAGCAGGTGATGCGCGCGGCACCGGCTTCGTCGCCGGCGGCTTGAATAAACGCGAGCGCCGCCTCGCCCGAGGTGTAGGCCTCGGCCAATCGGCCGCGCGTGAGGTGCAGCTTGCCTTCCTCCAAGTGCGCCGTCGCGCTCCATCGCGCGTCGTCATCGGGCACGCCGGCGCGCAACGAGCGAACCGCGGAGTCGCATGCGGCGTGGTCTCCGGTCGCCGCCGCGAATTCGATGCGCCGCAGAAGCGTCGCGCGATGAACGGCGGGATCGCCGAGCTCGGCATCAACGCGTTCCAGCGCCTGTAGCGCGGCCTCGCGTGCCGTAAGGTCGCCGCGCCGAGACTCGATCGTCACGCTTTCCAGCAAGAGGTCGGCTCGCACGGGCAGCTCGGGATCGAGCGCGAGGGCGCGCTCGCACTGCAGCCGGGCCTCTTCGGGCGCGCCGATGGAAATCGAACGGCGCACCGCTTCGAGGTAACAGCGCGCGGCGTTTGCCCGGTCTCCGGCAAACTCGTAGTGTCCGGCGAGCGCTGCAGAAAGCTCCGACGCTCGCTCCGGATAGAGCTCCTCGAAAACGCGCGCCACGCGACGCCGGCGGATGGCGGCGTCCTTCGGCGGGATGCTTCGCGCAATCGTTTCGTGCACCAGGTTGTGCGTGAAGGCATACTCGAGAAAGCCGCGTCCCCCCGCCTCGCGGATGATGCGCCGGTCGAGAAGCTCGTCGAGCGCTTCGGTTAAAGCCGTCTCGTCCCACGCGCTTACTTCGCGCACGGCGTCGCGCGAAAAGCGGTCGCCGATGCACGCGGCGATCTCAGCGGCGGCGTGCGCGCGCTCCGAAAGACGCTCGATGCGCCGTCCCACGACCTCTTGCAGCGACGCCGGCGCCGCGGCAGCCTCACCCTCGCGGGCGTCCACGACGAGCTGGGTGAGAAAGAGCGGATTGCCTTGCGATGCGGCGAGCAGCGTTTCGGCGGGGCGCTCCTGCGCGTCCGACAGCGCCGCCCGCAGCTCTTCGACTTCGTTCAGCGAGAGGCGGGTCAGCCAAAGGCTCTGCGCGCCGGCGCTCGCACGACCCTCGCGCCGCAGGCGGTGCAGGGCATGCAGCCGCGCCGTCTCTTCGTCGCGATACGTCACGACGATCATCACGGGCGCACCGGAGATGCGCCGCATGAGAAACTGCAGCAGTTCGAGCGACGCTGCCTGCGCCCAGTGCATGTCTTCGAGCACGAGGAGCAGCGGGCGGGGTGCCGCGAGATCGGCTACGCACCGAAAGAGAGATTCGAAGAGGCGAATGCGCTCGCTCTCGGCATCCAGCCGCGGGAGATCGGGAAGCGCGACGCGCGCGTGTATTTCCGGGAGCAGAGCCGCCACACTCGCAAGCGCGATGCTCGGCTTGAGCGATGCAACGAGCGGCAGGGCCGCGCGTAGCGCATCCACGACGCTTTCGTAGGGCACTGCCTCCGGCGAACCGGTCGTTCCGACGAGCACGCGGCCGCCGCGATCTTCCACGGCGTGCGCGAACTCAGATGTGAGCCGCGATTTGCCGATCCCCGATTCGCCGCCGACGAACGCGCACGCGCCGCGGCCGCGAGCGACGCGGCTCCACATTTCCAGCAACCGCTCCATCTCGTGGTGTCGGCCCACGAACGGCAGCACGGCGGAGCCGCCTGCCTCCCCGGTGCGCTCGCCGTCTGCGTCTTCCTCGGCCGGCGCTTGATCGCGCGAGATCCGCTCTGCGACCGCCGCCGTCTCGGCCATCGGCTCGGCGCCCATTTCGTCGCGCAAGCGTTTGGCAAAGTCGGCGTACTCGCGCAGGGCGCCCGCGCGGTCGCCGCTTTCGTAGCGCATCGCGACGACGCGCCGTACGACGTCCTCGCGCCAGGGGTCTATCGCGAGCACTTTGCGGGCGGTTTCTATGGCCAGCGCGTGATCGGCATTCCTTCGCGCCTCGGAGACGCGCTCGGTAAGGCAGCGCAGATATGCGTTGCGGTGGCGCTCGCGAATGACGTCGAGCCATTCGTCGTAAACCTCCGGAAGCAGATCGCCGCGATAGAGGTCGATCGCTTCGCTCAGCCTGCGGCGGTCTGCCGACGCCTCGGCAAACGCGTCTACGTCGAGCCAGAGGTCGGCGTCCGGATTCCATGCGACTTTGTCGGTATCTACGATTACGTAGCGCGCCGTCGGCTGCGGCAGCGCCTTCGAAAGGTCGCTCAGCGTGGCGCGAAGTTTTGCACGCGCCGCGCCTTCCTCGTCGTCGGGATACAGAAGAAAGGCCAGGTACTCGCGAGAGACCGCCGCCCCTCGGTGGAGCAACAGGTAGGCGAGGACTTGGAGCGTCTTGCGGGGCGTCGCGGGCCGCAGACGCTCGCCGTCGAGCACGGCCTCCAGGTGGCCGAAGAGGCGAATTTCCAGGCGGCCGGGCGCCCGCGCTTGCCCCGGGCGTAGTTGACTCACCTTCGCGACGGCTTTGCCCACTTCAGGACCAGGCGTTCTCGGGTGCCGCTGGACGCTCCCCGGCCCCGGTACGTTTTGGTACGCCTGCTTCGCTATGATGGGTCCATACTACCCGACAGCCACCTAGGAGATTCCAGTCGAAATGAACCCGTCAAGCCTGTGCCGGCGCTCGGTACCGGCCATCGTCCTGGTCGCGGGCCTCACCGCCTGCGCCGGGCAGACCACCGGCGGGGCCGGCTTTACCCCGCAACTGTCCGCTCCGGCCGCCCCCGCGGCACAGCCGGACAATCGCCGTCGCTCCGTCGAGATTTTCACCGCGAACCGCGACGGCGGCAGCGTGCTCGGCTTCGGTGTCAAGGCCTCGGGCGACGTCGCGCCCGCCGTCACGATCGCCGGATCGAAAACGATGCTCTTAGATCCCGATTCGCTGGCGATGGACGACAAAGGCGACATCTACGCTGCCGACGACAGCGGCACGCACGTCGCCGTCTTCGCTAAAGATGCGAACGGCAACGTCAAGCCGGAGCGCACCATCGGTGGTGCCAAGACGCTACTCGGCTTCGTCGAAGGGCTCTTCGTAGACCCCTCCGGCTATCTCTGGGCGAGTGACTTCGAGAATAACCTCGTCACCGGGTATGCACCGGGCGCTCGCGGCAACGTCGCACCCGCCTATGCGATAGGCGGAAGCAACACGCAGCTCGACGATCCGGTCGGCATGGCGATGAATGGCGCAGGCCAGCTCTACGTCGCGAACGTACACGGCGCGTCTATTACGATCTACGCGAAGAACGCAAGCGGCAACGTCGCACCGGTTGCGACTATCCAGGGCGGCAACACCGCCTTGCACTCGCCTTTCTCGATCGCGTTCGATTCTCAAGGGCGGCTGCTAGTCGCCAACGAGGGCGGCAACGTGCTCGTCTTCGCCAAGGGCGCTACCGGCAACGTCGCGCCGGTGCAATCGATCTCGGGCGTCGCGGAGGGAACGGGCGTTATGGCGGATTCCCAAGATCACATCTGGGTCGCGGATTTCACCGGCAACTCCATCAAGGAGTTCGCGAGCAATGCCAACGGCAACGCGACGCCTCTGCGTACGATCGCAGGTTCGAAGACTACCCTCAACGGCGCTAACTACTTAGTGGAGAACTAACATGAAGAACTATCAGAAAACAGCAGCAGTCGTCCTGGTCGCAGGTCTCACGGCCTGCGCCGGGCAGGCGCCCAACGGCGCCGGATTCACCCCGCAAACCGTCTCCGGCCCGGCGCTTTCCCAAGCCGGCGCGCCTGACCAGAGCGTCCAGCCGGATAAGCACCGGCGCACGGTTCGCGTCTTCGCCGCGAATCGGGACGGCGCAAACGTCGTCGCCTTCGCCGTCCGTTCGACGGGCAACGTCACGCCCGTCGTCAACATCTCCGGCTCGAATACGACGCTGAGCCAACCCGACGCACTCGCGCTCGACTCGTCCGGCAACATCTACGCGGCAAACGACGGCGCCAATAGCGTTTCGGTCTTTAAGAAGACCGCGAACGGCAACGTCGCACCCGTTCGGACGGTCGGCGGATCGAACTCGCAGCTCGGGCCGACCGAAGGCATCATGGTAGACAAGGCGGGCCACCTTTGGGTAAGCAACTATAGCGGCAGCGCCGTCACCGAATACGCTGCGGGTGCGAGCGGCAACGTTTCGCCGATCGCCGTAATCAGCGGAAGCAATACCCAGTTGGCGGAGCCCTTCGGCATGGCCATGAATGCCAGCGGCAAGCTGTTCGTTGCAAACGGCAATGCCGGCTCGATCGTTTTCTTCGCCGCGGGCGCCAACGGCAACACCTCGCCGGCCGGCAAGATCTCCGGCAGCAACACCGGTCTCGTCAAGCCCTTCGCCATCGCGTTCGATCCGATGGGCCGGCTTTTGGTCGCCGATGAGAGTGCGGGCGTCCTCGTCTTCGCCAAGGGCGCCAACGGCAACGTCGCCCCGGTAGCAAAAATCACCAGCCTGTCGGAGCCGGCGGGCGTGACCGCGGATGCCGCAAGCCATATCTGGGTTGCCGACTTCGGCAACGCCGCGATCAAAGAGTACGCGACGCAAGCCAACGGTATGGCGACGCCGCTGCGCACGATCCAGGGCGGCAACACGACCCTCGACGGGCCGAACTACGTAGCCATCCAGCAGTAACGGAGCAGAGGGACACGCGGCTTCCCTCCAAGATGCGGTCTCGCCGTTGCGAGGCCGCATCTTGCTTTTTGGGAGGACGGCGTCGGCGTCAACGGGAAGCGCGGGCCATGAAAACAAGAATAAATCGAGCGTTTATCGCCGTCTTTCTTATGCTATTCACGGTCGCCGCGATGCCGACGGCGTCGCCCGCGCCGACTGCGGCGCCGGCCGAATCGTCTTCCGAACAGGCCTTCGTGGCTTCGGTCACTTCCGATCTCCAGGGCCGTTTTGCGACGACAGCGCAGGCTTCCGCCGCTGGATACTTCCGTTACACCGGCGAGGACCAAACTGGCGCGATTAGCTGGGTGAACACGAGCTACTGGCAGAGCGACGAAACGCATCCCAGCCAGCTCTGGTACGATGCGAAGGGTCACCTCATCGGCGCGGACTTCTCAGTGCTGCAGAGCAATTCTAAGACGAGTCCTACGCTATACGGCGTCTCGTCAACGCGTTGGCTGGATTTCTCTCCCGCACACGTGCATTTCGCGATCAACTCACCGTCGGGGCTGCAGTTCGGCGGCGTAGGCGACAAGACGATGACGAAG
>Ga0265325_10002898_pt1 | contig 11435 bp, 13 predicted proteins | sample 41420metaG_FD_202090 | JGI IMG/M metagenome (GOLD analysis project Ga0265325, IMG submission 202090) | Rhizosphere microbial communities from Carex aquatilis grown in University of Washington, Seatle, WA, United States - 4-14-20 metaG | ecosystem: Host-associated > Plants > Roots > Rhizosphere...
AGCCGTTCTTCGACAAATCCACCTGGCCGGTGAAGCGGTTCACGCCGACGAGTGGCGTGCGCATCGTGCCCGGCGGTTCCAGCATCCGCGATGGCTGCTACATTGGCCGCGGCGTCACCTGTATGCCGCCAATGTATATCAACGTCGGGGCGTGGGTGGGCGACGGCACCATGGTCGATTCGCACGCGTTGGTCGGCAGTTGCGCTCAGGTGGGTGAGAATTGTCACATCTCCGCAGCATCGCAGATCGGCGGCGTCCTGGAACCCGTCGGCGCGCTGCCGGTAATCATTGAGGACGACGTTCTGGTGGGCGGCAATTGCGGCGTCTATGAAGGAACAGTCGTGAAACGCCGTGCCGTGCTGGGTACCGGGACGATCCTCAACCGCTCCACGCCAGTTTACGACGTCGTGCGCGGCTGTATTCACGCGGCCACTGACACCGAGCCGCTGGTGATTCCCGAGGAGGCGGTAGTGGTGGCCGGCTCACGAGCCATCACGCATGGCAAGGGCAAGGAATGGGGCCTCTCGCTGTACACGCCCGTGATTGTGAAATATCGTGATTCGAAGACGGATACGAAGATTCAATTGGAAGACTTGCTGCGATAGCTATCGCGTCGGCAGGGTCACAATCCCGAACCAGAATCTCTCGATACAACGAATCACTTCGACAAAGTCAGCCAGCCTCGCCGGTTTTCGGATATAACAGTTGGCGTGCAGGCTGTAGACTCGTTCCAGGTCTTCCGCGGTTGCGGAATCGCTCAGCACCATTACCGGAATTCGACGCAGCCTCGGATCGCTCTTGATCTCTTCCAGCAGGTGGTGTCCGTTGGCTCGCGGAAGCCCGACGTCGAGCAGAATGATATCCGGCCGGGGTGCGCTGGAGAAGTGCGGCGGTTCGCGGCGGAGAAACTCCATGGCCTGGGCGCTGTCCGCCGCCACGGTTACATGGCCGATTTCCACTCCCTGGGCGAGCGCCTCCTCGGTAAGCTTGGCGTCGGCAGGGTGGTCTCCCACCAACAACAATTCAACCGGCCTACCCAAATGTTGCATGCTGTAGGGAAACCCAATAGCAATATGTGCGCCAAAATAGAAACGGAGCTCTGTGCGCTTCCCTGATACCAAAACCATGAAAAATGTTCCAGGCCCTCCGCAGGCGGTGCCTAATTATTGCCGATTGTCGATTCGCATCGGAACACCAGGTGTCTTTTTCGTCGCATGCCTTACATTGTTTTGTTCGGCAGCAATGAGCGCGGCCACACGCCTTCTGGTGACTGTCACCGATCCGCGCACGGGTGAATCTGTCGCAGGACTGAAATCGGGCGATTTCAGCGTTTTTGACGACAAGACTCCCCGCACAGTCGAGACAGCAGAGCTAATCTCGGAACCGGTCGACATTATGCTGCTGCTGGACACCAGCCTCGTTGGCGAGCCGGTACAGCCCCTTGCGGCCAATCTGATTCACCAACTGGACCCGAAAGAGCAAATGGTGGTGATTTCGTTTGCTTCCTCAGCGGACCTGGTGCAGGATTTTACCTCCAGCCGCGAGTTGCTGATGGATGCCGTGAAGAAGATGAAGTATGGGAATACTCCTCAGGTTCTCGACGCCTTGTATGCCAGCATCGACGGAGGATTTGGAAGCAGTCCATTCCGGCGAGTTGTGGTCCTGCTGACCACGGGACTCGAAGGCGGCAGTCACGTAAGTGACAAAGAAGTAGTGCAACTGGCGCGCAAGAATGCCGTATCGATCTTCCCGGTGTATCTGGCCGGTTCTGGACGATGGCTGTTCGATGAGCTGGCGCGGCAAACGGGAGGCGCGGGATTTCGCGTGGGCGATCTTCGCCGGATGAAAAACCCAGAGCCGGGGCCGCAGATATTCGCGGCACTGCGCAAGCATTATGTATTGACGATCAGCGGGAACTACGAGCCCGGGCCCAAACTCAGGATCCGTGTTAACGGTCAGGACAAGTTGTTCGCTTCGGCGATGCCGGTGGAGTAGGTTCTTCAGCCGCCGTCGCGCGAGTTCTGTACCTTCGGCGTTGCCAGGTATCCAACAATCGCCCTCTTCTGGACGTCGTTGACGACGATCTCATATGGCTGCTTCGCCTTCGATGTGTAGAACTGAAGCGGCTCGTTGATGGTGCGATTGTCCTTCGGTTCCTTTTTATCGTCGACGGTGATTTCGATGCTGAAGCGGTTGTGCTTGGGATCGCTCTTCTTCAGTTGAATCAGGACGTCGCCTACCTTTTGCGGTCCCTTGCCCTGCGGCAAAGTGAACTGGAAATAGTTGCGCTCGCCCAAACTCCGGAGTGCATCCAATTCCTTGCCATTGGTTGCGATGAGGGAACCCTGGCCGGTGAGTTCTCCGTTCACCCGCTTCAGATCGGCGACTGTCTTCTCCAGTTCCGATTTTGTGGACGCGACATCGGTTTTGACGCCAGCCACGTCTGTACCCACCGCATCGATCTTGGTGTTTGCCGTGTCCGCTTCCTGACGGACCTCAGTCACCTTGGAATCGAAGATCTTCGCTTGTTCGGCCTGAGCAATCTGCAATCGCCGCTCGGTCTCCTCGACCTTCTTGGCGACCTCGGCTTTGGCTTCTCCCGTCGCCATGCTCAACTGGCGGCGCTGTGCTTCCAACTGATCCCTAAGGGCATCGATAGTGTGGCGGTTGGTCTGCGCGCTGAGCGAGTGGGCCTCGCGGACTTTTGTCACCTCGTCCAGCAGAGAGTCGCGCATCTTGACCATATCGCCGCGGACATTGCTCAGCTCAACGAACAAATACACATTCGCGGCCACCAGCGCGATCACAATACCGAAAAGGATGGGTATCTTTGCCCCACCGCCACTGGGCGGGAGAGCCGCCGGCTGATAGGGCGGGTATCCCTGGGGTGTGCTGCCTTCGCTCATCGTGCCTCCAGGATTAAGTGCTTCAAACTCTTCATTATAACCTGAAAGTCACCTGAGGATGCCTGGACCAGCGCGTATGATGAGGAGGTGTTCAGCCTGCGCCAGCGTGTGATACGACCCGAGCTGATGGACGATGCGCCTGAACCTGATGCGCTGCAGAGCCTTCGTGATCTGGAGCGCATCAACACCCGGCTGGGCGGCCATGGCGTGCTGCAAAAGATTCTGGCGACGGTGGTGCAGCCGGACGACCAGTTCTCCCTCCTGGATGTGGGCGCAGCGACCAGTACGGCAGCGACCGTGATTCGAAGCGGCTACCCGGGAGCTGGTGTTGTTTCGCTGGATCGAGATTTCTTCCATCTGGCCAGCGGGCGGGGCCTGCGCGTTTGCGGCGATGGATTCCGGCTGCCATTTAAGAGCCGTGCGGTGGATTTCGTCTTCTGTTCGCTGTTTCTGCACCACTTCACGGACGAAAGGATTGTCGATTTGATGCGCGAAAGTGCGCGGGTGGCGAGACGAGCGGTTTTAATCAACGATCTGGAGCGGCGGCTCCTGCCGTACTGGTTTCTACCGGCGACGCGCCCCCTGTTCGGTTGGCACCCGATCACGGTTCACGACGGGGTTATTTCCGTCGCAGCCGGTTTTCGAAGAGGCGAATTGTTGCAACTGGCGAAGCAGGCTGGCCTCGACCAGGTCCGCGAACGTGTCCACCGGCCCTCTTTCCGAATTTCCTTGGTTGCGCAGGTGGCGGAGTCGTGATGATTTTCCTCGGTGTGGACGGCGGCCAATCCGGAACCACGGCTCTGGTGGCGGACCAGAACGGAAAGGTGCTGGGAGCGGGAAAGGCAGGGCCCTGCAATCACGTTGGAGGGCCGGAAGGGAAAGCAAAATTCACCGCGGCGATTCGAGGGTCGGTGGAGATGGCGTGCCGTGCCGCCGGGCTGGACGCGCGATTTGCCGCAGCGTGTCTGGGGTTCAGCGGTGGTCCCGCGGACAAGGAATCGCTCGTGAAGGAACTGATCGACGCCGAGCGATTTTTCATCACGGACGATGCTGCGATCGCGCTTACCGGGGCTACCGGCGGTGCCCCGGGTATCGTCACTATCGCCGGGACAGGTTCGATTTCTTACGGTTGCAATTCTGCCGGTAAGAGGGCCCGCGCGGGCGGCTGGGGCCATGTCTTTGGCGACGAGGGCGGGGCGTTCGATCTGACGCGACAGGCACTTCGCGCGGCGCTGCGGTTTGAAGAAGGTTGGGGTCCGCGGACCGCTCTCCACCCCATGCTGCTTGCCGACACCAGCGCGGCTACGGCGAACGATTTGTTGCACCGGATGTATACCGCGGAGCTTCCGAAGCCGCGCATTGCCGCGATGGCGCGAGTGGTGGATGAAGCGGCAGTCAACGGCGACCCGGTAGCAATTGAGTTATTAAATGCGGCCGCAAACCAGCTTGCCACCATCACGGCCGCGGTGCGCGGCCAGTTGTTCCATGCCGGCGAGAATGTGCGCGTTGCATGGATGGGCGGAGTGTTCCGCAGTAATTTGCTGCGCGAACGATTTCGCATGCTGGTGGAACTGGAAGACGGGGTCGCTGCGGGACCACCTGCAATGGGACCCGCCGCGGGCGCGCTGATGGAAGCGTTCCGGCTTGCCGGTCTTGACGTCAAACCAAGTAACGTTTCGTCCGTCGAAAAGTAAGAGACAAACAGAGAGGAGAACACTTTTGTCACGCTTTTTGCCGGGCGCTTTCTGCGCCGTCCTTCTGGCATTCCCTTGCTTTGCCCTGGCTGACACATGGGATGTCGATCAATCCAACAGTTCGGCCGGGTTTTCAGTGCGGCACATGGGCATATCCACCGTCCGAGGATCCTTCAGGAAGGTCGGGGGCACCGTGGAATATAGTCCTGGCGATCTTTCGAAGACCGCCATTAATGTCACTATCGACACCGCTTCGCTCGATACCGGTGTCGAGATGCGCGACAATCATGTGCGCGGTTCGGATTTTCTCGATGCGGCCAGGTACCCAAAAATCACTTTTCGATCAAAACGCGTAGAGTCAACGGGCAGTGGAAAACTGAAGATCACAGGGGATTTGATGCTGCACGGGGTGACGAAAACTGTGGTGCTCGACGTGGAGGGTCCAAGCAGCGTCGCGAAAGACTCGCAGGGCGTGTCGCACATGGGCGCTTCGGCGACGACAAAGATCAACCGGGAGGAGTTCGGGGTTAGTGGAACTCCGATGATGGTGGGCGACGACGTCACCATTACCATCGACGTCGAAATGGTGAAGCCGGCTGTGGCACACTGAGCAGCGATGGCTGCGCGGCTGGTATCACTGGACGTCTATCGGGGTTTAGCAGTGGCAGGAATGATTCTTGTCACGAATGCGGGGAATTGGAACGCCGTTTACTGGCCCCTGAGCCACGCGGCATGGAATGGCTGGACCCCCACGGACCTGATTTTTCCATCATTCCTGTTCATCGTGGGCGTGGCGATGACCCTCTCGTTCGCAGCGCGCATTGAGGGCGGAGCACGGCGCGGCACGCTCGGATGGCACGTCCTGCGGCGCTCGCTGGTGCTGATCGTGCTGGGGCTTTTCCTCAATGGCTTTCCGCTGTTTCATCTGGCTACCATTCGAATTCCCGGCATTTTACAGCGCATCGGACTGTGCTACCTGTTCGGTGGGCTGCTGTTTCTGGCGACGTACGCTGAGCGCGCCGGCATTCGCGTAGCGATGATCGGAGGCGTAGCAGTGAGTCTGTTGGTGGGATACTGGGCGCTGCTTCGATTCGTCTCCGTGCCCGGCTATGGCACAAACCGCCTGGATTCGCTGGGCAACCTGGGCGCGTATTTCGATCGGGCGCTGTTTGGCATTCCCCATTTGTGGCCTTACGGCCTGACGCCCAGGCACGGCGTGACTTACGATCCTGAGGGACTGCTCTCCACGCTGCCCGCGGTCGCGACTTTATTGCTCGGCCTTCTTGCGGGAGAGTTGTTGCGTTCCGATCAATCAGGAACTCGCAAGGCCATTGTGCTTCTGGTGGCCGGAGCCGCGCTGATCGTAGCCGGGCAGTTGCTCAATCCAGTGCTGCCCATCAACAAGCGCATCTGGACCAGTTCTTTCGCACTCTTCACCGGAGGCTTCAGCCTGCTGGCTCTCGCGCTGCTGTATTGGGCCGTTGATCTGCGCAGATGGCGGGTGTGGGCAACTGTGCCGCTCATTTTCGGCACAAACGCGATCTTCGCATTCGCGCTGGCGACGATACTGAGTTCGCTACTGGGCCTGATCGACGCTCCACACTGGTTTTATGCCCAGGTGTTTTCGAAATTCCTGAACCTATACAATGCGTCGCTGGCGTGGGCGATTCTGTTTCTTCTGTGCAACGCGGCGCTGATTTGGCCGTTGTATCGGAAGCGGAAGTTTATCCGAATCTAACCGGCGGTCGTCAGCACGCCATAGGTGCGCTCGACGTAATTATTCAGAATTACGATGAACTCGGCGACAATGTGATCGCCACGCAGCGTGGTCATCAGTTTTCCGTCCACGTAAACCGGCGCCACCGGCTCCTCGAACGTGCCCGGAAGAGAGATGCCGATGTTGGAGTGCTTCGATTCGCCGGGTCCATTCACCACGCAGCCCATCACCGCTACTTTCATTTCTTCCACGCCGACGAACTGCTCTTTCCAGATGGGCATATGCTCGCGCAGGTAAGTCTGGATCTGGTCGGCCATGTCCTGGAAGAAGGTGCTGGTGGTGCGCCCACAGCCGGGACACGCCGTCACCTGCGGTGTGAAGCTGCGCAGTTCGAGCGATTGCAGAATCTGCTGGCTGACGGTGACTTCCTCCGTGCGGTCGCCGTTGGGTAGTGGCGTGAGCGACGCGCGGATGGTGTCGCCGATACCTTCCTGCAGCAGAATAGAGAGCGCCGCCGTGGTAGCCACGATACCCTTCGCGCCGAGCCCGGCCTCAGTGAGCCCAAGGTGCAGCGCGTAATCGCAGGCGGCGGCAAGGCGCCGGTAGACAGTAATCAGATCCTGCACGCCACTGAGTTTGGCGCTGATGATGATCCGGTTGCGTGGAAGCCCGTATTCTTCGGCGGCCCGTGCGGAATCGAGTGCGCTGGCGACGATGGCGTCCATCATGACATCCTTGGCTTCGCGCGGCTCGGGAAGTTTCCCGTTTTCGTCCATCATGCGCGCGAGCAGCGCCGGATCGAGCGAGCCCCAGTTCACGCCGATGCGCACAGGCTTTCCGTATTCGATGGCGGCTTCGACCATCGTGCGGAAATTGTCGTCGTGTTTCTTGCCGATGTTCACATTGCCCGGATTGATGCGGTATTTGGTGAGCGCGCGGGCGCATTCCGGATACTTGCGCAGCAGAAGATGGCCATTGTAATGGAAGTCGCCAATGATGGGCACGCGCACGCCGAACTTGTCGAGAGTGTCGACGATTCTGGGAATGGCCGCGGCGGCGGCTTCGGTGTTCACCGTAACGCGCACAAGTTCAGAACCCGCGCGAGCCAGGGCCATGATCTGGTTGACGGTAGAGGCGGAATCGGCGGTATCGGTGTTGGTCATTGACTGCACGACGATGGGGTTTTCGCCGCCCACCATCACACCACCGACGTCCACCGCCACCGACCGGCGGCGTGTAATTACAGCCATGTGCGCGCTTTCCTCCAGATAACCTATTGTAGCGAAGGCGCGAGCGGCCGCTGCCACAACGCAGGGGCTGAAAGTTGGCTACCCTTTCAAGTTGACTAAGAGTTGGTATGATTCCTGCGACAAGCGAGATTATGAGGCGGAGAATTGCTTTGTGGGCGCTTTGCGGTCTCGCGATAGCCTGCTTCTGGTTTGTGTACGGGATAGCTGCCGGACCAACTCACAATCTCGCCCGATGGCCCATCGTCGCAATCACCGCTCCTGTATCGTTGCTCGGAAGGCATATGCCACTTGCGTACCAATGGTTCATTCTGCTCAATGGTGCTACTTATGCTTTGCTCGGCCTCGCGATCGAGCCGATACGAAAACTGATATGTAGTTTCAATCTGGCGCACTAACCGTTCAACCAGAATCTGGCGCAGTCCCGTTCCCTAACTCCGTTCCGCCAGCACCGCACCCAGCCATACCGCCAAATATCCGGCTACAACACTCCCCACAAGGTTAAACAACCCAGCCCACCTCGCTCCCTGGCGCAGCGCCTGTAGGCTTTCATATTCATATGCCGAGAAGGTTGTGTAGCCGCCAAGAAAGCCAGTTACAAGCAGCAGGCGCCAGGTTGGGTTCCATTCCAGCCGCTCCGTGAACAGCGTCATCAGCAGGCCGATCAGAAAAGATCCGGTGATATTAATGACGAACGTGCCCAGCGGGAACGCGCCGCCGAATCTTTGCATGATGGCCGTACTGGCCACGTAACGCACCAGGCTGCCGACGCCGCCGCCGGCCAGCACCACCAGATATTTCATGCCACCAGTGTAAGCGGACTGGCGTCACAAATGTGACAATGACACGCATGGGCAGCCAGAGCGTTCTCGTGACAGGCGCGGCGAAGCGGATCGGCCGTGGAATCGCTCTGCGTCTGGCGCGTGAAGGCTATCGCGTCGGCATCCACTACAACACGTCGGAAGTGGAGGCGAAGCAAACGGCTGAGGAATGCGGAAGCGCCGATCTATTCCAGGCCGACCTTACGCACGTGCCCGCGATCCGCCGATTGTTCGCCGAAGTTAGTGACAGGTTTGGCGGCCTGGATTGCCTCGTGAACAACGCGGCGCGGTTCACCCGCTTCGATCCTCTTGACATCACCGAAGCCGATTGGGATTTCATCCACTCCGTCAACCTGAAGGCCACATTCTTCTGTTGTCAGGAAGGCGCACGGCTGATGAAGCGCAGCGGCGCGGGCCGGATCGTCAACATCAGTTCGCTCGGTGGTATTCGTCCATGGGCCGAACATGCCCACTATTGCGCGTCCAAAGCGGGCGTCATCATGCTGACGAAAGCGCTGGCCAAAGCATGGGCTCCGGAGATCACCGTGAATTCGATTGCACCGGGCGTGATTCCCTTTGACGACCTCGACGAGCGTGGTGCAGCCATGCTTCGTGCAACGCCGGCGCGCCGCGGCGGGACGCCCGAAGAAATTGCCGATGCAGTGGTTTATTTCCTTCGAGCCAGCAATTTCGTGACGGGCCAGGTGATTGCTGTCGATGGCGGTCTCAGCCTGCGCTGAGAGGCAGGTCTTCGCGGTCAGATCACCGGGCGCAGGGCATTCAAGCCGAATGCGATCAGCGTGACGGCCGCGGCCCGATTCACCCAGCGCATGGAATCCTGGGACAGGCGGTGCCGCAGCAGGCCAGTGGTGCTGGTGAGCGCCAGCCACCACACTGCGGATCCCACGAAGACTCCAGCCGCCAGAGAGAACGGCGCGGCCTTCGACGAAACAGCAATCGCGCCCAGACCGGCCATCATTCCGGCAAAAGAGACGATGGTCATCGGGTTAGTCAGGGTTAACAGAAACGTCGAGCCGAAACTCGCTCCCAGTCCGCGCGTGTTCGAAGGCGCCGATTCGCTGGTGGGCCGTTCGCGCCAGGTTCGTACGCCTAATGCGATCAGGAACAACGCGCCAGCCGCTCCCATCCATGAGGCGCGGTGCACGAGCCAGGCACTGAGCGCGCTGATTCCGGTGGCGGCGATTAATCCGTAGGTCAGATCGGCAGTCGCGGCGCCCAGGCCGGATACGAAGCCAGCAAGCCGCCCATGGTGCAACGTTCGGCGGATGCACAGTAGCCCGATGGGTCCGACGGGCGCTGCAATGGCGAGACCGGCAGCCGAGCCTTTCCAAAACAGATCAGCGTCAATGGACATCTCAAAACAACATTACGCTAAAGGGCGCGCCCTGCAAATATAGAAACAAAGGCAGGACAGCCATTTCCTGATAGAATCCAAGGCAAATGGACGACAAAGACTGGGTTCTGATGGAAGCACTCCAGAATGATGCCCGTACGCCTTTTGCCGAACTGGCTCGCCGTGCGGGCATGTCCGCACCATCCGCCACGGAGCGCGTGCGACGCCTGGAGGACGAAGGAGTGATCACCGGCTATCACGCTGCAGTGGACCCCGCGAAACTGGGCCGGCCGCTGCAGATGTTCATTCGGCTGCGCGTTCTCAATAAGGACTACCCGCGCTTCCGTCGCTTTCTCGCGGGAGCGGAGGAAATCATCGAATGCCATCACGTCAGCGGTGAGGAAGCATTCCTGTTACGTGCCGCCGTAGCGTCCGTAAAGGATCTTGAGGATCTTATCCGCCGACTCAGCGCCTACGGCCAGACTGCGACCTCTCTCATCCTGTCGTCGTTTCTCGACCGCCGGGTCTGGACTACCGGAAAGCGTCCATGATTCGATCGAGCGTTTCGCGCGACGGCCGCACCCTGTCCTGCGGCAACGTCGCCAGCGGTTCCGCCACGACATTCAACTTGTCGACAAGCGTAGGCGAATCCTGATCCAGATAAAGGATGCCGGTAAGCACTTCCTCGGAAGCTTTCGATTCGTGAATCGCGGTAATGGCGCCCAGAGCGTTGGTCGGATCGTAATCGCGGCCGATCTTCTTCAGGCGCAGACGCGACCCATCGTGCATCTCCACTTCATGCGTGGTGCCTTCGTCGAACTCGATATCGATATCGATGAACGAGGGAATGAAATCCACTTCGTGAACCGGCTCATCGTGGTCCTTCATGTACTGGTAGCTGCGCGTGGAGCCTTCATGGTCGTTAAATGTCACGCAGGGCGAAATCACGTCGATCACAGCCAATCCGCGATGCGCGATCGCGGCCTTCAAAATCGACGACAATTGCCGCTTGTCGCCGGAGAACGAGCGGGCCACAAACGTCGCGCCCATTTCAATGCCCGCTAAACAGCAATCGACGGGCTGCATGTCGTTGATGACGCCGGTCTTCAGCTTCGAGCCGAAATCGGCGGTGGCCGAGAACTGGCCTTTAGTCAGACCGAAAACGCCGTTGTTCTCGATGACGTAAACCAGCGGCACATTGCGGCGCAGCATGTGCATGAAGTGGCCGAGCCCAATGGACGCTGTGTCGCCGTCCCCAGTCACGATGATGGCTGGCAGAGTCGTATTGGCCAGAATCGCGCCAGTGGCCACCGTGGGAGCGCGTCCGTGCACCGCGTTCAAGCCGAACGACGCACTCATAAAGTACGCCGGAGTTTTGGCTGCGCAGCCAATGCCGGAGAGCTTCATGACGCCCCACGGCTCCACGCCCATTTCCCAGAACGCTTCGGTGATGCGCTCGGTGATGGCGTTGTGTCCGCAGCCGGCGCAGAGCGTGCTCTTTCCGCCGCGATAACTCAAAATCTCCAGTTCCAGGCGATTGACCTTCTTGGCGATCGGCGGGGCTGCGCTCATAATTCCTCCTGCTTCACAATCTCATCGGTCAGCGACTGCGCATCCACCGGAAGTCCGCTGTAATATCGAACACTGCGCAGTTTCGCCGCGCGCTCGTTGGTAACGTCCAGTTTCAGCATCGAGA
>Ga0265325_10002899_pt1 | contig 11433 bp, 11 predicted proteins | sample 41420metaG_FD_202090 | JGI IMG/M metagenome (GOLD analysis project Ga0265325, IMG submission 202090) | Rhizosphere microbial communities from Carex aquatilis grown in University of Washington, Seatle, WA, United States - 4-14-20 metaG | ecosystem: Host-associated > Plants > Roots > Rhizosphere...
ACCTTCTCGCCGCGCGCTTTCAGGGCTTCGTATTCCTTGGTGACGGCATCGACGACGCCGTATTTGCTGTCGTCGGAACAGAACGGACTCATGGTCGGCGAGGACCAGGTCTTGGGCAGGCTCGCCACCATCTCCGACATCTTCTTCTTGGCGTGGTCGAGCATTTCGAGCACGGCGATCGCTGCAATGCTGGCGTCGTCGTAACCGCGCCCGAGCGGCGCGTTGAAGAAATAATGCCCGCTCTTTTCGAGGCCCGCGGCGGCCTTCAGCTCCGCGGTGCGGCGTTTGATGTAGGAATGGCCGGTCTTCCAGTAATCGACCTTCACGCCGTTCGCTTTCAGCACCGGGTCGATGAGATAGATACCGGTCGATTTCACATCGACGACGAACTGGGCGTTCGGAATGCGCGACGACAGATCGCGCGCCAGCAGCACGCCGACCTTGTCGGCGAAGACTTCGGCACCCGTGTTGTCCACCACGCCGCAGCGGTCGCCGTCGCCGTCGAAGCCCAGCCCGATATCGGCCTTGTTGGCCCGCACCGTGTCCGCGATGGCGTGCAGCATATGCATGTCTTCGGGATTGGGGTTGTATTTGGGGAAATTGTAGTCGAGCTCGGCATCCATCGGGACCACCTCGGCGCCGATGCGCTTCAGCATCTCGATCACGAACGCCCCGGCCGTGCCGTTGCCGCAAGCCGCCACGACCTTGATCGGGCGCGAGAGCTTATGTCCCGCCGTCACAGAGTCGAGATATTGGGAGCGGAAATCGGAAACGAACGAATAACTCCCACCCGCACGCGCCTTGCCTTCGCCGCCGAGCACGATCTGCTTGATGCGCGTCATCTCGTCGGGACCGAAGGTGAGCGGTTTCTGCGCCCCCATCTTGACGCCGGTCCAGCCGTTTTCGTTATGGCTTGCCGTCACCATCGCCACGGCCGGGCAATTGAGCGCGAACTGCGCGTAGTAGGCCATCGGCGTCATTGCCAGTCCGATGTCGACCACCTCGCAGCCGGCATTCAGCAGCCCCAGCGTGAGCGCCTGTTTGATCGACAGCGAATAGGAGCGGTAATCGTGGCCGGTGACGACCTTGGTCGCACCGACCTCGTGCAGATAGGTGCCGAGCCCCAGCCCGAGCGCCTGCACGCCGAGCAGATTGATCTCCTTACCGAACAGCCAGCGCGCGTCGTATTCGCGAAAGCCGTTGGCAGTAACCTGCGGGAGATTCTCGTAGTCGGCAGTGTTGGGCTTCAGATCGCTGCGTGGTTTCGACATGGTACTCGACGGCCCCTTCGTTGACGGGCCTGTTGTCTAATGCGGTTTGAGATCGAACGGAATCGAATACTCGCTTGTCATGGCCCGCGAATGCGGGCCATGACACCGAGGTTTAGGGGCGAAAGCCTATTGTCATCAGAATAAGTGTGGTACACTATTTTATACACGTGAAAGACGTAAAATGCCAAACGACCTTCTGAACGCCGCCGAGCGTGCCGCAGTGGAACGGCTGGCGACGGCGCTTGCCCTGCCTACGTTCGACAAGGGCTGGGTCTGGCTGGCTGGCGCGGGACCGGGCGATCCGGGCCTCATCACAGCCCTCGGGCTGCACGCCATCGCGAATGCCGACGTCATCCTCTACGACGCACTGGTCAACGAAAAGCTGCTCGCGCTGGCCCGACCCGGCGCCGAAACGATCTATGCCGGCAAGCGCGCCGGCAAGGCGTCGTGCAAGCAAAGCGACATCTCGCGCACGCTGGTTTCGCTGGCGCGCAAAGGCAAGCGCGTGCTGCGGCTGAAGGGCGGCGATCCGCTGGTGTTTGGCCGCGGCGCGGAAGAAGCCCTCGCTCTGGCGCGCGCCCGCGTGCCATTCCGCATCGTTCCGGGGATCACGGCGGGTATCGGCGGATTGGCCTATGCGGGGATTCCCGTAACCCATCGCGACACCAACCATGCGGTGACGTTCGTCACCGGCCACGGCGCGGACGGTAAACTTCCCAAGCTCGACTGGGCCGCGATCGCGCGCGGCTCGCCGACCATCGTGCTCTACATGGCACGCAGATACGCGGGCGAGATCGCGGCGAAGCTGATCGACGCCGGCCGCAGTGCCGACGAACCCGCAGCCGTCATCAGTGATGCGTCATTCGCGACACAGAACGTGCGCGTGACAACGCTCGGGGGCCTCGGACAGGCCGCCTCCGAAAGCACCGCGCCTGCGATCCTGGTCATCGGCGAGAACGTGAGACTGCGCGAGGGCATGGACTGGCTGGGCGCGCTGGCGGGCAAGACGCTCGAAACCGAGCCGCTGGGACAATCCAACCTCAGCGACGTGTCGTAGTTAGCATTATCTTGCGATCTTCCAGAACGCGCATGATCGCGGCGCGTTCCGCGTCGCTCATGCTTGCCCAACGGGCGATTTCGTCGAGCGTGCGCCCGCATCCCGTGCATAGGCCCACGGCCGTATCCATCGTGCAGACTTTGATGCAGGGCGACTGAATCATACTTCTATTGCTTTACGGAACAGTCCCTTAACCGAAATCCCCGATTGCCGCGGCAAGGCGAGGTGTGCGCCAGACCTTAACGTTCACTTAATCGCGACGTTTTAGACTTAATCCAGAGAGGTGGATGTACCAAATGGCCAAAGCGCAATTCCACAAAAACCAGCGCGTTTATGTGAAGACCGTCGGGACATGGGCGCTCGTCGAGCATGTCGTGCCGCAATGGGCCAAGGGCCTCGATGAGCCGATCCGCGTGCATTACGACTGCGGGCTGGGCCGCGAATTCGCCGCCGAAGAGCTGCAGGCCGAGGAGCCTTTGTCCGACAAGGTCGTGCCGACCACTGAAACCTGGCGGGTCACGCGCGCCCGCAACAAATGGCAGCCGGCGGAAGACTGCTCGCGCCATCCGGTTCCGGGGACCTACCCCGTCGTCATCACCGGGCAGGCGGAATGGGGCGGCTGGCGCGTGCCAGGCGCGGAATACGATCTCGATCCCATGAAGATCGAGCGGCAGGCGCGACTGATCGCACTCGCGCCCAGGCTTGCGGCCTTCGCGAAGGCACTCGTGGAATGGGCACGCAAGTCGGGCGAGGAAATGCCCACGGCGCTGGCCGATCTCGCCCACGACGCACAAGACATCCTCACCCATATCGAACGCGACGTCTGATCCCCGTCAGAGAGACCTCCTTGGAGCGACATACGATGCCGCAATCTCTGGCGCCCGCACCCCACGAGATCCCTGCCAAAACATTTGTCGAAACGATCACGCTCGATCAACTGGACAGCCCGCTCGTCCGGCTGGGCGCAAACTACTGGCGTTCGCTGCGCAACGGCAGGAAATTTCCCGCGCGCGAGAGCCTCTCGCCGCGCGACATGGCTGGCGTTCTGCGCAATATGATCCTGGTCAAGGTGCTCGATGGCGGCGCGGATCTCGAATACCGGATCGTCGGAGATGCCCAGGTTTGCGCCTACAGCATACCGTTGCAGGGGCGGTGCCTCAGCGAAGTCGCCGTCGACGCTCCGCGCTTTGGCCGCATTTTGCGGGGGCTTTACACGCAGATATGTCAGACCGGAGAACCGTTCGCCATACGCGGGCGCGTCGGCCGCGACGTCCCCCAGGCGAATTTCATTTACTGCGAAAGTGCCTTCCTGCCGCTCGGCGCCAGCCCTGACGCCGTGGATCATGTTCTCGTCTTCAGCACGTACATCGTCCGTTCCTTCGCGGCTGACTAAAAAATAGGCGTAGCGTCCGCTATCCGAAAAAATGTGGCGCTGATCGATCTTGCGCAAAATGCGAAAGGCTCTCTCTCGCATCTCGGACGGTAAAGCCGATATTTGCATCTCCGCTGATTCAAAGTACAAAAGTCCATGGCGCATTCACCGGCAAACGAGCTTCACGACGTCCCCGACATCACCTCGATCGAGCGGATCACGCTCGACGAACTGGAAAGCCCCATCGTCAAGCAAGGCGCCAAATACTGGAACACTTTGCGCGGGACCAAGCGCTTTCCGTCACGCAAAGATTTGCATCCGCGCGACGTCGCTGCGGTTCTGCCCCACATGGTGTTGATCAAGGTCATCGACGGCGGCAACGACTTCGAATACCGGATCGTGGGCGAGGTCCAGGCACAGGCCTATGGCCATCGATTACAGGGCCGGCGTGTCAGCCAGATCGCGGCCGAGCGGCCTGCTTACGGCCACCATGTGCGAGGCGCCTACCGCAATATCTGCGAAAGCGGCGAGCCGATCGCCGTGCGCGGTCAGATCGGCAGCGATTTCACATATTTGAAGTATGCCTACTGCGAACACATTGCTCTTCCGCTCAGCAATGATGATGAAAACGTCGATCACATTCTGATTTTCAGCACTTATGTTGCGCGCTCCTTCGCGGACGGCAAAAAATAGGCGCAGCGTCCATCGGTTTCGGCTATATCCATGCGGTCTCCCGAGCCAAGGAACCAGCATGCGCACCGAAGAACCGCGGGCCGTTCACCTGAAAGAATATCGGGCGCCCGACTACAAAGTGTCCGAGATCGCCCTGGACTTCGTCCTCGATCCTGAGGCCACGCGCGTCACCGCCAGGATGCATGTCGTCCGCACGGACTCCGCCGCGCCGCTGGTGCTGAACGGCGAGCATCTCAAGCTTGTTTCGGTCGCGCTGGATGGACGCGTTCTGCAACCGGGCGAATACAAGATCGATCCCGAAACGCTGACGATCCCCGGCGTGCCGGCGAAGTTCGCACTGGAGATCGTGACCGAAATCGCGCCGGCCCAGAATACCGCGCTCGAAGGACTGTATCAGGCGAAGGGCATCTTCTGCACGCAATGCGAGGCGGAAGGCTTTCGCCGCATCACCTATTTCCTCGACCGGCCGGACGTGCTGGCGGTCTACACGACGCGCATCAAAGCGGACAAGAAGCTCTATCCGGTGCTGCTGTCGAACGGCAATCCGACGGCCAAGGGCGAGTTGCCGGGCGGCCGGCACTTCGCGGTGTGGCACGATCCGTTTCCCAAGCCGAGTTATCTGTTCGCGCTGGTCGCCGGCGATCTGGACGTGCTGAACGACTCCATCGTCACCATGTCGGGGCGCAAGGTGGACCTCAGGATCTTCGTCGAGCACGGCAACGTGCCCAAGGCGGCTTATGCGATGGATTCGCTCAAGCGGGCGATGAAATGGGACGAGGAGAAATACGGCCGCGAATACGATCTCGACATCTTCATGATCGTGGCTGTGTCGGCGTTCAACATGGGCGCGATGGAGAACAAGGGCCTCAACATCTTCAACGACAAGGTGCTGCTGGCCTCGCCCGAGACCGCCACCGACGACGATTATGCGCGCATCGAAGGCGTCGTGGCGCACGAATACTTCCACAACTGGACGGGCGACCGCATCACCTGCCGCGACTGGTTCCAGCTTTCGCTCAAGGAAGGGCTGACCGTTTTCCGTGATCAGAGTTTCTCCGGCGATCAGCGCTCGGCCGGCGTCAAACGCATCGAGGATGTGCGCGTGCTGCGCCTGCGCCAGTTCCAGGAAGATGCCGGGCCGCTCGCCCATCCGGTGCAGCCGCAGAGCTACATCACGATCGACAATTTCTACACCGCGACCGTCTATGAAAAAGGCGCCGAAGTGATCGGCATGTTGAAGACGCTGGTCGGCGAGGAAGGCTACCGCAAGGCCACCGATCTCTATTTCGCGCGCCACGACGGACAGGCCGCGACCGTGGAGGATTGGGTCAAATGCTACGAGGACACCAGCGGACGCGACCTGACGCAATTCCGCCTGTGGTACCGGCAGGCGGGCACACCCGTCGTCGAGGCGAACGGCAAGTACGATCCGGCGGCGAAAACCTATACGCTGACGCTGAAGCAAAGCCTTCAGCCGACGCCGGGCCAGCCGGTCAAGCAGCCGATGCATATTCCGGTGCGTCTGGGGCTTCTGGGCAAGTCGGGCCGGGCCCTGCCGCTAACGCTTGAGGGCGAAAACGCTTCGGGACCGGATGAGCGCGTGCTCGAAGTGGCGCAGGCGCAGCAGACCTTCACTTTCGTGGACGTCCCTGAAGAACCGCTGCTGTCGATCGGAAGGCGGTTTTCCGCGCCTGCGGTTTTCAAAGTCAAGCAAAGCCCTGCGGAACGCGCGGCGTTGATGGCAAAAGACACCGACTCCTTCAACCGCTGGGAAGCGGGACAGGCGGCAGCGCGCGACACGATGCTGGCAATGATCGCCAACAAGGCGTCCGCGCCGGATCCGCTCTATGTCGAGGCGCTTGGCGAAGTTCTGGCACGCGCCGGCGACGACATGGCATTCGCCGCCAACATGCTGTCGCCGCCGCTGGAAAGCGAATTGGCGATGGCCATGACGGTGGTCGATCCGGATGCCATCCACATCGCACGCCGGACACTGGTCCGCGCCATTGCCGCCGCGCACGGCAAGGCGTTCGCCGCGCTCTATGAAAAGCTCGCCCCGTCGGAAGCTTTTTCGACGGATGCCGCTTCGGCCGGGCGGCGGGCATTGCGCAACACCTGTTTGCGCTACCTCACCGCTGCCGACGACGAGGACGCGGCAGCGCTTGCCGCATCGCATTACCGGGCAGCGACCAACATGACGGATATGATCGCGGGGCTCGCGGCGCTCACGCGCATGACCTCGCCGCGCGCCGAGGAGTCTTTCGCGCATTTCTACGAACGCTTCGCCAAGGATCCGTTGGTGCTCGACAAATGGATGGGCTTGCAGGCGGGCTCCTGCCGCCCGGATGCCGTCGCACTGGTGCGCGCCCTGATGGACCATCCCGCCTTCGACATCAAGAATCCCAACCGCGTGCGCGCGCTGATCGGCGCCTTCTCCGGCAACCAGCTGCGCTTCCACGCCGCCGACGGCAGCGGCTATGCGCTGGTCGGAGAAACCATCCGCACGCTCGACAAGATCAACGCACAGGTGGCCGCGCGTATGGCAGGCGCATTCGAGACCTGGCGGCGTTTCGACTCAGGGCGCCAGGGTCTTATGCACCGCGAACTGGACTCCATCGCCAAAACGCCGGGGCTATCGTCGAATTTGTTCGAGGTCACCGGCAAGATGCTGGGGTAGAGTGTTGGGTTAGCACGTGACAGCGACTCGCCGATTCGCATAATCAAATGGGCGCGAATCACCGGTCCGCGCGGGCGGGGTGACTTCCAGATGGCGGGCGAAGCAACAACGGCACGTCCCACCGCAGGGCCTCATGGCCTGCTGGCGAGGATTGCTGCCCTGCCGACGCGAAACATCCGCCTGACTGTGGTGCTCTGCGTCTTGGCGATCGGTGGCAGCTTTGCAGCCGCGGGCGCGCTGCAGATGAATTTCGACCGGCTTCAGGCCTATCGCCAAGCCTCCTATTTCGAGGCGCGGCGCGCTCACGAAATCGCCTCGGTGGCGGGGGCCTCTCTGGCGCGCTACGAGCGCCTGGGCCGCTCATTCGCGGCCGGTGACCTGCCGGACGGCGCGCTCGCCGCCATGCCGGATGTCAGCGGGATCGCCGTCGCGGACATCAACGGGGTGACACTGCGGACCTTTGGCGCCGCCATCGACATGCAAGACCTGACCGCGCAGGCGCGTAAAGGCCACGTCGTCGACCGCACGCCGCAGCACGCGGTCATCGCCTTCATGGACAACGACAACGTCGTCGCGGTGTCGTTTGCGCCCTCGGCGCTGGTGCCGGCGGCGCTGTTGAACGGTGCGGGCCTGTTGAGCGCCGACGGGGCGATCCTGGCCGGTACGACGCTGGACGCAGACGCCACCACCGCGCGTACCGGCGACTGGCCCGTGACGGTGCGCGTCGGGCTGGACGACGGCGGCGCGATTGCCGCGTGGTATGGATCGCTGCCGCTCTATCTGTTCGTCATTTTAGGGCCTGCACTGGTGGGGGCCGGGCTGGCCGCCGTCTTCGTGCGCGAGTTCGAGCGCCGCGCCAGAGCGGCCGAAGCGATCCGGGCGTTGCGCTCGACGCAGCCCTCCGAGGCGCGGCTACTCATCCGCCTGGCGGACGCGGAACGCAGCGCCGCGGAGGCCGATCGCTCCAAGACCGAATTCATCGCCCATATGAGCCATGAGCTGCGCACGCCGCTCAATGCCATCATCGGCTTTGCCGAAGTGATCGAACGCGGCTTCTACGGCGCAGTCGGTCACGCCAAATACATCGAATATGCCCGCGACATCGGCATGGCGGGACGCAGCCTGCATTCGAAGATCGGCGACATCCTCGAATTCGCGAACCTTGAAGCCGGACGCTTCCCGCTGAAGCCGGTGCGGTTCGACGTGACGGAACTGGTCGGCGCCTGCGTCAACGAAAATGTCGGCCGCGCCTTCTCGCGCCGCATTGCGCTCGACATGGTACCTGCGGCGCCCGCCGAGGTGCAGGCCGATCCGCTGGCAGTCAGACGCGTCGTCGCCAACCTGCTGTCGAACGCACTTCTCTATACCCAGGAAGGCGGCAGCGTGCGGGTCAGCGTGTGCGAGGACGAAGGCGCGGTCGCGATCTGCGTGACAGACAACGGCAAAGGCTTCACACCCGACGAAGCGAGTGCCGCCGGCGTCGCATTCCGCCGCTTCGAACGCCCGGGAGTGAGCACCGGAACCGGACTTGGACTGGCGATCGTCGTGGCCCTGGCAAGACGCATGGGCGGCGCGGTCAGGCTCTCCAGCACGCACCGCGAAGGAACCCGCGCGGAGTTCCGGCTGCCGAAGGGGCAGAGCACAGTCATCGGGTAATAAAGAAAAAGGCAGTGCAGAATTTCCGATTTATGTACCGATGCTGCCAATACCCGTCGCAACCGTCGATCTGAGCCTGAACGCTTCGAAAAGGGAGCTTGCAAGATTGTATCCACTTGGATACAATAAGAATGCATGAATACGTTTATCCGGTCGTCGGAATTCGATGCGTGGCTGAGGGCGCTTAGCGATCTCAAAGCGAAGGCCAGAGTTTTGGCGCGCCTTCGCAGCGCGACGCTCGGCAATTTCGGCGATTGCGAGCCCGTCGGCGAAGGCGTTTCCGAAATGCGCATTCATGTCGGGCCGGGCTATCGGGTCTATTTCGTGCGTACAGGGACGACGATCTACGTCCTGCTCGTGGGCGGCGATAAGTCCACGCAGAAGCGGGATATTGCGCGTGCAAAAAAGATGGCCCGCGAGTTGAAGGAGACAAAAATATGAAAGCGACCTATGCGCCCTTCGATGTGGCGGATTACCTCGACAATGACGAAGTCATTGCCGAGTACCTTTCGGCGGCCGTCGAAGACCCTAATCCCGATGTGCTTCTCGCTGCCATCGGCGATGTCGCCAAGGCGCGGGGCATGGCCCAAATTGCCAAGGACGCGGGCCTAGGCCGTGAAAGTCTTTACAAAGCCCTCAGCGCTGGCGCGCATCCGCGTTATGAAACCGTGAATGCCGTGCTGCGCGCGCTTGGCGTGAAATTCGCCGTTGTCGCCGCACAGCCACAACCGCGCTAAGGATTTACTGTGCCGCTTTATGCCAGCGGCCCTCGGCTCTCTAGAATCCCCTGCCCTGCCCCATATGGTGCATGCCGAATGACATGTGCGACTTGATCTTGTCCGCAGCAACGCGCCGTTCGTCCGGCGTCAACGCGGCCACGCTCTGGGAGACGATCTTCAATTGTTCCGCCTCCAACGCCGCGTCTGCAGCGCGCATGCGATCGAGAGCCTGATCGAATGCAGGCTGGTTGAACGCCGGATCGACGAACGTGCGCATCACCTGATGCCGAGCATCCATGGCGTCGTGCCCAAGGGTCGTCATGCGGTCCCCATGCGCCGCGACAATGCCCTTGATCTTGTCCGACTCCCCCGGGACTAGATGCATCAACGCGTAAGGCGCGTGCGGTCCGTGCCCGCGTCCGAAGCCTCGCTCCATGCCGAACATCATGTCCGGATGGAACATCCGGAACGTTCCCATGGTGATCACGCCGATGAGAAGCAGATTGAGGCAGAGCGAGACGATCAACGCCACGTTCGACTTCCGCTCCGGCGGCCCGTTCGGGTTGCTCATCCTACAAATCTCCTGAAAGATCCAATGAAGGCGTCTTGTCGAGCGCCACCGTGAGGACTTGGTTCGGATTGTCGGTCTCCACGGAAGCGGACGGAACGAATGCGCCCGCGGCAAGTCCTATCAGCAAGGACAGGGCAAGGGCCGACGCAGGCGTCCAGACCGGCGCGCCGGGCCACACCATATCGCGCAAGCGCTCCGCCAGTTTCACCGCTGAGAACCGCAGCGAATTTCTCCGCCGCGCCAGGGCGGCATCGAAATCGGCGAGGATGCGCGTTTCGAGTGTGCCGGGCACGGACTCGGCCGGCAGCGCCGCCATCATGCGGCTGGCAAAGGCGGCGTCACTCTCGGCCGACGGCCCGTCCGTGTTCTCGTTCACCATGTCCCGGCTCTCCTAGTTCTCTCTCAAATACGCGAGCGTCGTCCGCAACGTGCGCCGCCCGCGTGCCAACAGGGACTCTAAGGCTTCAACGCTGATACCCAGCATTTCCGCCGCTTCGATATTGCCGCACTCCTGGTAGTGGCAGAGGAGGATGGCCGCGCGCTGCCGCTCCGGCAGCTCTGCCAACGCCGCCTCGACCTGCATGGCCAGCGCGGCGCTTTCCAGCCCTGCATCCGGCCGGGGTCCGGGATCGGCGATCTGTGCCGCAGCTTCCAGCTCCGTGGTCGGCTTTTTTCGCAGCCGGTCGAAGCACTGGTTCATGGCGACGCGATAAAGCCAGGTCTCGAACTTGGCTTGTCCCGGCTGCCAGCGCGCTGCGTGCGTCCAGAGCCGGAGAAACACCTCCTGCACGGCGTCCTCAGCCTCGGTCCGGTCGTGCAGCATCCGCCGGGTCAAGGCCAGCAATTTGGGCAGATGGCGCGCCATCAGGGCCTGCGCAGCCGCGCGGTCGCCCCTGCCCGTGCGGGCGACAAGTTCGGCATCGGGATCGAATTTCATTCCCGCGTTCACGCAAGTCGCCCTCACCATTGAACGCTATTGGGCGGAATCTCCGTCGCTGGGCAGAATGGGAGCCGGAACCGGCAGAAATGGCAAGGCGGCGGTACGGCACGCGCCGCCATCCAGCATCAGCTCGGTTCCGGGTGCGGCAGCATCCGCCGCGAGGGCGGCCAGCGCAATGGCCCGGCGCAAGGCCGGCGAATAAAGCGAGCCCAGCGACCGTCCGACGGGACGGCTGGCACGCGTCAGTTCCCTGTTTGGGGCGGGTGTTTCGGAATCGAGCAGGATTCCGGCGAGAACCATTTCCGGACGGTTCGCCAGGTATCCGGCGCGGCCATTGAAGATGTGCTCGCGATCGACAAGCCCCGACAGCCCGAGGGACTGCGGCGAAGGCTCGGGCGCAAAGCCTTCTCGCGCCGGCGCGTAGTCGCGCCCCGCACAGAGGGTGCCACCCTCCAGATCGAGGATGTCCAGCGCCTT
>Ga0265325_10002903_pt1 | contig 11430 bp, 13 predicted proteins | sample 41420metaG_FD_202090 | JGI IMG/M metagenome (GOLD analysis project Ga0265325, IMG submission 202090) | Rhizosphere microbial communities from Carex aquatilis grown in University of Washington, Seatle, WA, United States - 4-14-20 metaG | ecosystem: Host-associated > Plants > Roots > Rhizosphere...
CAATGGGATTCTCCGCGCAACAGGTTTTACCTTTCCCCCTCTTCCAACGAGGCGGTTCAACAGCTAGGTGCTTGGGTTAAGTTCGAGGACGCGGCGCAAAATACTCTGTTAGGGGCGGGGCTAATCGCAACGGGAGCGAGTGGCACCTATGCCGCTTGTGCCTACTTGGGACCGTGGGCGTGTATCGCGGCGGCAGAAGCGGCTCCCGCATTTTTAGTCGCAGGGTGGCAGCTGGAGGGTATCGGGATCGAGGAGCTGCGAACAATCTTTGGGGGAGGCTCGAAACCGTGAAACCAGTGAGCGCGATGCGATGGTTTTCCGTTGGGACGCCTTTCTTGGTGGGATCAATTATTATTTTGGATTTGGTATTGCATTACGCGAAACAGGTTGCATGGCCAATCTTAGTCTTGCCCTCTTTCGCTGTTGGAGTGATCCAAATTGCTATGTTCGCCGCAATGTATTTGGCACGAAAAAGAGAAAGCCATAGAATGGCGGCTGGAATTTCGGGAATCTATTGCCTGGTGGTAGGAATGGTCGTCATTCACTACGGGACATCGTGGGGTTTGTTGATTGGCTTTGGTCGCTTGAATATATGGCCATTCGCCATTACCGTTATTCTATCAACAATAGCTTTAATGTTTTTGATAAAACCCTCTCGAAAGGGTCCTTCTCCTTAGTTAAACAGAGTCCGGGAATGAAATGAGGAAGCGGGCGGGTGGCCCACCCTTTCGCTGAAGGTTTTGAGGCGAAAGCGTTTCGGGGCCGGGCGGCCAAGCCTTTGACGTTGAATTTCCGGGTGGCCGACTCTTCGTGGTTTTCGAAGGGTCGGGCTTTTGAATTCTCCGTATTCCTGCCATTCATTTCACAGGATCGACGCGAATCAAGCCACTCTTGAGTTTCGCGTAGAAGGAGAAACTGCTCCACGGCCAGTCCATGGCCAATCGATGGCCAGTCCATGGGATGATCGGCCAGTTTTCTTTTAGGGGACTCCTGTGCATGTAGCGAAGTTCGTCGATTCTCTTCTTCAGGCTCCGCCGCGACATAAAATCCAAGGCGCGCAGCGCCTACCGCTCGCGGCGCTCGTTCCCGCGAGCCTTCTGCTCGTCGCAGCCACCAGCTACTAACCACCAGCCACTGCCCCAATCCTCTCGCCGTCATCCCGACAGAGCGCGGCGACGAGGGATCTCTCTTAGTCCGGCAACTCGGAACAATTTGACTTCGGCCGGGGGCGTCAGCTACGTTTACGACGCAAACGGGGTGCGCGTCCAGAAGTCTGGCGGCACAATGTACTTGTTCGATCCGCAAGGGGAAGTGGTCGATGAGGTGTCCTCGGGTTACTCAATCCAGAACGAGTACGTCTACTTCGACGGCCGCCGAATCGCTCGGCGGGACGGGTCGGGGAACGTGACATATCTGTTCTCCGATCAGATTTGCAGCTCCCGGGTGATTACGGACTCGTCAGGCAATGTCTGCTACGACGCCGACTTCTATCCGTTCGGTGGCGAGCGAGCCTACACAACCAGCTGCGCGCAGAACTACAAATTCACCGGTCAGGAGCGCGATGCCGAATCGAACCTCGATAACTTCATCGCCCGTTTCTATTCCTCAGCGGAGGGCCACTTCATGTCGCCCGACCCGCTCAGTGGCGATATCGGCGATCCACAGAGCCTGAACCGCTACGCATACGTGCGAAATAATCCGCTGACTTTGACTGATCCTACGGGAATGAGCCCCTGTGACGGCGATGGTCCCAACGGTGCAGGTTGTAGCGGAGACTGTGATGGACCTTGCGGCTACGACGACACCCCTATTTGGGATGTTGGACTGTCGACAATTCCGCCTGAGGTTAATGATCCTCCCAATCCTGGCGACAATCCCAATCCGCCGTCCGGCGATCCTGATCCGAACGGTCCGTTCTCCGGCCCCATCTGGCAGGAAGGCGGCCCGCAGATTCCAACGGGGAATCTCGCTGCGCTGCTAGGCTTGCAGATGCCTTCGCCGTTTATCATCGACAATTGGACAAATAACAATGGAACCATCGTCGGAGATTACAACGGGGAGCAACTTTGCGGCGTCTTTTCGGTTTGCGTCTATTGGAATCTTGCTTTTAGAGAATGGGACTCGCGGCAGCGATCCCAAATGCAGTCGTTGAAGCCGCAGTATTCAAAATCCTACACTGATTTTCTAGCCTGTGAAGTACAACAGGACATTGCTAACGTCGATCAAGAAGCAAATACGAAGCTTAATGCTTTTGTCGTTGTTAATACAGCCCCATTTGTGTTCGCGCGCCAGGCGAACGTCCCGGCAACATTAACCTCACTCGCGGTGGCTGCAGTCTTTGATCTGGGTTACGTCCTGAAGAATCGTGAAACCTGTGCTCAGACCGTGTATGGTCCAGGGCACTTCTGACATGGTATGAACCAAAAAGTTCTGTTACAGACAAAAATAACAGCAACGCTAGTAGCTGGCGTTTATGCTTTCTTTGGGATGCGAGCTGTACGAGCCTTAAGCGATGGGCATCAGTTGCAGGTTCGTGAGTCTATGCCCGTCATCGCAGGAATAGCATATGCTTTCTGTGTGTTTTTCTTTCTGATGATGCAGCGTGAAACAAAAAACATCTTTGAGAAGATAGCGGCCTTTACTAGCGCGGGCGCATTTGTTCCGCCACTGGTACGCCTGGTGTGTACAGAATGTCTGTTTGTCCCTCCCGTTATTTTTTCGTCGTTATATTTGGACACGATTCTCATTGTCGCTGCAACGATCGCCGTCGCAGTTCGGACAATCGAGATTTGGCGGGTGGCCCACCCTTTCGCCGGGCGGCGAAGCCTTTGACCTTGAATTTCCGGGTGGCGGGTGGCGCAGCCTTTGACGTTGAATTTCCGGGTGGCCGACTCTTCGTGGTTTTCGAAGGGTCGGACTTTTGAATTCTCCGTATTCCTGCCATTCATTTCACAGGATCGACGCGAATCAAGCCACTCTTGACCTTCGCGCAGAAGGAGAAACTGCCCCATGGCCAGTCCATGGCCAAGATGGCCAATCGATGGCCAACCGATGGGACGATCGGCCAGCCTTCTTTTCAAGGGATTCATGTGCATGCAGCGAAGTTTGTCAATTCTCTTCCTTAGGCGCCCCCGCGACATAAAATCCAAGGCGCGCAGCACCCTCCGCTCGCGGGGGGTTGTCAGTCGTCTGCCCCTCGGAAATCAAGTCAGAAACCGGCCGCAAAAAAAAATCGCCCGCCTCGCTAACCCACTTCCCAAAAAACACCACGCGAGCTGCACCCTGACAATCAGCCCCGCCTCGTGCAAAACTAACTTCGGACACATGACGACGAACACAAAGCGCGCACCCGGACGACACCGCATCCGCCCCGGCACTGTAGGCCGTGGCTTCCGCCACGACAACAACGCGGCGCGCAGCGCCTTACTCTCGCGACGCATTTCCCGCGAGCCTTCGATGCCCGCGCGGTCCGGCCCAGACACGCCGTTTCTCTTCCAGCCCCGCGAGCGCTCAATCATCTTGGCTTTTCTTTCCCAAAAAACTGCGATAACGCCCGCGGCTCACTCGACACACTCAGACGAACGGAATACAACGCAACTGATTGAAAACACTCATAACCGGTGCGCGCCACTCGACACTCTTATCGCATCGCGCGGCGTCGTGATTCGCGAAGGTATAATTTCGCGAAAAGGAAAGCATGCCGAAGGGAAATCCGTGGCTACAAGGGCTGCTCGAAACTTCCAGCTCCGTCATAAAATCACAGAGCGCGATAGCGTCTTCCTCTCACGGCGCGTTTCCCGCGACTCTCCGCTTCTCGGAAACACTTTGATATGAAGCAGATAGCAGAGCGCATCTTCCGCGAGACACTCGCGGCCATCGACATTCCCGCTGCGCTGGAAAAAGCGCTCGCCCGCAGCGGCACGCGCATTCGCGCCGGGGATTGCGTCATCGATCTATCTGATTATAAAGAAATTGTTGCGATCGCTCTTGGTAAGGCGGCGTTCGCGATGGCCCAGGGCCTCGCCGGAATTCTCTCTCCCGATTTTGCGCCGGACGGAATCCTCGTGGTTCCCGCGGCGCCCGCGCGGGAGCTGCCCGGCTGGAAAACGTTCATCGGCGGCCATCCAATTCCTGATGAAAAAAGTTTCGCTGCTGGCCGCGCAACTCTCGAGCGGTTAACAAGATGCGGCGAGGAGACTCTAATTTTTTTTCTGATTTCGGGAGGCGGATCGGCGCTGGTGGAGCAGCCGCTCGACCCGGCTCTGACGCTCGCGGATTTCCAGAAACTCAATTCCGTGCTGGTCACTTGCGGCGCTTCCATCGAGCAGATCAATGTGATTCGCAAGCACTTATCCGCGACCAAAGGGGGACGCCTCGCCGCCGCTGCGCCGCGGTCGATGAAGGTGACCTTTGCGATCAGCGATGTGCCGCCAGGGGAGGAGTCGGCGCTGGCGTCGGGGCCTACTTTGCCGGACCCTTCTACGGTGCAGGATGCGCAGGAGATTGCGCGCAAATATAATCTGCTCAGTCAGTTCCCGGCTACCGTGCGAGCTGCCTTTGAGCGAGGGCTGGCGGAAACGCCCAAGGCGGGCGACTCCGCATTTCTACGGTCACGCTTCGAACTGCTGCTAAGTTCGCATGAACTGCTGCACGCGGCACATCGGGCTTGCGAGGCCGAAGGATATGTCTGTTTGTGCGACAATTTGACGGACGGCTGGCCGATCAAGAAGGCCGCGGATCACCTGCTCAAACTGCTGGAATCGCAGAAGATGGCTAGCCGGAGACCCGTGGCGGTGTTGGCTGACGGCGAAGTGAGCAGTCCGGTGACGGGAGATGGAATCGGCGGAAGGAACTCGGCCTTCGTGCTTGCTTGTGTGCGCAAAATTGCGGATAGGGGAATTACGGTGCTGAGCGCAGGAACGGATGGAATCGACGGAAACAGTCCCGCGGCTGGTACAATTGCGGATGGCGACACGCTGGGGCGGGCGCTGGCGTTGGGCATTGATCCGGATGAGTTTATGCGACACAGCGACGCTTACAATTTTTTCGAGCGGCTGGGCGACGCGGTGATTACGGGCCCGACCGGCAACAATTTGCGGGATCTACGCATCCTCCTGATGGCCTGATCTCTTGTAATCCACTGCTTCTGCAAGGCTTACGCCGGATTTCGCGCTCTAAAAGTTATCATCAACTTTAAGTATCTGAATTCTACGCACGGCCTACGCAAAACTACGCAGGATTCCGGTGGTGTGCCGAGCAGGGAAAAGCGAAGGCTCGCGGGAAATCCGCCGCGGGAGGAAGGGCGCTATCGCGCCGGGTTGTTGTCGTGGCTGAAGCCACGACCTACAGTGCGGAGGCGGATGCGGTGTCGTCCGGGTGCGCGCCTTGTGTTCGTCGTCGTGTGCCCGAAGTTAGGTTTAGCACGAGGCGGGGTTGGTTGTCAGGGTGGAGTTCGCGTGGTGTTTTTGGGGAGCGCGCTCAGGAGGCTATGTGGCTTGGCGCTGCAGGATTTCGTGAATGTCGCTGGGGTAGCGGGAAACGTCGGCGGCCCACGCGCCGAATCCGCCGTGACCGGTGACCGCGCGCACCCATTCGCCCAAGAACTCGCGCTTGGTTTGCTGTTCCTGATTGTCCTGTCCTTTCACTTCAAGGACCAGACTCTTCCGTTCGCGAGCCGAACGAGGTAGTCCGGGCGGAACTTGCGGATCACGCCCCTAAACGAGTAGGTGATCTCGAATCCCAGGTGGTCATTCTTGGCCCACGCTGAGACGTGCGGGCTGCGATCCAGTTCGAAGGCCTCGCTTGCTTCCCAGCGGCTGTCGAAGACGCACATATTGATGTGCGAGTGGTTCACATGTTCGCAGGCCTTGCTTGTGTACCAGGGAAGCATGTCGCCCGCAGCGCGGATGGGCCGCTCCGTGGAAAAGTACAACCCACCTTTCCGCCCCGCTTGGAAATCCCGCACAAAACGCGGGGCTCCCACTTTCCCACAGGCCTGGCCGGGACGGTCTCATTCCCAGCGCCATCGAGCTGATTCAGAAGCAGGCCCGAGAGTGCTAACTTATGACTGGATCAAAAACGGGGGGGGCGGATCACCTGTCCTTTTGATGTTACGATTCCTGTTCCCATGTAGCACCATCCTGAGAAAGTCTTACATGCAACAGTAAGTAAGCCACTGTACAAGAAGTATGTGCCGTTGGCAAGCGCCGTGATTGATTGGGGAGATCAGCACAACTTTTTGTCAGGACGCATGGCGAAATTGGTAGGGCAGGGGGTAGTGGTTAGTGGCTGCGACGGGCGATGGCGACGGGCAAAGTTTAAGTGCTGCGAGGCAGGAGGGCCTGTGCCGCTGACGCTGGGAGATTCATCGCTCGAAAAGCGAGCGATGGAGAACCGTTCTTCGTTGCTGCGCTTCTCAGGATGACGACTGCAAATGCGGCGACAAAAGAAAAGGCTAAATGACGGCGCGGGGGAAGGCGCGGTCTCATCAAGAGCAGGAGGCTCGCGGGAACGGCGCCGCGAGCGGGGGGCGCCGCGCGCTTTGGCTTTTTGTCGGGGCTGAAAGCCCCGACCCGCCAAAAGGCGTCAGATAAAAATTAACTCCGAGCTCCCACGTGTCCCGGAAGGCTCGGATCATTTCGGGGTCTTGCGTCAGATCTTCGTCTTTGCCGTCCTTCACGTCGCGCTTGTTCACGAACGGCTGGAAATTCGAGCCGTACTTGATGCCATAGGGCAGGTCGATATAAACCATCTGGACCTGCCCGGCCATTCCTTCTTTTTCGAGGAGCGAGTTCATTACGAGCAGGGAATCGCCGGCGATCAGGCGGTTGGACCAGCCGTGGGAGTGCTTGTAGAAGTCAATCGCGTCGCGGAAGGGGAGATGCTCTTCGGGCCGCTCGAAGAGCGACGGCTGGACGGGCAGGCCGCTGCCGTTGCGCTTGCGGACGGCTTCGATGATGGTGCGCGGGTCGATGGTTTCGTGGACGTGGAGCGAAACGGTGGGGACTTCGAACGAGGCGTGCTCTTTCTTGCCGGCCCAGACGAGCTGCGGGTCGAGGTGCGGGTCGTAGTCCAGCTGCTTGCCGGGCTTTACGCTGGGGACGGGGTCGATGTAATCGTAGACTTTGTGCGTCGGCAGCGGCGGATCGGTTTGCGGCGTGACCAGGCCGACCGGTGGATTGTTGACGCGCTTCTTGTCCTTGTGCTCGTACCGCTCGATGGGGCGCTTCTTGGCGTGCCCGTCGCCGCTGTTGCTGCCCTTGCCTCGCCCGCGCGCCATCCTGCTTTACCCCTCGGTCATTCAGCAGTTCGATACGGCGAGATTGTAAACGGTTCGGGGTGCGATGACCAGCGGGAGAGACGGAGGCCGAAAGGCGCAGAGGGATGGCCCGGGAACGCCAATCTGCCGGTGGGCGGTTTCAAAAGCGCCATTCAGGAGAATGGCGATCCCAGGGGGGACGGCGAAAAGCGAACGGCAACGGCTCGCGGGAAATGCGCCGCGAGAGGAAGGCGCTGCGCGCCGGCCTTTTGTCGGGGCTGGAAGCCCCGAGCGCGGCGGGTTGGTGGCTAATGGCTACGACGAGCAACAGCTCGCGGGAACGGCGCCGCGAGCGGTGGGCGCTGCGCGCGGGGCTTTTTGTCGGGGTCTGGAGGGCCGACCCCCTGGAAGGCGTGGCGGGTTGCTGGGTGTCGCTCGAATTGGCGCGTGAAGAGAGGTCCCTCGTCGCTGCGCTTTGTCGAGATGACAGCGAAAGGCTTGAGGCAGGGGCTGGTGGTTAGTGGCTAGTGGCTGCGACGAGCAGAAGGCTCGCGGGAACGGCGCCACGAGCGGTAGGCGCTGCGCGCTCTGCTTTTTGTCGGGGCTGAAAGCCGCGACGTTCTGAAGGGGGTTGGCGGCGGCGGCTGCGGTGGCGGTGCTGGTATTTGGGGGCGAAGACGGCGAACAGGGAGGGCGTGACGCAATTGCGAAAAGGCGGTTTTCTCGCGCGGCAAATTGTTTTCAGCGTCACTTTTCGCAAGGAATCAGGAAAGTCGCAACCTTTCAGAATGACAAAAGCAAACAGCGGCAGGAAAGGCAGAACACAGACCTTGACACACGCAACGGCGAAAGAAAGAAGAAGCAGGTCCCTCACCCATCCGCGCTTCGCGCGTACGGCCTCAGGATGACAACGAAAAGAAAAGGCAGCGGCGGGAAAGGCAGCACCTTGACACACGCAACGGCGAAAGAAAGAAGAAGCAGGTCCCTCACCCATCCGCGCTTCGCGCGTACGGCCTCAGGATGACGACGAAAAGAAAAGGCAGCGGGAGGTACGGCAAAGACCGACCCTTAAAGCCGAAGGGTCGGGCACCCGCACCGACAACAGCAACAACGAAGGCAACTGCAACTGCAACTGCAACTGCAACTGCAAAAAGCACTGGGGATCCCTCACTTCGTTCAGGATGACACCACGGCGGAGAGGCGACGAGGAACACCTCGTGGCTGCGCTCCTCCGTGTGACTGCGGAAGCGGAGGAAGAATCCGCGAGCGGGTTTGGCGATTGAGACGAACAGATGAAACGAACAGAAATGCGCTGATTGTGCCGGGGAGAATGGAGGTCTACTGAGCGGACTCTTTTGTGCGCAGTGTCTTAGCTGTCTGAAGCCCTGGGTGGTCGAGCGACGGCCCAGATGCCAGCGTGGCTCCCGATGCACGCCGGAAGGGGAGTAGCAGCAATCGAGCGGCGTTCGCTTCGCTTCCGTCGGCCAGATCTGCCAGACCGTAACGAACGGAGGCCGACGGATGCCCGGCGCGATAGGTTCCGAACATTCTGTCCCAGAACGAAAACACGGTGCCGAAGTTGGCGTTCTGCTCCGCCACGGCGTCGGAATGATGGAAGCGATGCATGGACGGGGTAATGATCAGCCTGCGGAGGATGCCATCGGCGCGATCGGGAATGCGAAAATTCCCATGCTCAAAGAAGTCCAGCACAATAATCGCCAGCCCGGAGAAACCCACAGCGGCGGGCGGCGTACCCAGCAGCGCGACCCCGGCCAGCGCCAGGCCTTCCGCAAACAGCGTCTCCAGCGGATGGAAGCGAAACCCGGTGGTCAAATCGAGATCGGTTTCCGAGTGATGCACCTGGTGCATGCGCCACATCGGGCCGATGGCGTGCTGCAAGCGGTGCGACACGTAGGCGACAAGGTCAAGCGCCGCAAACCCGATCGCGAACTTTGCCCAGTAAGGCAGCGCCACGCGGTTCAGGACGCCGTGAGAATCTCCCCGCATCTTGAACGCCAGCGAGATGCCGCTGAGCCGGTAGACGCAAATCAGCGCCACGTTCGATGCGACGATCAGCACTGTGTTGGAAAACCATCGATGCGCGGTGGAAGTCGGCAAGGAGCGAAAAGGCAGGAAAGTCTCGGCCAGCGCGGTCACCGCAAAGGCCAGCACCAGGACGAACCACCAGAGGACTCCCCAGTTGACCGTCATTGATCCACCTTCGCTGAACCTCTCGCGTGAGTTACCAAAGCAGACTCCGCGCAAAACTGCGGGGCGACGAACCAGTTCTCGGAACTCAGGATCGATAGCAGCGCGGAACAGAGGTTCATGGATTAAGACTAGCCCCGACCAAGCAGCACCAGACAGGCTACGTCAACAGCTTATTCCTTGCGGCGGCGTCCTCGAATTACCAGCACCGCACTCGCTACCAGCGCCAGCGCAGCCGCTCCGCCCGCAGCGTCAATCTCCGGAACAGCGGGGGTACAAACGGGCGGGGTGCCCGCCATCGCCACCGCCGCAAATCCCAGAACAAATGGCACGACCATCAAAAACTTGCGCATCGAACTCCTCCAGGGCTAACAGCCTACGCCTTGCGGTGTCCTCGAATGATCAGCACCGCTCCTGCCACTAACGCCAATGCAGCCGCCCCGCTTGTGGGATCGATCTCGGGAACTTGTGCACCAGCACCAGCCATTGCAACCGCGGCAGTCCCGAGAATTAGAGGCAGGATCACGGCAATCTTTCGCATCTCATCCTCCACTACTTCAGATCTTCCAAGCTCATCCGCTCAAACAACAGTCGAGAGCCAGGCGCACTGAGCGGTCAACTCGTGGGCGTTTCTTCCTCAGTGAGCAGCGAGTTTGCCATGCGAAAATAGTTTGCGTCAACGCTAAAAACGCTGAAAAACACGTACTGTACGTACTGAGCCCGGAATTTCGGCGGCGCGCAAACAAGGCAAAACCAAGGCTCGCGGAAGAGACGCCGCGAGCGGCGGGACGGAGTGTTTCTCCTGGAAGCGACTTCTTTGCTTTGGCGGAAGTGGCGGAAGCCTGTGTGTCGGTCGGGAATAAAGCAAAAGCAGATCCTTCACTTCGCTCAGGATGAGATCGCAGCAGAAGGGGCCTGATCCTGGAGAGAACGGAAAGCTTGCGGGAAAGTTGCCGCGAGAGGTGGGCGCTGCGCGCCGGGGTCTTTTTGTCGCGGCTGAAAGCCGCGACCTGCACGGCAAGGGCTTGCGGGAGGCGAGATTACTTCGGGGCTACTTTTTTTCGGGCTTGTCGGGGGCGTGGACTTTTAGGACTTCGATCTGGGTTTCGATCATGGTTTTTTGGTTGGCGGTTACGTCTTCGCTTTTTAGCAGGTCTTCGAGGGGTGGGATGGCGTCGGGGTCACCGCGCTCGCCTACGGCGAAGAGTCCCCAGAAGCTTACGTCGAAGTAGGGCTCATGCAGGTAGGCGACCAGGGCTTTGGTTATGTCTTTGTTTTTTTTGTCGAGGCGGCCGACCGCCATCATGGCTACCTGGCGGGTGCGCTGGTCTTTACCTGGCGATGACCAGTCGAGGAGGAGGGGGACGGCGCGGTCGTCGCCTAGATGGCCCAGGCCGGTGATTGCAGCGTTGCGGATTACGTTGTCGGGCGAGTCAGTATTGGCGGCGGTTACTAATGTGTCGTAGGCGCCGGGGGCTTTCAGGTCGGCTAGCGAACTTAGCGCGGCTGCGCGAACGCGGTAGGCTTTGTCGCTTGCGGCTATGGCTGTTAGCTTCGAGGGTAGCGCGGCGTCTTCTTTGAAATTTCCTAGCTGCTGAACGGCGGCTTCGCGTACCCATGGCTTGTCGGTGTTCAGGTTGTCGTTGAGCGCGTGCAAGACGGATTGTTCTGATTCGGCGCCGCCGATTTTTCCCAGCGAGCGAAGCGATTCGATGCGGACGCCCCAGAAGGGATCGTGCTGCGCGGCGTCGCCCAGGGCTTGGACTACGGCGGAATTGTCCTTTACGTTTCCGAGGGCTACGGCGGCGTCGGCGCGATCGGCTACGCTTTCGGCTTTGGCTAGCTGATAGATCAGCTCTACGGGCGTTTTTTTGAAGTCGAGCTGCTTTAGGATTTTGTCGCCCTTGTCGAAGAGGACCATGCGCGGGGCGGTGTCCGCCGGGAATGTGAAACTCTGGGCGGCC
>Ga0265325_10002904_pt1 | contig 11422 bp, 7 predicted proteins | sample 41420metaG_FD_202090 | JGI IMG/M metagenome (GOLD analysis project Ga0265325, IMG submission 202090) | Rhizosphere microbial communities from Carex aquatilis grown in University of Washington, Seatle, WA, United States - 4-14-20 metaG | ecosystem: Host-associated > Plants > Roots > Rhizosphere >...
ATCGGCATGACCGAGCCGAACAGGCGATAATTGTAAATCAGCCACGGCAGCGCGATCGCGACGCTGATGAGGCCGGGAACGACAGCTTCGACGATGCGGTCGCGCCACTGCTGAGCGCTGGCCGGCCACAGCGCGATGAAACGCGCCAGCAGGATCGCGGCGATCAGGAAGGCGGCGTCGTTGCGGCTGAGGAAGCAGAGCCCGAGCATGACGCCGAGCCCGAGCATCTGCGGGGTCGTCAGGCGCCCCGGATTGGCCTCCACGAGATTCAGCGCGATGGTCATGGTGGCAATCGACACCAGCAGGTACAGCCCGGTCTCGAGGCCGTTCATCGAATGGTTGACGATCAGCGGCGAACCGAACCAGAAGCCGGCGACCAGTAGCGCGAGAGGTCGCGCGTCGGCGAAGCCCTTCAGCACCTTCTTGACGAACACGTAGAGGCAGGCGGCGGCAGCGACGCCGATGATCGCCGAGATCACGGTGACGCTGGCGATGCCGCCGACCTTGTCGCCGCCGGCAACGACGTAACAAAGCGCGAAGATGAAAGTCGCGAGCGGCTGCACACCGTTGGTCTGGATGGTGCCATCGGACACCGACATGCCGAGGCCGATCGCCAGATTGTGCGCGACCGTCTGCATCAGGTAGCCGTCTTCGGTCATGAACTGGCGCAGCAGGCGGCCGTGCGGCTCGGTGAGCGGCGACAGCCGCGACACGAGGCCGATCACACCGAGCAAGAAGGTGACGGGCGTCACCCACCACTGCCCGATGAGGAATCCTTTGCCGCCGCTTTGAATGCCGCTCATGGTCGACCGCAGGTTAAGGCGCCCGCACGCCCGCAAATCACGCCGGAGTTATAACTTCAGCCGCGCAAAAATGCGCTCGGGAATGGCGGTAATGACAAACATAATGAATCGCCAGATGGGCCGGTGAAACACCACCAGCCGCTTTTTCCTGTGCGCCGCGCGGATGGCGCGCGCGACCTCGTCGGGCGCTGCGGTGAGCGCGCCCGGAAGCTCCATCCCCTCGGTCATGCGCGTGCGGATGAAGCCAGGCTTGACGGTAATCACCGTCACGCCCCTGCCGTAGAGGCGGTTGCGCAAGCCCGACAGAAAGGCGGTAAAGCCGGCCTTGGCCGAGCCGTAGATGTAGTTGGTAGCGCGGCCGCGGTCGCCGGCAACCGACGAGACGCCGATGATGGTGCCGGAGCCGCGCTGTTCCATGCGGTTGGCGATTTCGCCGAGGATCGAGACGAGACCGACGTAATTCGTGCGCATCATCGCTTCGGCCGCGGCGAAGTCGCTTTGCGCCTCAGTCTGCGGTGTCATCAAACCAATGAGCGAGATAACGGCGTCGGGCAGCGCGCCCAGCGCGTCGACGAATTGCCGGTGCGCGGCGGTATCGAGCACGTCAAAGTCGCACACGGTAACGTTGCGGCCGGAGCGGACGCGGATGTCGTCGGCATCGGCCGCAAGGCTTGCAGCGTGGCGCGCGGCGAGGATGACGTCGTAGCCGTCCTGGGTATAGAGCCGCGCCAGCGGCCGGGCGATGTCGGAGCGCGCGCCGAGAATGAGGACGCTGGGCGTCGTTGCGGGGTTCATAGGCCCAGCCTTTCGGACAACGCCGAGCGGAATTTGCGCCCGGGATCGATGGAGGCGCGCAGTTTACGGAAGGCGCCGATGTCCGGATAGCCTTGCTCGATGAGGTCGCGCGGGGCGCGCGCATCCTTGGCGAGGTAGATGCGCCCCTTGTGCTCGGCGACGACGGCGTCGAGCTTGGCAAGGCCGCTCAATACATCCGGCCGCGCTGGAAAATCGAGCGTGATGGTGTAGCCCTCGACCGGAAACGACATATAGCGGTTGCCGGGGCCGAGCTTCTTCAGCACGGCGAGGAACGAGCCGGAGCCCATTTCGGCGACCAGCGTGAGGATGCGGCGCAGCGCCTCCTCCGACTGGCTGCCGCCGATGACGCATTGATACTGCACGAAGCCGCGCCTGCCGTAGATGCGGTTCCAGTTCTGCACCGCGTCGAGCGGGAAGAAGAAGCCGCTGTAATGCCGGCGCCGCGTCTTCGGGATCTGGAACCGGAAGAAGAGCTCGTTGAACGCCTTGATGGTCAGCGTGTTGAGCGGCGAGATCGGCAGCTCGATCGGCACCGACAATCCACCTCCAGCGCCGGACGGCGCCTGCTTCGCCGCGCCGCGCGCCGCTGCGGCATGCTCGCCGAGCATCAGCACGCCGCGGCCGAGGTGCTCGCCCTTGGCGAGGCAATCGATCCAGGCGACGCTGTAGGTCGCGCCGTCGTGCTCGGCGAACAGCCGCAGCAGCGCGTCCAGCGAATTGGCGCGGAGGACGGTCTCGTCGATCGCGTCCGACGCAATCGGGCGCAGCCGGAACCGGGCCGACAGGATGATGCCGGTCAGGCCCATGCCGCCCAGCGTCGCCTCGAAGATCTCGGCGTTGTCGTCGCGCGAGCAGGTCTTCACCGTTCCGTCGGCCATCGCCAGCCGCAGGCTCTCGACGTGGCTGCCGAACGAGCCGTCGCGATGATGGTTCTTGCCGTGCACGTCGGCCGCGATCAGCCCGCCGATGGTGACGAATTTCGTGCCGGGAACCACCGGCGGAAACCAGCCGCGCGGCACCACGATGTCGAGCAGGTCCGACAGCAGCATGCCGGCTTCGCAGTCGACGACGCCACGCTCGGCGTCGAATTCGCGGAAGCGGTCGCAGCCGCCCATGCACAAGGTCTTGTCGGGGTTGAGCGAGGCGTCGCCATAGGCGCGGCCGTTGCCGCGCGCGATCAGCGATTGGTTGTCCGACAACACCGGCCCGACCTCGTCGAGCTGGCGCAGCACCTGCGTCCTGCACTCGATCGCCGGATAGCGGCCCCAGCCCGACAGCATCATGACGTGGCCCGAAAGACGAAGCGGCGGTCGAGGTGGAATTTCAGGAAATAACCGATCGACAAGCCGACAACCGCTCCTAGATAGCGCATCGCCTGATTGCCGGCCAGCGCGAAGGCCGCTTCGGTGCCCCAGAAGATCGCGGTCGTGATCACGCCGGTCAACGTGTAGTAGCTGAACTTTTGCACGTTCTCGATAACCCCGGCCGAGCGGTCGTCAAAGATCCAGAACTTGTCGAGCACGTATTTGCTCACCAAGCCGGTCGCCGTGCCGGCGGCGATGCCGAGCATCAGTTCGCCCGGTCCGCGATAGAGATGAAACGACAGCCACTGCGTGGCGAGGTTGATCGCGGTCGAGACGGCCGCAAAGGCGGCGTAGCGCGCCGCAAGCCCGAGGTGCGGCATCAAAGCGCGATAACGAATGTCGCCGCGACCAGGGCGCCGGCGAGCAGGCTGATGCGGTCCGTCGCCGCGAACACGACCGGATCCTGATGCATCTCGCCGCGTCCGGTCAGGAAGCAGACGCGGCCGAGCCAGTAGATCAGGATGACGCAGACCGCCCACAGCAGCTCCGGATGGCGGTAGAGCGTCGTCACTTCCGGCGAGTTGATGTAGAGCGCGAGCACCAGCACCGCGACAAAGCCGGACGCTGCGGTGAGCGCGGTAATGGTCTGGATATCGACGCGCCGGTAGCCGCGGCCCTTGACCTTGTCGGCATTGTCTTCCTTGAGCGTCAGCATTTCGGTGGTTCGCTTCACCAGCGCGAGGCTCAGGAAGATGAAGAAGCAGAAGCCGACCAGCCAGTGCGACAGCGGCACGCCGCTGGCGGCGCCGCCGGCGAGCACACGAATGCCGTAGAGCGCGGCGAGCGCCACCACGTCGATCATCAGCTTGCGCTTGAGGTAGACCGAATAGCTCAGCGACAGCGCGAAATAGACGACCAGCACGCCGAGGAAGGCGAGCGGCAGCATCAGCGCCAGCACCAGCGACAAACCGGCGGTGAGCGCAAACAGCACGACCGCATGCGTCAGCGGCACGGTGCCCGCGGCCAGCGGGCGATGCCGCTTCTGCGCATGCGCGCGGTCGTGCGGCAGATCCAGCATGTCGTTGACGACATAAATGCTCGAGGCGCCGAGGCTGAAGCTGACCATCGCCGCCAGCACCGTCAGCAAACCGGCGGCGCTGAAATCGTGCGCTGCAAGCGCCGGCAATGCGACCAGCGCATTCTTGATCCATTGATGCGGCCGCAGCGCCCGCAAGTAGGGCCGAAGCGAGAAACTGCGGGTGCCCAGCGTGACCGCGGCCGGCATCTCGGCGTTGAGGCGTTTGACGACATGCGGCGGCGCGCCCGAGACAAGCGCCGTGTGCGCGACGCGCCATACCGGCATGTCGGCCGAGGCGTTGCCGATGTAATCGAAGCCCTGTTTGCCGAAGGCGGCGACGAGCCGATCGGCCTTGGCCTGGCCCTTGAGGTTGACGCCGTTCTCGGAGGCGAACACGCCGTCGAATTCGCCGATCGACTTGGCGATCGCTTCGGCGAAGCGGCGATCCGCCGCGGTCGCCAGATAGACCTTGCGGCCCTTGCCGCGCGCCTGCTTGACCGCCTCGAGCACCGCTTCATCGACCGGCAGCGTGCCGACCTGCGGCGTCACGTGATCGGCGACGGAGGCCTTGAACGCCGCCCGCCCCTGCCTCAACGCCAACAGAGCGCGCAAGGCATGCAGCGGCTTCTTCGTCGACAGGTCGACGAAGGCCTCGTGCAGGGAATCGACCTTGAGCAGCGTGCCGTCGAGGTCGACGACCAGCGGTATCTTCGGGTTCGATTTCACTCTTTGGTTCATGCCGGATCTCAAGCCGTCGGCAGCACACCGGGACTTAATGGCACGTATCGAGCCAACCGTAAAAGCCGCAAAATGTTTTGTGGTTACAGGCGAGATCACGAATCGCCGACCGAGGTTATATCATCCCCGCGACGGCCATTTAGGCTGTTTCCAGGCACGTGTTTGCGGCCCGTCTAAGCTGGTCTATACAGCATCGCGATCTCTATCCGGCTGAGAATTCACGCAAATCAACAGCGCCGCAGAATGCAAGCGCAAAGCCCGGACCAGCCCAGCATCGGCGCTAACGCCGCGGACGATCTCAAGCGTGAGGTTTACGGCATCCTGGGAATTCCCATCGATGTCGCCGACATGCCGGCGGTTGTGCGGCGTATCGAAGCCGCTGCGGCGCGCGGAGCGCCGTTCCTCATCTCGACCGCCAACCTTAACTTCCTGATCGCCAGCCAGACCGACGTCGAGTTCAGGGAGTCGCTGTTGCGCAGCGACCTGTGCACCGCGGACGGCATGCCGATCGTCTGGATCGGACGGATGCTCGGCATCCCCGTGGGAGTGCGAATTGCCGGTTCCGATATTTTCGAAGCGCTCAAGTCGAACAACACCGCGCAGCCGCTAAAAGTGTTTCTGTTCGGTGGCGCTGAAGGTGCGGCCGCCGCGGCATGCAGCAAGCTCAACGCCACGCCGGGCGGATTGAGCTGCAGCGGGTCATATGAGCCGGGCTTCGGCGGCGTCGAGGAGATGAGCACCGACGCCATCCTCGCATCCATAAACGCCAGCAGCGCGGATTTCCTGGCGGTGGCTCTCGGCGCCAAGAAAGGCCAAGCTTGGCTCCTGCGCAATCACGAATGCCTCCGCGTGCCGGTGCGCGTTCATCTCGGCGCGACGATCAATTTCCAGGCAGGCACGGTCCAGCGTGCGCCTTTGCGCGTCCGCCAATTCGGCCTCGAATGGCTGTGGCGGATCAAGGAGGAGCCGCAGCTCTGGAAGCGCTACTGGAACGACGGGCTCGCCCTGCTGAAACTGCTCGTGATGCGCGTACTGCCGCTCGTCGTCCTGGATCGCTGGGACCGCCTCAAACACCGCCAAAAAGGCCACGGATTGAAGGTCGCGCGCTCGGAAGACCACAATACCGTCATATTCACCATGAACGGTGATGCCACCCGCCAAAACATTGGCGAAGCGGTGGCGAGCTTCGCAGAAGCGGCGGTATCGACGAAGAATTTTGACATTAACCTCGCGGAAATGCGCGTAATTGACGCACGTTTTCTGGGGCTTCTGCTCATGCTAAATAAAGCCTTACGGGGGCGGCATCTTGAATTGCGGTTCACCGGAGTGTCGCAGCGAACTGCGAGACTCTTTCGCCTGAACGGTTTCGGGTTCTTGCTTCAAAATTAGTATCAGAGGCGTCGCGTAACATGCTGATGAAGGCGGACACCGTCCCGCAAAACCGATTGGCGCCGGCAAGCGCAATCACCACGGGCTTGCTCGTTGCGGCCTCCCTCGCGATCACAATCTTCGCCTTCAGCGAGCCGCTGCTCGAGCTGGTTCATCGCTGGATCAAGCAGGAAGAATACAGCCACGGCTTTCTCATTCCGGCGATCGCCGCGTGGCTGCTGTGGACGCGGCGCGACGCTCTGATCGCGAGCCTCGGCCGCCCGTCCTGGGTCGGCCCGGCGCTGATCGTGCTCGCCGCGGTGATGCTCATCCTCGGCAAGCTGAGTTCGCTGTTCATGCTGTCGCAGCTCGGCTTCATCGTCGCGCTGTTCGGCATCGCGCTCGGCATCGGTGGCCTTGCGCTGTTCCGCGTCATCTTCGTGCCGATCATCTTTCTGGTGTTCGCGATCCCGCTGCCCTACTTCATCGACTCCGTATTGTCCTATCGCCTGCAGCTCATTTCGTCGGAGCTGGGCACCGCCTTCATCCGTCTGTTCCAGATCCCGGTCTACCTCGAAGGCAACGTCATCGATCTCGGCGTCTATCAGTTGCAGGTCGTCGAGGCCTGCAGCGGCCTGCGTTACCTCTATCCGCTCCTGAGCCTCGGCTTCCTCGCCGCCTACCTGTTCCAGGCGCCGATCTGGCAGCGCGCCGTGATCTTCCTGTCGACCATTCCGATCACGATCCTGATGAACAGCCTTCGCATCGGCATTGTTGGCATCCTGGTCGACAATTTCGGCCCGCAGGATGCCGAAGGCTTCCTGCACATGTTCGAGGGCTGGATCATCTTCCTCGCCTGCGCCGGCGTGCTGGTCGCGGAAATGAGCCTGCTTGCCCGCTTCGCGATGAGGAAAGGGTTCTTCGAAGTGTTCTATCCGCCGAAGCTTGTAGCCAATTCGCCGGGGTTCCGCGCCGAGAGCGCATTCGGCCCGGCGCCGCTCGCCGCCTGCTTCGTCCTTCTGTGCGCGGCCGGCCTTGCCGCCTACTTTGTCTCGGCCCGCACGGAGTTCAATCCGGTGCGCAGCCCGTTCGTGGCCTTCCCGGCCGCGCTCGGCGATTGGTCCGGACATCCCACGGTGATGGATACGAAGACCGAAACCTATCTTGGCGTCACCGATTACATCCTGTCCGACTACAACAAGGCCAGCGGCCGCCCGGTCAATCTCTACGTCGCCTATTATGCCTCGCAGCGGTCCGGCGTTTCGCCGCATTCGCCGAGCGTCTGCATCCCCGGCAACGGCTGGCAGATCACCGACTTCGATCGCACCAATTTCACCAGCGATGATGGCAGCGTATCGCTGCCGCTCAATCGTGTCGTGATCAAGCGCGGCTCGGAAAAGCAGCTCGTCTATTACTGGTTCGACGAGCGCGGCATGAAGATCGCCAATGAATACGTGTCCAAGATGTACCTGCTGAGAGATGCCATCTTCAGGAACCGCACCGACGGCGCGCTCGTCCGCCTGACGACGGCGGTCTATCCGGGCGAAAGCGAGGCCGACGCCGAAAAACGGCTTCGGGAATTCACCAAGACCGCAGTGCCGGCGCTCGGGCCGTATCTGCCAGCCGATAACGCATCGAAGATCAATCCGGCGGCGAGCATCTTCAACGCCAGCCACTCGTAGAGGCCAACATGTTCCGTTCGTTCCGCAAGTCGCACGTCAAGGCCATCGCGCTCTGCGCGTGCGTCGTCTTTGGTGGACTTGCCCTCGCCGGCTGCAGTTCGCGCGAGCAGCGCGCGCAGAACTACTACGAGCGCGGCGCGGACTATCTGAAAAAGAACGACTTTGTGAAGGCCCGCATCGAACTGCGGAATGCCTTGCAGATCAAGAACAACATGATCGACGCGTGGCGCGCGCTGGCGCAGGTGGACGAACATGATCGCAACTTCCGTGGGCTGGCGAACGACCTGCGGCGCGTTTCGGAGCTGGACCCCAAGGACGTCGACGCCAAAGTGAGGCTCGGCCGGTTGTTCCTGATGAGCGGCGCGTTCGATGACGCGCTGAAAGCTGCCAATGCTGCCAACGACCTCGATCCCAAGAACACCAGCGCGCTCGCCCTCAAGGCGGCCGTGCTGTTCAAGCTGAAGGACGCCGACGGCGCCGTCCGCACGGCGAACGAAGCGCTGGCGATCGACCCGAACAGCACTGAAGCGAGCGTCGTTCTTGCGGCGACTCAATTCATGCAGGGCGACAGCCAAGCGGCGCTCAAGGCTCTGGACAACGTCAAAGCCGACAAGCAGGACGATTTCGGCGTGATGTTCCTGAAAATCAGCATCTTCGAACGCCTCGGCGACCTCGGACACGTCGAAACGCTGTTGCGCAGGCTCGTCGAGCTTTATCCGACTCAACCGACATTCCGGACCCAGCTGGTCAGGTTCTATGTCGCGCACAACCGGCAGGATGACGCTGTCAAGGAGTTGCGAGCCGTTGTCGCGGCCAGTCCCGGCGACACCGATGCCGAGCTCGAACTGGTCGATCTTCTCGGCGCTGTGAAAGGCCCGGCGTCGGCACGTGAAGAGCTTGTTGCCCGTATCGGCGCTGGCGGCAGCGTGTTCCCCTACCAGATCGCGCTCGCGAAACGCGATTTCCAGCAGGGCAATTTGGACGACAGCGTCAAGCTGCTGCAGCAGCTGATCGCGGGTTCAAAGGCCTCCGATGAGGTCGCCACGGCACGCGTTACGCTGGCCGAGATTTATATGAGCAAGAACAATGTCGCCGCTGCCGAGCCGTTGATCAATGACATCCTCAAAGCCGACAGCCGCAATATCTCCGGCCTGATGCTTCGGGCGTCCGTCAATCTCAATCACGGCCGTGTTGACGACGCTATTGCCGACCTGCGCACCGCGCTCAACGACCAGCCGCAATCGCCGGAATTGCTGGCGAATTTGGCGATCGCTTATGAGCGCAACGGTTCGATCGAGCTTGCCGACAAGGCTTTCCTCGACGCGACCAAGGCGTCGCGCTATTCGCCGACCGTCGGCCTCAATTACGTTGCCTTCCTGCGTCGGCGCGGCCTGACAGCGCAGGCCGACACCGTACTGAACGATCTCGCGAGCCGTAACCCGAACAGCATCCCCGTTCTGTCCGCGCTGGCGCAAGTCAAGCTGTCGCAACAGGACTGGGCCGGTGCGCACACCATCGCCGATGCGATCCGCCGCCTCGGCGACAAGACCTATACAGCCGACGCCATCAACAGCGCGGCGTTCACCGGCGAGAAGAAATTCAACGATAGTTTGTCGGTGCTGCAGGACGCTTATAACTCCAACCCCAATGCCACCCAGCCGATGGCTGCCCTTGTGAGCGTCTACCTGCAGGCAAAACAGACCGACCGTGCTGAAAACTTCCTGCAAGCCGCTCTGAAGGCCAATCCGAATAACGCTGAAGCGCTCGTACTGATGGGTTCGATTCAGCTTGCCAAGAACGACACCAACGACGCCATCCAGCAGTTCAACGCCGCCATCAAGGCGCAACCCAAGAACCCGCTCGGCTACCGGGCGCTGGCGGACCTCTATACCCGGCAAAGGAATTATGATGACGCGCTGAAAGTCATTCGCCTGGGACTGGAAGCCGAGCCCACCAACTTTCCATTGCGCATGGCGTCCGCCAACCTGCTTGAATTGAAGCGCGATTTCGACGGCGCCATCAACGAATACGAGGCCATGCTGAAGGATCAGCCGGGCTCGATGGTCATCGCCAACAATCTGGCGAGCCTGCTGGCCGACCACCGCACCGACAAGGCGAGTCTCGATCGGGCCAACTCGCTCGGCTTGCTGCTGTCGAAGTCGCAGGTCCCGCAGTTCAAGGATACGCTCGGCTGGATCGCCTATCAGCGTGACGACTACCGGTCCGCGCTATCGTTGCTCGAGAGCGCCGGGGCGGCGCTGCCGAACAACGCGCTGGTGCGTTATCACCTCGGCATGAGCTATTTGGCCACCGGCCAGAGCGACAAGGCATCCGAGCAGTTCAAGAAGGCGCGCGATTTGGCCCCGAACGACACCGAACTCATCACCAAGATCGACGCTGCGCTTAACCGCGCCGACAAGACCAAAGGCTAACGCAGCTAGCGCTACTGCTGCGTCGGCTGATTCTGGTCGGTCTGGTCGACCGGTTGACCCGGCTCTCCGGCCGGAGTCGTCTGGTCATCGGGCAGCAACTGCGGTAGCTCGCCCGGCGTCAGGCTGGGCAACGCCTGCTCGGCGCGCTGTTGCGCCTGCCGGATGATCTCGGCCTGCGTCTTCGGCAGCGGCGGCGCCGGCTTTCCATAGACGTTGAAGTCGCGCGACAGCGATACCAGCACCATATGCGCCCGAGTAACCCCGGCGCTGTCATTACGTTGACGGTAGGTATACGAGGTGCTCGTTTTCCACTCGCGCGACAGCTTGTACTCGAGATTGACTGATGTTGTGAATAAATCGGACGAGGTGTCGGCCGATGACTTGGCGTGGGAGAATTGCGACAGGAAGGTGAGATTGGCGACACGGTTGATGGTGTGGGTCATGGTCAGGCCCAGCGACTCAGTGTTCTGGAGCTGGCCAAGAACTGTCGGGGTGACCGCTTTCGAAAGTTTCAGCAGCGCGACCGTGGTCGGGTCCACCTTGTAAGTCACGCCGAGATCGCCGACGAAGCCCTGCGCCGCGCCGGGCGTAATCACGGTCGGGATGTTCAGCAGCGCAATCGGGTTGTTCTGGTAGGCGTTGACCAGCGACACGCCGGCCTCACCGTTGACAAACCACCGCCGCGAGATCTGCGACTGGAAGCCGCTCTGCGCAGTCCAGAAAAGTCTTTGGCTCTTGAAAATGTCGTCCGATTGAAACCAGTCGAAGTTGACCGACTGGGTCAGAACGGTCGCTGCGCTGATGCGGTGGTTCCACGCGCCAGTCGTCGCATAATCGACGTAGGGCGTCTGAGTGGGATCGGTGTAAGACACCGTAGAGACGTTCGCGACCCACGAAAACGAGTCGGCGTGAGTGGCGCTGTAGCTTCCGCCGACCGTTGCCCTGTAGGTGTCGACCGATCCCCGGCCGCTGGACGTGCCGGTTTCGGTCAGAGTGGTCGTGGCCACGTCGCTGCGGCTCCATGCCGCGGAATAATTAAACTTGGTCCGCGGGTCGTAGGCGTAATCGACGTTGTATTTCACCGTCGCCGGCGTTCCCCAATTCAGCTGCTGGTCTTCGGCGCCGGGGCCAAAATATTTGTAATAGCTGTAGTGGCTGTCGAGCGTGTAACGCGTGGTCGTCGTCGCCGCGAGAAAATCGA
>Ga0265325_10002905_pt1 | contig 11418 bp, 10 predicted proteins | sample 41420metaG_FD_202090 | JGI IMG/M metagenome (GOLD analysis project Ga0265325, IMG submission 202090) | Rhizosphere microbial communities from Carex aquatilis grown in University of Washington, Seatle, WA, United States - 4-14-20 metaG | ecosystem: Host-associated > Plants > Roots > Rhizosphere...
CGAGCGACTTGAACAGCTCGAGCGCCAGATGAGTCGAACTGCCGACTCCCGATGAACCGAACGAGATGGTGCCGGGCTTGGCCTTGGCGAGTGCGATCAGCTCCTTGACGTTTTTGACGCTGAGCTCGGGCGTGACGACCAGCACGGTCGGCGTCGAGGTGATGAGCGCGATCGGGGCGAAGTCCTTCATGATGTCGAAGGTGAGATTCGACGTCATGGCGGCGTTGATCATGTTGGCGGCCGAGCTGATGTAGAGCGTGTAGCCGTCCTTCGGTGCGCGGGCGACGTAGGCTGCGGCGATGCTCGACGCGGCGCCGCCCTTGTTTTCGACGACGAACTGCTGGCCGAGAATTTGGCCCATCTTGCCGCTGACGACGCGTGCCGAGATGTCGGCGGTCGTCCCCGGCGGAAACCCGCTGATGAGGTGGATCGGCGCCGTCGGGTAGTCCTGGGCGGACACAGCGACGGCGGTGAATGCAAACGACACCAAGGCAGCAAGCCAGCTCAGTTTCTTCATGATCCCCTCCGCGCAGCCGCAAACAAGCATTTTTTTATTCGCGCCGCCAGCTATCGCCGCGGTCGGCGTCAGGGCAGGGTGACCATACCGGTCCAGAATTGCATGAAGCGGCCGGTGTCGACATCGTACTTGCGGGCGAATTCGAGCCTGCCGTCGGCTCCAATGCGGTAGAGCACCAGAGCGGCTGGCAACGTCGAACCATCGCGCAATGCGATCGGCTGGATTGACGCCGCGATCAGCAGCCGGCCGCTCGGGTCGATGGCGAAGGTGCGCAAATGATTGGTGCGGGCCTCGATGTTCTGAACAAGCGTCGGCTCGCCGCTGGCCTGGTCGATGGCGAATACGGCGACGTTGTTTTCGCCACCTTTGAACACCTTCCGGCCGCCGATCTCTTCGATGCTCGAGTTCCGGTTGGTCTGATAGACGATGCGGCCGTTCGGATGGACGTGGATGGCGCCCGCCATCTGCGGAGGACCGGCATTGGCGCGGTCGGCCAGCGAATTGGCGATGAACATTGGTTCGCGCGATAGCGTGCCGTCGTTGTTGAACCTGTAGACATAAAGCTGGCTTTGCCGCTCGACCGAGACGAACACCCACGGCTTGTCCGGATGAAAGTCGAGATGGCGAGGCCCAAAGCCGAGCCCGTTGCCCGGTTGGATGGATGCGACGTTCGACAGCGTTCCGTTATCGAAGCTATAGATCTTGAGCGCACCGGGGTCTTCGGGCTTGGCGCCCTCCGGGTGATTGCCGCGCGTCACCAGAATGGCCGTCTTGTTGTCCGGTATGGTCACTACCTGATGCGCGAAAATGCCGACATCGAGCTGCTCGTGCTGGACGACCTGTTCGCCGAGGGTGCCGTCTGGGCCGATGCGATGGACCGTGATGCCGCTCGGGAAATTGAATGCCGTCAATAGATATCGGCCGCTGCCGTCAACGCAGCAATGGATCGGCCGCGACGGCAGCGCGACGGACGCGCCGTGGGGTGTGAGCGCGCCGGACGCCGGGTCGATGCGGAAGGCGCTGGCGATGTGCTTCTTTCCGGGGATGGTGCCCGGGCCGCCATCGCTCGACACGATGTAGAGGAAACGCTTCGACGGGTGCGGCCAGACGTATTGGATATTGCCGCCGGGAATGGTGATGGCTTCGCGCCGGGTCAGCGCCGCACCGTCAACGTCGATATCGTGGCGGACAAGCTCCGGACCGATGCTTTGATAAAAAACCGCCTTGGGCATGTTCTGCTCCCGTTGCCGCATGCGCGATTTCTACATTGCATGCGACGTTGCGAGGGAGTCAAAATCGCTCCATTGAGACCGTCCAGCGGACCGGCGTGGCGTCGGGGCCGGACGGCACAAGCAGGGTAGGAGACCGCCGCCGCCGAATTTGTGTTTCACAGCAACGAGGGGGATGCCATGAAATTGACGCGTCAGGAATTTCTGCATCTGGCGGCGAGAGTCGCAGCGCTCTCGGTGCTTCCGAGCGTGGCGCGCGCGGAAGCCTATCCGGTGAAGCCGGTGCGCCTCATCGTGCAAGTGCCCGCTGGCAGTGCCCCGGACATCATCGCGCGCGTGATGGGCGAATGGCTGTCGGGGCGGCTTGGGCAGCAAATCGTCGTCGATAATCGTCCTGGCGCCAGCGGCAACATCGCAACCGAGGCGGTGATCCGCGCCGCGCCGGATGGCTACACGCTGCTGCTGGCCATGTCGGCGAACGCGATCAATGCCTCGCTCTACAACAATCTTCGCTTTCAGTTCGCAACCGACGCGGCCCAGGTGGCGAGCATCGCGCGAATTCCACTGGCGCTTGTGGTCAGCCCGTCGGTACCGGCAAAGACCATCCCCGAGTTCATCGCCTATGCGAAGGCCAATCCAGGTAAGGTCAATGTGGCATCGACCGGCAACGGCACGCCGCTTCACGTCGCAGCCGAGCTGTTCAAGATGATGGCCGGCGTCAATCTGATCCACGTCGCCTATCGCGGCGAGCCATCGGTGTGGCCCGACCTTTTTAGCGGCCAGATGCAGTCGATGTTTGCCGTGCTGCCGTCGGCGCTGCCTTACATCAAGGCCGGGCAGGTGCGCGCACTGGGCGTGACCGCCGCGCAGAGGCAGGAGGTGCTGCCCGACGTGCCCGCGATCGCAGAATTTCTGCCGGGCTATGAGGCGAGCGGCTGGTACGGGATCACGGCGCCGAAGGGTACGCCGACGGAGATCGTCGAACGGCTGAACAAGGAGGTCAACGCCGGGCTCGCCGACGCCATGACGAAGAAGCGTCTTGCCGATCTTGGCTGTCTGACGTTCTCAGGCTCGCCAGCGGACTATGCCAAATTCGTGGTGACCGAGACCGAGAAATGGACGCGCGTGGTCCGCCTCGCGGGCCTGCGGGCGCAGTAGGCGGAAACGCCCGCTACGTGCTGCCGGCGTAGGCCGTGCGGTCGATGTATTCCAGTGTCGTGCCGTCCGGATCGCGGAAATAGGCGCGCGGCCCGTCGATCGTGCCGCCGCGGCGATCTTCCTCGAAGAATACATCCACGCCCTTGGCGCGCAGGTTGTCGACCGCGGCCTGGTATTCCGTAGCATCGACCATGAAAGCGTGATGCACTCCGTCGGAGGGCTCCAGCGGGCCCTTGGCGATCGGTGGCTGATGCTTGATCAGCAGCAGGCACACCCCACCGGCATCGAGGAACGTAATTTTCTTGTCGGGCCGTTGCGACAGAAACTTGCAGCCGACGATCTCGGTGTAGAACTTGACACTGCGCTCGACGTCGCTGACCGGGATACTGAAGTGCGCAATGCCTTTGATCGCGGGCATCAGCTTTCCCCTTTGGGTTACTCCGCCGCCTGCGCCGGCGGCGCGGAATCAATGAAGCCGCCAGACTGCCGCCGCCACAGCTCGGCGTAATGGCCACCGCTTCGGAGCAATTCGGCATGGGTGCCCTGCTCGACGATGCGGCCGCGGTCGAGCACGACCAGACGATCCATCCGCGCGATGGTAGACAGCCGATGCGCGATCGCGATCACGGTCTTGCCGGCCATCAGCGTGTCGAGGCTTGTCTGGATCGCGGCCTCCACCTCGCTGTCGAGCGAGGAGGTGGCTTCGTCGAGCACGACGATCGGTGCATTCTTCAGGATGACGCGGGCGATGGCGACACGCTGACGCTGGCCGCCTGACAGCTTCACGCCGCGCTCGCCGACATGGGCGTCGTAGCCGCGCCGGCCACGCCAGTCCTCAAGCTCCATGATGAAATCGTGGGCCTGGGCTTGCTTCGCCGCGGCGACGATCTCCTCGTTGGTTGCGTCCGGCCGGCCGTAGCGGATGTTGTCGCGAATCGTGCGATGCAGCAGGGATGTGTCCTGCGTCACCACGGAGATCTGCGTCCGCAGGCTCTCTTGGGTGGCGCGTGAAATGTCCTGGCCATCGATCAGGATCTGACCGTCTTCGAGATCGAAGAAGCGCAGCATGAGGTTGACGAGCGTGGATTTTCCCGCGCCCGAACGGCCGACCAGGCCGATGCGCTCGCCGGCATGGACCTTGAGCGAAAGCCCGTCGATCAGCCCGCTTTCTCGGCCGTAGCCGAAGCGAATGTCGCGGAATTCGATCTCGCCGCGCGTAACGGTCAGCGCAGCGGCGTCGGGCCGGTCGGCCAGCGTGATCGGGCGGGCGATGGTCATCATGCCCTCCTGCACCACGCCGATGTTTTCGAAGATTTCGGTGACGCGCATCGCCACCCAGCCGGCGATGGAGACGATCTGCCACGACAGCGGCAGCGCCATCGCCACCGTGCCGACCTCGACCTTGCCCTTGACCCAGAGTCCGATCGCCATCGCCGCGGTGCCGGTCACCAGCGATGCGTTGAGCGTGGACAGGCAGAACGTGAACAGCGTGTTCAGCCGCAGCGATGAGTAGAACAGCCCGGTGTGCCCTTCGAACGCTTCGCGCACGTAGGCGTCCTCGTCGTTGGCGCGGGCGAACAGCTTCACGGTGAGAATGTTGGTGTAGGTGTCGACGATGCGGCCGATCAGCCAGGATCGCGCTTCGGACACCTGCTTGGAGCGGTCGCGCATGCGCGGCACGAAAATGCGCAGCATCACGACGTAGCCGGCGAACCAGACCAGGATCGGCAGCGCCAGCCATTTGTCGGCCGAGCCGAGCAGGATCAGCGCCGAGGTGCCGTAGACCAGGATGTACCAGACGCCGGTGATCAGCGAGACAAGGCTCTCGCGCACCGCGGGGCCGGTCTGCATGACGCGATTGGCGATACGGCCGGCGAAATCGTTCTGGAAGAACGCCCACGATTGCCGTGCCACATGCCAGTGGTTCTGCCAGCGGATCATGTTGGCGACATTGACCGCGATCGCCTGGTTGCTGACCAGGTTCTGAACCATCTGGGCCAGCGGCCGCAGCAACAGCAGGACCACCGCCATGCCGAGCAGCAGCGGCCATTGCTCGGTCCACAGCGCGTCAGGCTTGCTCGACGTCACCAGGGTGACGATGCGGCCCATGAAGGCGGGAACGCTGGAATCGAGTACGGCTACGACAAAGCCCGCCACGAACAGCGCCGCAAACAGCCCTTTGGCCTGGCGGGCGAAGTGCCAATAGAACGCGACGAGGCCGGCCGGCGGCTGCGCCTGCGTCGGAATTTCGGTTGGGTTCAGGGTGCGTTCAAACAGTCGGAACATGGGGCAAGCAATGCCACGTAAGCATGTTTCTTGGCCAGATGGTGGCGGGCGGGTTACGGGAAATTTATGTGCGCGTCAGCGCCGTTTGAGGGTGTAGATCACCCGATTGATATTGATCAGTGCGGTGTCCGGATCGCGAAAATGAAAGGTGTAGAGCGCCTTCAGGCAGCGCACGTCGACGCCGGGAACATCGCCGCGGGGGAATCCGAGCCGGGCCGCAGCGGTGGCCGGATTCGGTTCCGGCAGGTTGCCCTGGAACAGCGCGTCGGGCTCGATGGCGTTCGGCGTGTAGATCACCTTGCTTTTGCACTCGAACGGCTTGAACTTCGATTTGACCGAGGCCGTCTCGAACGTCACCTCGGTCTTGAGCAAGCGCCGGCCTTCGGCGTGGAGCGCGGCCCGATCCGTAGGTGCGCTCCAGGGCGCGGGCATGGCCTCGACGATCTCCCAGTTGCCGAGGATCGAGATGTCGCCGGCCTGCGTACCACCGGCCATGGTGGCGAGAGCAACGCAGGCGACGATCGAGCGCAGCGCCGAAACGCAGCTCATGCCCGTTGTCCGCGGGCGGCTGCCGCAGCCCGCAAGCACGCCGGACAAAGACAATCTTCGCCTGCCGTGACGGGCATCGGCAGCTGGAAAGTCTCGTCTGCGCACCAGCAGCCGCCCTTGTCGCCGCCAACGCCGCAATCGAAGGCGGTGCCGCAACGCGCGCAAACGACGCGCCGCGAAGCAGGACCCGATGAGAGAATGATCGCGCTCATGTCCTCGTCATCGCCAGTCGATCACGACTGCATGACCGCATTGCGGCAGCATGGATTGCTCCATAGCCCGCAGGCATGGTGGGGCTCGTGAACCATGCTTAATATAACGAGACTAGCTGATTGAACCGGAAGGAAACCGTTGATGATCGACCTGCATTATTGGACCACGCCGAACGGCCATAAAATCACGATGTTTCTTGAAGAGACGGGCCTGCCCTACAAGCTTTTTCCTGTGAACATCGGCAAGGGCGAGCAATTCAAGGCGGAATTCCTGGCGATCTCGCCGAACAACCGCATTCCGGCATTGGTCGATCACGATCCACCCGGGGGCGGTGTTCCGATCCCGGTTTTCGAATCCGGTGCCATGCTGGTCTATCTCGCCGAGAAGACCGGAAAATTCCTGCCGACCGATGTGCGCAAGCGGGCCGACGTGTTGCAGTGGCTGTTCTGGCAGATGGGCGGCCTCGGCCCGATGTCCGGGCAGAACAATCACTTCAGCAATTATGCGCAGGACAAAATCCAGTACGCGATGGACCGCTATCGCAACGAGGTGAATCGGCTCTATGGCGTGATGGACAAGCGGCTGGCTGATCGGCCGTTCCTCGCCGGCGAATATTCCATCGCCGATATGGCCAGCTATCCGTGGGTGGTGCCGCACGAGCGCCAGCACCAGAAGATCGCCGACTTCCCGCATCTGAAGAAATGGCTCGACGCCATCGCCGCGCGTCCAGCGACGGTGCGCGCCTACGCGCATGTGGCTAAGGTCAACCCGGGCCAAGGCGGCATCCGCACAGCCGAAGAGCGCGCCATCCTGTTCGGCCAGACCGCGGCGTCGGTGGGCAAGGCCGCCGCCGGGGCGCGGTGATCCTCGACATTGTGTCCCGGCCGCAGCGCGTTGGTGCGCTGCAGGCCTGGGACCGGGCGTTCTTGAAATTGAAGAAGATCCGGAGACGAGCCGCCAGTCCTGCGGACCGCCCACAGACCGCAGTCGCCGTGCCGCAAACGGCACACCGTTGGCCTGGCCTGGCCTGGCATTGTTCTCGTACTTCGGCAGCTTGAACTCCTTCCCGGCCTCGTCCCGGCATTTGCTGCCTCGGTTGAGACACCAGCCAGCTTGTCATGACTTGCGACGGGCATCCTCGGCATGGCGAGGCTGAGCGCTTACCGTCCTTAGACAGCGTTCTTTTGATTTTGAGCGGCGGCCACTGCCCATAGACATTCATTTTTACGCCGCTGAACGGCCGTTCATTAAATTCCGAACGATTGGCCGGAACGTACGGGGTCTCGGCTCCGTTGTATGAGCAGGGAATAACAACAATCAGGAGAATAAAATGTTCAACGCAAAAAAGCTGGGAATAGTGGCCCTGGCCGCCTTCACCATCGCAGGTGCAACCATGGCCACGACGGGCGTTGCTGACGCGCGTGGTCACGGCGGAGGTGGCCACGGCGGAGGTGGCGCGGCGCATTTCGCCGGTGGTCACGGAGGCGGTGGTTATCATGGCGGCGGTGGTTATCGTGGCGGCGGTCGTGGATACGGTATCGGTGCTGGCGTGGCGACCGGTTTGGCCCTAGGCGCCTTGGGTGCTGGATACGGCTACGGCTATGGCTACGGCGGCGATGCGTACTACGGCGATGACTATTCCAACGGTGCGTATGCCTCGGGCAATTGCTGGATTCAGCGCCAGTACGTGGTCGACCAGTTCGGCCACCGGCACCTCAGGCGAGTTCAAGTCTGTAACTAAGACACCTAAGACAATTGTGCTGAGAAATAATCCGGAACCCGGCGCCAGCGATGGCGTCGGTTTTCTTTATTCCGTTACCGGGAAGGCAAGTCGACTTTTGAGTGCGAGTCGATGAGCACACGCCCAAAACAAATTCGCTCGCAAGACAAAAGACGCGCACGGCTATTCCAGCGCGTGCCGCGCCCTTGCCGTTGATGATCGTCTATTGCTGCTGTTGCTCGCCGCCGATAAAGCCCGAGATCTTCCAGCCGGTGGCTTGCTTGGTGTAGCAGACCTGATCGCTGCCGAGCGGGTTCAACGCCTCGACCGGCACGTATCCGGTCTTGCCGGAGGGCGCGACCACCTTGAGCATCGGGCTCTGCTGGCTTGACGACGTGTCCTCAGGCATCACCAAGACGAAGTGCATGCCGAGCTTCTCGACCACGGGGGCGCTGGGCTGGGGTGCTGCGCGCATTTCGACGCCGGCCCGAGTTGGGAAACCCCAGTCGCCTTCGCTGGTGCCGGTGGCTTTGGCGAGCGCCTCGAGCGCCTGCGGCTCGAACACCGGATCGGCCGGCGCGCAGATCGTATCTTTGCGGTCAGGAAACGGCGTGCCGGTCGGATCGTTCGAGGCGGCGGCGAGCATGTCCCAGCCCGGTGCGCCCTTGGCGTCGAGGTCCATCGCCTTCGCCAGATTGTCGATGCCGGGCCGTTTCTTGTCGGCCTTGTCGCCGTTCTCGCCCATCCAGAAGAAGTCGGCTGCGACCATCGCAGCCAACGCCTTGCGATCCTTCTTCGCGGCAGCAGCGCCGATCTGGCGGCGGAACGCATCGAAGCTCGGATCCTTGATCGGATCGGGGGCGCGGACGGTGACCGGCTGGTAGGGCTTCGGCGTCACCGGCTGAGGTTGAGCCTCCGACGGCTGTCGCGGTGCCGGTGCTGGCGCCGGTTGAGCCCGCGGAGGGCTGCTTCCGGGGGACGGCAATTGACCCGCGCGCGGCGCCTGCTGGGCGAGGCCCGAAGTCACGGCGCATCCGATCAGTGCGGTCGATACAACGAAGGCTGAAACAACGCGCTGGCCCATCGGGCGATCTCCTTGCGGTTCAAGCTCGAATCTACGCCAAATTACGTCCGGCGTTTGACCTCGCCAGCTAATTTCCCCGCCCGACGTAGCCTGTGATCCTCCACCCATCGATGGGGTCTTTGTCGTAGCAGAGTTGTTCCGCGGTCAACGCTCGCAGACTGCCCGGTGCGACGAAACCGGACTTGCCATCCGGCAGACCGACGTGCAGCCACGGCAAATTGCCTGGTTCGTGGGCGCCGTCAGTGGCGAGCAGCCAGACGAAGGCCGGCGCGAGCATCCCGATCGTTGCTGCGGTGGGGCTCGGTGCGTCGCGCACTGGCGTGGCGTCCGCGCGCGGGTAGGCCCATTCCTCCGCGTTCGTATAGGTTTCGTCGAGCAGCTTTGCGTAGGCCACGCCGTCATAGTTCGGGCGTGCCGGGGCACAGACAACGCCGGGCCGTGAGTCGAGGGGATCGATGGCCGGTTCGGAAGCAAATGCCGCAAGCTTGCCCCAGCCTGTGCCATCGGCGTGTTCGAGCTCAACGGCAACCGCAAGATTGTCGACCGCAGGTTTGCGGGGATCGAACCGCTGACCGAAATCGCGGCCCCAGAAAAAATCCCGCTTTCGTACCAGTGTCGCCAAGCCGGCATAGACACGGGCCTTGGCCGCGGCGGCAAGCTCGTTCCGAAACGCCACGAAGCTTACATCGTCGAAAGCCTTCGGCCTGACGATCGGCACGGGGGTGTATGGCTTGGCCGGCCGCGGCGGCTCCGCGTGCGCCGTTGCGATAACGGCAAGCAAAGCGATCAGCCATGGCAAATGGCGCATGTTTCCAGCCCGAATCGATGGATGAGGTTACCGCCGGAACAGGATCGCCGCATCTCGCGTTCGGAAGACGCTCGTGCTAGTGCCGCCGATTTGAAGTTCCTACACCAGTTGCAGCAAACTCTATTAGGAACTTCAAATCGAAAAGCGGCACTAGGATCATACGCTTGCTAGTGCCCCTTTGTTTCCGAAGTTCGTGCTAGAGCCTGCTGCTAGGTCTAACGAACTTCGGAAACGGGGCACTAGCCGACTTCGTCGTCGTTTCTCCCGCCAACGAGATTGCCCATGCCCGCCTCAATCACTTCGCCCTATCTGCTGCCGATCTTGATGCTCTTCGGCTCGAACATTTTCATGACCACGGCCTGGTATTGGCATCTGCGCTACAAGGAGGTGCCGCTGCTCGGCGTGATCCTGGCGAGCTGGATGATGGCGCTGGTGGAGTATTGCCTCGCGGTGCCGGCCAACCGATGGGGCAATGCCGTGTACACAGCGGCGCAGCTCAAGACGATGCAGGAGGTCATTACGCTTCTGGTGTTCGCCGGCTTCTCAGTGTTCTACCTGCAGCAAGCCCTCACCTGGAACCATGCGGTCGGCTTTGCATTGATCGCCGCGGGAGCCTTTTTCGTCTTTCGCGGGCCGCTTTGACGTCGGGCCGCGCGGAGCGGCAGCCAGCGTATGACCGGATCGCAGCCAGCGCTCAACGCGCTGAATTTTTTCATGGCCGATGTCCGCGACGGGCTCGGGCCTTTTCTGGGCGTCTATCTGCAATCCGAACATTGGTCCCCGGCCGAGATCGGCCTGGTGATGACCATCGGCGCATTGGTCGGAATGGCCGCGACCGCGCCGCTCGGTGCTTTAGTCGATCGCATTCATGAAAAGCGAGCGATGGTGGCGGCGTCCGCGGTGGTGACCGTGTTAGCGTCGATGGTGATCCTGTTCGCGCCGGGCTTCCTCAACACCGCCATTGCGCAGGCCATCAACGGCGTGGCCGGCGCGGCCATCGCTCCGGCCATTGCAGGCATCACGCTCGGTCTGGTCGGGCAGAAGGGCTACACCCATCAGATTGGACGCAACGAGGCCTTCAACCACGCCGGCAATGTCGTGGCCGCTGTGCTGGCAGGCGTGCTGGGTTACGCGTTCGGCCTCGGCGCGGTGTTCGCCATCATGGCGGCGATGGCGTTGGCTTCGCTGGTCGCAACCTGGTTCATCGATCCGAACAAGATCGATCATCGTGCGGCGCGCGGACTGCCGGATGGGAAGAATGACGGCCACGCCACCGGCTGGTCTACGCTCGCCGCATCGAGACCGTTGCTCGTGCTGTCCGCGACCCTGCTGTTGTTTCACCTCGGCAACGCGGCGATGCTGCCGCTGCTCGGCCAGTCGCTTGCCGCGCGTGGCGGAGACCCGAGCGCCTATACCGGAGCGACCATCGTGGTGGCGCAACTGACCATGGTGCCGATCGCGCTGCTGGCGGCGCGGCTAGCTGAGGTTCGAGGTTATTGGATCGTGTTCCTACTGGCCCTTCTGGCGCTGCCGGTGCGCGGTGGCATTGCCGCGATGGTGACCGGGCCCTTTGGACTTGTGCCGATTCAAATGCTCGACGGCGTCGGCGCGGGATTGCTCGGCGTCGCGGTGCCGGGGTTGGTTGCACGCATTCTTTCCGGGACGGGCCATGTCAACGCCGGCCTCGGCGTGGTGATGACCATGCAGGGTATCGGCGCCGCACTCAGCCCGGCATTCGGCGGATGGATTGCCGAAAAGCTTGGCTACGCGGCGTCATTCATGACGCTTGGCGGCGTGGCTCTGGTGGCGCTGGCGCTTTGGCTTGTGACGAGACCGATCACGGCGGAGGCGGCC
>Ga0265325_10002906_pt1 | contig 11416 bp, 13 predicted proteins | sample 41420metaG_FD_202090 | JGI IMG/M metagenome (GOLD analysis project Ga0265325, IMG submission 202090) | Rhizosphere microbial communities from Carex aquatilis grown in University of Washington, Seatle, WA, United States - 4-14-20 metaG | ecosystem: Host-associated > Plants > Roots > Rhizosphere...
CATCGGGAAAGGGGATGTGATGACCAGGGCCACGAGGCGGGATCGAAAAGTCAACGGAGGCTTCGACCAGGACCTCGGATGCCACGCCGCCCACCGCAAACGGTCGATAGCGATACAGCAGCGCAGTCTTCTCTGCCGCCGTCGTAAGCAGTGGGTGCCCCGATGACTTGACGACACCGACGACCACGCCATGTGGATCGACGCGCAGCACCAGGCGGACAGTCCCTTGTACTCGGGCTGCCTTTGCAAGCGGCGGATAAGTGGGCGCATCATGCTGAAGAAGGTGGTCTTCCGCTTCCGTCAAAGGGATTGGAGGGGGCACCTTCGATGCCGAGAGCGCGGCAGGAGATTGTGCAATCGCCGAGGCACAGATGCCGATTACCGCGGCCAGACCTCGAAAACTTGCGAGCGGCATCATTGTTGTATCAACGTGCTCCCTGGTGCATTCTATCCCGACCGCGAAGGCCGCGATAAAGTGAAAGCTGACCTTTCATGACTCGACCAACCATCGGCATCATCGGCGGCAGCGGGCTTTATCACATGCCCGGCTTCGAAGCGCAGGAGGAAGTGAACTTCACCACACCATGGGGAAGCCCGTCGGACAACTACGTCGTCGGCCGGCTGGCGGGCCGTGAAGTCGCCTTCCTCGCGCGCCACGGCCGTGGCCACCGCATCACGCCCTCGGAGCTGAACTTCCGCGCCAACATCTATGGCTTCAAATCGCTGGGCGTCGAGCGCATCATCTCGCTCAGCGCGGTCGGCTCGCTGAAGGAAGAACATCGCCCGCTCGACTTCGTCATCCCCGATCAGTTCTTCGACCGCACCCGCGGCCGCGTCTCCACATTCTTCGGCGAGGGCCTGGTCGCGCACATCAGCTTCGCCGACCCCATCTGCCCGCAGCTCGCCAAAGTGCTGCACAGCGCGTGCCTGGAGGCCGGCGTCACCGCGAAACTCGGCGGCACCTACCTCTGCATGGAAGGCCCCGCGTTTTCCACGAAGGCCGAATCCAACGTCTACCGAAGCTGGGGCATGGACGTCATCGGCATGACCAATCTGCAGGAGGCCAAGCTCGCGCGCGAAGCCGAGCTTTGTTACGTCACCGTCGCCATGGTGACCGATTACGATTGCTGGCATCCCGATCACGACGCCGTCACCGTCACCGAGATTATCGCCACGCTCACGAAAAACGCCGAGAACGCCTGCAACGTCGTAGCTGAAGCCGTGGCCGCCATGCCAGCCGCGCGCGAGTGCAACTGCGGGTCGGCACTGAAGCACGCACTCATCACCGATCCGAAAACCGTGCCCCCCAGCACGCGCGAAAAACTGGAGCTGCTGGTTGGCAAGTACCTGGGATGAGGCGGCGTCGCGGGCGCTCTTCCGCGACGTCATCGAACCGCTGGCGGACCGCTTCGAACCCGCGCTGTGCGACGAGTACGTGCACCGCTTCGCGCCCATCATTGAAAGCATTTGCCCGGATCTGAACGCCGCGAACCTGATCGCGCGTTACGAACGAGTGCGCCGTCCGCGGCCGGTTTCGCAGCAGCCCCGGCGCGTGTTCGTGTTGTCGCGGGTGACGCTGGGCGCTGACATCGCAGTCACCAGCATCGTGATGGATGCCGCGAAGAAGCGCTGGCCCGACGCCGAAATCGTGTTCGCCGGGCCCGCGAAAAACTACGAACTGTGGGCGGCCGATCCGCGCATTCATCATCTGCAAATCGCGTACCCGCGCATGGGCACGCTGCCGGATCGCCTCGCGGTGCGCAGCGCGCTGGCCTTTGACGAACCCGATTCCATCGTCGTCGATCCCGATTCACGGCTCACCCAGCTCGGTCTGCTGCCCGTCTGTCCCGAAGACCGCTATTACTTCTTCGAGAGCCGCGCCTACGGCGGCGATGGCGACGAATCGCTGGTCGCGCTGACGAAGCGCTGGGTCGCGGAGGTGCTGGGCGTCATAGATGCGCAGGCCTTCATCGCCGTTCCTGCAGCCGAGCGCCAAGCCGATGTAACGGTTAGTTTCGGAGTGGGCGAAAACCCGGCCAAGCGCGTCGCCGATCCCTTCGAAGCTGATCTCCTGCGCCTGCTCGTCTCGCGTTACGACCGCGTAATGGTCGATTCCGGCGGTGGAGGCGAGGAAGCCGAGCGCGTCCGAGTGGCCGTTGCCGCTTCCGGCAACCGAGCCGAAATCTTCACCGGCTCCTTCGCAGCGTTCGCCGCGCTGATCCAACAATCGCGCTTATACGTAGGCTACGATTCCGCCGGAGGACACGTCGCGGCAGCTTGTGGAACGCCTTTGGTGAGCATCTTCGCAGGCTACGCGTCGGAGCGAATGTTGCAGCGCTGGAGTCCCGACGGCCCCGGCCCGGTAGAACTGATTCGCGCCGAAGGCGGAGCATTGCTTGAGAACGTGGCGCACGCCCTCGGCGTGCCGCGTCCCGACTCCTCGGGACGCACGGACTAGCCGCCAACGCCGCGAGTGGGGCAGGATTGCATCCTGCGGCGGGTTTGAAACCCGCCTGAAAGCCTAATTACCCAAAGTGAAGTCGAGGTCGATCTGCGTGCTTACTTCCACGGGACGCCCATTGAGCAGCGTGGGGCGGTAAACCCATCGGCGGATCGCGTCGCTGGCCGCTTTCTCCAGCACTCGCGGACCGCTCACAAACTTCAGATCCTGTACCTCGCCTTCCTTGCCAATCACAGCCTGGAAGCGCACCAGTCCCTGAATGCGCATCTGTCTGGCCAGGGGAGGATACGCCGGGTCTACCTTCCGCAACAACATAGCGGATTGCAGCCTGCCACCCACCTGGACACGCTGCGTCGCGGGGGCGGCAGTTGCCGTTTTCGGCTGAGGCGCGGCGGCTTTTGGAGGCGCTGCCACCGGAGGCGGCGGAATAATGTTCACACGGTTCCCAGGAATTCCGCCCGCCGGAACCGCGAGTCCACTATTCAGCGCCGGAGCCGGCTCCATCAGGATCACCCGCCCTTCGCTGGGTTGCTCGTGCGTCGCGGCCACCGGCGGCGGCGTGAATGTTTTCGGCGCGGGTTGGGTGGGCTTCGGCGTTTCCTGCGCCGGCTGGTTCGTCGTCAAATCGGCAACGGTCTGGGGCGTCGTCTGGGCCGGCGCGGGAGCCGAAGCGCTGGGCGCCGATGGGTCGGGCTTCTTCGCCGCGATGGCCGATTCCTTCACTACCCCGCCGGATTTCCCGGTGACCTCCAACTGGAATTCAATGCGGTCCGACGTCGACTCGTAAAACAAATGACCGGAGGCCAGTTGCGCCGCGCTCAACGGCACCGTCCGCGGCGGTTTCTGGTCCTGCAGAATCGACAATTTGCCATCGCGAGCCTGCAACACCGGCTGGCTCTGGGGGTTCCACCTCAGACTGATCAGTCCGTTATCCTCCGATTCCACCGCCAGTTGCAGCGCTGTAGCGGCGGCTGGCGCGGAACGTCCCGGCATCCAGGAACCGCGGAAAATCACTGCCAGTACGGCAAGCAGGACAACGCCTCCGGCAACCGCAATCCAAATCCAGGTACTGCGCTTGCGATTTCCAGGGCTTTCCGCTGCCCAGGTCCGCAGGTCGGCGGACACGCTGTCGTCCTCTGCCGGGGGCGGGGCTGGCCGCCATTCTGTAGCTGCTGGCGTTGTGCGCGGCGCTTCCTGGCGGCTGGGCCTCACACGGATTTCTTCCACTGGCTCGGCCAGTGACGACCGCAAGAACTCCATGGTGGCGGCAGGACCGCGCGACGGGCCGTCTTCGACCGTCTCCGGCGGTGGTTCCGCCACAATGTCCTCAAATAACGCCCTCTCGGGATCGCCTGCCGAGACCAGCCGTAAGCTGCTCTCTACGGGCTCAACCGCTTCTGTCTCAGCGGGCGGAGGGGGGGGCGGTGCATCGCTCGTCGGGCGCGCCGCTTCGGTTCGCTGGAGTGCTGCGCGGATTCGTTCAGTTGCGTTCACAGGGGCATCCTCCCGTTGTGCGGAGCTGCCGGCGTTAATGTGTGGTGCCACATGGCTGGGCGCACTGGTGTCATAAGGTTATCGACTGTCCGCTCCGCGCACTTTAGGGCGCGGAAACCGCCGAGGCACTGCTACTATAGGGTTCTGAGGTGTTGTTCATGCGAGGTTCCTTCTCGCGGGTTCTGCTTTCCGCAGTCCTGTGCCTTTCGTCAGCCGCCGCCCAGAATCGTCCCGGGCTCGCGTCTTCTTCCGACGATCTTCAAACCAGTTTGAAGACGTTCACATCGTTCCTGAACGTGGTGGAGCAGAACTTCGCCGATTCCGTTGACACGGATAAAGCGATTTACCGCGGCGCCATCCCCACCATGCTGCGGACCCTCGACCCGCACTCCAACTTCTTCGACCCGAAAGCCTACGAACTGCTCCGCGAGGATCAGGCCGGCCGCTACTTCGGCGTCGGCATGCTGGTGGGCGCGCCGGAAGGCAAAGTGATTGTGATGTACCCGTTCCAGGGGTCGCCCGCTTACAAAGCCGGCGTCCACCCCGGCGACACCATCGTGGCCGTGAACGATGTTTCGTGTGAGGGCCTCGACATCCCGGCCGTCTCCAACATGTTGAAGGGGCCGCAGGGAACGAAGGTGCAGATCAAGGTGGCGCGGTTCGGCCACACCGATCCGCTGACGTTCAACGTGATCCGTGGGGAAGTGCCGCGCGAGAGCGTGACATATGCCTTCTGGTATCAGCCCGGCATCGCGTATATCAAGCTGGAGGGCTTCAATGAAAACACTGGCCGCGAGTTTGAAAACGCGCTGACCTCGCTGGGCGAGGCGAACATTAACGGCCTGATTCTGGACCTGCGCGATAATCCAGGCGGCATTCTACAGGAAGCCGTCTCGGTGGCCGACCATTTCCTGCGCAAGGGGCAGATGATTGTTTCGCACCATGGGCGCGCGTCGGAAGAGACGAAGTTCACCGCGAAGCGTGGCGAGCGTGGACGCCAGTATCCCATCGTGGTGGTGGTAAACCGGGCCAGCGCCTCGGCGGCGGAGATTCTGGCGGGGGCGCTGCAGGATCACGATCGCGCCTGGGTGATCGGCGAGAACACGTTCGGCAAGGGACTGGTGCAGGCTCCGTATCCACTGTCGGAGAACACGGCGCTGCTGCTCACCATCGCACGCTATTACACGCCCAGCGGACGGCTGATCCAGCGCGATTATGCGCACCGGTCGTTCTATGAGTATTACAGCCGGCTGAGCGGCCACAACAACACGCGCGACATGAAGAAGACAGACAGCGGGCGCATTGTGTATGGCGGCGACGGCATCACGCCCGACGAGAAATTCGATACGCCTGCGGTGACGCCATACGAGGCCGATCTGGAAGCGAACCTGGCGATGTTCTTCTACTCGTCGGAATATTTCGGATCCCATCCGGCGACGCTGGACAAGCATTGGAAACCGGACGACGCCATGCTGAACGAGTTTCGAGCCTATGCGGCGAAGCACGGCTATGTGGCCACCGACGACCAGTTCCACGCCGACCGCGAATGGGTTCGCGAACACCTGCGCGAAGAGATGTTCGTGACCGTGTTCAGCAAAGAAGAAGCGGAGAAGGTTGCGCTGGAGAACGACCCGGAACTGGGTCGCGCACTGTCCTCAATCCCCGCCTCCCGCGCCCTGCTGGATAAGGCCGGCAAAGTGATGGCGCGGAAAACGCCGGGCGTCGGGGCGCTGGAGGAGTAGGATGGCCGGAGCAATCGTCAGGGATCCGGAAACGATGCACGGGACACCGGTGTTCCGCGGGACGCGTGTTCCGGTTCAGACGCTGTTCGAATACCTGGAGAACGGCGAGACACTGGACGATTTCCTGGAAGGCTTCCCGACGGTCTCGCGGGCGCTTGCTGTGGAGGCCCTTGAGGAAGCGAAACAACTTCTGCTCGTGCGCGGCTGATGCGGCTCCTGCTGGATGAGTGCGTCGATGAACGCCTACGGCTACTGTTTCATGGTCATGAGTGCCAGACCGCTCGCTTCGCGGGACTAGCGGGATTGAAGAACGGCCAGTTACTGGAAGCCGCCGAATCCGCCGGCTTCGAAGTTCTGGTGACCACCGACCAGAACATTCCCGACCAACAAAATCTGTCCGGCCGGAATCTCTCGTTCCTGATTCTTTGCGGGACAACCAACCGTTTCCGCGATCTAGAGCCGCTGTTGCCACAGGCATTGGCTGCGCTTCGTTCGATCAAGCTTGGCGAGGTGGTGAGAGTCGCGCAACCGACCTAAGGCGAGACTATCTAAGTTACTTGCAGTTGCAGGCCGCGGGCGCGCGCGTTGTCTTCTTCGAAGTGAAGCTGCGCGCAACCCGCAACAACGAGCGCACATGTTCAATGTTGCTCGACGAACTTCTGCAATACCTCGGTGAGGGACTTTCCACCGACCGCGAGCAAATCATTGTGGCCCGCGCCGGCAACAAGATGGAGCTGCTTCGGTTGGTGGGCACGCGCGAAGATGCTTTCGGCCATAGATGGCGGCGTGAGCGTGTCTTTGGTGCCGGAGACAATCAAAAGCGGCACTTGCACGGCACTGACCTTCGATAGGTTGTCGAAGTGCGTGCGCAGCATCAGTCTGACCGGAAAGTACCGGGAATACCAGACATTGGCAGCAGCATCGTCAACACTGCTGAATGGGCTTTCCAGTATGAGGCCGGCCAATCCCGGATGCTTCATCGCGAGATCGGTCGCCGGGCCGCTGCCGATCGATCGGCCCAGCACGAAGATGTTCCCAATCGGATTTCCGCGACGCACCAGCAGGTAGTTGAGTGCTGCTTCTGCGTCCTCGTCAACCGTCGATTCGTCCGGATCGATTGGAGAACTGGAGCCATAACCTCGGTAGTCGACCAGAGTCAGGTTTGCACCGATCGCATGGAGACTCGTAGCTTCATCCCTGACCATATACTCGAGCACGTACCCGTTGCCGTGGAATACGAGAATTGCTTTGGCCGATTCCGACCCAGCAAGAATCCACCAGGCGTGCAGATCGTCTCTGGGATGTACTGGGATTCGCAAATCCTCGAAGTCGAGACCGATGTTCGCAGGAGTCGTCTTCTCGAAAGTTTTCCGCGCCGGGAACAGAAGCTTGCTCTGCTCGAAGTAGAGCGAAGCACCGATGGCCAAATAGCCGATCAAGAGGAACGCCGTCAGCTTTACGGCCGCGGACCGCGCCCACTGAATGCGTCGCTCCATCTGTCGAGATGATATCCCCTACCGGATCTCCACCGGCACCTTAATCTCGATGGTCCGTGGCTGCAGACATTCGTGGCTGTTGCAGGCTTGGTAGTGAAGTTTGCCTGTGATGCTGGCCGATCCGACTACAGCATTCGCGGGCGTGTGGAAGGGCGTCACCAGATGAAAAGTCCCCGTATAAACCGAGAGCGGCTTATCGGAAAACGTAGACTTTTCGAGCGCCGGCTCCGGATATTCCACCGCGCCTGCTTCCACCGGCCCTTTATCCCACGTCAGCTTCAGCGGAATCAGGTAATCGTCGTTGGGCTTGTTGCTGTTTACGTGGAAGCCTTCGCGCAGGTAGAGAGTCAGAGTCTGTTTAGAGGTCTGGCCGCGCGTCGCAGCCAATGTGTGGACTTCGCCGAGCGACAGCGCACCCGCGCTACTTTGCGCCCGCGAGAGCGGTGACGCCGCCAGCAACAGCACCAGACCCAGCGCGCCGCGCGCCCAGCAGTTCGTTAATCTCATTCAGAAATCCTTCCTTATCGCTGGAGAGTCCAATGTGTACAGCAGCCACGCGGCCCTGGCGGTCGAGCAGGAAGGTCATGGGCAGCGAATCCACCCCACCGTAGATCTGACCGGTATGGTCGTCGCCTAGCAGGATGCGGTAGTTGATTTTGCGCTTCTGGATATACGGCTTCACCACGTCCCAGCCGTCCTCATCCATGGAAACGCCCAGCACCGCGAAGCCTTTGCTTTTCAGACTTTGCTCGAACTCCATGAACCAGGGGAGTTCCACCTGGCAGGGATTGCACCACGTGGCCCAGAAATCCAGCAGCACTACTTTGCCGCGGTAATCGGAGAGGTGCACGGTTGCGCCGTTGGAATCCTTCAGCGTGAATTCAGGAGCGGGCTTGCGTTCTTTCTCCGGCTTCAGGCGCGGGGCCGCTTCCACTTCGGTGGACGACGAACAGGCGATGGTCAGCGCCGCGATGGAAAGAATCGCCATCGCCAGGGAGCGACTACAGATATTCCGCAAACGTTCTCCTTCTCCGATTATATGTGGGGCAGGTTTGCGTTGCGCCCGCTCCATTACTGTCGCCGAAACCGAACCGCGACAGTAATGGAGCGGGTTTATTTACAACCGGATCGGTCCGCCGACAAACTCAGCCTGAAACCAGGCGGCGCGGCGTTTTCGAAAGCGCTGCGACAGCGTGAATTCCTCGTGGCGCTTCACCCCGGAGTACAACCACGCAGCCGTGTCGCAGAAGCTCTCGCATAGATACTCGCGCCAAGCGCGGCCCGTTGGCGATTTCAGACTCTTCTTGCGCATCTCCGCGGACCAGCCCAGTTCCCCCCGCGCGCGCGCGCCCCACTCAGTCGTGATCGTGGCCTCATAGCCACGCCGTTGGGCATTGCTAAGCCGCACCCACGCAAAATGAAACAGCTCGTGAATCAGAATGCGATGCAGTTCTCTATTTGCACCACGGAGCGCGCTGTCCAGAACAATCCGCCGCGAGCGGATGAACGTCGCCGCGTGAACTTCCTGCCCCCGCTCCATCCTGCGGGCGCGAGCGCCACTATACAAGCGCCTGTCCACGGTCCGCAGATGGCTGCGAAATGTAAGGCGGATGCCCCGCCCGTCGAACTGCGGGGCCTGCCGGGGCAACAGTTTAGTGTGGCGGCCGAGTCGTAAAATACGCCTTGTCCTCCACCGTCACGTTGAACTGCGCGGTAATCGCGTCGATGTGCTTGTGGAGTTGCTCATCCAGCAGCGTGCTGCGAATCTGCGAACGCACCTGGTCGATGGGCTGGAATGAAGATTCGGCGGCTTTGATCAGGTAAAAGCCGGTGGGCTGGCGGATCGGCTCGCTCACTTCGCCGGGCTTCAGATCGAAAACGGCTTTCTTGATCGGCTCCGGATAGGGGCTGGAACGCACAAAATCGCCATAATCGCCGTCTTTGGCGGCTGAAGTTTTGTCGTCGGAGTTGTCCTTCGCGAGCTTGCCGAAGTCGGCGCCAGCGAGAATTTGTTTGCGCAGGTCGTCAATCTTAGCCTTCGCTTCCACCTCGGTCCGAGTGACGCCGTTCGGGGCTGGTGGCTTCGGGCCGCCGGCGGGAGCGGGTGCCGGGGCGAAGCCGATCAGAATCACCTTGGCTTTGACGGAGCGGAACATGTCGGCCTTATGCTGATCGAAATATGCCTGTTCGTCCTCCGCACTGATTTTCGCGGTATTGCGGAACCGCTCGATATCCGCGCGCGCCAGAGCCATCAGCCGGCTGTAGGCCAGTTCCTGACGAAGCGGCGACTGCTGATCGAGGCCGGCGTCCACGGCTTCCTTCTCCAGTTGCTCGTAAACCATCAACTGGGGCAGGAATTTTTCGGGCTCACGCGTGATGTACATCTGATACTGCGCGGGAATATCCGAGAGAAGCTTGTCCACGTCGGCGACGGTGAGCGATTTGCCATTCAGTTTCGCCACTTCCTTGTCGGGGCTGGGCGGGGCCATAGGCGTGCCCGGCTGGGGATGCGTGACGTCGGGGCGTCCCATCAACGGCGACGCGGGGGGAGCCTGCGGCGGCGGCGAAGTCACCACCTGTGCGAACAGGCCGACGGCAAACAGAGGAAAAATCAGGGTGATTTTCATTCGTGAGTCCTTACAGGGAGAACAAGTTACAGAAATTTTATGCTAACACGTTCAAGACGTGCGGACAGGCGTTTTGTCCCGCTGCAGCGGCCGGTCAGGCGGTTTCGGAACGCGCGGCCCGGTACGCTGCCAGCAGATCGGCCACCAGGATTCCGTTAATGGTCATGCCATCGGTCTGGCTCTCGACGATGGAGACGCCGCGCAGGTCGGCGTTACTGATCCGCAGTTGTGCCAGATTCGCGTTTTGAATGGTGGCGCCGGAAAGATTTACGTCGGTGAACGTCGAGCCGGACATGTCGGCATCGGTTGCCTCCAGGCGCTGCCGCGTACCTTCGAGTTTCGTGGCCGGTTCCATTTGGTCTATTATGCCAAAGTTGGCCGGTCTGCTTCGCGGGCGCGCAGGAACAACAGAACGAGTGCCACCCACAACAGGTCGGCCAGCAGCAAGTGGATGATTTGCATGGGGATGGGCGCTCGCAGAACTACGTTTATCGCACCCGCGCACAACTGGAACAGGGCCAGGATGGTAGCGGTGAATGCAAGTCTCCGCGTGCCCTGTTCGTGGGTGCGGGTGAACGCGGCGATGGCAATATAAACACCACCGACGATGGCCACAGCCGGGTGCAGCAATCGCAGGCGCAGGAAAAGACTCGCTGTCGGGGAGAAATCCTCGGTTATTCCCGCGGCGGGATACAGCGTGTCGCCCAGAGCCGCAACCGCGCCGGTGATGCTCACCGCAAGCGCCACCATCAGCGTCGCAAAAAGCGCTTTCGACCACGGCTCGGTGAATCGCGGTTCGTTGGGCGCGGCCAGGAATGCGGTCATCGCCAGAACCGCCAGCAGGAGCTGGGTGTTCACCAGATGCGCGGATAAGTAAATGGCCCGACCGGCCGATTCGTTCTGCGCGACGTAACGCAGCAGCACCAGACCAGCGCCCAGCAGCGCCTCGGTCACGATGAAAAGAACGGAAAGGACCGCGGTTCGCCGCACCATTGCGCCGCGCGGGAAACTATAGAAGGCCCACACGCAGAGGATTGCCACCAGCGTCAGCGCGACGCCACTGCTGATGCGGTGGGTGAATTCAATGACCGTGGCGATTTGTGGCGCGCGCGGCACCACTTCGCCATTGCAGAGCGGCCAGCGGCTGCCGCAGCCTGCCCCGGAACCGGATGCGCGCACATAGGCTCCCCAGAGAACCACCAGGAGGTTCCACGCCAGCACGAACCAGGCAAAGCGGCGGAAGCGCTCGCGACTGGCCCCGGCGCGCGCGGCGGCCGCCGGTGGCCCGGTCATGGTTGCCATCAGGTTCACTTTAGCAAAGGCGATGCTGCCCGCTCCATTACTGTCGCGGTTCGGTTCCGGGCGTAAGTGAACCGCGACAGTCATGGAGCGGGCGTGAATCAGCCGCCGCGCGGGAACATTGGCGTAACCACGGCCATATCTTCGAAGCGCTCGTTCTTCACCGCGCCCTTGACGTTGGCCTGGTGGTGGTTCAGCATCCACAGTTCGGGCAGAATCTCAGCCACCAGATCCCCGTGGCAGAACAACCGCACCACCGCGCTTTGCGACACCACAATGGCCACGGCGCGGGTAGTT
>Ga0265325_10002908_pt1 | contig 11412 bp, 8 predicted proteins | sample 41420metaG_FD_202090 | JGI IMG/M metagenome (GOLD analysis project Ga0265325, IMG submission 202090) | Rhizosphere microbial communities from Carex aquatilis grown in University of Washington, Seatle, WA, United States - 4-14-20 metaG | ecosystem: Host-associated > Plants > Roots > Rhizosphere >...
ACGAGCACGTCGCCGCGCGGCGCAAGCGACCAGAAATCGAGCCCGACTTCCCACAGCGCCCAGCCGAGCGTGCCAAGCAACAGCGCGGCGAAGAGCCATAGCGCCTCGCCGCGCCGAACGAAAACGAGCCCCGCTGTCATCAGCAGCGCGGCGCCGGCGATCCCATAGTAGGGCGACCCGCCGATGGCGCCGAGCCAAACGCCGCCGAGGAAGAAATAGAGACCGAAGATCGCCAACACAGCGGCTGTTGCGGCAATGACGATTCGAGCGCCAAGAGTGTGCGTCATGTCGATCTCCCGCAGATCCGCGCGGCGCAAGTCGCGCCGTGCAGCAGTTGCTCAGGCCGGACTTCAGGCCGACCTACCCACGACCCGCACCAACGCTGGGCCTGCTTTGCCCCGCCGGCGTCGGCCGGGCGCGTGGACGAAACCTCGAAGTCTCATAACGCGCCAGGGGCCGCCAAGGTTCTGATCAGCCGACTTCCCGCCGAAATGCGGTCCTTCTTTGAGCGATCGGACCGGATCAGGGTCTGAGCGCTCAAACGATCGTACCGAACAAGGCTCCCACGCCCGCCGTTACGGCCATCGCGAGGGCGCCCCACAACGTGGCGCGCATTGTCCCGGTCGCCACGCTCGCCCCACCGGTGCGCGCCGCCAGCGCCCCCAGAGCCGCAAGACATATGAGAGACGTCGCCGACACAACAATGATGATGTCCGGCAGAGGAACAGTGGCCGCCGCAATGAGGGGCACCGCCGCACCCACGGAAAAGCTGAGCGCCGACGCCATCGCCGCCTGGATTGGACGCGCTTTCAGGGTCTCGGTGATCCCGAGTTCGTCGCGAGCGTGAGCTTCGAGTGCGTTGTGGGCCATCAGCTGGGCGGCGACCTGTTTTGCCAGGGCCGGCTTTAGGCCGCGACCGACATAGATCTCCGCCAGCTCCCGGTGCTCACCCTCGTCGTCGGTTCTGAGTTCGGTTCGCTCGAGCGCGAGGTCAGCCTGCTCGGTGTCGGCCTGCGAGTGAACCGAAACGTATTCGCCGGCGGCCATCGACATGGCCCCTGCAACCAAGCCGGCCACTCCCGCGATCAGGAGGCCTCCGCGGCTCCCGTGCGCCGCGGCGACGCCCAACATGAGACTGGCGGTCGACAGAATGCCGTCGTCCGCGCCCAAGACGGCCGCACGGAGCCACCCGGCTCTTCCTGTACGGTGGTCCTCGAGATGCCGCCGCATCTGGGAGACCTCCTAAAACGCGGATAGCCGTCTGACGCGTCCGGCCTTCGAATCAGCGAGATCGCGCACGGCAGGCATCTGGGAACGCCTGGCGCGCACGCATCGAGATTCAACCAAGACATCGGCGGCGCTGCGCCGCCGCAAACTGACGCTATTTCACCGCCGCGGCATACAGCTCGGCGACGTATTCCCAGTTCACGAGGTTATCGACAACGGCCTTGAGATAGTCGGGGCGACGATTGCGATAGTCGATGTAGTAGGAGTGTTCCCACACGTCCAAGCCCAGAATCGGCTGGCCGCCATGAACGAGCGGGTTCTCGCCGTTAGCGGTCTTGCTGACGACGATCTTGCCCCCCACGACAGAGAGCCAAGCCCAGCCCGAACCGAATTGCGTCACGCCAGCTTGAATCAAATCCGCCTTGGCCTTTTCGACCGAGCCGAGCGAGCCGATAAGCGCCTTTTCGAGTGCGCCCGGAATGGCGCCGCCGCCCGCCGGCTTCAGCCATTTCCAGAATTGCGCGTGATTGTAGTGCTGGGCGGCATTATTGAAGAGGGCCACGTCCTTGCCGAACGATCCCTTCACGATCTCATCGAGGGACTTGCTCTCCCATTCGGTGCCCTTCAACAGAGCGTTGCCGTTTGTGACATAAGCCAAATGATGCTTGTCGTGATGGAACTCGAGCGTCTCTTTCGACATGTAAGGCGCCAAAGCATCATGGGCGTAGGGCAGTTCTGGCAGTGTGAAGGTCATTGTCATGGGTCCTTTTGGGCGCGGGGAAAGCCATGTCGATCCCGTTCGAGTCATGGCGCCCGGCCGTCCCCGCATGGTTGATCTTGAACCCACTAGCCCTAGCAGCCTGGGAGCCGTCGCCGGCAGCATCGGAAAGTACTTAGATCGTGAGTATTGGAAGAGCGCGCACCATCAGCCCCGCCGCATTTGACGGCTTGCTCTGTCGCATTCACGGCTCCGCAGTTCCTGACACGATCGGTCAACGACTCGCCTTGGGTCAGAACGCCTAAAGCGGCGGCGTGAGCAGATTCCGAGCCTTGCGCGCCCACCCGCGAAACTTCAACTTCTCCGTCAAGAAGTTCGAGCCGCGACGAAGTCGGTTCCACTCAAGGTCCGTTGGGTCGGCGCAAAGGCGGATCGTCGCTCTGCGGAGCGCGATAGCAGACAGCGGCGGCAAACGTATTGAGCGGACCTCGCGCGGAATACTGCGGACACACCAGAGCGGCGTCGCGCGAGTGATGGCCTCAGGCTCCCACGTCGCCCCAAGAGCGGACCGAAGATTTGCGATGCGTGAGTTGTTGATCGAGAATCAATTTCGGATGAGGACGCGGCTATGACGATCGGGCTTCTCGGAAGCGGATTGGCATGTTTGTCATTGCTCGCGGTCGGATTTGACTTTGTCATCCCCGTCAGCAGCGCCGTCAGCGCTCTGTGCGAACTCATGGCCGTCGGATCTGGAGTCGCATTCTTGGGACTGCTCGATGGCGCGTAATTTCCGAAAACCGGGTAAACCGACAGTGATCGGATTCGGATCCACGCTGTCCAGCAGGCATTCAAATGCCCTTCGAACGGAAACATGACCGAACCGAAGGCCCCTCAAAGCTGACGCAGCTTCTCGGTCGCTACCGTGAACCTAACGTCTCGCGCAGCCTCTTCGAACTCCTGGTCACCGCTGTGCCCTTCGCAGCGCTTTGGGCGCTGATGTGGGCGGCGTTGAGCGTCGGCTATTGGCTATCTCTGCTGCTCGCTCTACCGGCCGCTTGCTTTCTCATGCGCCTCTTTATGATTCAGCACGATTGCGGCCATGGCGCATGTTTCAAGCGACGCTCCTCGAACGACTGGGTGGGCCGGATCATCGGCGTCGTGACGCTGACGCCATATAGTTTCTGGCGTCGCGCTCACGCGGCCCATCACGCGAATGCAGGCAATCTCGACCACCGCGGCATGGGCGACATCATAACGCTGACGAGAAATGAGTATCGGACAATGTCTTTGTCCGGTCGGTTGGCCTACCGCCTTTACCGCAATCCCCTCGTGATGTTTGGATTGATCCCGACCTATCTGTTCGTGCTGCACTACCGCCTTCCGTTTGGCGCCATGCGCTCGGGAATCCAGCCCTGGCTCAGCACAATGGGAACCAACGTCGCGATCGCGGGTGCGGCGGGGCTGATGATCTGGCTTGTCGGCCTCGGACCCTTCCTCCTCGTGCAGGGTCCGATTGTGGTGGCTAGCGGCACGATCGCGGTGTGGTTCTTCTATGTCCAGCATCAGTTCGAGGAAACGCTTTGGGCCCACGACGGCGATTGGAGTTTTCACGAAGCCGCTCTTCACGGCAGTTCGCATTATGAGTTGCCGCCGGCCATCGCTTGGTTCACGGGTAATATCGGTGTGCATCACGTGCACCACCTATCGAGTCGGATCCCGTTCTATCGTCTTCCACAGGTGCTGCGCGACTACCCACAACTCGCAAGCGTCGGTCGAATCACGTTTCTGCGCAGCCTGAAATGCGCGGCGCTCGCTCTCTGGGACGAGGATCAACACCGACTGATATCGTTTCGAGAATTGCGCGTCGATAGATCGGCACGTCGCCAATTCTCGGCGCGGCCAATATCCGGCGAAGCGACGGTAGGTCGGCAGAGAGAGCTGCGCCTCGCTGAAACGCACGAGGCCGTTCGGCCCAATAGGTAATTTCCGATTCTACCGCGGCGGCGGGCGGCCGATATTCTGTGCGTCATATCAGTGCCGAAAGTGGCCGAGCGAGGCAGTCGTGTTGACTTATAATCTGACCATAAGCGGTCTGATCGCACTAGCCGCGTTATCCATGATGACAACTCGAGCGAACGCGAATTTGGCGCCCAGCGCAGGAGATGGGGCAATCCGAGCGCAGACGACGGCTTCGGAACGCGCCGCGGCGCGAGACGGCGATGGATCTTGGATACGTGAATCGATCCAGCTCCGTCGCGGGCTCTGTGAGCTGGGCAACCAGCCGCGGCGTCTTTCCAAGCAGGATCTCGACCTGTGCATCCTCAGTTCGCTGTGAGCGGTTCAGAGAATTCCGCACAAGACCCGCCAGAAACCTCAATGGCCGTCTCGCTTCCTCCGTTCGGCTCCTTCGGCCCCCAGGCGATGCCGCTCCTAGCCTGACCACGTCGAAGCAAACAGACGAGGAGCGACCTTTTCGCCGACGCGTTGTGAGAGTTCACTCGCTCATTTGAGGGACCCGAGATGAAGATTGCTCAGATTGCCCCGTTGATGGAGAGCGTGCCGCCGCGGCTTTATGGCGGGACAGAGCGCGTCGTCTCGTATCTTTGCGAAGCCCTCGTGGAGCAAGGCCATGATGTGACGCTGTTCGCCAGCGGCGACTCCGTAACATCTGCGCGACTCGTCGCTTGCACGAAGGAGGCGATACGTCTCAATCCCGCCGTTAAGGATCACGTGCCGCACTATATGATCATGCTCGACAAGCTACGCCGCAGTGCGCATCTCTTTGACATTTTGCACTTTCACATCGACGCTTTCCACATGCCGTTGTTCCGGGATGTCGGCGCGAAGACGCTTACGACTCTGCATGGACGCCAGGATCTCCCTGACCTCCTTCCGCTCTACCGCGCCTTCCCGGAAATGCCGCTCGTGTCGATCTCGAACGCCCAGCGCCAACCGATCGCCGACGCAAATATTGCCAAGACCATCTATCATGGACTGCCGCTCGATCTGTTCGCGCCGACCTATCAGCCGCGCGGCGGCTATTTGGCCTTTCTCGGCCGTATTTCTCCCGAAAAGCGCCCTGATCGAGCGATCGCCATCGCCAGTGCGCTGGGTCTGCCGCTAAAGATCGCCGCCAAAGTCGACAAGTTCGACGAAGCCTATTTTCGCGAGACGGTCTTGCCCCTGCTGGGTCGCCCCGGCGTGGAGTTCGTCGGAGAGATCAACGATTGCGACAAGGAGCGATTTCTCGGCGAAGCCCTCGCGTTGCTGTTTCCAATCGACTGGCCCGAGCCATTTGGGCTCGTCATGATCGAAGCGATGGCGTGCGGAACGCCCGTTCTCGGGTTTCGTTGCGGCTCCGTCCCCGAAATCGTCGACGACCGGCTGACGGGGCGGACCGTCGCCACGATCGACGAGGCGATCCGCGCGCTGCCCGAGGTGATCCGACTTGATCGGCGCGCGGTGCGGCGGCGCTTCGAAGAGCGCTTCTCTTCCAGGCGCATGGCGAGCGACTATCTCGAAGTCTATCGCAACGTTGGCCGCGGCGCCGCGCTTGACGTCGACCAAACAGCCTCGGCGTTAGGGCCCAATGTCATCCCTCTGCAAAGAAAGAACGCCGTGGAGCACCATGCGAATTGACGCGTCGCCTCAAACGGGAGACGGCGCGGTCCGCTCGAACGACATCGTAGCCGAAACCCCGCTTCACATTGCTTCGACCGGTCCATCCGCACGCCCGCGTCGCACGCTCAAGCATGACGATACGTTCGCCGTTTTCGACAGTCATGGCGACATGGGCGCCTCCGCCGGCGGGCCTGACGGCCTGTTCGATCATGACACGCGCTATTTGTCGCGCCTCGAATTGTTGATCAATGGGATGCAGCTCTTGCTGCTCGGCTCGAGCGTCCGGGACGACAATCTGACGTTGACGGCGGACCTGACCAATCCGGACATCTTCCACGATGGCCGCATTGCTCTGCAACGCGACTCGCTTCACTTCGTGCGCACGGCCTATTTGTGGAACGGCGCCGCCCATCAACGGATCGCCATTTTCAATCACAGTGCGGCGCCGATCGACTTCACGCTCGCGCTCACATTCGGGGCCGATTTTGCCGACCTTTTCGAAGTGCGCGGCGAGAAGCGCATTCGTCGCGGCATTCTGCACGAAAGGGTCCGCAGCGAGACCGATGTCGCCTTCCTCTACACAGGTCTCGACGGAACAGAGCGAAATACGAACATTTGCTTCGAGCCGCCGCCGACCCAACTGCTGGCGAGCGCGGCGACCTATCGCGTTCGACTGGAAGCTGGCAAGGCTCTCCGCATATTTGTGTCGGTCGAGTGCGTCAGATCGCAACTCACGGAACGCGCCAACTTTCTGAAGGGATTAGTCGCCGCCAATCGCGACCGCCGGCTTGTTTCGCGCGGCGCCGCCTCGATGGAAACGTCAAACGAAGTGCTCAATGAAGCGCTTTGCCGCGCGATGGCGGATCTTCGGATGCTGATCACGGCGACGCCGGAAGGACTCTATCCGTATGCCGGCATTCCCTGGTACTCCACCACTTTCGGTCGCGACGGCCTGCTCACCGCCCTGCAAATGCTCTGGTGCGATCCGCGTATCGCCCGTGGCGTCCTCAGACGCCTGGCGGCCTTTCAGGCGACGACGCACGACGCCGCCAAGGACGCCGAACCGGGAAAGATCCTGCATGAAATGCGCGGCGGCGAAATGGCGGCGCTGAACGAGGTGCCCTTTGGCCTCTACTATGGATCGGTCGACTCGACGCCGCTCTTTGTCATCCTGGTTGGAGACTACGTCGAACGGACTGACGACGAGACGACGTTGCGCGAGCTGTGGCCGGCCGTCGAAAGGGCCTTGGCCTGGATGGATTCATTTGGCGATCAGGATGGCGACGGATTCTTGGAATACGGCGGCGACGGCGACGAAGGGCTGACCCACGGGTTGCGGAATCAGGGGTGGAAGGATTCGTTCGACGCGATCTTTCATTCTGACGGAGAACTGGCGCGAGGCCCGATCGCCCTGTGCGAGGTCCAGGGCTACGCCTATGCCGCAAAGCGATCGGCGGCGCGATGTGCGCGGCGCCTGGGTCGGCACGAAGCGGCGGCCAAACTCGATCGAGCGGCGGAAGATTTGAGGGTTCGATTCGAGGACGCGTTCTGGTGCGAGGAACTCGGCCTCTATGCGATCGCGCTCGACGGAGCAAAGCGCGCCTGTCGGGTGCGCGCTTCCAACGCCGGACATCTCCTATGGACCGGCATCGCATCGCCGGATCGCGCCCGCCGAGTCGCCGACGCGATGATATCGGCGGACTTCTTCTCGGGGTGGGGCGTTCGGACAATCGCCAAGGGCGAGCCGCGCTACAATCCGATGTCCTATCACAATGGTTCGATCTGGCCGCACGACAACTCTTTCATCGCGCTTGGGTTATCGCGATACGGCTTTCGTCAGCACGTGGACAAGGTATTCCAGGCGACGCTGGCCGCCGCCAGCTACATGGAATTGCGGCGACTGCCGGAGCTGCTTTGTGGCTTTCGTAAACGCGTCGGCGCGGGGCCCACGCTCTATCCGGTGGCGTGTTCGCCCCAAGCTTGGGCCAGCGGCTCTCTATTCCTGATGATTCAGGCGGCTCTCGGAATCGAATTCGATCCGGCCGCAAGAGCGATCCGTTTCCACAACCCTCATCTCCCCCCATCCTTTGATCAAATTGTCCTTCGACAACTTCAATTGAACGACGCAACGGTCGACATCGAACTCAGGCGCTCTGGCTCGCACGTTTCGATGCGCGTCCTGCGAAATATCGGGGCCGTTCAAGTTTCGATGGTTGTCGATTGACCCCGATTCGGGCGTACGCGCCGGCGACGTGACGCGGGATCGAATCGATCACGAGCAGCGGCGCGCGTTGTGACGCTTGGCGCATTCGCGTCACGCAGGATATCGAGGCCCCGCCGGTCGCTCTGCTGGTGTTTCGATAAGCGCTGCACTGAAGATTGTCGTTCGGCGCAGGGTCCCGACGCCGATTGGCGTCATAATCCTCTGACCACTGCGGGTGTGAGTGGGTCAACTCGTGACGCCGATTCACAGCCAGGGAGCTATCTGGTGTAGTCGGGTGTCAATCGGCCCGGGGTCCGAACGCCGATTGGCGTCGCAACCTACCGATGGGCTTTCCATTGGCGGGATCAACCTTCGGCGCCTATTCACACAAGCCTGCTGGTCCACACGCCAGGCACAATGTCGGCTTACGAGGAACGACCAATTGCGGCTGAATGCCGTCCATGGGCGCGAAGCCACCATAAGCGTCGTGTACTCGAAACGTCGGGTACCCTCTCATCGCCAAACCGGATTGGTGGCGAGGACGCGGGTCGCGGAATGATACGGAATGAAACCCCCTGTTTTAGGGTGATTCAGGTGGTTTCAGTTGGCAGCTAATCTCATGAAAAACAACGAAAATCTCCCCAACTCGTGTCGTTCGGGACGAGGGGGTCGGAGGTTCGAATCCTCTCACTCCGACCAATTTCCCAGAAATTGTCATCGCCAACGACTGCGAGGGCGCGGCCCCGGGCGCAGTCCTTGCGTCTTGGCGCGCGCCGCTCAGCTCACAGCATTGCCCACTTCGGCTTCAGCGCTTCCACCAATTGGCCATAGACGGCGCGCCGCCGCGCCAGCGTCTCGACAAGGGCGGGATCGGGTTCGACCCGGCCGCGCACGCGCGTCATCGCCGCCACCGCGCTTTCGAGGTCGGGATGGAGCCCGACGCCGACGGCGGCGACGATCGCGGCGCCGAGCGCGCCGAGTTCGCTGGCTGCGGCGAGTTCGAGCGGCAGGTCGATCGCGGCCGCAAAGATGTCGAGCCACGGTCGGCTGCGCGCCGCTCCGCCAGCGAATCGCGCCGCGCGCGGACGCGCTCGTCCCTTGAGCAGCCGATCGATGTGCCAGTGGTGCTCGAGCGCGACGCCTTCGAAAATCGCTCGAACCATTTCCGGCAGGCCGTGCCAGGAGGCGAGGCCGATGAAGCAGCCGCGCGCCTCGGGCTGATCGAGTCGTCCGTTCAAATAGGGCAGGAAATACGGGTTGTTTTCGCCGCTGCCGATTCGCGCCGCCAATTCGTCGCAGAACTTGAACAGCGCGGCGTGGTCGCGTGAGGCGGGGTCGGCCGCGGCGACGACCGAATCGACGAACCATTCGAGGGCGCTCGCCGAAGTCGGCGCGGCGTCGGTCAGGACGAACTCGCCCGGCCGAACCCCAACGATCGGGGCCGAGATCGAGCCGTCGGCGACCGGCGTGCGGCTGACGAGCTGATTCAGTCCCCAGGTGCCGGCGATGACGCTGATCACGCTCTCGTCGATCGCGCCGAGGCCCAGCGCCATCGCCGGGCCGTCGGCGTAGCCGGCCGAAACCGGCGTACCAGCGGCGAGACCCGTCTCGGCCGCCGCCTCGCTGGTGACGGCGCCGAAGATTGTCAGCGGCTCGACGCCGTCGCCGTAGAGCCGGGCGTAGCGGCCGAGGCCGAAATGTTCGAGCGTTGTGGGGTCGAAGCGGCGCTGCGCCTGGTCGGTCAAGGCGCCGGACGACAGTTCGCTGATTTCGAGGCCGATCGCGCCGGTGAGGCGAAAGCGCAGATAGTCCTTGCAGAACATCGCATGTTCGGCGCGCGCCAGCGCGTCCGGCTCGTGGGCCTCGAGCCAGGCGAGCAGCGGCAAGGGCTTGCCCGGCCATTGGCGCTGGTAGGTCAGCGGAATGGCGGCGTCTTCGCGACCCGACGCGCGCCAGCGCGCCACGATCGCCTGCGCGCGCAGGTCGGGCGAAAGCACGCCGTTGCGCACCGGCTGACCGTGGCGATCGAGCAGATAAAGTCCGTTGCCGTAGCCTGTCAGCCCCACCGCGGCGATCGACGACGGCGCAACCCCGGCCGACTCCATGACCTTGCGGGCGACGCGGCAGATCGCCGCCCACATGGCGACAGGATCGCGCTCCAGGCAGCCTGGCGCCGGATGCAGCGGCGCCATCGTCGCGCCGGCGACGGCGAGCTCTTCGCCACGCTCGTCGTAGAGCGCCGCCTTCACCGCCGTTCCTCCGGCGTCGAATGCGATGATGTGTCGTTTTGACATTGCCTCTCAGACGCGTCCGCGCCGGACCCCTCAATATTCGTTGCAGAGAAGATGGGTCGGCGGCTCGTCTTCGACGATCGCCGGGAAGCGCGCCGGCGCGTCGAGGAACAGGTTGTCGGACGCGTCGTCGTTGACCGAGGAGACCTCGCCGATGATCGCGGTTCCCGTGCCCGGCTCGGCGTAGAACTCGTGATAGAGGAACGGCGTCAGCCGGATCGACTCGCCGGGGCGAACGACGAAGCGGTGTCCCGCCGGCACGCGGCGCGCGACTCCGTCGAGCGACACGCCAACCTCGCTGTCGTCGAGACGGCCGTCAGCGCGACGATTGTAGACTTGGCAGATCAAATTGCCGCCGGTTCGGCAGATGATGTCTTCCTGTTTGATCGCATGGCAATGCATCGGCGTGCGCTGGCCCTCGCCGACGATCATCGCCTTTTCGCAATAGACCGTGCGGCTGTAGGGCGCCGCGCCGCCGCCGTTGCGAAGGGTGAAGGCGACTAGGCCGACGCGGGCGAAGTCGCCGGAGCCGAAATCAGTGACGTCCCAGCCGAGTTTGCAGGCGCGAATCTCGTCGCATTCCTCGCCCTTGCGCCGCCATTCCTCGGGCGTCCAGAAGGCGAACGGCGGCAGATGAAATCCGCTCACGCGCAACACCGACTTCGCCCGCTCGATGGCGGCGTTGATCTGCGAGCGTTTCATGCCGTTCCCACCGTTCTTCCGCGTCGCCGCGTCTGTCGTCGCCGTTGACCACGCCCGCCGCTCGTCGATTGCGGCGGCCGTCGTGGGGCGGCTGACTGCGGCGCCGCCCCACCTCTTCTTTAGCCTTGGCCTCCGGGCGCGAGCCCGGCGGTTCTCAGAAGTTGTACTTGCCGACCGTCTCCTTGGTGAAGATCAGCGGCTTGCCGTAGACGACCTCGCCGTCCTTGCCGGCGGTGAAGGTCGCGTTGGCCTTCGGCACTTCGATCGTCGCGCCGACCTTCGAGGGGTCGAACTTGCCGGCGAGCTTCATGTGCGTCTCGTAGGCGACGACATAGCCGAGTTCGAAGGGATCCCAGAAGCCGAACGCCTTCTGCGAGCCGTTTTCGAGATAGCGCTTGATCGCGCTCGGCAGCGCGAAGCCGGTGGCGTAGACCTTGCCGACGTGGCCGCTCGCCTCGATCGCCCGCGCCGCCGACGGGGCGCTGACCGCCGACGAGGAGATGATCACCTTCAGGTTGGGGTGCGCCTGCATCAGGTTGACCGCGACGTCGTAGCTCTTGGCGTCGTCGTCGGCGGCGAACTGCGTGTCGACCGGCTTGAACACCTTGTACTTCGGGTCGCTCTGGCTCAGCTCGGTCATGATCTTGATG
>Ga0265325_10002909_pt1 | contig 11411 bp, 15 predicted proteins | sample 41420metaG_FD_202090 | JGI IMG/M metagenome (GOLD analysis project Ga0265325, IMG submission 202090) | Rhizosphere microbial communities from Carex aquatilis grown in University of Washington, Seatle, WA, United States - 4-14-20 metaG | ecosystem: Host-associated > Plants > Roots > Rhizosphere...
ACGGCTTGGCCGGAACAACGGCTTTGCTATAGTGCCGCAGGAGACATTCGGAGACAGATATGGCCGCTCACGGCGATCACGGCGACCAACAGGGCACGATGGACATCAGCCATCATCAGCGCACCTGGAAAGCCTTCACCAAACTTGTCTTCTGGTCGGCGGCCAGCATCGGGCTGGTCATGTTCCTCTTGCTGATCTTCCGCAGTCACGGATAGACCGGATCGCCGCAGGACGGACGCGCAATCGAAAAACGACATCGCTTAGTACGCACAAGTACGTATGAAACGCCGTCATGCACATCGGCAGATTGCGCGTGTTTACGCTTCCGTTTGAGACAAGGGGAATGGTGCGCGATGCCGCATGTGCTCAGCGTTGCCTAACCCCTTTCTTTGCTATATCCCGCGCCGTACTCGGCTGATCTCTGCCGATACTTTTCCATCGCCCGGATGGGGGTTTGTCCATCGCCCTCGCACAATCCAACCAGACGTGTGAACCCATGCCCCAAACAATCGGAATTCCCAAAGAGACCTTCGCCGCCGAGAAGCGCGTTGCGACCGCGCCGGAAGTTGTCGAAAAGCTGATCAAGCTCGGCTTCGCGGTGACCGTCGAAAGCGGCGCCGGCAACGGCGCAAGCTTCTATGACGATGCCTTCGCCAAGTCCGGCGCCAAGGTTGTGCCCAGCGCCGCCGAAGTGTGGTCGTCGTCCGACATCGTCTTCAAGGTGCGCGCACCGGACATGACGGAAGTAGCGCTGATGAAGCCGGGCCAGACGCTCGTCAGCTTCATCTGGCCGGCGCAGAACCCGGATCTGATGAAGGCACTGGCCGCCAAGAAGGTCACGGTCTTGGCCATGGATGCCGTGCCACGCCTCTTGTCGCGCGCGCAAAAAATGGACGCGCTGACCTCGATGGCGGGCATCAGTGGGTATCGCGCAGTCATCGAAGCGGCAAACGCTTTTGGCCGCTACTTTAACGGTCAGATCACCGCGGCAGGCAAGGTCGTTCCCGCCAAGGTATTCGTCGCCGGCGCCGGCGTCGCCGGTCTTGCGGCGATCGGAACTTCCGTCGGCCTCGGTGCCATTGTCCGCGCCAACGATACGCGCGCGGAAGTCGCCGATCAGGTCAAGTCGATGGGCGCCGAGTTCGTCAAGGTCGACTACGAGGAAGAAGGCTCGGGCGGCGGCGGCTATGCCAAGGTGATGAGCGAAGGCTTCCAGAAGGCCCAGCGCGAGATGTACGCCAAGCAGGCCAAGGACGTCGACATCATCATCACGACGGCCCTCATTCCCGGCAAGCCCGCACCCAAGCTCATCACGGCCGAAATGGTCGCCTCGATGAAGCCCGGCAGCGTAATTGTCGATATGGCGGCCGAACAGGGCGGCAACTGCGAATTGACCGAGCCCGGCAAGGCCGTCGTCAAGCACGGCGTGACCATCATCGGTTACACCGATCTGGCCTCGCGCCTCGCCAAGCAGTCTTCGACGCTCTACGCCACGAACCAGCTGCGCCTCACCGAAGAACTGTGCAAGGCCAAGGACGGTCAGATCGTCGTCAACATGGAAGACGATGCGATCCGCGGCTTCACCGTCATCAAGGACGGCGAGATCACCTGGCCGGCCCCGCCGCTCAAACTTCCCGCGCCGCCCGCGCCCAAGGCTGCGGCTGCTCCGGTGCCGGTCAAAGAGAAGAGCGCGTTCGCGAAGGCGGTTTCCGCTCTCACGATGCCGGTCGTCGCCTTGGCGCTGTTCGTGTTGATCGGCGTTTATGCACCGCCGGCGTTCATCGGCCACTTCACGGTCTTCGTGCTGGCCGTCTTCGTCGGCTACATGGTGGTGTGGAACGTCACACCAGCCCTGCACACGCCGCTGATGAGCGTCACCAACGCGATCTCGAGCATCATCGCCATCGGCGCTCTTATTCAGGTTGCGCCGCAGGTTCCCGAGGGCGTGTCGCGACTCAATGATGTGATCCGCGTGATCGCCATCGTCGGCATCGCGCTGACCTCGATCAACATGTTCGGCGGTTTCGCGGTGACGCGGCGCATGCTGATGATGTTCCGTAAATAGGGAGACCGAAACAATGTCTGCAACGCTCACAACGGTCTCCTACATCGGAGCCATCATCCTGTTCATCCTCTCGCTCGGCGGGCTCTCCAATCCGGAAACGTCTCGCAAGGGCAACTGGTACGGCATCATCGGCATGACGATCGCCGTGCTGGCGACCATCTTTGGCGCCCGTCTGGTCGAGATCCCGGGCGGCCACGAGGAATGGCGGCTGGTCATGCCGGACGGTCTCGTCTGGATCGTCGCGGCCATGGCGGTCGGCGGCACCATCGGCATCATCGCGGCTCGCATCGTCAAGATGACCCAGATGCCCGAGCTGGTCGCCATCATGCACAGCTTGGTCGGTCTTGCGGCCTGCACCATCGGCTTTGCCAGCTTCATCGATACGTCGACCACCTTCCCGACCGTTGCCGAGCATGCAATCCATCTGATGGAGATCTACATCGGCGTCCTGATCGGCGCGGTGACGTTCTCCGGCTCGGTGATCGCCTTCGGCAAGCTGTCAGGCAAAATCAGCGGCAAGCCAGTGATCCTTCCGGGCCGCCACCTGATGAACCTCGCTGGTCTTCTGGTGGTCATCTATTACGGCTACGTCTTCATGGTGGGTGGTGGCCTCCACGGCGGGACGCCGACGCTCGATGAGATGTTGCCGTTGATTGTCATGACGGTCATCGCGCTCTTGTTCGGCGTCCATATGGTTATGGCGATCGGCGGCGCCGACATGCCTGTCGTGGTGTCCATGCTCAACAGCTACTCGGGCTGGGCGGCGGCGGCCACGGGCTTCATGCTTGGGAACGACCTTCTCATCGTTGTGGGTGCGTTGGTTGGCTCGTCGGGCGCGATTCTGTCCTACATCATGTGCCGTGCAATGAACCGCCACTTCCTATCGGTGATCGCCGGCGGCTTCGGCACGGCCGAAGGTTCCGTGGCCAAGCCGACGGGCGAAGGCCCGGTGGGCGAAGTCACGCCGATCAGCGCCGCGGATACCGCCGAGCTGCTGCGCGACGCCAAGAACGTCATCATCGTGCCGGGTTACGGCATGGCGGTCGCTCAGGCGCAGCACACGGTGTACGAGATCACCAAGTGGCTGCGCGAAAAGGGCGTCAATGTGCGCTTCGGTATTCATCCCGTGGCCGGGCGCATGCCGGGGCACATGAACGTACTGCTCGCCGAAGCCAAGGTGCCTTACGACATCGTGTGCGAAATGGACGAGCTCAACGAGGACTTCCCGGACACCGATGTGGCGATGGTGATCGGCGCCAACGACATCGTCAATCCGGCCGCCGAAGACGATCCCACCAGCCCGATCGCCGGCATGCCGGTGCTCGAAGTTTGGAAGGCCAAGACCTCCATCGTGATGAAGCGCTCGATGGCGTCGGGCTATGCCGGCGTCGACAATCCGTTGTTCTACAAGGAGAACAACCGGATGCTGTTCGGTGACGCCAAGAAAATGCTCGACGAGGTGCTCGCCGCGCTCAAGGCCTGAGGACAAGGCCTATTGATATAAAACCCCGCCGGCCCGAAAATACCGGCGGGGTTTTCGTATCGGAGCACGCGTCGATGACGGCCCAACACAGCATGTCCACATTTCTGCGTACCGTGATCGGCGTCGCCGCTGCGGCGGGTGTCGTCGCGGGCGTCATGCTGGGCGCGGAGAAATCGGTCCACGATCTTCAGGCCGGCACGCTTCCGATGAGCGAACTGATCTATCTCGTGCTGCTGGGCGTTGCGATCCTGGTCATCGTCGCCGGCCTTCTGGGGGGCCGCGGAAAGGTGCCGGTCTTCGTCTTGGTCGTGAGCTTCGTCGCCCTGGGCGCGGCGCTGAGCGGGCTGATGCACGATTTCACGGGCAAGCTCGCCGATGTCGTCATGTGGTCGTCCGGCTGTTCGTTTGGTGCAGCGATGGGATTGCTCATAGCCCATTGGATAAGGCGACGCGCAGCGGCGTGAATGCAGATGGAAGCCGAGCGCAGTATTATCTCATCTCGGGTGTTCTGTTCATTCCGGCCAGTTATCAAACACAATCGACCATGCGGACAGCGCGGAAGAGCTATGCTTCCGTCTAAACACCTTGATGCCGCTCGGCGATGCTAAGAGGATGGCACAAGTAAACGTGAAGGCGCTGGGCTGACCGCTGGGATCGGGGGCTCCGCCGATGGGGATCTCATGGATTATTATCATACCTGGTTCGACTTGAAGCCCGGCGCCAAGGACACCGAATTTGCGCGCGCCATGGGCCGCTACATGGATTATCTCAAGGGCAAAGGGCTGATCGAGGGCTGGCGGCTGACCCGTCGCAAACTTGGCTTCGGACCACGCGACCTCGGAGAGTTTCACATTGTGATGGAGACGAAGGACCTCGCACAGCTCGACGCCGCCTTCAACCACGTCGCCGCGCGGCGCGAGCCGGTGGAAAGCGTGCATTTCGGCGTCAACAGCCAGGTCGAAAATCTGAAGATCGCGCTGTACCGCGATTTTCCCGACGCCGTGCGTCACGAAGGCGAAGAAAAATTCTAATACGCGTGCGCAAATGCAATCGCGCAAGCGGCAAAGTGGCCCCTTTTCGCCGCAGCCCTAATCTTGTCCTCTGTTCCCCATACCGCCCCATCTGGGGCGCTGAAGTCACATGGGGAGGGGACCGATGCGCAAAATCCTGATCACCAGTGTTGGCATGGCCTGCGTGCTTGCAGGCTCTGCCCTGGCCCAAGGCGTCACCACGGGACAGACAACGACGACCCACCAGACCACCACGACGACGGCCAAAGACGGCAATACCACCACCACGACGACGACCACCAAGACCGAAAGCACCAACTGGGGGCTCGGTTTGGGAAACGGCATGTTCGGACCGCCGAAGCATGGCGGCTTCAGCTATGAATCGCTTGGCGGAAGCTGGAAAATCGGCGAGGAGCGCGGCGACAAGATTTGCGATCTGACGCTCGAGCCGAAGAAATTCATTTCCAGCTACGGCGCACGCACGAGCATCGGTTGCCCGGAAGGCCTGTTCGGAGTTTCAAGCTGGATGCTGGCAGGCGACGAAGTCCGCTTGCTGTCGCCGGCTGGTTCGGTTCTGGCGAAACTTCATCCAGCCGGTCACAACCGCTGGAACGGGCGCACCACGGCCGGTCTGGAAATCTTCATGACGAAGCAATAGTGCAACGCCGCCAGGAAATGTCATAAGAGGCATACGCATTTTCCGGCGGCACACATCTATGAGCACGTTCCAAATCCGCGAGGCGCGCCTGCCGGACGACAGGCGGGCGATCCTCCAGTTCATCTTTGACTTGCAGGTGCATGAGCACAGCTTCGAGCCGAACCGGCGGATCGACGCGCAGGTGGCCGAAGAGCATTACGCTGCGCTCATCCCCTATGTCGCCGCACACAACGGAAAAGCCCTCGTCGCCGAGGACGAAACTGGGCACGTCATCGGCTGGGCCGCGTTCTACGAAGACGGGGGTGACGTCTTCATCCACGCCGAAGAACGCCGGCACGGTTTTCTCGCAGAACTCTACGTTGTGGAGGCGGCGCGCGGGGCCGGCGTCGGGCGCGCGTTGATTGCGGCCTGCGAAGATTGGGCGCGCGGGCGTGGGTTGGCCTCGTTGCGCATCGGCCTCCTGGCGCGCAACGCCGATGCGCTGAAGGTCTATGAGCGCGCCGGCTACACGCCTTATGTGCTGCAAATGCGGAAATACCTGTGACCCTGAGGATCCGGGCGCAGTCGGCAAGGTTAAAGGCGGGCAAGAATCCGCCAAATCCGGCGCCTCAGACCGGGCCTTCCTCTGGAGACTAGAAGCGGCGGGTGTTTGGCGATATGAACCAGCATGGGCTGGAGGACGTGCGGTGCTACACCCGCGTCAAGGTGGCCTCCGGGCGCTGGCCGAAATGCGGTGCGCGGGAGAGTTTCGTCATTCCGACGATGAAGGTGAACGAAAGGTGGGTACGGTGCCCGAATCGATTTCCAAATTGTTCGCAGCGATCCTGGCTTCGACGAAGACGCACAAATGGTGGTGGGCCGGCGGTGGCGGAGCCACGCTTGCGGCGATCATCGCCGTGGTGATCGTGTTCGGTGGATTTTTCGGACCCAGCGGTGCGTTGGTCTGCAAGGCGGCGGTGGATCGTGCCCGCGATTACGGGGTCATCCCCGGTACGGCGACGGCCGGCACCGAGGCGAAGCAAACCGACGTCACGGACCGCCGGGTGTGCGAAGCGCAAGCGGGCGATGTGAAATACAACGTCACTGCCGATCTGACCTGCAAGGATCTGACCAAAGCTGACTGCCTGACGCTTTACAGCGTCGAAAGCAGCGACGGCAAATCGACCTATCAGATGCGTGCGCCGGAGGAAGATGTGAGTGAAAACGCTCCGGTGCCGGGCACCGGCGCGGCCCCGGACTCAGCGTCTCCGGCGGCCACGCCCGATACAGCGGCGGCCCCTGGCAGCAATGACTCCGATATCGCCGTCAGCCACGACAGCGCTGCGGCCCCAACCGCGCCACCAACGGACAACAGCCAACCTGCTCCGCAGCCATAGGCGCGGAGTACTAATTCACACCGCCCATGGCTGAGACGAGTTTCCATTCGGTCGGCGTAACGGGCTGAACCGATAGGCGGGAATTCTTCACCAGCACCATGTCCTTGAGCTTGGGCGAGGCTTTGATTGTGCCCAGCGTGACGGGTCGTGCCAGCTCGGCCACCGCTTTGACCACGACCAGACCAAAACGGCCGCTTTCGTCGGTCGGATCTGGGCGGTAGGTGCCGATCACCTCGACGATACCCACAATGCGGCGCTCCTCGCCCGAATGGTAGAAAAAGCCGAGATCACCTTTCTTCATAGCCATCATGTTGAGCTTGGCCTGATGATTGCGCACGCCGCTCCACGGCTCTCCTGCGGCGCCTTTCTTTTTTTGCTGGCTCCAGGACCAGGTTTCGGCTTCGGTTTTGAATAGCCAGTAAGCCATCAGAGCTTTGCTTCAATGGGGTTGAACGTGGCTTTCCACGGCCGCACCTCTGACGTCGCGAACAGCCCGGCCTTCACATAGGGATCGTTGGCATGCCGGGCCTTGGCGGCTTCCAAATCTTCGGCTTCGAAGATGATGAGGCTGCCGTCCATGTCATCCTTGGCATCGAGAAATGGGCCGCCGAGCTTGACGACGCCGGTCTCGCGCACATAGGCGAAATGGGCCTCTCGCGTGGCCACGCGCAGCGCCAGCCCGTTTTCCTTGTCTAACGCAATGACGACGAACAGCATTTATTTCTCCACGGTGTGAACAACCGCCGCGCGGCCATTAGAACACGGGACCTGCCGTCAGGCGAGAATCTTGCGCCGAAATCTATTCCGGCTTCAGCGGCCGGCTCATCAGGCGCACGATGGCCGCATCGAGCGGCAGGCTGCCGTCGAGCACGCTGGCGACCGTTTCGGCTACCGGAAGCTCGATATGTTCTTTGCGGGCGCGAATCACGAGAGCCGGCGCGGTCGCAAAACCCTCGGCGAGCGACCGTCCCGACGCACACAGTTCCGTCAACGAACGGCCGCGGCCGAGTTCACGGCCGAAGGTGAAATTGCGCGAGCTTGGACTGGTTGCCGTTAGCACCAGATCGCCGAGGCCTGACAGGCCGGCCAAGGTCTCGGCGCGCGCGCCCAGCGCCTCGCCAAGCCGGACCAGCTCGGAGAAGCTGCGCGCCAGGAGAGCCGCCCGGGCGCTCTCGCCAAGTCCCAGTCCGTCCACCATCCCAGAGGCGATGGCGTAAACGTTTTTCGCCGCTCCGCCGAGCGCCACCCCGATGATGTCGTCGCTGGCATAGGGACGGAACGTGGCGTGGCTCAGACTTGCCTGCAGGCGTCGGGCGATGCCGGGGCGAGCGGCGATCGTGACGGCCGTGGGCAGTCCCGTAGCCGCGTCGCGTGCAAAGGAGGGTCCGGAAAGGATCGCCGGTTCGAAACCGGGAGCGATTTCGCCGAAAACCTCGGTCACCAGCTTGCCGGTGGACCGCTCGATGCCTTTGGCGCAGATGACAAGCGGAATACCTGAAGGCGCATGCAGGCTCACTTCTAACAGGCTGGTCCGCAGATACTGGGCCGGGACGACCACCAGAAGCGCCTGGGCGCCCGCTGTGGCGGCTTCCATGTCGCCCGTGCAGGCCAGGGGGGGCAGCGCAATTCCCGCCAGAAAGAGCGCGTTCTGCTGCGTGCGGGTGATCGATTCGACGACCTCCGGTTCGCGCGCCCATAGACTCACGCTCCGCCCGGCTCGGACGGCGATGGCGGCTAGGGCAGTTCCCCAGGCACCAGCTCCGATCACTCCGATCCTGTCGTACGGTATTGTTTTATCCGTCTTTTCTGTCATTTCTTGACGTCCGGGAATAGAATTGATGCGGTGCGGAAGATTGAACGATTTGTTGATCGTTCAGAAAAAAGTACTATCCTGAACGGGGAATATGGTCACGCCGGGGCCGGCGCAAGGAAAGAGCCTGATGGCCGAAAAAAACACGGTTCGCGACCAGATCATCGACGCCGCCAAGAAGCGTTTTTGGCATTACGGCTACGCTAAGACCACCATGGCCGAAGTGGCCGCCGATTGCAGCATGTCGCCGGGCAATCTCTACCGGTTTTTCCCCGGAAAGCTCGACATCGCCGAGGCCATCGCCACCTCCGAATTCGAACAGCATCAGCAGCAGATTCGCAAGCTGATTGCCGTACCAGGCAAGAGCGGTCGCGAACGCCTGCGCGACTATTTCTTCGAGGAATTGCGGCACACCTATCAGATGCTCGAAAAGAACCCGCGGATCTACGAAATGGCGACCGTCATCGCGCACGAACGTCCACAGTATTCAAATTGGATGCTTGCCGTCGAACGCAAGCTTCTGGTCGAACTCATCGAGGACGGCGAAAGGGCCGGCGATTTCCGTACGGCGGACAAAGAATTCACGGCCGAGATGTTCCAGTCCGCAACCATGAAATTCCGCTTTCCCCAACTCTGGTCCAAATTGACCTTGCCCAAGCTCGAGCGCGAGCTCGACGGCGTCCTGAAGCTCTTGATCGACGGCCTGCATGCGCGCCGGGTCGAGCAGGATACCGGCCAAGCCGCATAACCGCGCCGCTCTTTCTTCTGCCGCAAACTGAGGCTATGCAGACCGCGATGCACCGCTTTGCACGTCTCCTGCTGTTAGCGTTCGTCGCCGTCGGCCTGGGCGGGGCGGGCCAACCTGCGCCTCCGCGCCTCATCGAATTCAGCGATGCCGGCCGCGCCGACCTCAACCGCATCAGCGCCTACCTCAATTCGATCCGCACGCTGCAAGGCGATTTCGTGCAGATCGGCCCCGACGGCCAAATCGACCAGGGCCGCGTCTATCTGCAAAAGCCGGGGCGCATCCGCTTCGAATATCTGCCGCCCAATCCAATTCTGATTGTCTCGGACGGGCGCACCGTTGCGGTGGCCAACAACAAGCTCAAGACCGTCCATCGCTATCCGCTGAGCGACACGCCGTTCGATCTGATCCTCGCCGACAACATCGATCTGCTCCACAACCGCGCCATCGTTGCGGTGGAGCATCAGCCGGGCGCGCTGATCGTCGATGCGCGCACCAGCCCCAACCGCACCAAAGCCAATATCAGCTTGGTGTTCTCCAATCCCGTTCTGGAACTTCGCCAGTGGACGGTGGTGGACGATCAGGGCATGACGACGACCGTGGCGCTGCGCAGCCTGGAGCAGGGCATTGCGCTGGACGGCTCGCTGTTCGTGCTGCGCGACATGAAGAATGCGGTCGGCGTCAAGTCGCGGGATTGAGCAAGATGAGCGGATTGCGGCCCATCGTAGGACTTGTCTGCGATCATCGCATAATCGACAATCAACCCGTCCATCTGGCCGGCGAGAAATATATTGCCGCGATCCGCGACGCGGCTGGCGCGCTGCCGCTGCTCGTTCCATCTCTCGATCCGCCGATCGCCGACGAAGACGTACTTGCCGGCGTCGATGGGCTGCTGTTCACCGGCTCGCCGTCCAACGTCTCGCCGCGTCATTACGGTGGACATGCGCCACGCGATCCGTCGCTGGAGGACAAACGCCGCGACGCGACAACCCTGCCGTTGCTGCGGAAGGCCATCGCAACGGGTAAGCCAGTGCTGTGCATCTGCCGCGGCTTTCAGGAATTGAACGTCGCGCTTGGCGGTACGTTGCATCAGCATGTGCACGAAGTGAAAGGGCGCCTGGATCACCGCGAGCGAGAGACGGCTTCGCTCGACGAACAGTACGGTCCTGTACACCCGGTGACGGTGGCCGACGGCGGATCGCTGGCGCGCATACTGGGCGTGCGCCGCTTCGAAGTGAATTCGCTGCACAGCCAGGGCATCGACAAATTGGCCCCGGCGCTGCACGCCGACGCGGTGGCGCCTGACGAACAGATCGAAGCGGTCTCCATGCCGGGTACCAAGGGATTTCTTCTGGGCTTGCAATGGCATCCGGAATGGCGCTGGGCGGAAAACGAAGTTTCCCGTACGATCTTTGAGGCCTTCGCAGAGGCATTGCGCGCGCACAATAGCGATCATTCAACTTGATGCTGTGTGGGGCAACGACATGCGCATGAAGATAATGGTGCTGGCGCTGCTCATCACCCAGGCCGGGCATGCCGCCGTGACTGATATGGCGTCGAACGGCTTCACCCTCGTCCAAAGTGCCGAGATCGCCGCGCCGCCGGACAAAATCTATGCCGCGCTGATCCAGCCCTCGCGTTGGTGGAGTTCGGATCACACCTTCTCCGGCACCGCCGCCAATCTCTCGCTCGACGCGAGGGCTGGCGGATGCTTCTGCGAGACGCTCCCCGGCGGCGGCAGCGTGCAGCACCTTGCCGTAATCTATGCCGTGCCGGGCAAGACATTGCGGCTCGTCGGAATGCTGGGACCGTTTCAGCGCATCGCCGGCAATGGCGTCATGACATGGACAATCACGCCCGGCGGCGGCGGATCGAAACTCGACTTGACCTACCAGATTGCGGGTTATGCAAACGTCTCCCTCCGAGGCATGGGCTATGACGCCTGGTCGAAAGCCGCCGATAGCATGCTGGCCGAGCAGTTCGCGCGCCTCAAACGCAGCATCGAAACCGGATCGCCGGACGCCAAATCCAACTAGGATTTGTCGACGGCCGCTTGCTAACATCTGGGTATGGGCGCCGAACGAATCTCGCTGGTTTCCGTCAACGTGGGTCTGCCGAAAATCATCGGCACGGCACAGGGCGAGCCCGTTCTCTCAGGCATCGACAAGCACGCGGTTACCGCGGACGAAGTTTTCGTGGGCGCCACCAACATCGCGGGCGATGGGCAAGCCGATCTCGAAGCACATGGCGGCCTCGACAAGGCG
>Ga0265325_10002910_pt1 | contig 11410 bp, 12 predicted proteins | sample 41420metaG_FD_202090 | JGI IMG/M metagenome (GOLD analysis project Ga0265325, IMG submission 202090) | Rhizosphere microbial communities from Carex aquatilis grown in University of Washington, Seatle, WA, United States - 4-14-20 metaG | ecosystem: Host-associated > Plants > Roots > Rhizosphere...
GCGAAGCCATCCTGTCGCGGGACAAGGCCCGCCGCGAGGAAAGCTGGATCAAGCTGGAGCGCGCCTTCAACGAGCAGACCCGGGTTACCGGGGTCATCTTCGGCCGCGTCAAGGGCGGCTTTACCGTCGACCTCGACGGCGCCGTGGCCTTCCTGCCGGGCAGCCAGGTCGATGTCCGCCCGATGCGCGATGTCGGGCCGCTGATGAACCAGCCCCAGCTATTCCAGATCCTCAAGATGGACCGCCGCCGCGGCAACATCGTGGTGTCGCGCCGCGCCGTGCTGGAAGAGCGCCGCGCCGAGGAGCGCACCAGCCTGGTCGCCTCCCTGCAGGAGAAGCAGGTGGTCGAGGGCGTGGTCAAGAACATCACCGACTATGGCGCCTTCGTCGATCTGGGCGGCGTGGACGGGCTCTTGCATGTCACGGACATCGCCTGGCGCCGCGTCAGCCATCCCACCGAAGTGCTCAATGTCGGCCAGACCGTCACGGTGCAGATCATCAAGATCAACCATGACACCCAGCGCATCTCGCTGGGCATGAAGCAACTGCAGACCGATCCCTGGGAAGGCGTCGCCGTCAAATATCCGGTCGGCGTGCAGTTCAAGGGCAAGGTCACCAATGTCACCGACTATGGCGCCTTCGTCGAGCTGGAGCCGGGGGTCGAGGGCCTGGTCCATGTCAGCGAGATGTCATGGGTCAAGAAGAACCTGGCGCCGGCCAAGCTGGTCACCCCGGGCACCGAGGTCGACGTCCAGGTGCTGGAAGTGGATTCCAACAAGCGCCGCATTTCGCTGGGCCTCAAGCAGACCCAGGAGAATCCCTGGGTGGGCTTCACCGCCAACCATCCCATCGGCTCGACCATCGAGGGCGAGATCAAGTCGATCACCGAATTCGGCCTGTTCATCGGCCTGAACAGCGATATCGACGGCATGGTGCATCTCTCCGACCTCTCCTGGACCAAGCCGGGCGAGGAAGCGATCAAGGATTATGCCAAGGGCCAGATGGTCAAGGCGCAGGTGCTGGACATCGATGTCGAGAAGGAGCGCGTTTCCCTGGGCATCAAGCAGCTCGGCTCCGACCCGATCGAGAAGGCGGGCGCGGGCGGCGGGGCACTGAAGAAGAACCAGGTCGTCACCGGCACGGTCACCGAGGTCAATGACGGCGGCATCGAGGTGGAACTGGAAGGGGGCGTACGCTCCTTCATCCGCCGCGCCGACCTGGCCCGCGACCGCGGCGACCAGCGCCCGGAACGCTTCGGCAAGGGCGACAAGGTGGATGCCATGGTGACCACCGTGGACAAGTCGAGCCGCAAGGTCTCGCTGTCGATCAAGGCGCGCGAGATCTCGGAAGAGAAGGAGGCGGTGGCGCAGTTCGGCTCATCGGACTCCGGCGCCTCGCTGGGCGACATCCTGGGTGCCGCGCTGAAGAAGAAGGGCGGCAAGAAGGAAAAAGACAAGGAGTAGGCCGGCCGGCCCATCGGGGCTTTCGGTTCTCTATCTCGAAAGGCGCGCGGAACAATCCGCGCGCCTTTTCGTTTTGACCCCATCGTACCAAGCTGAGTTTGGTGCCGGCCAAGAATCGTTCTAGGTGTGGCCCTACGCTCGTCACCCATTGTTCAACGACAGATCAAAGAGGTCATTTCCATGGCAAAAAGAAAATCCGCTCTCGCCCAGCGTGCTTCCGAGCTGGAAGCCGCGGTCGCGGGACTGTTCACCGGTTCTCCCGCCAAGAAGAAGAAAAAGCGCAAGGCCAAGAAGGCCAAGGTTGTGAAGGCCACCAGGAAGGTGGCGAAGAAGGCCAAGAAGGCCACCAAGAAGGTCAAGCGCAAGGCGAAGAAGAAAGCCCGGCGCTAAAGCTTTACTGCAATTGCGAAAGGGGCGCGTCCGTTCAGACGCGCCTTTTTCTTTTGGCAAAACCCGGTACAGTCGACCGCAAAGCAATCAACCCGGGGAAGACACATGCTTGCGAAATTCCTGACTGCCGCCAGCCTGCTGGCGGTTGGCGCCGCTGCGGCCTTGGCCCAGACCGCGCCCAACGGCCATGCCGCGCCGGCCGAGCCCTTCATCTACAAGAGCGATGGCGATCTGCAGGGGATGGCCACCAAGCCGGGCGTCACGCCGGTCCTGGCGATGCTGTCCGACCATGAGAATTACTTCGTCGAGGTGGTGGGCCGCACCGCCTCGGGCGAGCCGGAATTCATCCCCACTGGATCGACTATGTCGTGGTGCAGAAGGGCGAGGGCACCCTGACCTATGGCGGCACCAATACCGGCTCGCGCGATACCGGCGGCGGCGAGCTGCGCGGCGGCACCATCGCCGGCGGCAAGAGCATGGACATCCATCCCGGCGACTATTTCGAGATGCCGTCGGGCGTCTGGCACCAGATCGCGCTGAAGCCCGGTACGACCTCGTTCCGCTACATGGTCATCAAGATCCGGCAATAGGCTTCGCGATTGCCTCCCTCGCGGCATGCATTTCAGCCCAAAGGCGGCTAGAGTTCCCCCACAAACAACACAGGGGGGTAACGACATGCGAAGGACAATTCCGCTTTCTCTCGCCGCGGCCGCGCTGGCGGGCTCGGCCGTGCTGGCGCAGACATCGACGCCAGCGCCGACTTTGCGAGCCACGCCGTTCGAGCCGTTCCTCTACCAGACGGCCAAGGAGGTCGATGCGCTCACCCACAAGCCGGACGGCAAGGTCGCCTCGGCGGTGGTGTCGGACCATGAATATTACTATGTCGAGTATGTCACCCGCGCCGACAGCGGCAACAATCCGGAGGCGCATGGCCACTGGTACGACTATATCCATGTGCTGGGCGGGGAGGGCACCATCACCTATGGCGGCACCCAGCCCGGCGCCCGCGATGTCGGCCAGGCCGAGATGCGGGGCGGCACCCTGGAGGGCGCCAAGACCATCACCCTGCACCCCGGCGACCGGCTGGTGATCCCACCCGGGCTGCCGCATCTCTTCAGCGCCACCAAGGGCAACACCTTCACCTATTTGATCTTCAAGCAGCGGGTCTGAAACAACCACAGGGGATGAACATGCTCAAATTTCTGATCGCCGCCACCGGCGGCCTCGTTTTCGCGTCCGCGGCGCTGGCGCAGTCGATGCATGCCGCGCCGCCCGAGCCTTTCAAATACATGACCGCCAAGGAGGTCACGGCGCTGACCGACAAGCCGGGGCCCGGCTCCAAGACCGACATCGTCTCGGACCATGAGAATTATTTCGTCGAGTACGTCACCCGCAGCAGCGAGGGCAACCTGGTCGAGGTCCATGCCCATTGGACCGATTACATCCATGTGCTGTCGGGCGAGGCGACGCTGAGCTATGGCGGCACTGTCGCCGACGCCAAGGAAAGCGGCCCCGGCGAGATTCGCGGCGGCAACATCGTGGGCGGCAAGACCCAGGCGTTGCACAGCGGCGACTATGTCCAGATCCCGCCCGGCACTCCGCACATGATCGCGCCGGCCGCAGGCGGCAAGATCAGCTATGTGGTGTTTAAGGGAAGGTTATAGGTTTCCCCCTCTGTCACAACTCGCCTCGGCTTCGCCGAGAGCTCGTTGCGACATCTCCCCCCGCCAGCGGCTTCGCCGCGCGGGGGGCGAGAGCGGGCGCTTGCTTTTTCGGCCACAGAAGATTCACCGCCAAGCCCGCCATCACCAGCAGGCTGGCGGCGATCTTCCAGTCCTGCAGCGGCTCGCCCAGCCACCAGGCCGAGCTTGCCATGCCGAACACCGGCACCAGCAGCGACAGCGGCGCGATGGTGGTGGCGGGATGGCGCGACAGCAGCCAGTTCCACACTGCGTAGCCGAACATGGTGTTGCCGGCGCTCTGCCAGATGACGGTGGCCCAGATGCCCCAGCCGGCATGGGCGACGCCATTGCGGATCGCGTCCCAGCCCTCCAGCAGCAGCGACATCGCCAGCAAAGGCGGCACCGAGAACAGGCTCGCCCACACCACATAGGCCAGCATGTTCACCTTGGTCTGCCGTGTCGCCTCCCGCGCCGCCTGGTTGGCGATCGCCCAGCCCATCCCGGCCACCAGGGTCAGGCACAGGCCCAGGATGGTGGTGCCGCGGCCGTTATGGGCCGCGATCACGCCCATGCCCGCCAGCGCCAGCGCGAAGGCCGCGATCTGATGTGGCGCGATACGCTCGCGCGTGGCTCCCAAGGGCCGCAGAACAGACAGCCCGATGGTGAAGAACACCTGCATCTGGATGACCAGCGAGGCCAGACCGGGCGAGATGTGCCCGTTCATCGCCACGAACAGCAGGCCGAACTGGATTCCCCCGATGGCGAAGCCATAGACCGCCAGATTGCCCCAGGAAACTTTTGGCCTGAGCAAAAAGAACGCCGCTGGCACCAGCACGATGAAAAAACGCAGTCCCGCCAGAAACAACGGCGGCAGCGCCGCCAGCGCGATCTTGATGACGACGAAATTGCTGCCCCAGATGGCCACCACGGCCAGCGCCAGCAATGCGTCCCGCAATGACAGCCGCGAATCCATCCCTGTCTCCCGAACAGCGACTATAAATGTGTCCGGCGGCCACGGCTCTGCGCCCGGCGCATGACGGCCCAGCTTGCGGCCGCTTTCACGGCGCCCGCAGGAACAGACCGATGGTGAGCGCCACCCCGATCAACACCGCCGCCGCCCGCAGTAGCCGCTCATTGACCCGGCTCACCATCAGGCCGCCCATCAGCCCGCCCAGCGCCGCTCCGGCGCAGGCGATGGCGGCCTGGAGCCAGTGCACCTGGGGCGAGAACACGAAGATCGCCACCGCCGAGGCATTCATCACGCCCGCCAGCACATTCTTGGTGGCGCTGGCGGCGCGAATGGCGAGCCCCGCCGCCGTCAGCGCCGCCAGCATCAGAAAACCGATGCCGCCGCCGAAATAACCGCCATAGACGGCGATGAAGAACTGCGCCGTGCCGGCGCCGACATGATTGAGGCTGGGCGCGGCGAAGCGGCGCGGCCCGAAACTGCCCCAGGCGAACACGGCGGTGGCGAACAGCACCAGCCAGGGCACCAGCCTTGCGAAAAAATCCGATGGCGTCACCAGCAGCAGGATCGCGCCCACCACGCCCCCAACCAGGCTGATCGCCGCCAGGGCGCGGAACGGTAGCCCGGCGGCGCCGGAAACATGATTGCGTCCGCCCCACATCGACGCGATCTGTCCCGGAAACAGCGCGATGGTGGAGGTGATGTTGGCGGCCAGCGCGCTCATTCCGGTCAACATCAGCGCGGGCAACGTGATGAAGGTGCCGCCGCCCGCCAGCGCGTTCTGCGTGCCCGCCCATGCTGCGGCCGCGAAAAGGATGACAAGATTCGTCATTGTCTCCGCATCGCATGGCTGCTGCGGCGCGGCAAGACGGACGATCGAACTTAGCGAGATTTTTCCATTTAACTCCCGCTTAACGAGCAGGACCGATGCTTGCCGCTACGGACCCCAAAGGGGCCATTGTCAATACGGGTCATGCGATGGGTCATGCGACGCGCCTCGCACTGCTTTGCCTGTTGCCGCTGGCGGGCTGCGGCCGTCCCGCAACGCCGCTCTCCGATGCCATCGATGCTTTCAGGACGGGCGACCGCGCCGCCCTGCGCGCCGCCAGGACGGAAGCGGACGAGGCGCTGCGCAGCGCGGTGCAGCCGAACGCCGATCTCTGTGCCATGACGGGCGAGGACATCCGCAAATATAGCGAGGCCGCCCGCATCCGCAAATTCGACGATCCCGTCCTGTTGCGGCTGCCGGAAGCGGACCGCCTGGCCTATGCCATCAATGTGGCGGGGCCCGCGCCGCGGATAACGGCGGATTCGCCATTGCGCCGCGCCCCGCTGGTGCGGGCGATCGAGGACCACGATCCGGACGCGCTGCGCAAATGCCGGGGCGCGCGTCTGAAGCTGGAAAGCCTGGCGGTATTCGAAACCGAGGACGGCGCCGAAGGCGCGCGCATGACGGCGTTGAAAGGCTGGATGGCGGACCTGCGCCGCCGCATCGGCGCTGCGCAGTTCGACGCAAGGATGAAGGACGCGGCGGCGCGTCTGGCGGACCGCAACTTCACCGCCCGCTGGCCGGTGCAGACCGAATCCTCCAGCCGCCAGCGCCGGCCGGTGATGCGGGAAGCCGGCGCCCGCTGAGCGCCTGCAGCAACATGGTAAAGCCGTCTGCTGCCCCTTGCCCATGGCGCGCGGCCCCCTTAGGTTCGCGCCACAAAATTATCCAGGGGAAATGACAATGGACAGGCGTGCACTTTTGGGATCGATGACGACCGGCGCGGCCGCGGCTGCACTGGTCACAGCCAAGGAAGCCTCGGCGCAGGAACAATCGGCCCGCGCCATGCGCGGCATGCCGGTGCCGAAGATAAAAGACATCAGCGTCATCGAATGCGCCCCCAAGGGCTCGCGGCTGGATGTGGTGAAGATCACCACCGACCAGGCCGGGCTGTTCGGCTATGGCTGCGCCACCTTCACCCAGCGCGCCGACCTCATCAAACCCGCCGTCGAGCTTTATCTGAAGCCGCTGCTGGTCGGCCGCACCGTCGACCGCATCGAGGACATCTGGCAGATGTCGTACAATTCCTCCTACTGGCGCAACGGTCCGGTGGAGAACAACGCCATCAGCGGCGTCGACCAGGCGCTGTGGGACATCAAGGGCAAGATGGCCGGCATGCCGGTGTTCCAGCTCTTGGGCGGCAAGGCGCGCGAGGCGGTGGACCTTTACGGTCACGCCGAAGGCGCGGAGATCGCCCAGACCATCGATGAAGCCAAGAAATTCATCGCCCAGGGCTTCCGCCATGTCCGCATCCAGGTCGGGGTGCCCGGCATGTCGGGCTATGGCTCGCCGCATGGCGGCAACCGCATCCCCTCCATCCATGACGAGCCGGTGTTCGAGCGCGAGGGCGCGCGGCGCCGGGCCCTGGCGCTGTTCGAGGCGGCGCGCAAGGATCTGGGCGACGAGATCGAGCTGTTGCACGACGCCCATGAGCGCTACACCCCGACCGAGGCGATCCAGTTCGCCAAGCAGCTGGAGCAATTCCGCCTGTTCTTCCTGGAGGACGTGCTGTCGCCGGAAGACATCGTGTGGTTCAAGAACATTCGCGAGCAATGCACCACGCCGCTGGCGATGGGCGAATTGTTCAACAGCCCGCATGAATGGACGCCGCTGATCAAGGACCGGCTGATCGATTACATGCGCATGCACATCTCGCAGATGGGCGGCCTCACCCCGGCCCGCAAGGTCGCGGCGATGGGCGAAATCTTCAATGTCCGCACCGCCTTCCACGGCCCGGGCGACGTCTCGCCGATCGGCCACACCGCGATGGCGCATCTGGACATCAACATCACCAATTTCGGCATCCAGGAATACACCCCGTTCAACGACGCGGAGAAGGAGATCTTCTCCGGCCTGCCGGAAATGAAGGGCGGCTATTACTATCTCAACGACAAGCCGGGCTGGGGCATCGAGGTGAACGAGGCGGCAGCGAAGAAATACCCCTTCAAGCACGACGCGCTGAACGGCGGCTGGGGCGTCATTCGCTTGCCGGACGGGCAGATCATCAAGCAGTGAGGAGCGGTCCGGCGGCGCTAGGCGCCGCCGGACGAAAAGGTCCTGCGGACCTTTTCGAGTGACGAACGCCGCGAGCTTAGGCGAGCGGCAGAGCCGCGCACTTGTCATCCCGGCCAAGCGATGCGTTAGCATCGCGAAGGTCCGGGACCCTTTGTGCCACCTTCTCGATTGGTCCCGGACCGGCGCTGTCGCGCCGTCCGGGATGACATTGGGTTGCTACCCCAGATACGCCACCGCGAACAACACCGCGCCCACCGCGCCCAGCCCGATGGCGCCCAGCCAGAAGGGGCGCCGCCGGGTGATGATCGCCACGGTGCTGAGCGCGATGCCGATCTCGATCAGGGTGGCCGAGCCGGTCAGCCAGTGATGGCGGTCCTCGTGCCGGGCGCTGGCTTTCATGTCGGCGTCGCGCTCATGCTCGGCGTCCTCGGCATGGCCGCGCGCCTTGTCCTGGTCGGCGCGCTCCTTGGGGATTTCGTCCTTCCATTCCCCGGCCTTGGCGCCGCCGCCCGCCGCCGCGATCTCGTACATATGACGCTTGAGACTGTCGGCCTGATATTCGTTCCAGGCGTCGGTGGCCTTTTCCTGCGCCAGCACCGCCTCGCTGGACAGGGCAATGGCCTTGCCCGCTTCCACTGTCTCCAGGCTTCCCGCCGTCGCGGCCATCACCGCCAGCGCGGCGATGGTGATGGAGACGCGCGAGACGAACGGGTCATGCTCATGGGCGGCATGTTCGGCATGCTCGGCATGTTCATGGGCTTCCAGCGCCGGATCGTGGCTCATGGCTATTTCCCGGTGATGAGCTTGAGGTCGATGGCGTTCGCCATCGCCTGATAGCCCGCATCGTTGGGATGCAGGTGATCGCGGTCGTTGAATGCCTTGGCGAAGCTGAGCGGATCGGCGGGGTCTGCGGTCGGCGCTGCGAAATCCACCACGCCGTCAAAGGCGCCGCTGCTCCTGATCCAGTTGTTCAGCGCGGTGCGCACCGCCTCGCCGGCATCGGACTGGTAATTCGCGCCATGATAGGGCGTCAGCAGCGCGCCGATCACCTTGACGCCATGCTCATGGGCGCGGGCGATGATCTGCTTGTCGGCGGCTTCCAGCGCCTCAGCCGTCACCGGCTCGGTCGGGCCGGTGGGGGCAAAGCCGCGGCCGATATCGTTGATGCCTTCCAGCAGGATGATCGCCTTGATCCCCGGCACGCTCAGCACGTCACGGTCCAGCCGCGCCAGGGCATCGGGCCCCGAACCATAGCGCAGCAGCCGGTTGCCGCCGATCCCGGCATTGACCACCGCCCATTTGCTGCCCGCCTTGTCGGCGGCAAGGCGCTCGGCCAGCCGGTCGGGCCAGCCGCGGAAGGCGTTGCTGGTGGATTGCGCACCCTCGGTGATGGAATCGCCCAGGGTCACCACCACATTGGTGCCTGGCGCGGCATCGACTTCGACTTCGCTGACCAGCGCCTGCACCCGGGTGAGGATCGGATTGGCCAGCTGCGCATCGGCGGTGCGATCGCCGGGACCCGAGACATACTGGAACAGGCTGTGGCCGCCGCGCGGCAGGTTGCCCGGTACATGGATGGAGATGCACAATTTATCCAGCGCATTGACCGGCAGATCGACCGCATCGCTCAGCACCGGGGCGCTGGACGGAATCGCCACGCCCTGATGGCCGTCGAAGGTGACGGCGCGGTCGCTGCCCGCGACGATGGCGCAGTCCGGCCCCGCCAGCCCGACATGGACATCGCCCAGCACCAGCGTGTCGGTGCCGTTCTCATTTGAGAAGCGCAGCCGCAGCCGCTTGCCGCCCACCGACACCCGCACCAGCTGCCGCACGGTGCTGTTGACCAGTTCTGTCGAAAGCCCGGCGGCCACCGGCACATTGCCCGGATTGTCCAGCAGCAGCGGTCCGGGCGCCACGACCGGCGCCGCCGGCGCCGCAGCCATCGGCGACAGCAGCGGATTGGCGCTCAGCGGCGGCGAATAGCCCGGGGGCAGGGGAAGCTGGACAAAGCCCCAGGCGCCGACCCAGTTGGCGCTATCGCGTGGCTGTGCGGTGGCCGCGCCTTGCAGCAGTGTGGCGGTGAGCGCTGCGGTGAGCGCGATGTGCCGAAGTGTCATTGTGTGTCTCCGTCCCCGAAATGTTGTTGGTGATGAGTCTCAGATCGATCGCATCCGCCATCGCCTTGTAGCCGGCGTCATTGGGATGCAGGTGATCGTATTTGTTGAAGCCCGGCCTGATCGCGGTGGGGTGGGCGGGATCCTTCACCACGGCATCGAAATCGATCACCGCGTCAAACGCGCCGCCGGTCCTGATCCACCGGTTGAGCGCCGAACGCATCGCCTCGCCCTTGGGATCGTAATAATGCGCGCCTTCGTAGGGTGTCAGGGTGGCGCCGATCACCTTGATGCCGCGTTCATGGGCCCGCACGATCACCTGACGGTCTACGGCGATCAATTGCTCGACGGTCAGCGGCCCCTCGAACTCGAAGCCGCCCTGGAACGGACGGCCGATGTCATTGATGCCTTCCAGCAGGATGATCTTCTTCACCCCCGGCACCGCGAACACGTCGCGGTCCAACCGCGCCGGCACATCCGGCCCCAGCATGGTGTGCAGCAGCCGGTTGGCGCCGATGCCGGCATTGACCACCGACCAGGCGCGGCCCGCCTTGTCGGCGGCGAGGCGCTCGGCCAGCCGGTCGGGCCAGCCCTTGAAGGCGTTGATCGAGGAAGCCGCCCCTTCGGTGATGGAATCGCCCAGGGTCACCACCACGGCGCGGGCCGTGTCCGGCATCACGTCGACGCCGGTGACGTAGGCGGCGCTGCGGATCAGCTTCACCCCGGTCAGCGCCGTCTCGCTGGAGCGGTTGCCGAAATCCGACACATAATTCCAGGTGCTGTGGAAATTGCGCGCCACCGGTCCCGGCACATAGACCGACACCGCCAGAAGCTGCAGCGCCTTCACCTTCATCGGGATGGGATCGCTGTAATAAGGCGCCGCCTGAGGGATGGTGAAACTGATCTGACCATCATCGAAAGTGACGATGTGGTCGGTGCCCGGCACGATGGCGCCGTCCTCGCCTGCCTCCGCGACATGCACCGTGCCGATGGCCAACGGATCGGTGCCTGCCTCGTTCGACAGCCGCAGGCGCAGTCTCGATCCCGCCACCGACACCCGCACGATCTGGCGCAAGGTGACGTTCTTGAGCTCCGGCGTCTGGTTGGTCGGCACCACTTCGACATGGGCGGGCGCTGCGTCGGTCACCGGCAGCAGCGAGGCCGGCACCACCGGCGGCGGATTGGGCGGCGTGGTGTCGGGATCGGGCTTGCCGGGCGCCAGCGGGGTTGCCGGATAGCCCCAGGCCCCCAGCCAGGTCCCGGCTGATTCGCGGAAGGCAGCATGGTGGTGGGGGGCCGCGGCCGCGGCACCGACGCCCATCAGGACCAGCGCCGCCGCCAAAAACCGCAAAGTCATGCCCTGCTCCCCGGAAGTTATTGGCAGGACTTTCCTTATCCCTCTGCCGTGACGCAAGGCCCGCCATGGCTGAACAAATAAGAGGCAGGAGCGGGGTTCGGGCAGGGGCCAGACCCGAAAGGGCGGCCTGGACCCCGGCGGCTGTGGAGGAAAACCGAAAAAAACCTGACTTTTCAGATGGTTCCGGTTGACGCCCCAAAGGCCCTCTGACAATTTACCGAATAGCCGGACGGCGTTACCTGCCGGCGTCCCGGGAAGGGGCTGGGGATGATCAAGTCTGAACTGGTTGCGCGGCTGACGGCTCGCTATCCGCATCTGTATCACCGCGATGTCGAGCGCATCGTCACCACCGTGCTGGATTCCATCAGCAAGG
>Ga0265325_10002911_pt1 | contig 11405 bp, 12 predicted proteins | sample 41420metaG_FD_202090 | JGI IMG/M metagenome (GOLD analysis project Ga0265325, IMG submission 202090) | Rhizosphere microbial communities from Carex aquatilis grown in University of Washington, Seatle, WA, United States - 4-14-20 metaG | ecosystem: Host-associated > Plants > Roots > Rhizosphere...
GTGAGGCCGCCGTAGCCGAGCCAGCGCGCGATCGGCAGCAGGAATTCGAGCCCGGCTGCATCGGCATGCCGCGCCGCCTCCTTGGTTTCCGGCCAGCCGGCGTTCCACCGCTCGGGCGCGGTCGTGCCCATCGAGCATGAGCAGTTCATGCCGAACAGGCCGAGCTTGAACTTGTTGCCGTTCTGCATCCGGGTGTGGCGCAAGCCGGAGGCGGCAGTCAGTGTGTCCATGTACGATACCTAGTGCTCCGCTTGGCCGATCTCTTTGACAACCGGCACCCACGTTGTCCGCTCATTGCGGACAAACTCGGCAAGCTGCGGCGGCGTCATGGCCCGCGTATAGTTTCCCTGCTTCTCGATCCGCTGGATCACATCCGGCCGCGACAGCACCTCGCGGAGATCGGCGTTGATCTTGTGAACGATCTCCGTCGGCGTGCCTTTCGGCGCAACGAGGATCGACCAGCCCGAAGAGGTGAACCCGGGAAGAGTCTCGGAAACTGTCGGCGTATTGGGATAATCCGGCAGACGCTTTTCCGAGGCGATGGCCAGCAACTTGGCCTCGCCCGAATTGATGACGCCGGCGACCGGCGCGATGGTCTGCATCATCATCGGCACCCGGCCGGTGAGGAAATCGTTCATCGCCTGCGCCGGGCCGGGATAGTGGATCATGTTGAGCTTGGCGCCGCTTCGCTTGCGGAACAGCTCGACGGTCAGATGCTGCAAGCCGCCGCGCGTGCCGGCGACGGTGTCGAGGCCGCCCTGCTGCTTCTTGGAGTATTCGATCAGGTCCGCAGTCGATTTCACGTCGAGATTTTTCGAGGCCAGCAAGGTGTAGGGTTGCTCGGCGACAAACCCGATCGGCACAAAATCGGCCACGTCGAACGGCAAATTCGGATTGAGCACCGGAAGCGCGACGAACACCGAGCCCCCCGCCAGGAACAAGGTATAGCCGTCAGGCGCAGCCGCAGCGAGCGCGCGCGAGGCGATCAGTCCACCGGCGCCGGCCTGATTGACGATCACGGGCTGCTGCTTCCAAAGCTGCCCGAGCGGCTCGGCGACAAGGCGCGCCATCACATCGAGCGAGCTGCCGGCCGAGGTCTGGACGATGATCTTCACCGGCCGTGTCGGAAAATCCTCGGCTCGCGCCGCAGGCGACAGCCCGAACAGGGCCAAAACGACAGCCGCCCGCCAAGCTGCCGAAAAAAATCCGTTTCTCATGCGGCCTCCCGACGCGGCCTCGTTATGAACCAGCACGAAACCGCTGTGTAGCGCCCATCGCAACCGCAACGGCATGGCTGCTATTCCGCCGTTCGCCATACGCGGGTGCGGACCGGCTTGAAACAATCGACAGTCTACAGGCACAGTGTCTGCCAACACAAAAACGGCGGGCGGAGCGTCTTTGACGACGGGAACAAGAGAAGCAGTATCGGATGCCGACCGCGAGCTTTTGCGACGGTCGGTGCGCGACCTGTTGACGCTGCGCTGGCCGGCCGACAGGGCGGTGGAACAGGCCGGCAGCGCCGACGCCATCGCCGCGGTGTGGCGCGACATGGCCCGGCAGGGCTTGGCCGCCCTCGGCTCCGACCAAGCGCAGGTCGGGATTCGCGAGACCATCCTGGTGTTCGAGGAACTCGGCCGCGCCGCCTGCCCCGCGCCGCTTCTCGGCGCGGTCGCGGCCAACATTGCGCTGGCGGGGCAGCAGTCGAACACCGCCCGCGCTTTGCTTGAAGATCTGCATGTGGGCCAGGCGCGGATTGCGCTGGCGCTCGGCGGTTTCGACGGCGATGCGGCGGCCGGACGGGCGGAGCTGCACGGCGATGCGCTGTCGGGCAAGGTCGCCTTCGTCGAGGGCGCGCAATCGGCGACGCATTATCTCATTTTCACGGAGACGGGCGCGGCGGTGGTTGCCGCCGATGCGCCCGGATCGACGGCGCAGCCGACGCCGGGCCTCGCCGTGCCGCCCTTTTGCGAATTGACCTTCGACGGCACACCGGCCACGCGGTTCGAGGTTCCGCCATCGACACTCAAGGACGTCGCACTGATTGCGCGGCTGGCCTGCGCCGGCCGCGCGCTCGGCGCAGCCCAACGCGCCTTCGACATGGCGGTGGAACACGCCAAGGTGCGCAAGCAGTTCGGCCAGCTCATCGGCCAGTTCCAGGCGGTGCAGCACAAGCTCGCCAATTGCCTCATCAACCTCGATGGCGCGAGGCTCACCATCGAAACGGCGGCCGAAGCCCGTGACGCCGCCAACCCGGACTGGAAAACCTTCGCCGCCTCGGCGCTGGCGTTTGCGAGTCCGGCGTTGCGCGAGGCGTCGATCCAGACCCACCGCGCTCTCGGCGCCATCGGCTATGCCGAGGAGCACGAAGCACCACGGCACTTCCGACGGGTGCATGCCGATCTTGCCCGCTTCGGCGGGGTGACGCGCGCCCGCGCCGAGCTTGCCGATTATTTGCTGGGGCCAGCCTGATGACCAAGCTTCCCGCCCACGACATGGGAACCACTGTGAACGCCTTCCGAAAGGACGTGCGCGACTGGCTCGCCAGGAATTGGACGCCGGACAAGCAGGCGGCGCATCTGAAGAAGCCATTCAACGAACGCGGGCATGACCGCGAGTTCTCCAAGCTGATGGGGCGCGACGGCTGGATCGGCGTCGGCTGGCCGAAAAAATTCGGCGGCCAGGGCCGCAGCCCGACCGAGCAGATCGCGTTCATCACCGAGTTCGCCAATTCCGGTGCGCCAAACCACGCCCACACCACGAGCGAGTCGATCGTCGCGCAGGCGTTGTTTCTGCATGGGACCAAGGAGCAGCAGGACGAATGGCTGCCCTTCATCAAGCGCGGCGAATGCTTGTTCGCGCTGGGCTACAGCGAACCGGAGGCCGGTTCCGACCTCGCCGCGTTGCGCACCCGCGCGGTGCGTGACGGAGACCATTGGGTGGTCAACGGCCAGAAGCTCTGGTCGACCGGCGCCGACAAATCGGACTTCATGTGGCTTGCGGTGCGCACCGATCCCGACGCGAAAAAGCATGCCGGCATCAGTGTGCTGATGGTCGACCTGCATTCGCCCGGGGTGACGATCCGGCCGAGCATGGCGCTCTACAGCAAGACCTTCAGCACGCACTTCTACGATGACGTGCGGGTGCCGGCGAAGAACCTCGTTGGCGGTGTCAACAACGGCTGGAAGGTCATCACCGATGCGCTCGCAGCGGAACGCGTGATGATTGGCGGCGGGCGCATAGCCGGCCTCGAACGCGCGTTCGACCGTCTCACCGAATATCTGAAGACCGCCGTGGTCGGCGGCAAGGCGCTGCGCAGCGATCCCGTGATCCGCGACCGGATCGGCGCGATCGCCGCCGATCTCGAAGTGGCGCGCCAGTTCCAGATCAGGAATTCGCGGCTGGTCGAACAGGGCAAGGTGCCGATCCACGAGGCCGCCCTCGGCAAGGTGTTCGCGAGCGAACTTCAGGAGCGGATCGGCCAGGCCGCGCTCGACATCCTCGGCACCGGCGGCCTGCTGTCCGAAGATGCCGCAAGCGCGCCGCTTGGCGAGATGGAGCAGCTCTTGCGCCACTCCATCATGGGCATGATCGGCGGCGGCACCAGTGAAATCCAGCGCAACGTCATCGCGCAGCGGGGGCTGGATTTGCCCCGTTGAACCAGGAGTGATTCATGAGCGACGAGAAGATGGTCACCTACGAGTTGGACGGCGAGATCGCCCTGGTCGGTCTCAACCGGCCGGACAAGAAGAATTGCTTCAATCCCGAAGTTTCGGCGCAGTTGCGCGCGGCGATCCTGCGCGCCGGCGAAGAAGCCAAATGCGGCATCATCTTCGGCCACGGCGACAACTTCTGCGCTGGCCTCGATCTGCGCTGGGCCGCCGAAAGCTGGAAGGCCGGGCGCTCGGAGCGGCTGCCGTTCCAGTTCAACCGCAACAGCCATTTCGAGCCGATGGCGCGCGGCAATATCCCGTTCATCGCAGCGCTCCATGGCGCGACTTTGGGCGGCGGCCTAGAAACCGCGTCGGCTGCGCACATCCGCGTTGCCGATGAGACCGCCTACTTCGGCCTCCCCGAGGGCACGCGCGGCATCTTCATCGGCGGCGGCGGCTCGGTGCGCGTCGCCCGCCTGATCGGCTTTGCCCGGATGCAGGACATGATGCTGACCGGCCGCGTCGTCAAAGCCGACGAGGGCGAGCGCTGGGGCATCTGCGGCTATGTGGTGCCGAAGGGCCAGCACATCGCCAAAGCCAAGGAGCTGGCGCTGCGCATCTGCAAGAACGCACCGCTGTCGAACTTCGCCATCACCAACAGCCTGCCGCGCATCCAGGACATGAACTACGATGACGGCCTCTACTTCGAGCGCATGGTCGCCGAGTACACCCGCAGCCCGGAGTCGATCACGCGGCTGCACCAGTTCCTCGACAAGACCGCACCGCGCGTGAAGCCCGCGGAATAGGCCGAGACAAGCATTCGAATTTGAAGGGGAGTGAATCATGGCTTTGCGCGACAACGCGATCGTGGCCTACGCCGAAACCAAAGTGATGAAGAAAAGCGACCGCGACGTCTGGGTGCTGATGGGCGAAATCCTCGAACAACTGCTCGACAAGAGCGGCTTCGAGAGCAAGGAGATCGACGGGCTGGTGATGTCCGGCCTCACCGGCACCGGAGGCGCCAGCATGTTCTGGGCGCAGAGCACCTGCGACATGCTGGGCCTCGAAGTGGGCTTCTGCGAGCAGGTCCACACCGGCGGCTGCTCGGCGGTCGGCGCGGTGGCGCGCGCGGCTGCGGCCATCGATGCCGGGATGTGCGAGGTCGCGGTGTGCATGTTCGCCGACACGCATGTCCGCGAGCACAACGGCCGCAACGACCGCAATTATCGCCGCGACTGGACCGACCCGTACGGGCTGCTCGGACCGCCCGGCGCGTTCGGCCTCTTGCAGCGCGCCTACGACGACAAGTACGGCGTCGACCTTCAGGTGCTCGGCAAGCTCGCGGTGACGCAGCGCAACCACGCCATCTTGAACGAGAACGCCTGCGAAGAGCTGCGGGTCCCGATCACCATCGACGATTACATCAACTCGCGCATGATCGCCGACCCGATCCGTCTGCTCGATTGTGTGATGCTGGCCGATGGCGCCGCGGGCCTGATCGTGACCAGCCAGAAGCGCGCGAAGGAAAAGGGCATCAAGAAGTCCGTCGTTCCGCTCGGCTATGCCGAGCGCACCAATTTCCTCGGCGGCGACAATTTTGTCGATGTGACGCGCAGCGGCCACGAGGTCGCGGCGAAGAAGGCGCTCGGCACCGCCGGCTGGAATATCAAGGAGGTGCGCTCGTTCCATCCCTACGATGATTTCCTGATCGCCATGGTGATCCAGCTCGAGGCGTTCGGCTTCTGCAAGCCGGGCGAAGGAATGGCGTTCGTGCGCGACACCGACCTGTCCTACACCGGCACGCTGCCGCTCAACACCGGCGGCGGCCAGATCTCGGCCGGCCAGGCGGCATGCTCGTCGCACAACCTGATCGAGGCGGTGCGCCAGCTCATGGGCGAAGCCGGCAAGCGCCAGGTCAAGGACACCACCAACGCGCTGGTGACCGGCATCGGCTGGATCAACTACGGGCGCAACTGGGGCTCGAGCGCGGCGCTCTGCCTCGTGCCGAACCAATAGACATCGAGGGCATCATGGCTGTGACATTGAACGATACACTCGGCGTCAAGCGCGAGTTCAGGACCCCGCACTACGATTTCGGCATGCCGTTCTGGGAGGCGACCAGGCAGAAGAAGCTCGTCATCCAGTACTGCAAGAGCGCGAAGAAGTATCAGCACTTCCCGCGCCCGGTGAGCATCTTCACCGGACGGCGGCGCGACATCGAATGGCGCGAGGTGTCCGGCAAGGGCAAGGTGTTCTCCTTCACCATCGCCCATCGCGGCACGCCGCCGTTCCAGGGCGCCGAGCCCTACGCCGTCGCCAGCGTGACGATCGATGAGGGCGTCAACATCATCGCCGACCTGATCCACTGCAAGGCCGAGGATCTCAAGATCGGCATGCGGGTGAAGCCGTACTGGCATCCGATCGGGAACGGCGAGCATCTGCTGATGTGGCAGCCGGACAAGGATTGACGATGGCGGGTCCAGAAGACGCACGCGGCCCCCGCGCGGTCGAGAAATTCCTGCGGCCGCGCTCGGTCGCCATCGTCGGCATATCGAGCCGGCCCGGCAGCGCCGGCCAGGTGATCCTGCAGGCGCTGAAGCTCAACAAGTTTCCGGGCAACATCCATCTGGTCGGGCGCAGCACCGAGCCGATCGACGGGCGCCCGGTGTTGAAAAGCGCCGAGGAGTTGCCGGAGCCGGTCGATCTTGCGGTGTTCACCATGCCGGCGGCTGCGGTGCGGGACGCCATGACGGCCTGCGCCAAGCGCGGGGTCGGCACGGCGATGGTGTTCGCCGCGGGCTTTGCCGAAAGCGGCGAGCAGGCGCTCCAGGACGAGGTCGCGAGCATCGCGCGCAACGCCGGTCTCGCCATCGTCGGCCCGAACTGCCTCGGCGTCACCAACAACGTCGACCGCATGATGCTGCACATGCTGTACGCGCGCGAGGCGCTGCGCTGGGGGCCTGACTCGAAGCCCGGCATCGCCTTCGTCGGCCAGAGCGGCGGCATGCTCGGCCACTTCCAGCGCTCCGCCGAAGGCCGCGGCCTGCCGCTGTCCTATGTGGTCTCCACCGGCAACGAGATCGGCCTGGAGTCGACCGATTTCCTGGAATTCCTGGCGGACTGCGAGGCCACCCGCGTGATCGTGGCCTACACCGAGCAGATCCGCCGGCCGCAGGCGTTCCTCGACGCGATCCGCCGCTGCCGTGCCGCCGGCAAGCCTGTGGTGCTGATGTTCCCGGGCCGCGGCAGCAAATCGGCGCAGGCGGCGAAGTCGCACACCGGCGCCCTGGTCGGCGACTACGCCACCATGAAAACGCTGGTCGAGGACGCCGGCGCCATCGCCGTCACCACCATGGACGAGATGATGGACCTCTCCGAAATCCTGGTGCGCTTCCCCAAGCCGCCGGTGAAAGGACCGGGCGTGATCACAGCCTCCGGCGCCTTCGTTGGTCTCGCCAACGACATGGCGGAAGACCTCGGGATCGATTTCCCGCAGTTCACGCCCGAGACCATGAAGTTTCTCAACGAAACTCTCCCGGCGTTCGGCAACTACGGCAATCCGCTCGACACCACCGCAGGCTTTTCGCCGGAGTCGCTGCCGGCCGTGACCAAGGCGGTGATCGACGACCCCAATGTCGGCATGCTGTTCGTTACCTTCCCGATCAATGTCGGCGCCGCGGTTCAGCGCTTCAACAAGGGCATGGAGGGCTCAGACAAGCCGAAGGTGATGGTTGCCCTCGGCGACAGTTACCAACTGCCGCCCGACGTCATGGAGGCGGCGGCGCGGAGCCCGGCGGTGTTCAACCGTTCGTCGGACCGCATGCTCCGCGCCATCGCGCTCTACACCCGCTACGGCCGCCTGCTGGCGCGCACGCGGCCCGCGGGCAAGCCCGCCCCGGTCGCGAACCTGCCGAAGCTTGGCAACGGCGCGCAGCCGGAGTGGCTCGGCAAGAAGGCGCTCGCCGCGGCCGGGATTCGCGTCCCCGACGGCGATCTCGCCCGCACCGTCGACGAGGCCACCGCGGTGGCCAAGCGCATCGGCTATCCAGTGGCGCTGAAGGCGCAGGCCGCGGCGCTGTCGCACAAGACCGAGGCCGGCGGCGTCATGCTGAACATCGCCGACGAGGCCGCGCTCCGTGCCGCGTGGAACACGCTGACGGCGAACATCAAGCGTGCCGCTCCCGATGTCATCCTCGACGGCGCTCTGGTCGAGAAGATGTCGCCCAAGGGGCTGGAGCTGATGGTCGGCGCCAAGCGCGATCCGGGCTGGGGCACAGTGCTGCTGCTCGGCCTCGGCGGCATCTGGGTCGAGGCGCTGGGCGACGTTCAGTTGTTGCCGGTCGATGCTGACGAGAAGCAGATCGTCGAGGCCATCACCAAGCTCCGCACCGCGAAGCTGCTGCATGGATTCCGCGGCGCGCCGCCGGTCGACATCGAAGCGGTCGCCCGCGTCGTCATGGCCATCGGCCGGTTGATGCAGACCGTGCCACAATTGACCGAGATCGACGTCAATCCGTTGATGGTGCACGCCAAGGGGCAAGGCGCCACCGCGCTGGATGCGCTGATCGTCGCGGAATGATCCGCTCGACGCGAGGGAGGATGCCATGAGGCTGGTCGGCTGGATCGTCGCGGCCTTCGTTGCGCTGGCCATTCCGGCGCAGGCCCAGACCTATCCAACGCGCGAAATCCACGTCATCGTCGGCCTGCCGGCCGGCAGCGGCGGCGACGTGGTGGCGCGGTTCTATGCCGACAAGCTGTCGCGTCTCGCCGGCAAGCCGGTCATCGTCGAGAACCGCCCGGGCATGATCCTGTCGATGGGCGCCGATGCGGTGGCGAAGGCGCAGCCCGATGGCTACACGATCCTGATCACCTCGGTCACATCGTCGCACGCCGCCAACGTATTCAATTTCAAGAAACTGCCGTACGACCCGATCAAGGATTTCACGCCGGTCGCAATGCTGCAGCGCAGCTATTTCATGCTGATGGTGCCAGGCACGTCGCCTTACAAGAGCGTCGCCGAGCTGACCGAAGCGATGAGAAAAAAAGGCGACAAGGCGAGCTACGCCTACGGCAGCCCGCCTGCGCTGGCGTCGGCGGAATTCTACAAGGCCCGCGCCGGGCTGAAGGCGGTCGGGATTCCCTATAAAACCTCCGTCGCTTCGCTGTCGGAGATGTTCTCGGGCGAGCTCGACTTCCAGTTTATGGACTCCACGGTCGGCACGCCGTTGCGCGAGAGCGGCAAGATTCGCGCGCTTGCGGTGACCTCGGGCCAGCGCGTGCCGGGCGTCGACATTCCGACCATGGCCGAGGCCGCCAATATCCCGGAGTTCGACATTGCCCCGGTGTGGGGCGTACTGCTGCCGGCAGGAGCCCCTGCCCCAATCGTGGCCAAGCTGGAGGCCTGGTTTGGCGAGATCAACAAGATGGACGACACGCACCGCTTCATCGCCAACACCCACGCCGCTTCGTTCCCGGGCGGCGCCAAGGAGCTTGCTGCGTTCATCCCGAAGGAAATCGAGAAATGGCGGGAGCTGGCGAGGATTGCGAACATCCAGCCGCAATAACGATGGATGGCGATCGCGTTTGAAACGCGTCGCAGACGAAAATGCCCGGCGCGAGGCCGGGCATTTTCATTGATTCGGCAGAGCCGTTACTTGTTGTACTTGAATTCCGGCATCGCCTTGAGCTGATCCTTGGTGGCGTTCAGCATCGCATGGTCCGGATATGTCCGGTTGGCGTTGTCCGAACGCGCCAGGGTGGTGGTCGTCGTGGTGGTCGCAGCGCCCGTGGTCGCAGCGCCCGTGCTCGTCGTCGCCGGACGGGTGGTGGTGGTCGAGGCGCTCTTGGCCGGCTCGTTGACCCACTTGAGCTGGTCGAACTTCACCGCGACATCGTGTTCGCCCATGCCGAGGAAGCCACCGACGCCGATCACGACATTCTCGATCTTGCCGGTGTTGTCGGTCATCAGTTCCTTGATGTCGCCGACCTTCTCGTCGTTGTTGTTGTAGACGTTCATGTGGATCAGCTTCGAAGCCTGCCATTGCCCGGTGTTCGAGGCGTTCATGGCCGCGTTATTGGTCTCAGCAGCGAATGCCGGTGCAGCGATCATCGCAGTGCCGAGCAAAGCCGTCGCCAGAAGTTTCCGCATAGTAAGTTCCCTTTTTTGAGAGGTGGACGATACCGATGCAACTCTTTCGGTCCGTTTTGGTTCGCTCGCGAGGGAATAAGATCGAATTGGCTTTTTCGTCGCAACGCGATTGAACCAGCCGCGATGGCCCATCGAAGACAATCGCTTCGTTACAATCCGATGGGCATCCGACCGGCCGCCTCGACGTCGTCGCTGTCTGCTGAGCCGACTTGCGCCATCTTGTTCAGTGCGGCGACGGCAAGCGCGACCTCGTCCCTCTCACCCGATCGCGCCGCATCCAGAAGGCTCCGCAGCAGGGCGGCTCGCGCGGTTTGCGTATCAAGGTCGCCATCCGAAGGCAGCGCATCCAGGGCGCGGTCGTAGGCCCGTGCTAGAATGTCCAGCATCCCCGGAGGATAGGTCAGCATTGCATCGTCTCCATCCGCCATGTCGCGGCCGCGTCTTCCACGTTACCTCGAAGACCTTCGCTTCGAATGGCGCAAGTTGTTTTGCCCACGGCCACGCGGCCATGATCTGAGCAGACTGAGAACGCTGCAGTGCACCACGAGTTCCAGCGCGACTATTTCTTCTTGCGCGGCACGCGCTTGCCTTTCTTGCGAGCCTTGGAAAGACCGATCGCGATGGCCTGCTTGCGACTCTTGACCTTGCCGCCTCTTCCGCCCTTGCCGCTTTTGGCCGTGCCGCGCTTGTAGCGGCGCATCTCTTGTTCGACTTCCTTGCCGGATCCCTTGGAATACTTTCGCCGCTTCTTCCGCTTCGCCATTCTCCAACTCCTTGTGCCTGCGATGCATGGAGCAGTCCTAACTCAAGACAACGTTCCCAAAGTTCCTTGGTTCGCTGGAAGACCACCACTTTTGGCGCGAACGGCGCAATGTCCGGGTCAGGGCGCAAAAGCAAAAAGCCCGGCATTCACATGCCGGGCTTTTTTTGCAGCCGATGTGCGTCGTTCAGCGATAGGACTCGCGATAGCCGCGGCCGTCGGTGGTCCTGCGGCGGTCGTCGCCGGTGTAGAAGCCGTTCAATCGGCAGAAGCCACCGTTGCCGGAAATGGCGGCCTGGCACTGTTGAATGGTCTTGAAATAGCAGTTGGTGCCGCCGCCACCACGGCCGCCGCCATATTCCGCGCACCAGCGATAGGGGTCGGCGTGAGCCGGCTGCGAGGCAAAGCTCACGCCCAGCAACGCCAAGGCCAGAAGAGATCGACGCATTGTTGTTCTCCTTTGAATCGAGTGGTCAACGCGGCCGCCAAATCGATGTTCCGGCGCCGCTAAACGCACAGACACCAGCATGAGTTGGTTCACCGCCGAAAGGTTCAAGGCAAATGCCGCCATCGTGACGCCGCCGGAACTCGTGGATGTCCGGACCTATCCGACGCCAGAAAGATCAGCGCAGCGAGAACTGGATCGGTACCGTGAGTTGGATCGCGGCTTGCGTCATCGCCGGGGGAAACGCCGGCAGCGGCTCGGCGCGGTGAACCATCTCCAGCACCTCGTCGTCGAGCACCGCATGCCCCGAGCTCTTCACGACCCGCGCCGACAGCACCTTGCCGGCGCGATTGACGCTGAAGGTCAGCACTGCCGCGCCGGTCTCGTGGCGGGCTTCAGCGT
>Ga0265325_10002913_pt1 | contig 11404 bp, 9 predicted proteins | sample 41420metaG_FD_202090 | JGI IMG/M metagenome (GOLD analysis project Ga0265325, IMG submission 202090) | Rhizosphere microbial communities from Carex aquatilis grown in University of Washington, Seatle, WA, United States - 4-14-20 metaG | ecosystem: Host-associated > Plants > Roots > Rhizosphere >...
AGACCGGTGGCGCGGCGACCACTGAGTCGCCGTGGCCGGACGCGCCGGAGTTCAAGGTGACCCGGCTGTCCTATGTCATGAGCCTGCTGCCACCGACGATCATGCGCGAGCTGCAGCTGGAGCGCCACGGCTACAAGGTCCACCCGATGGGCCCCTACTACCAGGCCTTCGCCGACGGCGGATCGATCAAGATCCTCGCCGACGACGCGAAGCGCAACCACGAAGAGATCTCCAAGTGGTCCAAGAAGGACGCCGACGCGATGGTCAAGTGGGACGCCTGGATGGGCGGGCTCGCCGACGTCCTCGGCCCGCTGCTGCTCACCGTCCCGCCGAAGCTGGGCTCCAAGCGCCCGGCCGACCTGGTCGACACCCTGCGGCTGGCCTGGCGGCATCGCGGCGTCGACGTCCGCACGATCGGTGACGTCACCCGGCTGATGGGGATGAGCATCGCCGACCTGCTCGACGACTGGTTCGAGTCGCCGCAGGTCAAGGGGGCGATGGCGGTCAACGGCGTCATCGGCACCTGGGCCGGACCGTGCGAGCCGGGTACGGCGTACGTCATGGCGCACCACTCGATCGGTGACATCGGCGACGGCCATCTCGGCAACTGGGGCTTCCCGGAGGGCGGGATGGGCGGGGTCGCGACCGCGATCGAGAACTCGGCCCGCAGCTTCGGCGCGGAGATCCGGCTCAACGCGCCGGTCTCGCGCCTGCTGGTCGAGAACGGCCGGGTCCAGGGTGCCGTGCTGGCCAACGGCGACGAGCTGCGCGCCCCCGTGGTGGTCTCGAGTCTGCACCCGCGCACTGCCTTCCTCGACCATGTCGGCCGGGCCAACCTGCCGTCGGACTTCGTCCGCGACATCGAGACCTGGAAGACCCGCAGCGGGGTCGTGAAGATCAACTTGGCGCTCGCCGAGCTGCCCGACTTCATCGCCGACCCGGGCACCAACCTGCAGGAGCACCACACCGGCTCGGTGGAGATGGCGCCCTCGGTCGAATACATGGAGCAGGCCTTCCAGGACGCCCGCAACGGCAAGGCTGCGGTCCGGCCGTTCAGCGACGGCGTGATCCCGTCGACCTTCGACCGCTCGCTGTGCCCGGAGGGCACGCACATCATGTCGCTGTTCACCCAGTGGGTGCCTGAGACGTGGAGCGAGGAGCCGCACGCCGAGGAGATCGAGGCGTACGCCGACCGGATGATCGACTGCTACAACGAGCTCGCCCCGAACTTCAAGAGCTCGATCCTGCATCGCGACGTGGTCAGCCCGTACGAGATGGAGCAGGAGTACGGGCTGGTCGGCGGCAACATCTTCCACGGCGAGCTCTCGATCGAGCAGCTGTTCCACATGCGCCCGGCGCCGGGCTATGCCGACTACCGCACGCCGGTCAAGGGTCTGTACAACGCCAGCTCGGCCACCCACGCCGGCGGCGGCGTGTGCGGCATTCCCGGCTGGCAGGCGGCCAAGGCCGCGATCCGTGACGCCAAGGTGGCGGCCGGCCGGCAGCGGCTGTCCGGTCTGCTGCCGTCCAAGCGGGGGTGAGCGCGCCCGCGCGCGAGTCCGGCCTCCTGACCTGCTTGCTCGAGCCCCGCAGCATCGCCGTCGTCGGCGCCAGCCCGCGGCCGGGCAGTTTCGGCGAGCGGATGGTGACCGAGGTCCTGCGCAGCTCTGCGGAGGTCAGTGTCCACCTGGTCAACCCGCGGTACGCCGACCTCGCCGGTCGCCGTTGCTATCCCTCGCTCGCCGAGATCGGCGACGCGATCGACCTGGTCCTGCTCGGCGTCGGTGATCCGGCCCTCGAGGCCGAGCTTTCGCTCGCGGCGAAGCGCGGCGACCGCGCGGCGGTGATCTTCGGCAATGCCTACGAGCCACCGGCTGCGGGGGTCATCCCGCTGCGGACCCGGCTCGCGACCATCGCCCGCGAGGCATCGATGCAGCTGTGCGGCGGCGGCTGCATGGGCTACGTCAACGTCGCCAAGGGGATCCGCGCGATTGGCTATCTCGAGCCCGACCCGATCCCGGCCGGGCCGGTGGCGATGGTGACGCACTCGGGGTCGGTCTTCTCGGCCGTCCTGCGGGCCCGTCGCGGCTTGGGCTTCACCCTCGCGGTGTCGTCCGGCCAGGAGCTGGTGACGACCACCGCGGCCTACCTCGACTACGCCCTCGGGCTGCCCCAGACCGAGGTGATCGCGCTCGTCCTGGAGGCGATGCGGGACACCGCGGCGCTGCGCGAGTCGCTGTCTGCGGCGGCTGCGCGCGACATCCCGGTCGTGGTGTTGCCGGTGGGCACGAGCGAGCGGGGGGCCTCGATGGTGGCCGCGCACTCTGGCGCGGTCGCCGGCGGCACCGCCGCCTGGGAGGCACTGGCCGATGCCCACGGCCTGCACCTGGTGTCCGACCTCGGTGAGCTGCTCGACACGGTCGAGCTGTTCGCGGCCGGCCGGCGGGCGCGACCGAGAGGTCGTAGCGGCGGCGGACTGGCCGCGGTGCTCGACTCCGGTGCGGAGCGGGCGCTGATCGTCGACGTGGCGGCGGCGACCGAGGTGCCGTTCGCCGAGATCTCGGCTGAGACAACGTCGCGCATCGCGCAGCGGCTCGATCCCGGCCTGGTCGCGACCAACCCGCTCGACGTCTGGGGCAACGGCGCCGACACCGAGGGCCTGTTCGGCGATGTGCTGATCGACCTGGCCCGCGATCCGGCGGTCCAGGCGGTCGCCCTCGCGGTCGACCTGGTCGAGGAGCTCGACGGTGACGACTCCTACCGCAATGCGGTCCGCCGCTGCGCGACGGCGACCGATCTCCCGGTCGTCGTCCTCAGTCACCTGCCGTCGGCGCTCGACCTCGGCGCGGCCGCGGCGCTTCGGGGGGCAGGCGTACCGGTGCTCGAGGGCACCCGAAGCGGCCTGCGGGCGCTCGGACATCTCCTCCGGCACGCCGACCGGCTACCGCCGGTGCCAGGCCCTGCGGTCGACACCGCGCGCCGGGATCGCTGGCGCGCGCGTCTGGCCGACGGTCCGTTGCCCGCGGCGGAGGGCTTCCGGTTGTTGGCCGACTACGGGCTCGAGGTGGCCGAGATCCGTCCGGCCGACCACGAAGGCGCCCTGCTCGCCGCCGCGTCGGAGCTCGGTTACCCAGTCGTTCTCAAGACCGACGAGGACATCGCGCACAAGACGGACGTCGGCGGGGTAGTCGTCGGGATCGGAGACGATCAGGAGCTGGTGGAGACCTACCGGGAGCTGGCCAGCCGGCTTGGTCCGCGGGTGATTGTGTGCCGGCAGGTCGCGCCGGGCGTCGAGGTGCTGGTCGGGGCGGTGCGCGACCCGAGTCTCGGCCTGCTGCTCGTGGTCGGCCCGGGTGGGGTGCTGGTCGAGTACGTCGCCGACCGGGCTGCGGCCCTGCCGCCGGCCGGCGCGGAGCATGCGCGGACCCTGCTCGGCCGGACCATGGTCGAGCGCCTGCTGCTCGAGCCCCGGCACGGTGCGGCCGCCGACATCGACGCCGTCGCCGCCGCGATCGCGGCGCTGTCACAGCTGGCGACCGAGCTCGGTGATTCACTCGACGCGATCGAGATCAACCCGCTGGTGTGCAGCGCGGCCGGCGCGGTCGCGGTCGACGTCCACCTCGAGCAGACGAAGGCGTCCTAGCCAGGGGTCTCGTCCAGGTCTTGCAAGGTGCCCACGATCAGCAGCCAGGCGCCGGACACGAAGAAGGAGAAGTTGACGATGAGGGCGATCGCGGCGACGTAGATCCCCGCGCGCGTGCCGTAGTACAACAACAGCGCGCCGACGACCTGCCCCAGGTAGCAAACGCTCCCACCGACGATGCGGCTCGGACTGAGGGCATAGCGGCTGCTGTGCAGCCGGAAGGCCTGGACATACCCGTTGGTGTTGATCGCCCCGGCGATGGCCGCCACGAGCAGCCACTCGATCCCCAACGACCGATGGGTCTGGTGCCCCATCAGTGCAAAGGCGCAAAGAATGAACGCAGCGGTGAAGCCGGTGAGCATGTTGATGGCGCGGTACTTGTGCGTCGCGTCCGCCGTGACGACCCGTGAGTTGATCGTCATGGCCACAAAAACCAGTCCGGCCAACGTCGCAGAGCCAGTGCCTACCAGGACGAAGAAGTCCGTCCACTGCCGAGGGTCGTACCCCGCCGCCGCGAGCACGGCGCAAGGCTAGCCGCTAGAAGATGACGTACAGCTTGCGCAGCGTCTCGTGGATCTGCCAGGTGCCGGCCCAGCCGCGCGGGAACACGACCGCATCGCCGGCGCCGACCTCAACCGGCTCGTTGCCCTCGCGGGTGACCGTCATCCGGCCGGAGATGATGTAGATCTCCTCGTGCGTTTCGAGCGTCCAGTACGACGGGCCGGGCGTGCACTCCCAGATCCCGACCTCGGCGTCGCCGTCCTTCCACAGCGTCAGGCCCGCGGTGGTCATCGGGGTGTTGTCCGGGTCGCTGGCCTCCTCGAGCGGGCCCCAGTCCTCGAGCTCGCTGCCGGCCGCGATGGCGTGCAGGTGGGGAGTGCCGGTGTCGACGTGGGTCATGTGGAGGCGGTCCTTTCCGGGAACGGCAGTGCGATCGGGTCGGCAGGAAGCTTGCTGCGGCCCTCGGCGTCGAACCGGTCGAGGCCGAGGTCGGTGCAGTCGGTGACGGACGTGGTGCCGGTCAGGGCCAGATCGGCGGCGGCCCGGGCCACGCCCGGCCCCCACATCATGCCGTGGCCACCAGGCGCGGCGACGGTCACGCCCCCGATCGGGCCGTCCGCGGTGATGCCGGGGCCGAGGATCGGCAGGTGGTCGGGGGTGAAGTCGATGGTTGCCGCCCAGGCACGGCGCAGCGCGAGCTTCTCGGTCACCGGGACCAGCTCGGCGAGCCGCCCGCGCATCCGGTCGAGATAGGGAAGGTCGATCTCGGTGGCCTTGCCCTCGGGCTCGTCCGGATTGCTCATCCCGAACAGCAGGCCGCGTTCCTCCGCGCGCCAGTAGAGCCCGGCGACCAGGTCGAAGACCATCGGCAGCCGGCTCGGCTCGAAGTCCGGGTGGGGCTCGGTGACCGCGACCTGATGGCGGACCCCGCCGACCGGGATCCGGATGCCGGCGAGCGCACCGACCGCGCGTAGCTTCGGGCCGCCGGTCAGGACCACCCGGTCGGTGGCGATCGGACCGGCCGAGGTCTCGACTCCGGTGACCGTGCCGGCGTCGGTCGCCAGCCCGGTGAAGGCGGTGTGCTCGTGGACGTCGACCCCGGCCTGCGCCATCGCGACGGCGTAGGCGAGCACGTTGCGCGGCGGGGTGATGTAGCCGTCTCCGTCGAAGTAGGTGCCGCCGAGGGTCATCCCGGGCGCCATCGTGGGGTTGACCCGGTCGGCCTCGTCCGGATCCAGCCACCTGACGTCGAGACCGGCCGCGCGCTGCATCTGCATCCGCGCTTCGGCGGCGACGAGGTCGTCGGGGGTGAAGCAGGGCAGGAAGTAGCCCTGCTGAGTGAAGCCGGAGTCGATCCCGATCTCATCGTGCTGCGAGCGGTAGAACGTGCGCGACCATTCGGCGAGCTCGACCGCCCAGCGGGTGCCACCCTGGCTGCGGACGATGCCGGCCGCCCGGCTGCTCGCGCCCTGGCCGAGCTGGTCCTTCTCCACCAGGACCACCCGGTCGAGCCCGCTGCGCTTGAGGAAATAGGCACACCAGGCACCGATGGTTCCGCCGCCGACGACGACGGCGTCGGCGGATTCGGGCAGGGTCGACGCCATTGGCACGGCGGGAACGCTCGCATAGACTGAACAGTCAGTCAAGGCCATGAGGGGACCTTCGCATGTATGAGTTGACAGCGGCCGACCTCGACCTGCAGGCCCGGGCCAGGAGCTTCGCCGACGAGCTGATCCCCTTCGAGGTCGAAGCCGAAATGGCCGGCGGCGAGCTGCCCGCATCGGTGGTCGCCGCGCACCGCACCCGCGCCCACGAGCTGGGTCTGTGCGCGACCAACATGCCGGTGCAGCTCGGCGGGCTCGGCTGCACGTCGCTGCAGCAGGTGCTGGTGCAGGAGCAGATGGGCCGGGTGACCAACGCCCTCGGCTGGGTCGCCTCCACGCCGCCGTCATGGTTCCCCGAGGTGGCGACCGAGCACCAGATCGAGCGCTGGCTGCGCCCGACCGTGTCCGGCGATCGCGAGGAGTGCTACGCGATCACCGAGGCGGGCGCCGGCTCCGACGTCGACGACATCGTGGCCACCGCTCGCCGGGACGGCGACGACTACATCCTCGACGGCGAGAAGTGGCACGTGACGTCGTACAACTCGGCGGACTACGCCTTCTTCCAGGCCAAGCTGGTCGGCGGGCCGAACGAGGGCGCGCATGCGATGTTCCTCGTCGACATCCCGAGCGACGGTGTCCGCGTCGTACGGACCCCGGCCTATACCCACACCATCAGCCACCACCACCCGATCGTCGCCTTCGAGGGCGTCCGGGTGCCGGCCGCCAACATGGTCGGCGCCGAGGGTGACGGCATGCGCTTCGCCTACGAGTGGTTCCGGTTCGAGCGGATGATGGTCGCGGCCCGATGCGTCGGTGCGGCCCAGCGGCTGGTCGAGGAGATGACCGCCTTCGCCACCGAGCGGGTCATCGGCGGCTCGCCGATCGTGGCCTTCGGTGCGATCCAGGCCATGCTGGCCGACAGCCTGACCGAGCTGTTCGCGGCCCGCCTGATCACGTATGAGGCCGCCCGCGGCGCCGACCAGGGGCGCGACCTCAAGGTGCAGCACGCGCAGTGCTCGATGGCGAAGCTGTATGCCTCCGAGATGGCCAACCGGGTGGCCGACCGGGCCGTGCAGGTCTTCGGCGGCCGCGGCTACATGCGCGAGAACGTCGCGGAGCGGTTCTTCCGCGAGCTGCGGGTCGAGCGGATCTGGGAAGGGACGAGTGAGATCCAGCGCGCGATCATCGCCGGCCGGATGGCGAAGGCCGGGGTGGACGGCATCGTCTGAACCGGCCGGTTGCGGCTAGTGTCCCGACGATGGCTGAGGATGGCGCCGCGGGCCGGCGGGCGCAGCTCACGGTCATCGGGGCCAAGCACCCGCTGATCGCGCAGTACGTCGCGATCCAGAACAACAGCAAGCCCAATCCGCAGCGGCTGATCGTGCTGGCCGGACTGTGGGAGATCGAGTCCGCCCTCGACGCCGGGCTCGAGCTGGTTGCCGCGATCGTGTCGCCCGAGCTGTTCCGGGGCAACCGGGCTTCCGACCTGCTGAGCCGGGCCCAACAGGCCGGTACGCCGGTCTACGCGGTCAGTGCGCGGCTGGCGGCCCGGCTGTCGGACCGCGACGCCTCCGACGGTCTGGCCGCGATCGCGATGTCGCGGCAGTGGAGCCTGCCCGACCTCATCTCGGTGATCGCCCGGCCGCCCGCGCCCGCGCTGGTGCTCGTCCTCGACGGGCTCGAGGTCATGGGCAACGTCGGCACCGCGGTGCGCTCCGCGCAGGCCAGCGGTGCGGCCGCGGTCCTGCTGACCAACCGCCGGGTCCGCTTGACCCACCCGCGGCTGATCCACGCCAGCATGGCCGCGTCGCTGACCATGCCGATGGTCGACTGCGAGGTCGGGTCGGCGGCCGCCTGGCTGCATGCGGAGGGCTTCCAGGTGGTGCTGACCAACTCGCGGGCCGAGTCGACGTACAAGTCGCTGCGCTATGCGGATCGGGTCGCGCTGGTGCTGGGTGCCGAGCGTTACGGGATCAACCCGGAGTGGGAGCCGTACGCCGATGCGTCGGTGTCGATCCCGATGTCCGGGGGAGTCGACTCACTCAACGTGGCGAACGCGGCCACGATCGTGCTGTTCGAGATCGCCAGCCGGCAGCGCCCGGCGGAGTTCGGCATCGCCGGTTCGTGAGCCGGTTTCGTCGGAAGAGAATTCGCCCGGTCTTCAGAGTGTCGTTGCCCGCCGGGCCGGAAAAATGTGGGCAGAATGGCGTAAGGCCCCTCCAAGTATGAGTTGGAGGGGCCTTACTCGGCTCCGCTGCACCGGTGGCTCCGATTGCTCGGATCACCGTGCGTTGCCTTGCCGGTACCGGTTCCTTGAGACCCGCCCGATGAGCCGGTTGCCCGACTTACCTTGCGTGTCGGAGTTTCCCCCGACTCGATCTCCGGCCTCCCGGTGACAAAGCAATGTCTAGTGGGTGTCGAGGCCGGGCACAAGAGGTTTCTCGAACTTTTTTCAAGATCTTTTTGCGTCCACATGATGTCCACAACGAACCGGCCGTTATCCCCCGGAAAGCTCACCTCATCCACCGCTTCATCCACCGAGTCGTCCACAGAAACGGGTTTTGGGGCCGAAATTCGTTGGCCACTGGTTGCGACATTGTCGCAGTTAGGGCAGGATGAAAACATGTCGCCGCGGGCCAAACTGGCACAGCTTCGCGCCGGATTGACGCCGGCCGAGTGGACCCGGCTCGGCGCGATGATCGCGGTGATCATCGCGCTGCACGTGATCGGCTGGTTCACCCTGATCGCGGTCGTCTCGCCCCATCACTACAGCCTCGGCACCAAGACCTTCGGGATCGGGATAGGGGTGACGGCCTACACCCTCGGGATGCGGCACGCGTTCGACGCCGACCACATCGCGGCGATCGACAACACCACCCGGAAGCTGATGGCTGACGGCAAGCGGCCGCTGTCGGTGGGCTTCTGGTTCTCCCTGGGGCACTCGACGATCGTGTTCGGGCTGGCCGGCCTGCTCTCCCTCGGGGTGAAGGCGCTGGTCGGGCCGGTGCGCAACGACCAGTCCTCGCTACACCACTACACCGGGGTCATCGGCACCAGCGTGTCCGGCACCTTCCTCTACGCGATCGCCGCGATCAACCTGGTGATCCTGGTCGGGATCGTGAAGGTCTTCCGGGACATCCGCCGCGGGGTGTACGACGAGGAAGCGCTCGAGGAGCAGCTCAACAACCGCGGCCTGATGAACCGGATCCTCCGGCCGGTGATGCAGACGATCCGCCGGCCGGCCCAGATGTACCCGGTCGGGGTGCTCTTCGGGCTCGGGTTCGACACCGCGAGCGAGGTGGCGCTGCTCGTTCTGGCGTCCGCCGGCGCGGCCAGCGGCCTGCCCTGGTACGCCATCCTTTGCCTGCCGGTGCTGTTCGCCGCGGGCATGTGCCTGTTCGACACGATCGACGGCACGTTCATGAACTTCGCCTACGGCTGGGCGTTCTCCAAGCCGATCCGCAAGGTCTACTACAACCTGACCATCACGTCGTTGTCGGTGATGGTCGCGCTGGTGATCGGCACGGTCGAGCTGCTCGGCCTGCTTTCCCAGCAGCTCGGGATCACCGGCCGGTTTTGGACCGACATGCAGAACGCCGACATCAACACCCTGGGCTTCATCATCGTCGGAATGTTTGCGGCGACCTGGATGATCGCGCTCCTGATCTGGCGGTTCGGCCGGATCGAGGAGAAGTGGAGCAGCGGCATGCGGCGGGCCGAGCTCGCGAACAGCTCCGACTGATTTCTCGTCGTTGTCGGCTAGTACGGTCGGCCGGTGCGGACCTGGTTGACCCAGCGCTTCGGGCTGGCCACCCCCGTCGTGTGCGCGCCGATGTTCGGCGCCGGGGGCGCGCGCCTCGCTGAAGCGGTCTCTGCGGCCGGTGGTCTCGGCATGATCGGTGCCGGCCGCGCGACCACGGCCGAGTCGCTCGCTGTTGACTGCGACCGGCTCGCGGCAGCGCGCCGCCCGTACGGCGTGGGGCTGATGGCGTGGGCGCTGGACCACGATCCTGCCCCGTTCGAGGCGACCCTGGCCGCCGCACCGCCGTTGGTGTCGGTCAGCTTCGGTGCGTATCAGCGGTACGTCGCCCCACTGCAGGCCGCGGGTGTGACGGTTGCGGTGCAGGCCGGCACGCTCGACGAGGCCAAGGCGGCCGAGCAGGCCGGGGTCGACCTGATCGTGGCCCGCGGCGGCGAAGCCGGCGGGCACGGCCGCAACGAGGTCGCGACCTTGCCGCTGCTGCAAGCGGTGCTGGACGCGGTCGAGACGCCGGTGGCGGCAGCCGGTGGCGTGGCCGACTCACGCGGGCTGGCCGCGGTGCTGGCGGCCGGTGCGGTCGGCGGGTGGTGCGGCACGGCATTCCTGGCCTGCGCGGAGGCGGAGACCACCCCCGCCGCGCGGGCCCGGCTGGTCGATGCCGCCGATACCGACACGGCGTACGGCCGGGTCTTCGATGTCGCCCAGCGTCTTGACTGGCCGCCTGAGTTCGGCGCGCGCGGGCTGCGCAACTCGTTCTTCAGCCGCTGGGCCGGCCGTGAAGCTGAGCTGGCCGGCGACGACGCGGCCGGCCAGGAGCTCGCCGACGCCCGGGCGGCCGGCGACTACGACATCGCGTTCGTCTACACCGGCCAAGGTGCGGCCCTGCTGCGCGAGCAGCGCAGTGCGGCCGATGTGGTCGCCGAGTTCGCCAAGGCCGGCGAGCTGCTGTCCCGCGCCGCGGCGATGGCCGAGGAGGCACCGTGAAAGGCGTCGACCTCGAGGACATCCGAGCGATCACGTCGATGCTGCCGCGCAGCGAGGAGCACCTGATCCGGGAGAGCGTGAGGTTCCGGATCCGCAGCCTGGTCTATGCGGCGGTCTCGCCGGACGAGACGACGATGGGCTTCGCGTTCCCGAAGGAGGAGCGGGCCGCACTGGTCGGCGCGGAGCCGGAGAAGTTCCTGATGCCGGCGAAGTCCGACGAGCGCTACAACTGGGTGCGGGTCCGGCTCGCCGAGATCGACGAGGTGGAGCTCCGCGAGCTCGTGGTCGAGGCGTGGCGGATGTGCGTGCCGAAGTTCGTGTCCGCGATGGTTCCCGAATAGCGCGGGCTCACCACCCAGCGGTGCTGGTCCTCAGTAGTGCAGGCCGCCGCGGCGGATCAGCTGCCGGACGATGACGTTGCGCTGGATCTCGTTGGTGCCCTCGCCGACGATCATCAGCGGCGCGTCCCGGAAGTAGCGCTGGACGTCGACGTCGGTCGAATAGCCCAGCGCACCGTGGATCCGGATCGCGGTGAGCGCCGCCTCCATGCAGATTTCCGAGGCGTACAGCTTTGCCATCCCGGCCTCGAGATCGCAACGCTCGCCTGCATCGAGCCGTTCGGCCGCGTCGTTGATCAGCAGCCGGGCGGCGGTGATCTTGGTGGCGAGGTCGGCCAGGTAGTTGCCGATCGACTGGTGCTCCCAGATCGGCCGACCGAAGGTCTCGCGCTGCTGGGCGTAGGCGAACGAGTCGTCGAACGCGGCCTGAGCGACTCCGAGCGCGCGGGCGGCGACCTGGATCCGGCCGAGCTCAAGACCCTTCATCATCTGGGCAAAGCCATGCCCCTCGTCGGCACCGAGCAGCGCGTCGGCGGAGATGCGGTAGTCGTCGAAGAAGAGTTCGCAGGTCTCG
>Ga0265325_10002915_pt1 | contig 11402 bp, 14 predicted proteins | sample 41420metaG_FD_202090 | JGI IMG/M metagenome (GOLD analysis project Ga0265325, IMG submission 202090) | Rhizosphere microbial communities from Carex aquatilis grown in University of Washington, Seatle, WA, United States - 4-14-20 metaG | ecosystem: Host-associated > Plants > Roots > Rhizosphere...
TCGACCGCGCCGTGACCACCGCAGGCGCCCGCCTTGTCAGCGCCAGCGGCGAAGGCAACGGCGACTCGCCTGCGGATGCATTCATCCGCACCGTCATCGATGGAGCGGCCCAGTACGAGCATGGCTTGATTCGCGCTCGCACTTGCGCGGCGCTAGCCGCCAAGCGTGCTCAGGGCGAACGCATCGGCTCCGTTCCATTCGGCTTCGCTTTGGACGCCGACGGTGCGCGTCTCGTCGCCGACGAGCGGGAGCAGGCGACCGTCGCACGCGCTCGCAAACTTCGCTCGTATGGCCTCTCGCTTCGCGCCGTCGCCGCCCGCCTCGCCGCCGAGGGCCACGTCAGTCGCACGAAGAGGCGTTTCTTGGCCGAACAAATCGCGCGCATGCTCGATCGGGCGCCCGGTCCGGGGCGACCGTCGGCTTGACATCCCGTGGCGCTCCGATGAATTTTGTTTTTCACGGTATGAGCGAGCAGCTGATTTTCCGCGTCACCAACCACCATACCGACGCGTGCGGCAGGCCTCCCGCGATCGACGACTCCGAGCCGAATCGGTACCTCGGCTACTTTGAGAACGAGCACGGTGAGCAGGCAGTTTTTGTCTACGACCGCGCTCGTCGGGTAGCAACATTGTCACTGGGTGATGCCGGATGGGAGCATTCACACGCCGTCGTCGATGGGACGGTTGCAGGCGTTGTCCTGGGACCAACCGAGCGGGCGTGGCTCGCGGCGTGCTGGAAGGCAGCAACGCTTGCTTGACCTTTCCGCGCCCTCTGAACTCCCATCCGTGCGCGCATCCTGGCGATGGCATGTTCGTGCGGGGCACGAGTCGGCCGGGCGGTCATTCTTGCGGCGCCGGTCGCTGCCGCGCGCATCTTCGTCGAGAGCGTGTTCGCGCTGTACCGCGGACGCGCCAAGGACGATGGCGTCGAGACTCCGCAGTGCGGCGCTGTCAACTTCGTTCAGCGCTGCGGGTCGAGTGTCAATCTTCACGTGCACTATCACCTGGTCGTTCTCGACGGCGTCTTCGTCCGAGACGCCGAGGGCCAGCTCGAGTTCCACCCGACACCCGCGCCGACTCCAACCGAGCTGGACGCGATCGTCGCTCGCACGGCTCGTCGTTCGATCGCATGGCTACGCAGGCATGGGTATGTGGACGATTCGCCACTCGAAGCGCGCTCGAACGAGTTGCCGGAGCAGACCGCGCTTGAAGCGTGTGCGGCCATCGCCATGGGACGCGGCAACGTTGCGACCGTGCCGCGTGATACGGAGCAAGATGGCGCGCACGGCGCGAGCGACGATCGTCCCGACAAACCAGCCCTGGCCGTCGACCGCGATGGCTTTAGTCTGCACGCCGGTGTGCGGATCGAAGCCGGCGACGACATGGGTCGCGAACGGCTCTGCCGCTACGGGTCTCGTCCGCCGCTGTCGCTCGATCGACTGCGGCGCTTGCCCGGCGGCCGTATCGCCTACCGCCTCAAGTACGTCGACCGCGGTCGGCGCGGCAAGCATCGTGTAATGACCGGAATCGAGTTTATGGCCAGGCTCGCGGCGATCATTTGTCCTCCACGTTACCCCCTGACGAGGTTCGCGGGGGTGCTGGCACCTCGGTCGAAGTGGCGGCGCGAGGTCGTGCCCAAACCGCGCGAACGGCCGCCCCCCTGTGGGGCTACACCTACCGCGAAGCCCGCGGCAGTCGAGAACCAGGCGAGCAAGATCGGAAAGGCTCCGAGGTCGGACGGCCGCGACGAGCGGGGCACACCACCCCAGCGGCCATCGACGGCGATCAGGCCGATAGTCGCTCCAACGCGGGCGAACGAGATTGCGAAGCCCCCTGCGCCCCTGGGCCCATCGTCGCCGCAACCGCGGCCAAGCGAAGTCGTCCGGCTCGCCCCGAACATTCTCTCCGTCCAGCATTGGGACCGCCTACTGGGTGGCGCGCTCTACGCCATACAGCCGCGTATCGATTGGGCGACGCTGCTTCGCCGGAGTTTGTCGGTGGACGCCCTGGAATGCCCGAAGTGCCATGCCCGGCTCCGCGTCGTCGCGGTCCTCACGGAGCGAGAGCCGATCCGCCGCATCCTGGCTCACCTCGGCCTGGCGACCGACGCGCCGGCCGTCGCCCGCGCGCGCGACCCGACCGACGAGCCCGACGGGGAAGGGCCGTCTGGGCAGCTCGCCCTCGGCCTCGCGTAGGCGGGGCGCCGACGGCGCGCGACGCCGGCCCGAGAACGGTCACGCGCGCCGAACGGTGCACGGGCGGCCGGCGTGTGCGTTGAAATTGCTCAATGAGGTCGACCGCTTGTCACATACCGGAGGGCTTGTGACAGCCGTTCGGCCTTCGACGCCGCTTGATCCCAGAAGGCCGCTACGACTCGCTACAGTCCCCTTATGGAATCGTGACCACGAATACGCCATAGGCCCGTACACGAGCGCCGGCTCATTGGCCTACCGTCGCGCCGGGCAAGCGGGCGAGCCAGGCTGCGGCGCGCGCCCCAAGCCAGGTTGCCTCCGGTGGATCCACATTCGCAAGGACGACAATGATGGCGTCGCGCGCCGGGAAGGCCTCTACATAGGCGTTCGCACCCGGAAGGCCACCGCCGTGCCCGAAGCCGCGCATCCCGGCGACCTGCTCGTCCATGAAGCCAAGCGCGTACGCGCCGTCCTCGACCCCTTCCGCGACCTCGATGGCTTCGCGCCCGGCGGTCATGGAGGCGACCATCGCTGGTGCGAGAAGCTCGCCGTGCTGAAGCGCATCCATGAAGCGCCGCAGGTCCTCCGCCGTCGCGGACGTGCACCCCGCGGGCATGCCCGCAGGGAAGTTGAACGCGTCGTTGCGGGTCAAGGCCTTCGTGGGCCTCCCCGGCGGCCCGTGTGTGTAACCGACAGCCCGACCGGGCAGCGCGACATCGTACCGCGCGTTCGTCGTGCTCGTCATCGCCGCCGGGCCAAAGACGTGGTGGTCGAGGTACGCGTCGTAGTCCTCGCCGCTGGCTCGCTCGACGATGCGGCCTAGGGCGACGAAGCCGAGGTTCGAGTAGAGGAATCGGCTCCCCGGCGGGAAGGCCAGCGGTCCGTCGAACGCGTCCAGGTAGTCTTGCGGGGTGCGCAGGCGCTGCCTCATTTCGAGGAACTTCGGGCCGTAAAAGTCGCCGAGGCCACTTCGGTGCGCGAGGAGGTCGAGCACCGTGGCCGCATCGAGTTGGGGGGGCCCGAAGCTCGGCAACCATCGCCGCACGCGGTCCTCCAGACGCAGCTTCCCGGCTTCGGTGAGCTGCCCAATCGCCGTGGCCGTGAACATCTTGCTGACCGAGCCGACGTTGAAGCGGGTGTCGACGGTGTTCGGGTGGTGAGCGTCCCGGTCCGCCTCGCCGTACGCCGCCAGCACGCGCCGTACGCCTCCCCACTGGGCGAGGACGACCCCGGCGAAGTCGGCCACAGACGTGTACCGTTGTGCGTAAGCATCGATGGCAGCGGCGAGCGCCGCGTCGTCCTTCGGCGCGGCGTCGCCCGCGCACTCGCCCCGCGCGGGCGACGGAGCGGGCCGGAAGGCGATCCCGGTCACGCCATGCGGCTCGTACGCCTCGAAGAAGAAAGAGACCTGCACCCACCCGTCGCTAGCGCTGCACGCTACGGTGCGCACGCGATCCGGCTCCATCGTCAGCTCGCGCAGTTCGAGGCGTCCGAGGACGGGACGCCGGGCCACCCAGTGCTTGACCCGAACGCCGTCCTCGGGGTGCGGCATGCGCGACGACCAGCGTGCCCCCTCGAAGGCGGTGAGGGCGGCGTCTCCCTCGGCGTTGAATGCCGCAAAGAACTCTTCCACGATGCGGCTTGCCCGCTCTAGCGGCGGAGGCGCCTTCGGGACGAACGGTACTGCGATCGGCTGGCCTCCACAGCCCAACGCCGCGCCGAACACCGCGGCGACGAGGACCGCGACAGTCCGCGTGGCCGGGGATCGTCGATTCTCTCCGATGCTCCTCGCGACGCTCCAATTCACCAATTCACCATTGCCATGGTCGCGCTACTAGCGCCAGCGCGTGGCCCCCGAACTGAAGAGTCAACCTCCCCCAGCTCAGGCTCCTCGCTTTGGGTGCCAAGACCTGGAGCGAATAGGGAATCCTAGCGTGTTACGCCTGTCAAAGGGCGCCAGAGGTCGCTCGCGCGCGTAACGAGGGCCAGGCGGGCGCCCGCGCTCACGGCGGCACGCTCGACCTCCACGGCGAGCACTACGTCCCGGGCGATGCGATCGCGCTTGGCGACGACCAGCAGGCCCGCCCGATGCCTGCCGAGCGCCGCGAGCGCCGCTCGCAGCGCCGGACGATCGGCGATCGGGGCGACGCTCCACACGCGGCGATCCGCGTACCAGGCTGCCACCCGCGCGTTCTTGCGGATCGCCCACGCCTGGATGCACGCGCGCTGAGCTTCGGGCGAGAGGCGCTGTTCATCGGTGGACGCGCGCAGGTAGGCGGCGGCGACGTTGGGATGGCCGACGATTTTGGGCTTCATGATCGGCGACCCTGATCCCCCGCCGAGGGCCACCCCAAGCGGACTGTCCGGGGACGCCGCGGGGTTGTCGAGCTGTTGCGGCAGGCGCATGGCCAACGGGGCGGCCCACCTGGTCGATCGCGTGTTGCCGGACGTGCCCGTCAGGCAGTACGTCCTCTCGCTGCCGTACGAGCTGCGCCGGCTCGCCGCGTTTAAGGCCGATGTGCTCACGGCGCTGCGCATGGGCCAAGCGCGCCGGGCTCGACGGGACCGAGTGCGGCTCGGTGGTCTATGTTCAGCGCTTCGGCAGCTTGAATCTCGTATCCGCTGCGTGAAGCACGTATTCCGCGCGCGGCTTCGCCGGTTCACTGTCAATCATAGAGCAGCGGAGCATCGTTCACCTCTTTCAACTCGAGTACGCGATCGTCGACCCAGTCCACTTCGGAGTCGGCGGCGGGGTGCAGTCTCGGGATATCCGATTAAGCCGTCGTGAATGGGAGGGGCTCCTCAATGCGCACCGCGGGCTAAGCGTGAAGGCGATCGCCTTGCGGACTTCCAGCGCATCCGCGTGACGTTGCCCCCCGTTGAACGAGCTGACCGCCGCCCACACGCCCCGAGCTTACGCCCCCCGGTCGAACCCCTGCACCCCGGACAGCTCCCCGAGCCACTTTACGCGCGACCGCGTCCAGATCTGTCGCTTCGGGGCGATCGCGTCCTTCTGCTTCAGCGTCCCGAACCGCAGCGAGTACGTCCGGGGCTCGGCCCCCACGCTCGCCGCGTAGACGGAGGTGCCGCAGCGCGGGCAGAACGCGTGCTCGCGCTTGTTGCCGCTCTCGGCTGTGGTCTTGACGTAGAGCGTCGGCGAGCCAGAGGTGATGGCGAAGGTGCCAGGTGCCGCGCGCACGGTCGTGCGGAAGGCCGAGCCGGAGATGGCCTGGCAGTCGGTGCAGTGGCAGACACCGGCGGTCTCGAGGTCCGCGTCGGCCTTGAACGTGACGAAACCGCAGTGGCAGGAGCCCTCGACTCGCATGCGAGCACGGTAGGGCCGCCCTGCCACCGGTTCAACCCCCCGGGGTCGACACCGGGCGCGGGCGGTCGCTCAACGCTGCCTTGATCACGACACGGCTCGACCCCCCTCGCTCTCCCGGTCGCCCTCGGAGCGCCGGACGCGGACGAGCGGACCCTCGCGGGCGGCCCGCAGGAAGGCGCCGAGCTCCGCGACGGCCAGGTTCGCTGACTCGAAACCATTGCCGAAGGTTGGGAACGCGTGGATCATGTCTGGCCACACGCGCAGCGTGACGTCCACACCCGCAGCGGTCGCCCGCGCCGCGTACGCTCTTGCGTCGTCCAACAACACCTCGGCATCACCGACGTGGATCGCGAGCGGCGGTAGGCCGCCCGGATTGGCGAGGGCTGGAGAGACGCGGGGATCATCGAGGGCGACCTGTGCGCGCTCGCCGGATTCCGCACCTGCGGCGTACCACTGCGTCCATCGGCTGACCGCGCGCGCATCGAAGGTGTCGAAACGAGCGTTCGCCGCGAAGCTCCCCGCGATTGTTCGCGCATCGATGTGCGGCGATATGAGCGCGGCGCGCGAAGGGAGCAGCTCGCCGCGCTCCCGCATGGCGACGAGGGCGGCGAGTGCAACGCCAGCCCCCGCCGAGACGCCAGCCAGGGCGAGATCCGTGATTCCCTCGGCACGTAGCGCTGTGCACGCCTCCACCACGTCGTCGATTGCGGCGGGGCACGGGTGCTCTGGCGCTAGGCGATAGTCGAGCGCGACCACGCGGCAGCCCGAAGCGACGGCGAGGCGCGCCACGAACGCCGCGTCCTGCTTCGCGGACCCAGCCACAAAGCCCCCGCCGTGCACGTACACGACGACGCGGCTCAAGCGGAGGTCGAGCGGCTCGGTCCACGTCGCCGCACGACCGGCTAGAGCCACGTCGCGGGTGCGCACATCCTTCTGCTCGCGCGCTCGACCGACAAGAAGGCCCATCGCACGACGGAGCGCTGGCGGGTCGAGCGATCCGAACCAGGACATCGTTCGGCGCATGGTCTCGGCCAAAGCCTCGAACGCAAACGACCACGAGGGGCGACGCGGGCCACTCCGCGCGCGCTGCCAGGCAACGGCGAGAATGGCTCCGAAGGCGATTCCGAGGAGGCGAAACATGCCCTTTCCGATAGTGCCGCCGAAAGGTCGCGAACAGTCGTCACTCGTCGTCCGAGGCTCCGCGAGCTGACGGGTCCGCCTTCGCCGAGGAAAGTCCTTCAGTTGGAACCGCTGGCGGTTCTAGGCTGGCCCACCCCATGACCGCCAGCTACTTCTCTGACCCCGATGGCCATCCCTGGGAGGTGGCCTACAACCCGCGCTGGAAGCTCGATGCGAAGGGGCGCGTCGTGCTGCCACGCTGAAACAGGAGCCATCGATGGGCGACATCAAGGCGCGAACGATCGAGGAGATCCCGTACTACCAAGGGCCGAACGCCGTTCCGGGCATCCGGTTCCGCACGGCGGCCCGTGAGCTTGGTGTGACAGCGTGGGGAATGAGTGTGCTGGAGATCGACGCGGGATGTACGGGCTACCCCGAGCACGATCACGAACGGGATGCGCAAGAAGAGGTCTACGTGGTGCTTCGAGGCGACGGGACGATGGATTCCTCTGGGGAAAAGTTCGTGATCAGCGCGGGCATGCTAATTCGTGTCGGTCCCTCAACGAAGCGCAAGATCCTGCCCGGTCCGGAAGGCATCACCGTGCTCGCGATCGGCGCAACGCCCGGCAAGGCGTACCAACCGCGTCAATGAACTCGGAGTGGCACAAGAAACACGTCCTCCCGAAAGGCGCATCGTACATCATCCACAAGGCCACGACCGCCAGGACGATGGCGCTTGTGTAGCCGGCGAGCGCGTGCACCTTGCCCGTCCCGAAGCTGAACGAGGCCTCCCGCGATCGGGTTCGGGCAAACCAGTAGGCCAGGCTCGCCATCCCGAGCGCCCCGGCGTGGGTGGCCATGTGCCATCCGTCCGCCGTCAGCGCGAGCGAGTTCGTGAGATAACCAACGATCAACTCCCCGACCATCATGGCGCAGGTCAGAAGGACGACCCACCGGGTTCGGGTCTCGTGCTGGGTCTTCGAGACGCCGTGGTCGTGCTCGTGCCGCAACCTCTCGACCAGTGATACCATGGGGGGTATGCTATCCGACATGGCGCACACCGCACGCGAGAAAGAGAAGCTGCTCAACCGGGTCCGTAGGATTCGCGGTCAAGTGGAGGCGATCGAGCACGCCCTTGAAGAGGAGCGCGAATGCGGGGAGGTGATGCACCTTCTCGCCGCGTGCCGAGGGGCCATCGGCAGTCTCACCGCCGAGGTTATCGAAGGGCATGTCCGCTCGCACATCGTCGATCCGGACGCCGACTCGAACAAGGCGCGCGCCGCCAAGGACCTCGTCGAGGTCATCAAGACCTACGTGCGTTGAACGCCATGCGTTTGCCCAGTTCGACGCCAGGCTTGGCGGCGGGTGCGGTTGCTCTGCTTGGTCTCGCGCGCCCAGCCTTGGCCATCGAGTCTCCAGGGGACACGCGGACGCTTCCGTGCCGCCCGACGATCGCCTGCACCGCAGACCTCGTTCCGCCTGGGGCTTTCGAGCTGGAAGCCGGCGTCCTCCTCCGCCGCATCGACAGCGCTGGGCGCCAGTGGACGTTCCCGTTCCTCGCCAAGCTGACGGTCACCGAGTGGGCGCAGCTTCAAGTCGGGAGCAACGGCTACAGCCTCGCCCGGGGCACCGTCCCCGCGCAGTACTTGGACGACCTGACCCCGGGCGTGAAGTTCCACGTGCTCGATCAGTATGACGCCCTTCCGTCACTCTCCTTCTCGGTCGTCGCCAGCATTCCGACCTTTCGAGGCGAGGGCTACTTGCGAACTTACGACACGCTCTTCGCGGGCTACCTCACGAAAGACCTCGGTTGGCTTCACGCAGACCTCAACCTGGGCCTCAACGTGTGGCGGGTCCAGAGTCCGCGACCGCAGGAGTGGGTCGCCCTGGCGCTGTCTGGGAACCTTCTTCCGCCCTTCGGGATCATGGTGGAGGCTTACTACTTCACCGACGCCGCGCCGATCGCCAGTCGCGACGGCGGCTTGCTCTTCGGCATCACCCACAGCCCCAAGCCTTGGCTGGTGTTCGACTGTGGCGGGGACGTCGGATACTTCCCCTCGACTCGGGCCTACAGCCTCTTCGTGGGCATGTCGATCGTGCCGACGCTCCTCTGGAGTCCGGGTCGGAGAACGAAGTGAGCCGACAGACGGGGCGCCCCGCCATCCGTCAACCCGTGGGGGGGCCAGCCGCTCCCGCGCCGTCGCGGCATAGCGGCCGACCCCCATACGACGTACCCGCACGGTGACGCGAGCCGCCCGATCGCCGGCCCGACATCCCAAGCCATCGCCACCCCCGATGACGCGATAACCCATTGCTTAACCGGTTCAGGTCGCCTTAGGCTCCGGCCAATGAGGTCGACCGCACATACCGGAGGGTTTGTGACAGCCGATGGGCCTTCGACGCCGCTTGATCCCAGAAGGCCGCTACGACTCGCTACAGTCCGGCGTCATGCCCCCGGAGGGTACGCGCCGGCCCCTCCGACGGACAGTCCGTGAGTAAGCTGACGCCTCTCGCCCGAAGGCGGCAACGCGCCAGTAGCGGTTTGCGCCTACGGAGCCGGCGAAAGCCAGCAGTGGCGCCCGCCGTCTCACGCTCACTTCCCGGCGTCGGGCAGAATGCAACCGCACCCGCAGCTGTCCTGGAAGGACGTTTGCCCCGCCATGCAACCCCAATCGATGTTCGCGCAGCTGCCCTTCCCGGCGTAGTGCCGGGACGGATCGCTGTAGTTGCACCCCGCGTCGCTCCCTTCGGAAGGCGCTCCTGAATCCACGGCGGCTCCGACCTCGCCATCAGGCGAACCACCCGACGGCGCGGAGGTCGCGCGCTCGCAGCGTCAGCGTCTCGGAGCCCTGACCTCGCCCCACACGCCAATCGCCGGCAGCAGAACCAGCAGCAGCGCGTCCCTCATCGTCTTCATAACGGATCGCGCACGCCGCATCCGTGGCGGGAGTCTACCACGACGCCCCAGAGCGGGCCGGGACCCGCGTTGAAGATTCGCCGCGCAGCAAACACCATCTCTTCACTGTGCGATGATCGAAACCGGGTCGCTCGCATCGCTCATGCCGCTACGGGTCGCCGTACCGCAGATGTCGATGTCGTCGTTGACCCACTGCGAGGTCTCGACGATCCGCCACCAGCCCCGGTACTCGGTCGGGATCTCCGGCATCGGCGCGACGGTACCGCCCGTGGCAGGCACGAGCAACGCCCCGGACGCGACGAACACCGCTCCGACGAAGCCTCGGTCAGCCGTAAGGGACGGCGGCCCTGTGGCGGCCCGCCGCCCACTGGTGTAGCGGAGGCGCGTGACCGCCCTCGACGAACCGACCGACGTTCGCGACACCTACCTTCGTCTGCGGCAAGTGCAGCGCGCGCTCAACGAGCAGCTCTTCCGCGAGATCGGCAAGGCGGGCATGCAGACTGCGCCCGTGCGCTCGGCTTCTGGGGCAACGGAGTCATGATCTTCGACGAGGAGGATGACGTGGGACTCCTCGCCGACTTCGCGATCCACGAGCACGAGGCCGGTCGCGTGGTCGTCGAGCGGCGGATGACTGCCGCCGAGACATCCGATGAAGAGCGCGTTGTGCTCGCCGCGATGCTCCGCAGCCGGTTCACCCTCTTCGGCGTCACCGAGATCGTGCCCGATGTTGGCGCCCAAGCGCTGGACCTGCTGAGCGAAGAGCCGTTCCTGCTCGCCGACGTGAATCTCTCCGAGACCGGCCAGCGAGGCATCATCATGGCGGCGCACCTGTTGCCCTTCGAGCCGTTCGTGATGACGAGCGGAGCGCCTCTCCCGTTCGATCCAGAGCTAGCCAGGCTCTTGCTCGCCGGCATGCGCGCCCGCTCCGTCGGGCCGGCAGACCTCGCGGCCCTGCCGGTCTCTGCCCGAGCACAGCTCGCCCTGAACCTGATCGGCCTCGCACGCCGCAGGCCCGAGATGTTGCGCTCGGCGATGAACGCCACCGAGTCCGGACACGGGTTCCTCCCTTGGGACTCGCCAGCGCAGCTCTCACAGGGCCCGGCAAGGAGGGTCGGACGCAACGATCCGTGTCCGTGCGGCAGCGGCAAAAAGTTCAAGAAGTGCTGCCTCGGGGCGGCGCCGAGCAAGGGCGCGTGAAGGAGGGTGCCGGCCCCACCCCGCTACGCGGTCCCCCGCCCTTCCTCTTCCTCCCACACCAACTCGAACGCCTGCGGTCCGGCGAAATCGTGGTCCACGAGCGGGGCAACCTCGCGGCCGGCGACGCTCTCGGCATACTCCCGAATGCGCGCGACGGGATGCCCGAGGAACTTCGCGAAGTTGCTCCGCTGCTTTCGCTTCACGCGCCCGGTCTCCCACTGGAGCATTCGGTCGATGTCGCGGACGGCTTGCCGATAGGCCAGCTCTTCGTGGCCCAGCTTGCCGCAGTCCTTGCAGACGTGACGGGCATGTCCGCCGCCAGAGAAGTTCTCGTTCGGTCTCCTGCGCCCGCAGCACCAGCAGAAGTGGCCTTGTCGCTTGGTCACGACCGATCGTCAGCCGCGGGGGCGCAAGTACATGAGGTAGTGGTCCGGCGCGAGGATCGGGACGGCCTCGCTCTTGGTGACGCACGACATCCAGTACGGCCCAGCGAGCTTCATGAACTTCTCGTACTGCGCCTCGGCCGCGTCCTTGGCGTCCGAATAGATCATCATCTTGTCGAGCACCATGTCCTCGATCTGGGTCTTCTTCTCCTTGGGGAAGCCCTTCGGATCACCCCAGGCGAAGACCTGATCCTTGTAGGCGAGCATGCG
>Ga0265325_10002917_pt1 | contig 11397 bp, 10 predicted proteins | sample 41420metaG_FD_202090 | JGI IMG/M metagenome (GOLD analysis project Ga0265325, IMG submission 202090) | Rhizosphere microbial communities from Carex aquatilis grown in University of Washington, Seatle, WA, United States - 4-14-20 metaG | ecosystem: Host-associated > Plants > Roots > Rhizosphere...
GTAATGCACGATGGCGCCGTTCGGGCCGGTGCCGGCGATGGTCGGGAACGACACGTCCTTCAGCGCGCCGGTCTCGCGGCGGAAGGTTTCCAGCGCCTCGACGGTGTCGATCTCGGTCAGCGCGCCCGTCGGCGCTTCGCGGTCGATCCAGGCCAGGAATCGCGCCAGCGCCACCGCATCGCGCCGGTGCGCATTCCTGGTGCCCTCGATCTCGGTGGTGTTCTTCACCGCCTTGAGCAGGCTGACGGGATCGGTGCCGCGCAGCGGTTTGCCGCCGGCGGCCGATATCAGCCGGCTCAGCGCGTCGGCGGCGGTCGCGCTGTCGAGCGCGATGGTGGCGCCGCGCTGCGCGAGTTCGGTGAGTTTTGGCGTCAGCGCGTCCGGCTCCTCGACATCGGCCGACCTCTCGAGATGGTCGCGGGCGCTGTTCGAGAGCTTGCGGTGATCGATGAAGACGGTGGGCCGGCCGTCCTTCGGCACCAGCGCATAGGACAGAGGCAGCGGCGTATGCGAGACGTCGGCGCCACGGATGTTGAAGGTCCACGCCACCGCGTGCGAATCCGACAGCACCAGGGCCTCGGCGCCGAGTTTTGCGATCTCCAGTTGAATCCGCTTGAGCTTCTCGGTTTCCGCCTCTCCCGAAAACTGCGCGCCGTGAACCGCGACCGGCCCGAGCGGCGGCGACGGGCGCTCGGTCCATACCGAATCCAGCGGATTGCTGTCGACCGCGACCAATTCCGCGCCGGCTTTGGCGCAGGCCGCCGCCAGCCGCTCGGCCGCCGCCGAGGTATGCAGCCAGGGATCGAATCCGAGCCGGTCGCCGGCCTTGAGATGCCTGGCCAGCCAGCCTTCCGGCGGCGGATCGACCAGCGGCTCGATGCTCCAGGCCTTGCGATCGACCTGTTTTGCCGCCTGCAGCGTATAGCGGCCATCGACGAACACCGCGGCCTCGTGCGTCAGCACGATCGCCTGTCCGGCCGAACCGGTGAACCCGGTGAGCCAGGCCAGCCGCTCTTCCGAGGGCGGGACATATTCGTTTTGCTGCTGATCGGCGCGGGGGATCACGAAACCGGTCAGGCCCCGCCGCGCCAGTTCCTCGCGAAAGGCGGACAGCCGCGCGGTCAGCGCCACGCCACCTTCGGGTTCTTCGAACGTCTGGAACAGGGCTTCGAACATCAGGCGAATATCCTAGGCGAATATCGTAGGTAAAATCCTAGGCAAAATCCTGGGATTGAGTGGAAAATTCCGCAATGCGTCACAAATCCTTTCAATCCGGCCAAGGATATGCTTGGATTGCTGCACCTGCGTTAGACGGGGTGGAACGATTGCTGTCACAGGCAATTGATCCAACGATGCCAGGGGGAACTCCAGGGGTGTCTCAACTCAATGACGAGGGGGTACACGATGCCTGCATTCACGTTTGAGAAGATCTCGCCGCCGGTCCGCCGCGGCCCGATCGCTCCGATCGTCAAGAAACAACGCGGTGTCATCGTCCAGGTTCTCGATCGTTTCGTCGAGGCGCGCGTGAAGCGGACCTTGCGCCGGGAAAAGGGCGACATCACCCGCCGCCAGAACAAGCCAGCGGAATAGGGCATCATCCCGCCTTGCGCAGCAACAGGCTGCTCCAGCCTTCGATTTGAATGCGCCGTTCCAGAACAAGCCCGCGCGCGCGGTAGGCGGCGATCACGCCTTGCGCCTGATGCGGCAGCAAACCGGACAGAATGACCAGCGCCGATGACGCCAGATGCCGCGCCATCGGCGTTGCCATTTGCCGCAGGGGATTGGCGAGGATGTTCGCCAGCACCAGATCGAACGGGCCGCGGCGCGCGAACTCCGGCGCGGAGAATCCGGTGGCGTGGACGGTCTCCACCAGGTCGCCCGTCCCGTTGAGCCGCGCATTGTCGTGCGCCACCTTGACCGATAGCGGATCGATATCGCTCGCCAGCACCCTGATCTGCAGCGCTTTCGCCGCTGATATGGCCAGCACGCCGGTGCCGGTGCCGAGATCGAGCACGCGCCGGGGGCGGTACGCCTTCAGCAATTGATCGAGCAGCAACAGGCAGCCGCGCGTGGTGCCGTGGTGGCCGGTGCCGAACGCCAGCGCCGCCTCGATCTCGATGCCGAGCTTGTTGGGGGGCACCTTGGCGCGGTCGTGCCGGCCGTGCACGATGAAGCGCCCGGCGCGGACCGGGACCAGTTCTTCCAGCGTCGCCTTGACCCAATCTTTTGCCTCCACGATGTCGAAAGAAATATCCCCGGCGACGTCGCCGCCGGCAGCGAGGCCGACCAGTTCGCGGATCGAGCTCTGGTCGGGCGCTTCGGCAAAATGCACGGTGATGTCCCAGCGGCCGCCGGGCCCCTCGAACGCGGCGATCGCGGCCTGTCCCTCGAAGAAACTCTCGGTCAGGAGATCGACCACCCGTTTGGCGACGTGTTCGTTGCCGATCGCAAAACTCGCGCGGTGGGTCGAAGGGGTGAGGGTGGAGGTCATCGAGGGTCCGGGCAATGCAAAGCAGGCGGATAAACCTTATCCGTCGCGACATCAATGACCCGGCGCCGGGCCGTGGTGGCGGCGCCAATCAATTCCGCAGGTTTTTTTCGCGCTCAGGCGTCGACGGGTACCCGAAACAGGCTGTCGATCAGGGCCGTTTGCGCGCCGCCGGTTTGCTCCAGGAATTCGGCGACATCCAGATCGTCGACGCCACCATGCCCTGAGGCCTGCCATTCGTGACGCACCAGCAAACGCCTGGTATCGGGATCGAAGACGAGAGACCACCAATCTTCCTCTGCCGGGCCGGGGCCCCGAAAGGTCCGGTAAAATTCGTGCTGGATGGCAGCCATGTCCGCTCCTTTCCGTATTCTCGGAGGAAATTGTAAACGGGCCGGACGTAACGGCGACAGCCCGTCTGTCGGCCCCTCGCGAGGATCCGCCGACAATATTCCCATTTTGAAACCTAGAGAATGCGCATTCTCAGTTCGGGTCTCTTGCCGAGCATATCGGCAAGCCAAGGCACGTGCTGCTCGGCCGTTTCCAGCGCCGCGGCCGACGATAGATAGCTGACGCCGGAATAATACTGCACGGGCGTCCATTGCCCGCCATCTTCGACGTCCCGTCGAAATTCCTCGAATCCAAAAGTGCCGTCCGGCCGTGAAAAGATATCCACGCATCGGTCGTGCTCGGGATTTTCGACGCTGACAAACACCGTCCACGATTTGTCGATGCGCTTTGACATTGGGCTTTCTTCCCTTTGGGAGGACTATCCAGCGCCGTAGTTCCAAACCGGGATACACTACCGGTTGTCCACAGCGTTGTGCACCGAGATATACCGAGCCAATCCACAGGTCCGGCATCGCTCGACGCCCATGGATGCGGCCTGTATCCTTACGGCCGAGGGAACGGCGTTACCACCGATGAAGAACGGGCTCTATTCCATCCACATCTACATGCTCGACGGGGTGAAGGGCCGCGACAGCGGGATTCTGATCCTCCGGGACGGCGTTTTCCTCGGCGGCGGCACGTATTTTTGGTCGGTCGGCTCCTACACCCTCGGGGACGGCACCTGGAAGGGGCAGCTCACCACCAACCAGCACACGCCTTTCGCCGACCCCTTCGTTCGCCCGCTGTTCGGCGGGCAGGAGGTCGCCAGCGGTTTTTCGGGGACCTTTGGCGACGATCGGGCCGAGGTGTTCGGCACCACGCTGGTGGGAACTCGCAGCCTGAGCTTCCGCGCGACCTTGAAGAAGCTCGCGGACGGCTGACGCGGCGGTTCTCCACTCCGCTATCAACCGGTTTTCCACAGCCTGTCCACCGGGTTGTCCACCGCTTCGAGCTGAAAGCGGTCCGGCCGCAACTCCGCTCCGCCGCTATTTCCTGGCCGCTAGCGCATAGAGATAGGCCATGATCGCGTCGACGTCCTCGTCGGAAAAGTCGATCTGCGGCATCTCCCGGTGCCGGGAAACCATGCCCTCGCGGAGTTCGGCCTGCAGCTCGCGCGGCGCAAACCTGTTGTAGATGCTGCGCATCGGCGGAGCCTGTTTGAGCGGGCTCGTGCCGGCGGCGCCGGTGGCGTGACAGCTGCCGCATTTTTCCTGGAGCAGCGCCTTGCCCCTGCTCCTGAGCTGGCCGGACGTCGCGGCGTTTGCGGTCGCGGTCAAACATACGAGGAGGCCGACGATCAGGAGCCCAGTCTGGCCGGCAAGGCGCGCTACCATGGTTACGTCTCCTCTGTCTGCAGCGTCCCGATCATAAACAATTCAAGTGAATCCGCGTCCCGGATTTTCTCGACCCCGGCGTCCTCACTTGAACAGCGCGCGATGATCCCGCAAAATCACCTGTGCGGCGTTGTGGCCGGGTGCGCCGGTGACGCCGCCGCCGGGGTGCGCGCCGCTGCCGCAGTGATAGAGGCCTTTTAGAGGCCCGCGATAATCGGCATGGCCGAGCATCGGGCGCGCCGAGAACAACTGGTTCAGCGTCAGCGCGCCATGAAAAATGTCGCCGCCGAGCAGGCCGAACTGACGCTCAAGATCCAGCGGCGACAGGATCTGCCGGCCGAGCACGCTTGCCGCAAAACCCGGCGCATATTGGTCCACGGTCGCGATCATGAGATCGGCGACCTCCTCGCGATGGTCGTCCCATGATTGGCCATCGGGCAATTGCGGCGCGACGTGCTGGCAGAACAGGCTCGCGACATGTTGGCCCCGGGGACAAAGCGTGTCGTCGAGCGTCGAGGGGATCAGCACTTCGACCACCGGCGCGCGGCTCCAGCCGTGCGCGCGGGCGTCCTGCCAGGCGCGGTCCATATAGGCAAGGCTCGGGGCGATGATGATGCCGGCGGAGAGATGATCGCCCGCGCCCGGCAGCGCGGTGAAGGAGGGCAGGGCGCTCAGCGCCACGTTCATCCGGAAGGTGCCGGAGCCGTTGCGCCAGTTTTTGATGCGCGCGAGGAATTCGTCCGGCAACGCGTCCGCCGGCACCAGCCGCGTATACAATAGTTTGGGATTGACGCCGGAGACGACGTATTTGGCGCGGATGGTCTCGCCATTGTCGAGGATCACGCCGACGGCGCGGTCGCGCTCGACGATGACCTCGCGCACGCCGGATTCGAGTTCGATCTCGACACCGTGTCCGCCCGCGGCCCGCGCCATCGCCTGGCTGATCGCGCCCATGCCGCCGATGGCGTGACCCCAGACGCCCTTTTTGCCGTTCACCTCGCCGAACGCATGATGCAGCATCACATAGGCCGAGCCGGCGGCGTAGGGGCTGGCGTAATTGCCGACGATAGCGTCGAAGCCGAACAGGGCCTTGATCAGGTCGCTCTCGAAGACGTCGTCCAGCATCTCGCCGGCGGAGCGCGTGAACAGGTCGAGCAGCGAGCGCTGCTGCTCCAGCGAAAGTTTTCGAAGGATGCCGGCGGTGCCGACGGCGTTGAGGGCTTCGCGGATCGCATTGGCGCCAAAGCCCTCGACCAGGTTCGGCGGCGCGCGCAGCACAAAGGCGCGCAACACGTCGGCGATCACCTCCAACTCGCGGTTGAACGCATCCAGTCGGTCGGCGTCGCGTTCGCTGAGTTTTGCGAGGGACGACCTGGTGCGCCCTTCACCGGTCAGCAGATAGCTGCCATCGGGGGCGGGAAGAAAATTCTGGGCACGGCGCTCGACGATCTTCAGGCCGTGGTCGTAGAGCTTCAGATCGGCCGTTATCTGCGGGTTGAGCAGGCTGACCGTATAGGCCGCGACCGAATTGCGGAAGCCGGGATGGAATTCCTCGGTCACCGCCGCGCCGCCGACCACCTTGCGGCGCTCGACCATTTTCACCCGCAAGCCGGCCATGGCGAGGTAGGCCGCGCAGGTGAGGCCGTTATGCCCGGCGCCGATGATGACAACGTCCGTCTCTGTCATGTCCGCTTCAAGAAGGTTTGATCGAAGTAAGTTGATCTCGTCATTCCGGGATGGTGCGTTAGCACCAGACCCGGAATCTCGAGATTCCGGGTTCGATGCTTCGCATCGCCCCGGAATGACGATTAGCGTCACTCCTTAGCGAAGATGCGGTTGCGAGCCCAGCGCCAAGTGATGATCCCGGTTCCGCGTCCCGCATTGCCCGTCGCCTTGCCATATGCTCCATTGCCCGCCCCGGCGCGCGCCTCGCCGGTCTCCCGGCGCCCGCCGGGTTCATGCCGGAGTTTTCATGGATTCACCTGATCCGTCCGTCGTCACGGACCAGCCTTCCGCGAGCCGAAACCGGCTGGTGCTGATCGTCTACACGGCCACGATCTTCGTCAGCGCGCTGCTGCTGTTCTCGGTGCAGCCTTTGTTCACCAAGATGGTGCTGCCGCGGCTCGGCGGCTCGCCGGCGGTGTGGTCGGTGGCGATGGTGTTCTTCCAGTCGCTGCTGCTGGCGGGCTACGCCTATGCGCATTATCTGACGCTGCTCCGCAATCGCCTGCTTCCGGTGGCCAACCATCTGGTGCTGCTGGTGATCGCGCTATTATCGCTGCCGCTGTCGATCGCGAGCGGCTGGGGCGAGCCGCCGACATCGGGCTATGCGTTCTGGCTGCTCGGCCTGTTCACGATCTCGATCGGGCTGCCGTTCTTTGCGCTTGCGGCCAACAATCCGCTGCTGCAGGCCTGGTTCTTCCGGACCGGCCATCCCAGCGGTCCCGATCCCTATTTCCTCTATGCCTCCTCGAATATCGGCAGCTTCCTGGCGCTGCTGTCCTATCCGGTGCTGCTGGAGCCGATGTTCACCTTGCGCACGCAGAACCTGATCTGGACCGGTGGCTATGGCCTCCTGATCGTCCTGATCGCCGCCTGCGGCGCGCTGCTGCTGCGCTCGCCGGTGATGGTGATCGCCGATACGGCCTCCGAGGATGCCGACGCGCCGCCGCCGCCGTGGATCCTGCGCGCGCGCTGGGTCTTTCTCGCCGCGGTGCCGTCGGGCCTGCTGATCGCGGTCACCGCGCATATCTCCACCGACGTCGCGGCGGCGCCGCTCTTGTGGGTGCTGCCGCTGTCGATCTATCTCTTGACTTGGGTGCTGGTGTTCCAGTCGCGCCCGCTGCTGCCGCACAAATGGATGCTGATGGCCCAGCCGCTGGCGATCACCGGCGTGATCGTGCTGCTGGCGGTCGGCGGCGAACAGAACCTGCTGCTGACGCTCGGCGGTCACCAGCTCTGTTTCTTCGTCATCGCGATGGCCTGCCATGGCGAACTGGCGCGCACCCGCCCGGCGGCGAAATATCTCACCGGCTTCTATGTCGCGTTGTCGTTCGGCGGCATGGTCGGCGGCCTGTTCGCAGGATTGATCGCGCCGTTCGCGTTTTCGTGGGTCGCCGAATACCCGATCCTGCTGGCGCTCGCGGCACTGTGCCGCCCGCCCGGCGGCGCGGAGCGGTTTTCCCGCTGGAGCGCTTGGTACTGGCCGTTTCTCGCGGTGCTGGCGGTGGCGCTGATCGCGCCGTCCTGGTCCGACGGCAGGATCATGCATTGGCTCGATGATAACAGGGTCTGGATGATCGGGGCGGTCGGCGTGCTCTCGGCGCTGCTGGCGCTCGGGCTGAACGCCAGCCGCTGGAAGATCTTTGCGACGATCGCGGTGGCGCTGGTGCTGATCCGGGCCTATCCGGCCGACGACGGGCGGGTGGAAACCGTGCGCAGCTTTTTCGGCGTCCACAAGATCGTGGTGACGCCGCACGGCCAGTACCATGTGTTGATGCACGGTACGACCATTCACGGCGCGCAGAAATTCCAGAACGACGACGGCACGCCGGTCACCGGGCGGCCGGAGCCGATCACCTATTACCACAGGGATGGCGGCATCGGGCAGGCGATCACGGCGGTACGCGAGCGCAAGGGCGCGCCGCTGCGGGTCGCGGTGATCGGGTTGGGGGCGGGGACGCTGACCTGCGCCTCGGAGCCCGGCGAGACCTGGAAGTTCTTCGAGATCGACCAGACCATGGTCGACACCGCGCGCGACCCGAAATATTTTACCTATATCAACAGTTGCGAGCCGGACCTGAAGCCCGTGATCGGCGACGCGCGGCTGACTTTTGCCAGAGAGCCGGACGGCGTCTACGATCTGATCATCGTCGACGCCTATTCCTCCGACGCAATCCCGATCCATCTCGCCACCGAGGAGGCGATGGAAATCTACAAGGACAAGCTGGCGCCGCAGGGCGCGGTGGTGATGCACGTCTCCAACCGGCACCTGGAATTGGCCAGCGTCGTCGTCGGCATTGCCGATGCCAACGATCTCAAGAGCTGGGTCTACAGCGAGGATTCCAACCGCGACAACGAATACATCTTCGCAACCTCCGTCGTGGTCTGCGCGCGCGAGGAGGCCGATGTCGGCAAGCTGGCGACGTCGGACGTGTGGGCGCTGACGGAGGCCGATGAAAACCAGCGGGTCTGGACCGACGATTATTCCAACGTGCTCGGAGCGGTCTACCGGCGGCTGCGCGACGGCGAGCAATAGGGTTCGGGATATGGGGGGAATTCGATGCACGATAAAGTCGATGTCCTGATTATCGGATCCGGAGCATCGGGCGCCGCGGTGGCGTGGAGTCTCGCCGACACCAGGATGCGGATTCTTTGCCTGGAGCAAGGCGACTGGGTGAAGCCGACGGATTATCCGAGCAACGGGCGCGACTGGGAAGCGCGGCTGTTCAGCGATTTCGCGATCAATCCCAACCGCCGCGCCCGGCAGACCGACTACCCGATCAACGATGCCAATTCGCCGATCAAGGTGGTGAACTTCAACGGCGTCGGCGGCAGCACCATCATGTACACGGCGCATTTTCCGCGCCTGCATCCTTCCGATTTCAAGGTGCGCACGCTCGACGGCGTCGCCGACGACTGGCCGATCGACTACGCCACGCTGAGCCGTACTTCGCCGAGAACGACCGCATGATGGGCGTCTCCGGACTTGCCGGCGACCCCGCCTATCCGCCGAAGGCGCCGCCGATGCCGCCGATCCCGCTCGGCAAGTCGGGCGCCCGTTTCGGCAAGGCGATGAACCAGCTCGGCTGGCACTGGTGGCCGTCCGACACCACCATCGCCACCACCGATTACGAGGGCCGCGCGCGCTGCATCAATCTCGGCCATTGCACGCCGGGCTGCGCGCAAGGCGCGAAGGCCTCTACCGACATCACCTATTGGCCGCTGGCGATCCGCGCCGGCGTCGAGCTGCGCACGCGCTGCCGGGTCCGTGAAATCACCGTCGACCAACACGGCATGGCCTCCGGCGCGATCTATTACGACGCCGAGGGCAAGGAGCAGTTTCAGCCCGCCGAAGTCGTGATCCTCGCCTGCAACGGCGTCGGCACGCCGCGCCTGATGCTGAATTCGGTATCGGCGAAATTCCCCGACGGCATCGCCAATTCCTCGGGCCTGGTCGGCAAGAACCTGATGTTTCATCCCTATGCGCTCACTTACGGCTACGTCGATGAGCCGCTCGACGGCAATCACGGCCCGCCGCTGTGCCTGTGGAGCCAGGAGTTCTACGAGACCGACCCCAGCCGCGATTTCGTGCGCGGCTATACCTTCCAGTTCGGCCGCGGCGTCGGCGCGATCATGGAAGCGATCGTCAGCGCCAATGCGGGACGGCTGCCCTGGGGCGAAGACCATCACGCGGCCTACCGGAATCTCGTCAACCGCCGCATCGGCCTGTCGGCGATCTGCGAGGACCTGCCCGAGGAGCACAACCGGGTCACGCTCGATCCCGTGCTGAAGGACTCCAGCGGCATCCCCGCGCCGAAAATCGACTACACCATCAGCGCCAACAGCCTGAAGATGATGAACCACGGCATCGCGCGGGCAAAGGAAATCCTGACCGCCGCCGGCGCCGGCAATATCTGCGTCGAGAGCCCGATCCTGAACGGCGGCTGGCACCTGCTTGGCACCGCACGCATGGGCACCGATCCCGAGCGCTCGGTGGTGAACGAATGGGGCCGCTGCCATGACGTGAAGAATCTGTTCATCGTCGACGGCAGCATCTGGGTGACGTCGGGCGGCGTCAATCCGACCTCGACCATCCAGGCGCTGGCGCTCTACATCGCCGACAGCATAAAGCAGCGGCTCGCCAATTTATTCGACTGAGAGCATCGACATGCCGAACCACAACCTCACCGCCGAACAGGTCCGCGACTTCCGTGCACTGGCCGGCACGATCATCCCGCCGAGCGCGACCTATGGCGTGCCGGGCGCCGACGACGAGCGTATCTTCGGCGACGTCCTGCGGAGCCTCGAGCGTGACCATGACGATATCCGCCAGGCGCTGGCGCATCTGGCCCGGCTGGCCGGCGGCGCCTTCGCCGACCTCGACCCGGCGCACCGCGCCGAAATTGCCTCGACGTTTCGCGAGGCCGGCGGCGCGCCGCTCACCGCGCTCGTCCGCGTGGTGCTGCTGTGCTACTATCGCGACGACCGGGTGATGCATTCGCTCGGCCTGGAGCCGCGCGCGCCGTTTCCCAAGGGCCACGTCGTCGAGCAGGGCGACTGGTCGCTGCTTGATCCCGTCCGCAATCGAGCGCCGTTGTACCGCGCGGTCGATTGACCGAGGACGCTTCCGCGCATCAGTCCCGATAGGTGAACAGCCCGCGCGGCTGGTAAACCGGGCGCGGCGCATAGACCTGCGGAGGGTTGTTGCGGTTGTCGTAATATTGGGATTGCGTTTGCGGATAGCCTTGCGCGTCGTAGAGCCGGCGGCTGGAGCGCGGCGCCGGATAGCGCGCCGTGTCCTGGCCGCCGTCGGCCGGATAGATGTAACCGTCATCGGGCCGCTCTTGCGGATACTGAGCCTGTGGATACTGAGCCTGCGGATACTGAGTCTGTGGATACTGAGTCTGTGCCGGCTGCTGCGGGGTCAGGACGACGGGATCGCCGGCGGCGTTATATTGCTGCGCATAGGGATCGGCCGGGTCGCGGCGGGCGATGGCGGCATTGGCGCGGCTGCGCGGATTGCGCGCCAGCGCGACCTGCGATGAACCGGTCAGCGTGACGGTGGTGTTGAGCACGCCGTCCCTTTCCACCATTTCATAGAGCGTGGAGGCGTTCGCACGCGACAGCCGCACGCAGCCATGGGAAACCGGCGAGCCAAGCTGGCCCTCGGACCCGGTGCCGTGCATCGCATGACCTTCCCTCGTGAAGAAGATCGAATGCGGCATCGGCGCGTCGTCGAATTCCTTGGAGAAATGGTCCGCCTCCATCCGGAAGGTCCGGAAGGTGCCGTTCGGGGTCTCGTGCGAGGGATTGCCAGTCGAGACCGGCCAGTGGTAACGCTCGACCCCGTCGACCGCGACCGTCATCATCTGGTTGTCCTTGTCGACGGTGATGGCGATCTTGGCCTGCGCGGCGCCGGTGGCGGCGAACAGCATGAGGCCCGCGAGGGCAACGAGGTAGGAA
>Ga0265325_10002918_pt1 | contig 11396 bp, 9 predicted proteins | sample 41420metaG_FD_202090 | JGI IMG/M metagenome (GOLD analysis project Ga0265325, IMG submission 202090) | Rhizosphere microbial communities from Carex aquatilis grown in University of Washington, Seatle, WA, United States - 4-14-20 metaG | ecosystem: Host-associated > Plants > Roots > Rhizosphere >...
GCGCTGCAGAGTCTCGTCCGATTTGCGGAAACCGTCATTCGCATGTCGCTGACCTATGTCGACGAGATCATCCTCGCCTATCTGATCCGTACACGGACCGCCAATCCCTGGGACACGGCCAAGGACGGCCTCATTCTCTATGCCCAGAACTACAAGCACTTTCTCAAGAATGCGGCGTGGCTGTCCGTCTTTCTGTGGCTGTTCACGGCAGTGATATTCCTCGTCCTGATCGGTCCGGCGGCGGCCGTGGTGGCGCTGGTGCCCGGCCATATTGCGGTGTGGGCCTTTGCCTTCGCGTTCATCTTCGCCTGGGGGCTGAAAGCGGCGCTGCTCGAGCCGGTGGCGATAGCCTGCCTGATGCAGGTCTATTTCCAGACGATTGAAGGCCAGAAGCCCGATCCCGAATGGGAGGCCCGGCTCGATTCCATCTCCAAGAAATTTCGCGACCTCGGCGCCAAGGCCGCCGGCTGGGTCGCCGGGTCCGCCAAACCGACGGGTAAAGCCGCATGATCGGAAAAATTCTTATCATACTGGCGCTGGCGGTGGTTGCCGTCATCCTGCTCGGCGGTATCGTCGTCATGGCGATCGGCGGCCAAACCGGTGCGCGCTGGTCGAACCTCTTGATGCGCTACCGCATCGCGGCTCAGGCCGCGGCGCTTGTGATCATCGCGCTGGTGGTTTATTTCGCCAACGCCCACTGACCGCGTAAGGCTCTTGCGCGCAGGCTTTTCATGGTGTTGTTAGCGCTCGAAAAAGGGCAGCAAGACCATGGGCAAAACGCTCTACGACAAGATCTGGGATGCGCATCTGGTGCATGAAGCGCTGGGGGAATCGAGCGTCCTCTATATCGACCGCCATCTGGTGCACGAGGTGACGAGCCCGCAGGCTTTCGAGGGGCTGCGCACCGCAGGGCGCCGCGCGCGCCGGCCGGAACTCGCGCTGGCCGTCGCCGATCACAACGTGCCCACCAAGGACCGCGCCAAGGGCATCGCCGATCCCGAATCGGCCGAGCAGATCGCTACGCTCGAAGCCAACGCGCGCGAATTCGGCATCGAATATCTGGCGATGGACGACATCCGCCAGGGCATCGTGCACATCGTCGGTCCGGAGCAAGGCTTCACGCTGCCGGGCACTACCATCGTCTGCGGCGATTCCCACACCTCCACGCACGGCGCGTTCGGGGCGCTGGCCTTCGGCATCGGGACCAGCGAAGTCGAGCACGTGCTCGCCACACAAACCTTGCTGTGCCCCAAATCCAAGAACATGCGCGTCAGCGTGAACGGCACGCTGCCGCTCGGCGTCACCGCGAAGGATATCGCGCTGGCCGTCATCGCCAGGATCGGCACCGCGGGCGGCACGGGCCATGTCATCGAATTCGCGGGCGACGCCATTCGCGCTCTATCGATGGAAGGGCGCATGACGCTCTGTAACATGACCATCGAAGGCGGCGCGCGCGCCGGTCTGATTGCACCGGATGAGGTCACCTTCGCCTATGTCGCGGGCCGTCCCCGCGCGCCCAAGGCGGGCGCCTTCGAAACGGCGCTGCGCTACTGGAAGACGCTGAAATCGGACGACGATGCGAAATTCGATGTCGAAATTGCGCTCGACGCGCGGGACATCGTGCCGATGGTGACCTGGGGCACCTCGCCCGAACAGGCGCTGCCGGTCACCGGCGTGGTTCCCGATCCCTCCAAGATCGCCGACGAGAACCAGCGCGCCGGTGTTGAGCGTGCACTCGCCTATATGGATTTGAGGCCCGGCACGGTGCTGACGGATGTGAAGATCGACCGCGTCTTCATCGGGTCGTGCACCAATGGTCGCATCGAGGACTTGCGCGCCGCCGCCGCCATCGCCAAAGGCAAGAAGGTCGCGCCCCATGTCGGCGCCATGGTGGTTCCGGGTTCCGGATTGGTGAAACACCAGGCCGAGGAAGAAGGCCTCGACCAAGTATTTATCGCGGCGGGCTTCGAATGGCGCGAACCGGGCTGCTCGATGTGCCTGGCCATGAATGCCGACAAGCTGGCGCCGGGCGAGCGCTGCGCCTCTACGTCAAACCGCAATTTCGAAGGCCGCCAGGGCCGCGGCGGGCGCACGCATCTGATGTCGCCTGCGATGGCCGCGGCATGCGCGATTGCCGGACATCTGGTGGATGTGAGAACGTTTCAGAGTTGAATGTCGCGGCCGCGACAACCGAGTCGCGCCGTTAGAAAATTGTGCTAGGGTTTGATGGACTTGAAAGTGGTGGCAAGATGAATGTTCGCATTATCGCAGCGGGTTTCGCTGCGTGCCTGCTCTGCGGTTGTACCGATGCCGATTGGGACCATGCCACGACTTACGTGGGGCTCGGACCGACACAGAACGACAGGCCTGCCCCTCCGGCAAGCGCCGATGCGGCGCCCACATCCGTTGCGACAGATCAGTCCGCCAAATCGGATTCCTGGTGCCAACAGGCCGCCAAATCCGCTCGCGATGAGGCTGCTGGCGACGGGTTCGATTCAGCAACCCAGCAGCGCAGGGCTGAATCGACGTATCGCCAATGCGTCGGATATTCCTCGCATTAATCTGCCGGCCACCTCGGCGCAGCGCCGGCGTGCTCATAAAATGGCGCGGCAGGGATCGGTGCGCCGCCGCGGTTGCGAAGCGTTCCGTGGATGTGAGGTCGTTTCGCACCAGATTTGAATTGAGGAGGATCACAGAAGCCGAACGCGGTGCTATGATTCTGTGAGTCGTGGAAATGGGGGCGTTATGAACATTCGCATGATCGCAGCAATTTTCGCGGGCACCCTGCTTTGCGGCTGCAGCACCTGGAATGGTGCAATGTCCACGATCGGGCTTGGACAGTCCGATGAGGACGCACAGCCGGCGGCCGCTCCCGTGGCTCCGGCACCGCCTCCTCTGGCGTTGACGTCCGATGATCTGTGCCGGCAAATCGCCAAGGCGGCTGGCGAAGAGGCTGCAGGCGAAGGTCTCGATGCGGCGACCCAGCAGAGCAAGGCCGAGACGACGTATCAGCAATGTGTTGCGCCCGCCCGCCCACCGGCGCGTTAGTTTGTCGGCCAAGCTCTAGAAAAAACTCATCGGATCGACATCCACCACGACGCGCACCGATTTGACGAGTTTTGCCGACGCCAGCCAGGCGCGTAGATAGGCTTGGATGTCCACCATCTTTTCCGCCTGCACCAGCAGTCTTTCGCGCGTCTGTCCGCGCAGCAGCGAATAGAAGGCGGGCGTCGGGCCCCACACTTTCACGCCGCGCGCCGCGGGCGCGGCTTTGGCCAGATCGCGCCCCGCCAGGCGTACGGCATCGCCGTCATGGCCTGACAGGATGATCGCCGCCAGCCGTCCGAACGGCGGCGCATGGGCGCGTTCGCGCGAAATCCGTTCCTGCTCGTAGAACGCATCGCGGCCGGTCGAGGCCAACGCCTTCATCACGACATCGTCTGGATTGCGCGTCTGGATCAGCACCAGTCCCGGCTTTTCTGCCCGTCCGGCGCGCCCGGAGACCTGATGCAGAAGCTGGAAGGTGCGCTCGCGGGCGCGCACGTCGCCATCGCTACCGCCGAGGTCCGCATCGACCACGCCCACCAACGTCAGTTGCGGGAAGTGATGGCCCTTGGCCACGATCTGCGTGCCGATCAAGACATCCGTCTCGCGTTTCATCATTGCGCGGATTGCCGCTTGCGTCTCGAGCGGCCCGTGCATCGTGTCCGAGGAGGCAATCGCAACGCGCGCCTCGGGAAACACGCTTTTGAATTCCTCCGCCACGCGCTCGACACCCGGCCCGCAGGCCGTCAGCGTTCCAGCCGCGCCGCATTCGGGGCACTGCGGAGGCGTCGCCGTCTCGAATCCGCAATGATGGCAGACCAGCCGTTTGCGATAACGGTGTTCCACCAGCCAGGCGGCGCAGCTGCGGCAGATCATCTTGTGGCCGCAGGCGGCACACAGGGTGAGCGGGGCATAACCTCGCCGGTTGAGGAACAGCATCGCTTGTTCGCCGGCGCCCAGCGTCACCGCGAGCGCTTCGCGCAGCGGCGGCGACAGGAACGTGCCCAGCTCGCCGCGCGCTTCGCGCATATCGATCAAGCGAACCTCGGGCATCAGGGCCACTCCGTGGCGGCGATGCAGGTTCAGATGCGCGTAGCGTCCGCTCGTCGCGTTCACATAAGTCTCGAGTGACGGCGTGGCACTGGCGAGCACGACGGGGCAATGCTCGATACGCCCACGCACCACCGCCATGTCGCGGGCGTGATAGATCGCGCCGTCTTCCTGTTTGTAGGCTTGCTCGTGCTCTTCATCGACGATGATGAGGCCGAGTGCTTTGAAGGGCAGGAACAACGCCGAACGCGCGCCGACCACCACGCGCGCCTCACCCTTCAGCACCGCGCGCCACACCCGGCGGCGCTCCTTTTGCGACAGGTCCGAGTGCCATTCGGCGGGCCTGGTGCCGAAGCGTTCGGCGAAGCGGTCGAGAAACTGCACCGTCAGCGCAATCTCGGGCAGCAGAATCAGTGTTTGCCTGTTGCGGCGCAGCGCTTCGGCCACGGCCTCGAAATAAGTTTCGGTTTTGCCCGAGCCGGTCACCCCGTCGAGCAGGCTGACCGAGAAACGATGTGCTGCCACGTCCGCCCGGAGCAGATGCGCCGACAGATCCTGTTCGGTGTTGAGCGTGGGGCAGGCAAAATCGGGATCGGGCGCCGTAAAGGGCATGAATTCCGGAAGCTGTACTTCCACCAGCGCGCCCGCCTCGGCCAGTCCGCGCACCACCGACGGCGTCACGTCGGCTTCGGTTGCGAGCTGCGGCACGCTACGCGCCAGTCCGTCCTTGACGATATCGAGCACGCGGGCGCGCGCCGGCGTCATCCTGGCTGGCATGATCTCACCCAGCACCAGCGCCGAACGCGAGACTTCGGGCTCGAAGGCCTGGCGCGAGCGCAGCACCATGGCGAGCACCATTCCCGGCAGCGTCAGGGTGTACTGCGCCACCCAATCGACGAAATCGCACAATCCTGTGGGCAGAACCGGGCGGCCTTCCAGCGGAATGGCCTCTTTCAAGCGATTGTCGCCAACGGCGCCTTCCGCCTTACCCCATACGACGCCAAGGCTTTCGCGCGACCCCAGCGGCGCGGACACGACCAGTCCTCGCACCGCTTCGATGCCGCGCGGCAGCTTGTAGTCATAGGCGCCCGCCAGCGGCAAAGGCAGCAGAACGCCCGCTGTTTCGGCGGCTCCTGCGGGCATTAGCGTCGTGTCGTTCATGCGATACACTTTGAATTGCGATTCGCGTTGGTCAAGATCACGGCATGTTATGAGCGAAACAGCCTCATCCCTCGAACCGGCGCGTGCTGCGGCCGAAGCGGTCAAAGCATACATCCGGATGAACCGGGCGCAGCTTAGCGCCGACGGCGAGCTTTTGGCGCTGCTTTTGCCGGAACGATTCGCGGAAGCCGAGGTGCGCGACCTCCAGCGCTTCGCCATCGAGCGGCTTCGGTCCGAGAATCTCGCCCTGAAGGCCGAACGCGATGCGTTGAAGGCTTCCCAGGCTCAGCATGCGCGCCTGGGCGAAAGCGTGCGCCGTCTGCTGCTCGATCTTATCGAGGCTCGCAGCTTCGAGGAGGCCATCGCCGTGGCGACGTCGGGGGCTCAGTCCTTCGGCGCGGACAAGGCCGCGTTTTGTGTGGAAAGCAGCGAAGGGATCGCGCCGACCGGAAGCGAGGGCGTGCGGCTGATCGCGCCGGGAACCGTGACGGCCATTCTCGGTCCCGAAGGCATGGGCGCCATTCTGTCGGGCGGCGGCGAGCTCTTGTTCGGCCGCGACTGCGCCGGGTTCAAAAGTTTGGCAGCGCTGCGCCTGCGCCTCGGGCGTGAGGCGCCCAGTGCGCTTTATGTGCTGGGCGCGACGGCCGAAGGACGCTTCGAAGAGCGAGAAACCGAAGCCGATCTCGGCTATTTCGCGCGTGCGCTAGAACGGGCGATTCGCACCAAGCTGATCGATAAATGCCTCGATCTGCCGAAAATCTGAAGCAAGCCTGGCTTGCCGCGCTCCGGCACGAACGGCGTGCCAGCGTACATACGCTGCGCGCCTATGGCGACGATCTGGCGCGCTTCCTGTCGTTCCTCGCCGAGCATAAAGGGCGCACGCCCGACGAACGCATGTTGGCGAAACTGTTGCCGACGGACATCCGCGCCTTCATCACCAGGCGCCGCAGCGAAGGCTTGGGCGCACGCGGCGTACAGCGCGCGCTGGCGGCGGTGCGCAGTTTTTTTCGCCATCTGGCGCGCGAGGGTATTCTGGATAACGCCGCACCCCGCGCGGTGCGCACGCCGCGCATCGCCCGCACCCTGCCGCGGCCGCTCAGCGAGCGCGACGCTGTGCGCACGCTGGACGAGGCGGGCGAGAATGATGTCGAATGGCTTGGCGCCCGCGATACCGCGCTTCTGACCTTGCTCTACGGCGCGGGCCTTCGCATCTCCGAGGCGCTCAGTCTGAAGCGCGGCGACGCGCCATTCGGTGCCTCGCTCAGGGTGATCGGCAAGGGACGCAAGGAGCGCTCGGTTCCCGTCCTGCCCGCGGTGCGCGATGCGGTGGAGCATTATGCGTCGCTGGTGCCGTTTTCGGGCGAGCGCGACGGGTCCTTGTTCCTGTCGCGCCGTGGCAAACCCATGAGCGCGCGCGAAGCCCAGGCGCTGATGCAAAAATTGCGCGGCAGATTGGGACTTTCCGAGCGCGCCACGCCGCACGCCTTGCGTCATTCCTTCGCCACGCACCTGCTGGCCAATGGCGGCGACCTGCGCGCCGTGCAGGAGCTTCTGGGCCATTCCTCACTCTCCACCACTCAAACCTACACCGAGATCGACACCAAGAAGATGATGGAGGTGTACGAGCGCTCTCACCCGCGTGGCAAAGTGTCCTAAATACGGCCCAATTCCGTCAGATCAGCTCCTATGCTGGCGCGACTGGTGCAATCGGCTTCTTCTAGCTATCTGTGAGCATGCAGGTATCGCGTTTGTCGCATGCAGAAGATCAACCCAGGCATAATGGGAGCGAGATGAAATGGAATTACCGACAGCGGCCCATCGCAGCAATATCGAGATTGCGCGCGACGCGAAAATGAAACCAATCTCCGAGATTGGCCGCAAGATCGGCATTCCGGACGACGCACTTCTGCAGTACGGCCCGACCAAGGCCAAGCTCAGCTATGATTTCATCGAGAGCCTGCGGGGCCGGCCGGACGGCAAGCTGGTGCTGATCACGGCCATTACGCCGACGACGGCGGGCGAAGGCAAGACGACCGCCACTGTGGGGCTCACGGACGCCCTCAATCGCCTCGGCAAACGCGCCATGTCCTGTCTGCGCGAACCCTCGCTCGGTCCCTGCTTCGGCATGAAAGGCGGTGCGGCGGGTGGCGGTTACGCGCAGATCGTGCCGATGGAAGACATCAATCTGCATTTCACCGGCGATCTGCACGCCGTCACCGCGGCGAACAATTTGCTGGCCGCGATGATCGACAATCATATCTATTGGGGCAACACGCTCGGGCTCGATTCACGGCGCATTGAGTGGCGGCGCGTCATCGACCTCAATGACCGCGCCTTGCGTTCGATCGTCAATTCGCTCGGCGGCGTCGCCAACGGTTATCCGCGCGAGGACGGTTTTGACATCACGGTCGCCTCCACGGTGATGGCGGTCCTTTGTCTGGCGACGGACTTGAAAGATCTCGAACGCCGCCTCGGCAACATCATCATCGGCCAGAACCGCGAAAAGAAATACCTCATGGCGCGGGACATCAACGCCGCGGGCGCGATGGCCGTGCTGCTGAGGGACGCGCTGATGCCCAATCTGGTGCAGACGCTGGAAAACAATCCGGCGTTCGTCCATGGCGGCCCCTTCGCCAACATCGCGCATGGCTGTAACTCGGTCGTCGCCACCAGCGCCGCGCTCAAGCTTTGCGACTATGTCGTGACCGAGGCGGGGTTCGGCGCCGATCTGGGCGCCGAGAAATTCTTCGACATCAAGTGCCGCAAGGCGGGGCTGAGGCCGGCCGCCACGGTGCTCGTGGCAACCGTGCGTGCTTTGAAGATGCACGGCGGCGTCGGGCGCGACGACCTCAAGCACGAGAATGTCAGCGCGGTGGTCGAGGGTTGTTCCAATCTCGTGCGGCATATCGACAATCTGCGCAAATTCGGTGTGCCCGTGGTCGTTGCGATCAACCATTTCACGGATGACACCGATGCCGAGATCGCGGCGATCCGAAAAGCAGCCGGACAGCGCGGCTGCAAGGCGATCTTGTGCACCCATTGGGCCGAGGGCGGAAAAGGTGCCGAGGAGCTGGCGCACGAGATCGTGGCGGTGTGCGAGGCGGGCTTGGCGCAGTTTAAGCCGCTCTATCCCGACGAGATGCCGCTGTGGGACAAGATCCGCACCGTCGCGACCGAAATTTACGGTGCTGGCGAGGTGACCGCCGACAAGAATGTGCGCCAGAGCATCGAGGACATGCAGACGGGCGGCTTCGGCCATTTCCCGATCTGCATCGCCAAGACGCAGTATTCGTTTTCAACCGATCCGAATCTCAAGGGCGCCCCCATGGGCCATTCGCTGCACGTGCGGGAGGTGCGTCTTTCGGCGGGCGCCGAATTCGTCGTGGTCATCGCCGGCGACATCATGACCATGCCCGGCTTGCCGCGGGTGCCCGCGGCCAACGCCATGCGTCTCAACGACAAGGGCCAGATCGAAGGGTTGTTCTAAGTCAGATCGTGTCGCTGTGTTCTTCGCTGGCGCCATGGATGATGCGCCCGCCGTGCCAGCGGCGCGCTAGAAGCAGGGCCAGAGCCGTCGCCACGGCGCCCATCGCCGCCATCAGAAGATAGGCGCGCCCGCCATAGACCGCATAAATGTGGCCCGAGGCGAAGGTCGCCAGCCCCATCACGATGCCCGCCGAACACACGAAGTAGAGGCTCTGCGCGGTGGCGGCCAGCCGCGACGGCACGGCACGCAAGATGAAATACATCGCGCCGAGATGCGCCAAGGCGAAGGTCGCGCCGTGAAGGAACTGCGCCAGTACGACGATGGTCAGTGGTGGATCGAAGGCCAGGATCGTCCAGCGCACGACGCAGCCGAGGCCGGCAAAGAACAGCAGCCGCGTCGGCCCCGTGACGCGCAACACGCGCAGGGAAAAAGTGAACAGCGCAATCTCGGCGAACACGCCCAAGGGCCAGATGATGCCGATCAGCGCACCCGAATAGCCCAGCGCCCGCCAATGGAGCCCGCCATAGCCGTAATAAAAGGCGTGGCTGCCCTGATCGAAGCTTGTCGCGGCGAGAAAGATCAGGAACACGCCCGAGCGCAGCAATTCGCGGGTTTCGCCGAAGGTCGCGCGGATGCTCGCGGCAAGTTCGGCGCGCGGATGATCGGGCGGCGGCGCGGGAAGCTGCAGCGCGGTGACGACGCAAAGCGCCGCACCGCCTGCAAGCCAGAGCGCCACGACGCCCATGCTGAATTCCCAGATGCAGAAGCCGGCCAGGATGTTGGCGGCGACGAAGGCCGCCGACGCCCACAGCCGCACCCGGCCGTAATCGAAGCCGTAGCGTTCGGAAAGCCGCACGCTGACGCTTTCAAGCAGAGGCACGGCCGCGCCAGAGGCAACCGTGGCTGGGACCGAAGCCAGAAAGATGGCGACAGGCCCCTTTACGAAATTCAGCGCGACATAGCCGGTCAGCATCATTGAATAAAGCACGATCATGACCGTGCGCCGGTCGTTGCGCGCATCGGCGACGATGCCGCTCGCCGGTCCCACCAGGGCGCGCAGCAGCAGGCCGGCCGAAAGAATGATCGCGATCTGATCGGCGGAAAGTCCGCGCCAGGCGAGCCAGGCGCCGAAGAACGGCGTGAAGACGCCGCTGACCAGTCCCGAGGAACCCTGGGCCGCACTCAAGCGGATGGCTATTCGCTTCACGGAGATTCTTTCCGCAGGTTCGAACCAGTTTGCATGACGCGCAGCGCGTGCGAAGGAAACGATCTGCTACGCCGCGGCAAGAGCATTTGCGTGGTCACGGATGAGCGCAAGCGTCGTCCTATCGCTGTCGAACACCGCGTTGCGGCCCTGCGGCTCCTGCGGCGGATCGCCAACATAGGAGATATCGCCGGCCTGCATCAGGAAATCCTCGTGCTGAGCACGGCCCGCCCCGCCCCAGGCCCAGAAATTCGATCCGGCAAAGGGGCCGCCGGCGTGAGCGCTCTCCAGCACCAGTCCATAGACGAGTCGATAGAACCGGTCCCTGAAGCTCGTGGGCACTTCCGGCCCATAGCCGCCGCCGTCGCGCGGGAAGCCGAATTCTTCAACCACCGCAGGCTTGTTCAGCCGTTTGGCGATCCCGAGGTGAGTTGCAACATAGTCTCTGGTGTTGGCTTCGCAGGCACCATAGGTCCGATCCAGATCCTTCGGATCGATCCAGCTCCAGTTGAGCGGCCAGATGTGAAAGGTCATGTAATCGATTCCGGCGATGGCGCCCGCTCGCACCACGCAATCCTCGCTTTCCAAACACCCTTTCAGTCCCTCATTTCCCGATGAAATCAGATGATTGGGATCGCGGGCCTTGATGAATTTCGCCGTGTCCGCGAGCCAGGCATAGAAAGCAGCAAACTGGGCCTTTGCCAGGCTGCCACCAGGGCGCGGCTCGTTGGCCAGCTGCCAGGCCATGATGGTCGGATCGTCGCGGTAGGAAACGCCGGTGACGCTGTTCCTGCGCGCGATGATCGTCCCGACATAGGCACGATAAAGCGCCACGGCCTTGGGACTTGCGTAGAACTGTGCGCTGTAATCGGCGAACTGTGGCCAGGGATGGGCCGGGTCGTTCATGTCGATATAGTGCCCGCCGTTGGTCCAGTACTGATAGGTCACCATGCCGCCGGTCCATTCCCAGAAATTGTTGAGATAGACCACGGCTTTGAGATGACGCTTGCCCATTTCCGCCAGAAGAACGTCGAGCCCGCGTAAGATGTCTTCGCGGTAAGGCGGCCTCGCGCCATGCATGGCGGGGCGCATGGAATTTTTCAGCGGCGAATCCTCCGACGCACCCAGGACCCTGAGATTGGTGACGCCCAAGGCGGCGAGCACATCAAGCTCGCGACTAAGCCGCGCGCGGCCCGCTTTGGTCATGGCGAGATAGGCGCCGTACCAGATGTTCGTCCCGGCGAAGCGGTAGGGCTTGCCGTTCAGCACAAAACGCTGACCGTCCACCCGAACGAACTTGCCGGTCTGCACACCCTCCTTGGGCGGGGCCTTTGCGGCCCAGCCGAGGCCGGCGCTGGCCAAAAGCGCGCCTGCCAGCGTCACGTCCCTTCTGGTAATCATGAAACGTTCCCCAAAATGCGTCGGCGGGGCGACAGCCTAACCGATATC
>Ga0265325_10002920_pt1 | contig 11387 bp, 11 predicted proteins | sample 41420metaG_FD_202090 | JGI IMG/M metagenome (GOLD analysis project Ga0265325, IMG submission 202090) | Rhizosphere microbial communities from Carex aquatilis grown in University of Washington, Seatle, WA, United States - 4-14-20 metaG | ecosystem: Host-associated > Plants > Roots > Rhizosphere...
GCGCGTCAGTGACGCGGTGCCGGCGAAATAGCCGGCAACCGTCGCGCCGGATTCGCCTATCGGGCCCTTGACCCGTTCAGGGCCACGGCGGCGCGAATCAGCGTCTTCAACGCTTTCTCTTTGATCTTGTCGCCGTCATGGATATCGATGGCGCGCCTGACATTGCCACCAAGGCTCGAGTTGAACAGTCCTGACGGATCCTGGAGCGAAGCGCCCTTGGCAAAAGTCAGCTTCACGACGCTTTTGTAGGTCTCGCCGGTGCAGATGATGCCATCGTGCTCCCACACCGGAACGCCCCGCCACTTCCACTCCTCGACCACCCCGGGGTCAGCCTGTTTGATGAGAGCGCGGACATGGGCGAGTGTTTTGCCTCGCCAGTCGTCCAGTTCCTTGATCCTTGCGTCGATCAGCCGGGAAGGCGATTTGCCCTTGGTGGTTGCAGTCTTTTTCATATTGTTTGCACCTCGCAACGCAACTGGCGCGCCCGGAGAGATTCGAACTCCCGACCCCTAGATTCGAAGTCTAGTGCTCTATCCAGCTGAGCTACGGGCGCGCGCGGGCCATTATCGCCTTTACCTTTATGCCGGTACAGAGCCGTTCTGCCAGACGTTGTCCCCGAGGCGCACGATGGCGAGGAAATGCGCGTGATACCGGCGGCCGCGACCAAAAGAATCCGGCTTTGCAATTGCGCGGCCCATTTGGCAGACATCGGTCGAAGCACGGCTGGCCGCATCGCTCGGATGTCGGGCGTTTGCGCGGATCGATGTGTGAGGTCTCTGACGGCATGAACGAACTGCCAATTCGCCATGCTGGAGTCTTGTCGACCCAGGGCTTCAGCATGGGCTCGCACGCCTCAACCAATCGTCGCGTGCTGGCGATGATCCTGCCGCTGCTCGATCGCCCGTTGCGCATCGTCGATATCGGCTGCGGATCCGGCTATTTCCTAAGTATGCTCGCGGACATCTACCGCCGGCGCGGCTGGCCCCCCGAACAATATCTGCTTGGCATCGACATCGATACGGAACGCTATTGCGTGAGCGAGGTGCCCTTCAAGACGCTCGACATCAACAAGCCATTGCCGCTCGCGGACGGCAGCTTTGAGCTGGCGCTGGCAATCGAGGTCTTCGAACATGCCCGCGCGGCGTATCCGCTGCTGGAGGACGTCGCGCGCGTCCTGGCGCCGGGCGGACGCCTCATCATGTCGGTGCCCAACGTGATGCATGTCTTGAGTCGATTGTCATTCCTGTTCACCGGTCATTATTCCATGTATCCCACGCCGAGCAGCCGGCCCGAAAAAGCCGGCAAGCTATGCGGTCATATCCAGCCTTTACCGCTGCAGTACTGGCATTACGGATTGCGTTATGCCGGCTTTGCCGAGATCGGCTCCGAATTTGATCGGACCAAAAAGGGGGCGATCGTGCCGGCAGCGCTGCTGAAGCCGTTCGCAATGGCGGCATCCGCGCTCTATGCCGCGAAGATCAGGCGCTACGACGGCGCGCTTGCGGAAGAGGTGCGCGACGTCATTCCTCGGGCCAATTCTTTCCGCGTGCTGACCTCACGCAGCCTGATCTTCTCGGCGCGCAAGCCGAGCTGACATCAGACTGTCTTTGGTGCAGCGAGCATCGCCTTCATCTCGGCGATGATGTCGTCGAACATGGACTGCCAGTTGCGGCCGTCTTTGCCGATGACGATTGCGTCCGGGTACCACGGCACCCGCCGCGACAAGTGAGGCCAATTCAGCCGGAACAGGTCGTCCCTCACCACAATCATCGGCTTGCCCAGCGAACCGGTGAGATGCGCGCCGGTATTGCTGACGGTGACAACGAGATCGAGCGCGGCGATCTGGCTGGCAAACCTGTCGATATTGGCCATCTGATCGACCGAGGGGTCGACGATGACACGCCCGGGCTGACCCGCCTGCAAGACCTCGACCGCGGCGAGATCGGGATTGCGCTGCAATGAAACGAACCGCGCCGGCACCGCTTGCACCAGCCGAGCCCAGAGCGCGGGCGGCGACAAATCCTTGCCGTATTGCGGGGCGTACCAGGACATTCCAACGAGTGGAATATCGGCGCCGCCACGATAGCGCTCGCGTAGCTCGCGCGCTTCCGTCGCATCGGCGACGAGCGGAACCCGGAGCCGCGCAATGGTCGACACGTCATAGCCGAGGTTGAATTGAAGGTCGGCAAGCCCGGCGGTGACGACGCGGCCATCCAGGCCGCTCCGCCAGTCTGCATCCAACGGCATCACTGTCAGGGCGGGCAGCGACCGGCGATAAAGCGGCACCATGCGCGCATCGGCAAGGACCAGCGTGCGCCTCGCCCGCATGCTGGCGGCGCGGATATGACCGGCGAGCGGCATTCCGGTCGCGACTTCCCGTTCGCCAGCCTCCGACAGCCGCACCACCAATGTTGCGTCCGCAATATCCTCGCCGCGCCAATCCGAGGCCTCGCCGATTCCCTTGAGCCGGCGTCCGACCTGCGCCAGCTCGGCACCCAGTTGCGGTTGGTCGAGACGTGCGGCGGCGGCGGCGAGCTCAATCAGAATCCGGAAATCCTTCGCGCGCAGCGCGGCGTCGGCGAGCGGACGGAGTTTCGCCTGCAGAGTTTTCCAATCGCGGCGCTTGATATCGCCGCGAAATCGCGCATACGCGACGACGAGTCCGGGCGACACGGCGAGACGGCGCAGCTGCCGGCGCGTCGTGCCGACAATATCCCAAAAATCGCGCAGCAATGTCCGCGGCAGGCTCATTCTTCGTACAAGGATTGGATTAATGAGGACAACGTAACTCTAACCGGAGCACCATGGAAGCGCCGCGGGGGTTGCACGCGCAAAGCGTTTCAGGCACATCATCGGCAATCTATCGGAGCCGTTCATGTTTCGCATCTTTATCGGCTGGGACCGGCGCGAGCCGATCGCCTACGACGTCGCGAAGTTCTCGATCGAGCACCGCGCGTCGATTCCGGTCGAGGTGCAGCCGATCAAACTCGACGAGCTGGTCGCGCGCGGCGTCTATTCGCGCGCGGTCGATCCGCTCGCCTCGACCGAGTTCACCTATAGCCGTTTCTTCACGCCCTACCTCGCCGGATTCGAGGGATGGGCGCTGTTTGCGGACTGCGATTTCCTGTTCCTCGGCGACGTCGCCGAACTGACGAAATACAGCGATCCCTCGAAGGCGGTTTATTGCGTCCATCACGATTACCAGCCGACCGAAACCACCAAGATGGACGGCAAAGCGCAGACCAACTATCCGCGCAAGAACTGGTCCTCCTTCATGCTGTTCAACTGCGGCCATCCGTCGACCCGCAAGCTCACGCCTGAATTGATCAACCGGGAAAGCGGCGCCTATCTCCACCGCATGCAATGGGCCGCCGATTCGGAGATCGGTGAAATTCCCTATACCTGGAATTTTCTTGAGGGCTGGTACGACAAGCTCAAGACCGGCGCGCCGAATGCGGTGCATTTCACGCGTGGCGGCCCGTGGTTCGAGGATTGGCAGAACGTCGATTACGGCGAGCTGTGGCTCGCGGAAAAGGCCGCGCTCGAAGGCAAATTGCCCCGCCGGACGACGGGCTCTCGCTAGGGCGGCGGCCTGCGGATGAGCGTAAGCCTCACGGCTGGTGACGCTCCCAGCCGGCGGCAAGATAGCGCCAGAACGCCTCCTGCGATTTCGCCCGCGCCGCGACGAAACCGCGCGCGCCGTCGATGAAGCCGGCCTGCAACACGTAATGCTTGAAGAACGTCGCCGCGCTGTGCGACAGCGCGGCCGGCAAGCCGCCGCGCGCGCCGCGATCGCGCCGCACCTGCGCCGACAACAGCGCGTAGCGGCGCTGCTTGGCGAGCACGTCGTCAATGCTGCGGTAACTCAGATGCAGCATGTCGTTCCCGAGATCGCCGACGCTGCCGCCAACGATCAGGCTCTCATGCACCGTGTCGTCGCTGAAGCGCGCCAATCCGCGCAGGGCGAGCCGCAGCACGCGGTCGGGATACCAGCCGCCGTGCCTGAGATATTGGCCGAGGAAGAATGTCTTGCGGTTGATGCGGTAGCCGGAATGCGCCGGATTTTCGATCGCCGACTGAATTTCGCGCGCCAGCGCCTCCGGCACCCGCTCGTCGGCGTCGATCGACAACACCCAGTCGCCGCGCGCCTGATCAAGCGCCGCCTGCTTTTGCGCGCCGAAGCCGGCAAAATCGGGCTTCTGAATCACCCGCGCGCCGGCCTGCGCCGCAATCACCGCGGTGCCATCGGTGCTGCCCCCGTCGATCACCACGATCTCGTCGCAGAACGCCAGCGAGGCCAGGCAGTCCGGCAGATTCACCGCCTCATTATAGGTTATGATGATCGCGCTCAGCCGATGTCGGGTGGCCGCGGCTTTGGGCCGGCGCCTGGCGCCGGGTTTTTTCGGTGCTCGGCTCATGGCGTCCGCCTCATCCCTTGCGGAATTTTTGCGCCAATGCCTCGGTGCCGCGCGCGAGGACGGCCGCGTCGACGCCAACCGCGGTGAAGGTGGTGCCGAGTTCGATGCAGCGCGCCGCGAAGGCGTTGTCCGGCGTCAGGATTCCGGCCGGCTTGCCGCAGGCCCGAATGCGGCGGATGGCGTCTTCGATGGCGGCGATCAATTCCGGACGGTTTAGCTCCCCGACGTGTCCGAAGCTCGCCGCAAGATCAGCCGGGCCGATGAATACGCCATCGACGCCGTCGACCGCAGCAATCTTTTCCAGCTCGCCGAGCGCGTCCGTGGTTTCGATCTGCACCAGCAGGCAAAGCTCATCGGCGGCGATCTTGCCGTAACCCGGGATGCGGCCGAAGCGCGTCGCGCGTGTCAGGCCGGAGACGCCGCGAATGCCCTGCGGCGCGTAGCGCATCGCGCGAACGGCACTGAGCGCCTCGTCCGCATTCTGCACATAGGGAATGAGCAGCGTCTGGGCGCCGAGATCGAGCATGCGCTTGATGAGGACGGCATCGTTGCTGGCCGGGCGCACGACCGGCGAAACGTCGTAAGCTGCGACGGCCTGGAGCTGCGCCAGCACATCGACCACGTCGACCGGCGAGTGCTCGGTGTCGAACAGCAGCCAATCGAAGCCCGATCCCGCCACCGCCTCGGCGCCATAGCTGCCCGGCAGGCTGCACCACAGACCGATCTGCTGGCGGCCGTCGCGCAAGGCGCGCTTGAAACGATTTTCCGGAAGCTTCACGGAGGTGCTCGTTTAAATGGCGCGCCCGAAGAGATTCGAACTCCTGACCCCCAGATTCGTAGTCTGGTGCTCTATCCAGCTGAGCTACGGGCGCTGAACCATCGCCGCAACCGGCGTTGGCGTGGCGCATAGCTATCGTCTCGCATATTCATTGGCAAGCGATGGCCTGCCGGCGGCGGCGCAATTTGCAGTTCGGCTTCGGCGTTAAACCTGTTGTGGCGCGGTCTAAAGCCTGGTTCCACGCGCCACCGCCTCGACCAGACCCGGAATCCGCGCCGCGGCACCCAATAAGACACCGCGCCCGGCGCGGCTGGACGCAATCCCTGAGATCAGGCTTGCGAGCCGGACCGGCCCACCGGTCAGGCGGCGCGCGGCGGCGAGATAGGCCGACGGCGGCGCCGCGGCTTGGATATGCTCAACGGCGAGCGCGGCCGAGCCGAGCGCGATCGCCAGCCCGTCACCGGTGAAGGGCGGGATATGCGCCAGCCGGTCACCGACGCGGTAGACCGCGGCCGCGCCCTCCCGATGCAGATGGCCGCCGGCCGGGCAGACCACGGCAAGCGCCCTGTCCCAATGCGGCTCGGCGCCGGCGAGCCGCGCGGCGAGATCGGGATGCGCGGCGGCGAGATGATCGCGCAGCGCTTGCCAGCCCGAGCCGATGCCGGCCACCACCTCGCGCGACAGCAGGCAGCACAGATTGGCGATGCCGTCCTCGACCAGTTCGAGCCCGACATAGCTGCGGTCGAACAGAAACAGTTCGACGCGGCGCGCCAGCGCGCGGCGCAACTCAGGGGTCGGCGAAATATGCATCTTGAGGCCGACCATCGAGCCGTCGCGGTCGTCGTCGATGCCGCGCAATCCGACCTTGCCGGTCGCCAGCACCAGATGCCGGCATTGCACTGTGTTGCCGTCATCACATTGCACCCGCCATCCGGTCCCATCCGGCACGGCGTTGCGCACCGATACATTGCTGAGGACCTCGGCACCGAGATGCTGCGCGCGCTCCAGCAAGGCGCGGTCGAGCCGGTAGCGCGACAGCGAGACCGCCTTGAACGGCAGTTTGGCCGTGGCTCGTTGCGACGGTCCATAAATCGCCACCTGCTCGATCGGCACCGCGCCGAGCGGCGCCAGCTCGACGCCGAGCCGCTGCAAATGGGTATGTGTCTCGGCGCTGATGAACTCGCCGCACACCTTATGATGCGGGCCGTCCACGCGCTCGATCAGCAGTACATCGCGGCGAGAGGCAGCGAGACCGGCGGCGGTTGCCGCCCCCGCCGGGCCGCCGCCGACGACAATGGTCTCGACCGAATTCATCGCAGCCGCCCGATGACGAAGCGGAACATGAACCAGCGTAGGTCGACGGCCGCAGCGGGGATGCCGGCGGACGCAATGCGGGCGTTCCATTCGGCGCGGGTCAGCGAGCGCGTCACCGATATGCGCCCGTCATGGATCACCATCGGATGCAGCCGCGTCAGCTTGCCGATCAGTCCGATGAACACATAAGGCACGACGTGGCGCTGCAGATCGTAGATCAGCCAGCCTTTGCGCGCATTCGCCTCCATCCAGCGCAGGAATCTGACAATCATCGCGTCGGAAAAATGATGCGTCGTCAGGCTGCTGACGACGACGTCGACCGGCATGGCCGGCTGGAATTCGAACATGTCGCCGGCCCGGTACTCGATTTCATCCTCAGCCTCGGTGGCCTGTTGCGCGATGCGGATGGTTTCAGGGCTGAGATCGAGGCCGATCAGCCGCAGCGGCACCCCCGCCCGCCGCGACCAGCGCCGCATGGCGCGCAGCAGATCGCCATAGCCGCAGCCGACGTCGAGCAGCGTCAGCGGCTCGCCGTGCGGGATACGGCGCATGGCGCGGCGCAGCCAGGAGATCACCGGCCAGTGGCCGAGCATGGCGCCGTTGAAGCGGGCCAGATCGCGCAGCACCAGCGCCAGTTCATCCGGCTGCATGTCGGCGTCGTCGAGCCATTCGGATTCGGCGCTGCGCCTGGAGAAATCCGGTTTGGCCATGGGCTTGGGTTCAAGACCGACCATGCGGATCACGCGGCGGTGCGAAAAAGCATGGTCTCCGCGGTGAGGCCGGGGCCGAACGACATCGCGCAGCCTTTTTTGCCGCGCGCACCCGCGCGCATCATCTTGTCGATGACGAACATCACGGTCGCCGACGACATATTGCCGTAACGGCGCAAGATATCGCGCGAGGCCGCGAGCGACGCCGGCGTCAGCCCGAACGCGCGCTCGACCGCATCGAGCACGGTGCGGCCGCCCGGGTGAACCGCCCACAGCCCAATCTCCTCAACCGGCGTGCCGCCGAGAATCTCCCCGGCGCAGTCGCGCAGCGCGTCGTGGATCGTCGCCGGCACCTTGCCGGACAGGAACATGTCGAAGCCGAAGTCGCCGATGTTCCAGGTGATCAGACCGCTGGTTTCGGGCACCAGCACCGCGCGGAAACTGTCCAACGCGAGCCCGACCGGCTCGGCGCTGACGACGCAAGCCGCGCAGCCGTCGCCGAACAGCAGGAACGACAGCACCTGCTCGAGATTGGTGGTCTCCTTGAGATGCATCGTGCAGAGTTCGAGATTGACGATCAGCACGCGCGCCGCCGGCTCTGAGCGCACGATATGGCGCGCCAGTTTGAGCGCGTTGATCGCGGCGTAACAGCCCATGAAACCAATCATGGTGCGCTCGGTCGAGCCCGGCAGCTTGCAGCGTTCGACGATCTCAAGATCGAGGCCCGGCGCTGAAAAGCCGGTGCAGCAGGTGATCAGCAGATGCGTGACATCGTCGCGATCGCCGCCAAGATGCAGCTTGTCGACGGCCGCCTGCGCCAATTCCGGCGCGTGCTGCTCGAACATCCGCATCCGCGCGCCGGTATCGGGAAACTCGCCGCGCACATAGAAGCCCTCGGCGTCGAGTACGCGGCCTTCCGGCAGATTGCTCGGCGCGAAGCAGGAGTAGCGATGCTCGATGCCGGACAGCATCGCCATGCGCTTAAACAGCAGCGATCCCATCCGGTCGCCGTCGAACAAGGATTGGGCAAAACGGCGAAATGGGTCGTGAATATCGTATGGCGGCACCGCGGTGGCGACGCGATTGATGTAAGCGGTAGCCGGGCTTGTCTTTGATTGCACGTCGCCAATCCCTTGCATGTGACATCGTCGCCATTGAGTAAACCCCGTCCGGCCGACGATTATCGGCGGCAATTCGATTATTTTCTCAAATCGCCGCGACCGCGGCTGGCGCGCAGCGGCCTTAGGCGGTGGCGCGGGTGTCGCGATGCTGGGCGAGACTGACCGCGACATCGGGAATCGTCAGGCGGAAGGTGGCGCCGATCGTGCCATCAATCACCCGGATCTCGCCGCCATGAGCGCGCACCAGTTCCGCGGCGATGGCGAGGCCGAGGCCGGACCCGCCGGGCCGGGTCGAGCCCTGGAACGCCTCGAACAAGTGCTCGCGTGCCCGATCGGAAATGCCGGGCCCGGTGTCGGACACTTCGATCACCGCCACTGCGCCTTCGCGGCGGCCGGTGATGCGGATCTGGTCGCGCGCCGGATCCTTGGCGCCGCGCGCTTCGAGCGCCTGCATGGCGTTGCGCGCAACGTTGACCAGAATGCGGAACAGCTGATCGTGATCGGCGTCGACGGTCAGGCCGCGCTCAACCGCAACGATCCAGCGGATCGGCACGTCGAGGCCGAGGCCAAGCGCTTCGTGCACCTCCTCGATCAGCGGCTCGAGTGGAATGGTCTTGCGGTCCGGCGGCGCCTCCTGCGCAGCGCCGTACGACAAAGTCGACTGGCAGAAGGCGATGGCGCGCTCGATCGCCCGCATCAGCTTGGGCGCGAAGCGCTGCACTTTCGGATCGGCCGAGGTCGAGAGCTGATCGGAGAACAGCTGGGCGGCGGCGAGCAGGTTGCGCAGATCGTGATTGATCTTCGAGACGGCGAGGCCGAGCGCCGCCAGCCGGTTCTTCTGATGCAGCATCGAGGCGATCTCGCGCTGCATGGCGCCGAGTTCTTCCTCGCTGGTGCCGATTTCGTCTCGGCGGTTCGATGCCTGGATGACCCGCGACGGATTCTCCGGGTCGGCGCGAAACGCGGTCATGTTGGCGGTGATGCGCCGCAACGGCTGCACGAACAGGTAATGCAACGACAGGAACACCAACGTCCCGCTGATGCCGGAGATCAGCAGCGAGACAAACAGCAGCGTCACCGAGAACCGCAACATGGCGCTGCGCAGCGGCGCCTCGTCGAGGATGATCTCAAGAAAATCGCCGCCCATCGGCGCCGGACCCACGACCCGCATGACGTCCTTCGGGCGGCTCAGCAGCAACGTCTCGAATGCATCGGCGGTGGCGCGCCACCACGAGACATTGCGCATGTCGACTTCCTGATCGATCGCGGGCGGCATGTCCGAGGACGCCAGCAAGCGCCGCTGCGTGCCCATCTTCATCGCCACCGCGCGCGCGCCGATGCTGCTGAGAATCTGCCGCGCCAGGCTTTCCGGCACCATGCCGCTCGGCGCGGCGTCGAGCACCAGCGCCGCGGTATGCGCGGCGGCCAGCCGATCGCTCAGCCAGTTGACGCGGAAATTGGCGATTGCCGGCACGTAAATCAGGACTTCCGCCACCATCACGAACAAGACGGTGAGGACCAGCAGCTTTCCGGACAAGCCGAAGCGAAGTCCGTGTGGCGGGACCGCTGTCGCCTGGGGTGTGTCGTCGGCCAATTGGACCTCGTGCGCTGGCACTATACGAACACAGGCAAGGTGGTGATGATGTGGCAGGCCCGATAGGGGGTCAAATCGCAAAAAAGGCTCGCCCAGCGGCCACTCGCCCGGATTTCGCTCACATTGACGGCCAAAACCCCCTCCCGTATAAGCCGCGCAAATCGCGCGCCGATCCGGCCAATGGCCGGTCTGCCGTCGCCGGTTTTGGCGGCATTACAGGCCCGAATTTCCTAATCGCCCGGCACGTTCAGCGGAGAATTCCAGTCGTGAAGCGGACATATCAACCGAGCAAATTGGTGCGTAAACGCCGTCATGGCTTCCGCGCCCGCATGGCGACCAAAGGCGGCCGCAAGGTCGTGGCATCGCGCCGTTCGCGCGGCCGCAAAAAGCTCAGCGCCTGAGACCGGCGCGGGTCCGGGTCGGCTTGCATGGAACGTTTGACGCAACGGGCCGACTTCCTCGCCGCTGCAAAGGGCAGCAAGATTCCGGCCGGTCCATTCGTATTGCAGACGCGCCCGCGCCAGGATGACGGGCCGGTGCGGGTCGGCTTCACGGTGTCCAAGCGGGTCGGCAATTCGGTGATCCGCAACCGGGTGCGCCGTCGGCTGCGCGAAATCGTCCGGCTCAATGGCGGCACTTCCATGCTGGCCGGACATGATTACGTGCTGGTCGGGCGCCGCGACGCGCTGACGATGCCGTTCGACAAGATGACTGATGAGTTCGCGCGGGCGCTGCGGCGGCTGCACGAGGGGCGCAAGGGCCGGTAACAAACAGATGACCGATTCCAAGAACACCATCCTTGCCATCGTGCTGTCGGCGATCGTGTTGATTGCGTGGCAGTACTTCGTCGGGCTGCCGCAACTGGCGAAGCAGAAGCAGGAGGTCAACCAGCAGCAGCAGGCGCAGCAGACCGCAAAGCCCGGTGAGGCGCCGACCACACCGCTCTCGCCGAGCCAGCCGAACGGCGCGCCGACCGCGCCGCCGAACACCGTGCCGACCACGGCACAGCCGATCACCCGCGACGCCGCGCTGAAAGCCTCGCCGCGCGTCGCCATCGAGACCCCAAGCCTCACCGGCTCGATCGCGCTCAAAGGTGCGCGCATCGACGACCTGGCGCTGGTGAAATATCGCGAAACCGTCGACCCGGCATCGCCGGCCATCATCCTGCTGTCGCCGTCGGGCACCGGCGATCCGCTCTACGCCGAATTCGGCTGGGTCGGCGACGGCAAGACCAAGGTGCCGACCGCCGACACGGTGTGGACCCAGCAGGGCTCCGGCGCGCTAAGCGTCGGCCACCCGCTGGTGCTGAGCTACGACAATGGCGAGGGCCTGCAATTCCAGCGCACCATCACGGTCGACGACAAATATCTGTTCACGCTCAAGGACGAGGTCGCCAACAAGGGCTCGGGCCCGGTGACGCTGTTTCCCTACGCGCTGATCTCGCGCCACGGC
>Ga0265325_10002922_pt1 | contig 11381 bp, 11 predicted proteins | sample 41420metaG_FD_202090 | JGI IMG/M metagenome (GOLD analysis project Ga0265325, IMG submission 202090) | Rhizosphere microbial communities from Carex aquatilis grown in University of Washington, Seatle, WA, United States - 4-14-20 metaG | ecosystem: Host-associated > Plants > Roots > Rhizosphere...
AAGCTCACAGGGCGGCCGGGCGTGTGCATCGTGACGCGCGGGCCGGGCGCCACCCATGCCAGTGTCGGCGTCCATACCGCGCGCCAGGACAGCGCGCCGATGATCCTATTCGTCGGGCAGGTGGCGCGCGCCCACAAGGGCCGCGAGGCGTTCCAGGAAATGGACTATCCCGCCTTGTTCGGCGGCTTCGCCAAATGGGTCACCGACATCGATGACGAGCATCGGGTCGGCGAGTTGGTGAGCCAAGGCTTTCGCATCGCCGGCGAAGGCCGCATGGGGCCGGTGGTGATCGCCCTGCCCGAGGACATGCTGAGCGCGAAGGTGGCCGATACGCCGGTGTCCAAAAATGCGCTGGCGAGAGCGACGCTGGCCGCACCGGTGGCGCAGGAAATTCACGCCCGCCTGCAACGCGCCGAGCGCCCGGTGATGATCCTGGGCGGCAGCGGCTGGGATCAGGCCACGCTGTCGAAGCTTTCCGCCTGGATCGAAGGGGCGGCGATCCCGGTCGCGCTCGCCTTCCGCCGCAAGGACCTGATCGACAACGGCCATCCCTGTTATGCCGGTGACCTCGGGCTGGGCCCCAATCCAGCGCTGGTGGCGCGGATCAGGAATGCCGATCTGGTGCTGGCGCTGGGCACGCGGCTGGGCGACATCGCCACCCAGGGCTACACGTTGTTCACGCCGGAAGAGACGGCGCAGAAGCTCATCCATATCCATGTCGATGCGGCGGAGATCGGCAAGGTCTGGCCGGTCGCGCTGGGCGCCGCGGCCGATGTGAACGCGGCGGCCGAGGCGCTGTGCGCCATGCCCGCGGGCCGGAACTGGAAACAGGATGCGGATACGGCCCACGCCGCGTTCAAAGCGTTCAACGCTCCCCTCACCGTCACCGGTGCGGTCAATCTTTCGTTGGTGTACCGCCACTTGGCCGAGGCGCTGCCGCCCGACGCCATTGTCTGCAACGGCGCGGGCAACTATGCCGCCTGGCTGCATCGTTTCTACCGCCATTGCCGTCCTGCCACCCAGCTGGGTCCCACCAGCGGCGCGATGGGCTTCGGCCTGCCCGCCGCCATCGCCGCCAAGCTGGAATTTCCGGAGCGCGAGGCGGTTGCTGTCGCGGGCGATGGCTGCTTCCTGATGACCGGCCAGGAACTGGCGACCGCGGTCCAGTACAAGGCCGATGTGCTGGCGCTGGTGATCGACAATGGTTCGCTCGCCACGATCCGCATGCATCAGGAGCGTGAATATCCCGGCCATGTGGTGGCGACCAACCTGGTCAATCCCGATTTCGTCGCGTTCGCGCGTTCCTTCGGCGTCTGGGCCAAGCTGGTCGAGCGCACTGAGGATTTTCCCGCCGCGCTGGCGGAGGCGCGCGCCCACAAAGGCGTCGCGCTGCTGCATTTGAAGACTTCGCTGCGCGACATTGCGCCGGGCAAGACGCTGCCCGCCTAGGGTTTGGGCGGCGCCTGCGCGAAGGCGCCGGGCACGCCGGGAAACTCCACCGGGCTTTCATAGCCGTCCGCCGACACAGACGAGACGCCGAAAAACACATTGTCGATGGTGAGACCCTTCAAGGTCATCTGGGTCGCGTTGCCGGCATCGCGGCTGTCGGTCCAGAAGGGCGCGATGGTGTCGCGCCACCACACCCGGTAGCCCGTAGCGCCGGGCGACGGCAACCATTTGAGCGTGCTGTCAGGGAAATTGCTGGTGTCGCTGTCCAGGCCCGGCGGTGGCGCGGGGGCCATCGCCAGCGCGGCCAGCGCGACCACATTGAGCCGCGTCACCTGGGCGAGATAATCGAAATCCACTGCGGACAGCACATCGCCATAGGCGATGCCATTCTCATTGCGCACATCCTGGTGCTGGCGGGTATAGTTTTCCGCCACCTCGGTGATGCGCACGGCGGGATAACCGGCTGCCAGCACCGGCACCTGGTCGCCGCCACGGCGATAGCGGTCGGTGCGATAGATCATGTTCGCCTTGAAGCCGCCGAGATAATTGTCCGCCAGGCCGGAGACGAAGCGGGCCAGGTTGCGCGACGGACTGTCCACCTCCCCGCCATTGTAGCGGCGGGGCGCCGCTTCCGCCTCCGTCTCGCGCGAGCGGGTGCCTTCGGAAAACACCCGCACATGCGTATTGTCGACAAAGCCGTCATAACCGTGGCTGTTGCCGATGATGTCGTTGTTGAGATCGGCCTCGAGCTGCCAGTGATGGTCGCGGGCATAATCGGCCAGCACCTTGCCGCCCAGCAGGCCCTGCTCCTCGCCGGTCAGCACGGCATAGACGATGGTGGCGGGGAATTTGTGCTTCGACAGGACGCGCGCCGCTTCGATCACCGCCGAGGTGCCGGAGCCGTCGTCATTGGCGCCGGGCGCGTCGCGGGTGGCATTCTTGGGATCGCTGTTGCGCGAATCCACATGCCCCGCGATAAGGACGACGCGGTCCGGATCGCTTTCGCCCTTCTGGATGGCGAGAACATCGGTGATCGGCACCGGCCCCGGCGTGCGGTCGCTGGCCTGCGGCGCTGTGGGGGTTTCGATTTGCAGGCAGCCGCCGCAGGCCGCGCCGATCGCCTCGAAACGCTGGCGCACATAGGCGCGCGCCGCGCCGACGCCACGGGTGGGCGACGTGGCGTCCGACAGAGTGTGGCGGGTGCCGAAGCCGACCAGCCTGGTGTCGGTCGCGCGCAACTGGTCCGCCTGGACCTCGCCCGCCAAAGTGTGAAGCAGGGGATGGTCCGCGGCCGCCGCGGCACCGCTCACCGCAAGCAGGATTATGCAAGCTGAAACGATCCGCATGGCTCTACCCCCGTCACCGAGCCCCACGATTGCGCTTTGTCTCGGGCCGGGCAAGCCTGGCGGCGAAGAAATCCGCCAGCGCCTCGACCCGCTTCGGCTTTGGTCCGCCCGGCGGTGTCACCCAATGTACTGCCCCGCCCGGCAGGCTCCAGTCCGGCAGCACGATCTCGAGCTGTTTGGCTGTCAGCGCTTCACGGACAATGAACTCCGGCAGCACACCGATGCCGATCCCCGCGATCAGGCTGGGCAGCATGGCATCGCCATTGTTGACCTTGAGCGGCCCGGCCGGCCGCACTGCCGCCACCTCGCCGGACGGCTTGCGGAAGCGCCAGGTATCGGTGAGCTGATAGGAATAGCCGAGCCCGACATGCTCGGACAGTTGCAGGGGATGTTTCGGCCTGCCCCTGGCCTTCAGATAGGCGGGCGAGGCCAGCAGATGGATCGGCATGGCGCAGAGCCGCCGCGCCACCAGCGAGGAATCGGGCAATGCCGCGATGCGGATCGCCGCGTCGAAACCGCCGCCGATGATGTCGACCAGCGCATCGTTCAGCTGCAGGTCGACCGACACTTCGGGATATTGGCGGAAGAAATCGGGCAGCAGCGGCGCGACAAAGCGCAGCCCGAAGGACATCGGCGCCGCCAGCCGCACCAGGCCGCGCGGAGCGGAGGATTGCGACAGCGCCTCGCTTTCCGCCGCCTCGCCTTCCGCCAGCATGGCGGCGGCCCGGCGGCTGAGGCTTTGGCCCGCATCGGTGAGTGCCAGCCGGCGCGAGGTGCGGTTGAACAGCCGCGCGCCCAGCCGCGCCTCGATGCGGGCGACCGCCTTGGAAACGGTGGCCTTGGACAAATGAAGTTCGTCGCTGGCGCGGGCGAAAGAGCGCAGTTCGGCGACCTTGGCGAAGATCGCCAGCCCCTCTAGGTCGGGCAGGTTCGACATGATCTATTCCGGAAACCATCCAAGCGTACCGTTTCCGTTTTTACCGGCAGGGTCAATAGTTCAAATGCTGCAGCAGTTTAATTCCGTGTTCCCGCAACAAACCGCAGCGGCGTCCGTTACCGCGATGAAGCAACATGGAGGAATGCATGACCACGAACAGCGGCCACACCACGGCCATCCTGGCGTCCAAGGTGAAGGGGACCGCCGTCTATAACGGCGCCGGCGACCGCATCGGTACGGTGGAAGACATCGTGCTGGACAAACAGTCCAACCAGATCATGTTCGCCGCGCTCGGCTTTGGCGGTGTGATCGGCATCGGGGAGAAATATTATCCGGTTCCCTGGGCGATGCTGGACTATGACGAGCAGAAGGGCGGCTATGTCGTGCCCCTGTCCAAGGACCGGCTGGACAATGCGCCGTCCTACAGCCTGAAGGACCTCACCAAGCATGACGGTTCGCTGGGCGACATCCGCGAGAAGTCCTACTCCTACTACAATGTGAACCGCGACTGGCACTGACGCCTGACGCGAACGGGACCGCCGCCGGGCGACCGGCGGCGGTTTTGTTTGTGTCAGCTTTTGATGAAGGCCAGCAGGTCGGCGTTTATTGTCTCCGCCTGGGTGGTGATCATGCCGTGCGGAAAGTCCTTGTAGGTTTTCAAGGTGCCGTTCTTGAGCAGCTTGGCTGACAGCGGCCCGGCGGCGACATAGGGCACGATCTGATCGTCCTCGCTGTGCATCACCAGCACCGGCACGGTGATCTTCTTCAAATCCTCGGTGAAATCGGTCTGGGAGAAGGCGACGATGCCGTCATAATGCGCCTTGGCGCCGCCATTCATGCCCTGGCGCCACCAGTTGAGGATGGCGGATTGCAGCGACTTAACGCCCGGCCGGTTAAAGCCGTAGAACGGGCCCGAGGCGATATCCATGTAGAACTGGGAGCGGTTGGCCGCGAGCTGCGCCTGCAAACCGTCGAACGCCTCCTTGGGCAGGCCCAGCGGATTTGCCGCGGTCTTGAGCATCAACGGCGGCACCGCGCTGATGATGGCCGCCTTGGCGACCCGGCCCTGGGGCTGGCCATAGCGCGCGACATAGGCCACGACCTCGCCGCCGCCGGTGGAATGGCCGACATGGATGGCATTCTTCAGGTCGAGATGCGCGGTCAGCGCCGCCAGGTCGGCCGAATAATGGTCCATGTCGTGGCCGCCATCGACCTGGGTGGATCGGCCATGCCCGCGCCGGTCATGGGCGATGACGCGATAGCCCCGGTTGCGGAAGAACATCAATTGCGGGTCCCAGTCGTCGCTGGACAGCGGCCAGCCATGGCTGAACACGATGGGCTGGCCCGTGCCCCAGTCCTTGTAGAAAATCTCAGTGCCGTCCTTGGTCGTGATGGTAGGCATGGGGTAGCTCCTTTCGCTGCGGCCGGGATCAAAAACCGGATTTGCAGGCGGCACAAGGACCGGAATAGCGGCGGCCGCTTTTCCGGTCCTGCCGTTTAACTGTGCAGCTTCCTGGCGGTCTCGGCGATCTGGCGACCCTGATAGCGCGCGCCGTGCAGTTCATTCTCGGTCGGCTGGCGCGAGCCGTCACCGCCGGCGATGGTGGTGGCGCCATAGGGCGCGCCGCCGGTGACGTCATTCAACTCCATCTGGCCGGTGTAACCATAGTTGAGCCCCACGATCACCATGCCGAAATGCAACAGATTGGTGATGATGGAGAACAGGGTGGTCTCCTGTCCGCCATGCTGGGTGGCGGTCGAGGTGAAGGCCCCGCCCACCTTGCCGTGCAGGGCACCCTTGGCCCATAGCCCGCCCGCCTGGTCGAGGAAGCTGGCCATCTGCGAGCCCATGCGGCCGAAGCGGGTGCCGGTGCCGACGATGACCGCGTCATAATTTGCCAGGTCCTCGATCCTGGCGATGGGCGCCTTCTGGTCGAGCTTGTAGTGGGACTTGCGGGCGATCTCCTCGGGCACCAGTTCGGGCACCCGCTTGATGTCGACCTGGGCGCCCGCCTCGCGCGCGCCTTCGGCCACGGCCTCGGCCATCTTCTCGATATGGCCATAGGCGGAATAATAAAGAACAAGAACTTTGGTCATTTCTTTTCCTTTTGTTTGGTCGCGCGGCCGGACGGAAAACCGTTCCGCCCCTCCGGGGCTTCACACTTTTCCTGGCCGTCGCTCCCTATGCCGCGTCCACGAGGACGATTTCGGAATCTTCCAGGGCGGTGACCTTGAAACGCTCGACCGCGCTGATCGCCGCACCGTCGCGGGCCTCGATGCGCACGCCGTCGATCTCCACCGCGCCCACCGCCGGAACCAGATAGCCGCGGCGCGCGGCGCCCAGGTCGTATTCCACGCTTTCGCCCGCCTTCAGGGTGGCGCCCAGCACCCGCGCATCGGCGCGGATCGGCAGGGCATCATTGTCATTGGCGATGCCGCTGGCCAGGGTCACGAAACGGCCCGAGCGGTCGGATTTGGGGAACGGCCTGGCCCCCCAGGCGGGCGCGCCGCCGGACCGGGTCGGCAGAATCCAGATCTGGAACAGGGTGGTGGTCTCAGGCTCCAGATTGTATTCGGCATGGCGGATGCCGGTGCCCGCGCTCATCACCTGCACATCGCCGGCCTCGGTGCGGCCCTTGTTGCCCAGGCTGTCCTGGTGGGTGATGGCGCCTTTGCGCACATAGGTGATGATTTCCATGTTGGCATGGGGATGCGGGGGAAAGCCGCTGTTGGCGGCGATCTCGTCGTCGTTCCAGACGCGCAGGGCGCCCCAGTTGGTCCGCCCCGGCTCGTGATATTCGGCGAAGGAAAAGTGATGGCGGGCCTTCAGCCAGCCATGGTCGGCGGCGCCCAGGGCCGCAAAGGGTCTGCGTTCAATCATCGGAGCCTCTCTCGTTCCGGCAGCGGTGCCGCCTTTTCGCAGAAAGAGATAGTCCGATTGCCAAAGACTAGAAATAGAAACTATCGAAACACATTGTTTCTATTTATAGGCCAATCGAGCGGCGCGGCAATCAGAGAAGCCTTCCAAACCACATCAGCGACAGGAAGGCGGCAATCACCATCAGGGTCGCCGCGGCGGCGGCGAAGAAGGCGGTGATTTCCATCTCGTGAGTCTCCACGATCAGCTGCCGCCCCAGATTGCCGTAGATCTTCTGCAGGTCCGCCCCGCTGGTGGCATGGAAATAGCGCCCGCGCGTCATGTCGGAAATCTTCTTCAGCGATTCCTCGTCAAGCTGGGCCCGCATCGAAAAGCCGCCAAAGCCGACAATATTGCCCTGGGTGGTGCCGAAGCCGACGGTATAGACCCGCACGCCGTAATTGGAGGCGATGCGCGCCGCCTCGATCGGGTCATAGCCGGCATTGGTGGCGCCATCGGTGAGCAGGATGATCACCGCGTTCTTGTAGGAGCCGGGCTCGACCGGCACATGCTCCTTCTTGGGCCCGGCCTGGCGGCGCCCGCCCAGCGGCACGCCGCCGCCGAAGCGCGAGCCATAGCCGCCATAACGGTCATAGCCATAACCGCCATAGCCATAGCCACCTTCGGAACTGACCCGGGTGATCGGAAAATCCTCCTGCGGGAACAGGGTGGACATCGCCATCAGGATGCCGCTGCCCACCGCGGTGCCGCGCTGCAATTCGAAGCGGTCGATCGCCGCCGTCAGGGCGGCGCGGTCGGTGGTCGGGGTCTGCACCAGCAGCGCGGTGGCGGCGAAGGCGACGATGCCGATCTGCACCTCGCGGGGCTGGTCCTTGACATATTGCTTGGCGGCTTCCTCGGCGGCGGCGATGCGCGAGGGCACGACATCGGCGGCCCGCATGCTGCCCGACACGTCCATCGCCAGGATGACGGTGGCGCGGTTGGAAGGCAGGCTCACCATCGCGCTGGGCCGCGCCATGCCCACGATCAGCAGCAGCAGCGCGATCAGCAGCAGGGCCGGCGGCACATGCCGGCGCGCGCCCATCCCCCTGGTGGCCTGCTTGAGCAGGCCCATATTGCCGAAGCGCACCGCGTTGCGGCGGCGGCGGCGCAGGATAAGAAGATAGAGACCGATCAGCAGCGGCCCCACCAGCAAAAGCCACAGCAGTTGCGGCCATTGGAAGGTGAGCTGGGGCATGTATTCCAGCCAGTGCCGCCAGGGGATGGTCTTGAGCGTGTTCATGACGCCACCCCCGCCTGGGCGCCCGGGAGCGCCAGGGCCAGGCGGCGGCGGCGCATCTGGGCGAAGCGGGCCACGGCATCGACCACATCGTCATCGGTGGAAAGCTCCAGCGCATCGACCCCGCTGGTGGCGAAGGTGGCGCGCAGCGCCTCGTCACGCGCCGCGGCGATGCTCTCGAAGCGGCGACGGAAGCCGCGGTCATGGGTATCGACGAAAAGCTGCTCGCCGGTCTCGGCATCCTGGAAGGTGAGCAGACCAAGATCGGGCAGCCTCTGTTCCAGGGGATCGAGCAGCCGCACCGCGATGACGTCATGGCGGCTGGCCAGCGCCGCCAGCGGCTGCTCCCAGCCGGGCATGGAGATGAAATCGGACACCAGGAACAGCGCCGCGCGGCGGCGCAGGATGCGCCCGGCCTCGCGCAGCGCCAGCCCCAGGTCGGTGGGACGGGGGCTGCGCGCCTTGGCCTGGCGTTTCTGTATCGCGTCCAGGACGTGCAGCACCTGCCGGCGCCCGCCGCGCGCCGGGATCACCTGCTCGATGCCGGCATGGAACAGGATGGCGCCGACCCGGTTGCCCTTGCCGGCCAAGAGCCGGCATAAAAGCGTGGTGAATTCCGCCAGCACGGCGCGCTTGGACACCGGCCCCGACGCGAAATCGACCGATGCGGAAAGGTCGAGCAGGAACCAGGCGGTGATCTCCCGGTCCTCGAGATATTCCCGCACATAGGGGGTCTGCATCCGCGCCGTGACGTTCCAGTCGATATGGCGGACATCGTCGTGATACTGGTATTCGCGCAGGTCGGCGAAATCGGTGCCCGGCCCCCGCGAGGCGGTGCGGTAGTCGCCCTGCAGCAGGCCTTCCAGCCGGCGCGCCACCGACCAGTCCAGCCGGCGCAGGACGGCGTCAGGCGCTGGCGATGCGGGCATGGCTTTCCAGAACTTTCTCGGGGGCGGGCACGTTGCGCATGATGTCGGCGACGATGCGGTCGGCGGAGATGCCTTCCGACAGCGCCTCATAGGACGGCACCACCCGGTGGCGCAGCACATCGGCGGCGATATCGACCACGTCCTGGGGCAGCACATAATCGCGCCCGCGCAGGAAGGCGAGCGCGCGGCCCGCCTCGATCAGGCCGATGGTGGCGCGCGGGCTGGCGCCATAGAGAATGAACCGGCCATGGTCGCGCAGGCCGGCCTTTTCCGGCGCCCGGGTCGCCGCCACCAGCCGCACCGCATAGCTGACCAAAGCGGGATCGACAAAGACCTGGCGCGATTTCAGCTGCATCGCCAGCAATTCCTCGGCGCTGGTGACCGGCGCGATCTCGGTGGGCGGGCCGGTAACCCGCTGGACAATGGCGAATTCCTCGTCTTCGCTGGGATAGCCGACCAGCACCTTCATCATGAAGCGATCGACCTGGGCTTCGGGCAACGCATAGGTGCCCTCGGTCTCGATCGGGTTCTGGGTCGCCATCACCACAAAGGGCTTCGGCAATGGATAGGACTGGCCGGCGATGGTGACCTGGCGCTCCTGCATCGCCTCCAAGAGCGCGCTCTGCACCTTGGCGGGGGCGCGGTTGATCTCGTCGGCGAGCACCAGATTGGCGAATACCGGTCCCAGCACGGTGGAGAACTCGCCGCTCTTCTGGCTGTAGATGCGGGTACCGGTGAGATCGGCGGGCACCAGGTCGGGGGTGAACTGGATGCGCTTGAAGCTGCCCTGCATCACCCGCGCCAGGGTGGACACTGTCAGGGTCTTGGCCAGGCCGGGCACGCCCTCCACCAGCAGATGGCCGCCCGCCAGCAGCGCCACCAGCACCCGCTCCAGGAAATTGTCCTGGCCGACGACGATCTTCTTGACCTCGTACAGCAGGGGTTCGAGACCCGGATTGGCGCCGTCTTTCGTGTTCATGCCGTCACCTTGCAGAGCGGAACTCAGAGCGGATTGTCTCCCACCGCCTTGGCGGCGTTTTCGATCGGCACGGCGAAGCCCATGCCGCCCCAAATATGCTGGCCGGTGGGATTGTAGATCGCGGTCACGATACCGACCACTTCGCCATTGCGGTTCACCAGCGGGCCGCCGGAATTGCCCGGATTCACCGCCGCGTCGAACTGGATGAGATTGGAAAGCTTGCCGTCCTTCTTGTCGGGATCGGCGAAGGCGCGCTTGAGGCCCGACACGACGCCCGACGACACCGAAGGCCCGATGCCGAAGGGAAAGCCGGTCGCCGTCACCGTGTCGCCGGGATGCAGGTCGGCGGTGGAGGCCAGGGTGGCGGGCTTCAATTCGTCGGGCGCGTGCTTGGCGCGGATGACGGCGAGATCGTTTTCCGCCTGCACCGACACGACATTGGCGTCGGACTTGCTGCCATCGGCGAAAGTGATCACCCAGCGGTCGGTGCTGTTGATGACATGCAGGTTGGTCAGGATGTCGCCCTTCTCGTCGATCACCACGCCGCTGCCGGTGGAATCGGGATGCGGTTCGCTGTCCTTGTCGGATTTGGCCTGATCGGGGGACGGCTTGGTCGCGTCGGGTTTGTCGCCGCCAGACATATTCTTGTCCGGCTTGGCCGGGCCGCGATGGAAGGATTTGTCCTTCGCCTCTTCTTCCTTTTCCAGCTTGGCGAGCTGGGCGGCATGTTCGGGCGACAGGTAGCCGTCCACCCGCACCACCGACGGCGCGACGGTGGCGGCGGCAACTGCGGTTTCCGCCGCGCCCGGCGGGGCGTTGTCCAAGGTGTATTTGACGGCGTTGTCGATATCCCATTGCGAGAATGCCTTGGGCTCGGGATAGACAAGATGATAGAGGCCGAACAGCGCCACCATGATCAGCACCGCGGCGGCGGCGGTGAGGCTGCGCTCATGACGGCCGGCAAAGCGCCCCATCGCCTTGCGCAGTTCCGCGCCAAGAGGTTCGTCCTCGCCAAAGGGATCGTCGAACCCCGGAGCAACTCCGGCGTCTTCAGGCAACCGGGCGCGCGGCCGGCTGCTGCGGCTGTAAAGGGCTTTGCGTTTCATTCGGAAATCCGGCCGAAAGCCCGGCAAGCCTACGCCAGCTTTCCGCTTTAGGCAAAAGCCGCCGCGCGAGCGCGGGATTTACGGGGAGCGGCGGGCGTGCAATTGCCGGATCATGGTCTTGAGCTCTTCGGAAAAGTCGAAGGAGGTGTCAAGTTCGGCGTGATCCTCCACCACTTCGTCATAAGTCCCGGCGGCAAAACAGCGGGGACAGACCGCCAGATCGTTGAAGGCAGACCGGGCGATGCGGATCAGTTTTTCGCGGCAATTGGCGCATTGGATGGTTAGGAAAGCGAAAAACGGTTCCATGCAAAGTCCCCCAAGGCGCGGATGAACCGGCGGCAAATGAACCGGCGTCAGACTTAACGATGCGAAGCGTTGAAGGACTGAAGCCCCTGGGAGCCGGGACACAGGGCTGCCTCGGACAGGCCATTGAGCGGCAGCTCGACGGTCGCCAGGTTGGCATGCATGTCGGCGGGGT
>Ga0265325_10002923_pt1 | contig 11381 bp, 10 predicted proteins | sample 41420metaG_FD_202090 | JGI IMG/M metagenome (GOLD analysis project Ga0265325, IMG submission 202090) | Rhizosphere microbial communities from Carex aquatilis grown in University of Washington, Seatle, WA, United States - 4-14-20 metaG | ecosystem: Host-associated > Plants > Roots > Rhizosphere...
AGCCTTGGAGTCCATGATGTCGGCAGCCTTGTTGAGGATGGCGCGGCGCTCGCCCGGCCCGGTCTTCGACCACGCCGGGAAGGCTGCGGCCGCCGTGTCGATCGCCCGCTTCACGTCGCCGACGCTGGCCGCGGCGGCCGTGGTCGCCGTCTTGCCGGTGAAGGGATCGTTGCGCACGAAGCTGGCGCCGCCGGCTGCCGCCTGTGCCTCGCCGTTGATGAGCAATCCGATGTCCATGATCGCCTCCTTCCACTTTCCAAGAGTCAGAATCCCAGCACGTCGGCGTTGACCGACGCTTCCAGCCCGCCGTCGACGGGCAGGTTGGCACCGTTGATCCAGCGCGCGCCGTCCGAGCACAGGAAAAGGATTGCCGGCGCGATGTCAGCCGGCAATCCGGAGCGCCCGACGCGGCCGATGTCGCTGTCGACGCGCGCATCGCCGAGCACGGCGCGGAACTCGCCGAGGATCGGCGTCTCCACGGGTCCCGGACTGACCGCATTGACGCGGACGCCGCGCGACCTGAACAGCGGCAGGTGCGCCGCCCGCGACGTCCACAGGAGCAGTAGCTCCTTCGACACAGGGTAGCTTTCCGCGTCCTTGACCTGGTGCTCGGCCACCGCCTTCTTGACGTCCGGGAAGCCCTCCACGCTCACCATAGAGGTGGCGCGGTTGAGCTTGGCGCGCCAGCCGTAGCCGGCGATCGAGGCGACGTTGACGACCGCGCCGCCCTCGCGGATGCGCGGCGCCGCCGCCTCCGACAGGGCGCGCAGGCCGTAGAAATTGACTGATAGCGTCGCCACTGCGCCGCCCTTGCCGGAGACGCCAGCGACGTTGCATAGCGCGTCGAAGCGCGCGGGCAGGTGCCGCACAACGGCATCGACCCCTGCCTGGGAGGCAATGTCGCCCTTGACGAAGCCGGCCATCGCGGCGTGCGGATCGCTGCGGTCGATGCCGATGACGTCGGCGCCCAGCGTCGCGGCGAGCTCCGCCGCGCGCGCGCCGATGCCGGAGGCGACGCCGGTGATGACGATGGTCTTGCCGAACAGCATGGTACTCATTCCTTGCTCGCGGTTCGCGGCTTGAGCTGGTAGCCGACCGGCAGCAGCCGGAGCGACCAGCGGTCCTCCGCTGCGCCCCACAGGCCGCGCGGCAGCATGAGGGAGAAGAGCACCGCCGTCGCCCCGAGACCGATCAGGTACCAGACGCCGGTCGCTCCGAACCATGTTTCCAGCAGGAAGAAGATGACCGCGCCGAGGATGGCACCCTCGAAGGTGCCGATGCCGCCGACCAGCACCATGAACACCATGTACGCCGTCCACTGCACGCCGAAGAACGTCTTCGGCTGGAAGGTGATCGCCGTCGCCAGCCACAGCGCGCCCGCCAAGCCGGCGCCGACGGCGGCCAGCGTGAACAGGATTCGCTTGGTGCCGACGACGCGCACGCCGAGCGAGGCGGCAGCGACCTCATCGTCGCGCAGCGCCTGGATGGCGGCGCCGGTGCGGCTGCGGAGCAGCGCGAAGAGCACGCCGAGCAGCGCGATCATTACGGCGAGCGCCAGCCAGTAGATATAGGCTCGCCGCGCCGGAGCATCGTAGGTGTTGAGCGAGATCAGCGAGGTGCCGGTCTCGCCGCGCACCAGCGTGTCGAGATTGACCAGCAGGTGGGTGAGCTCGGCGACGACCCACGTGCCGATGGCAAACTCGCCGCCGCGCAGGCGCAGCATCGGGTAGGACAGCGGCACCGCGACGATCGCCACGGCAAGGCCAGCGACGAACAGCGCCAGGAACGGATTGATGCCGGCGTCGGCGAGCCGCACGGCGAAGTACGCGCCAAGGCCGAAGAACGCCTGCTGGCCGACCGAGATCAGCCCGCCGAAGCCGGCGAGCGCGTTCCACATCGCCGCCAGGATGACGTAGACGAACAGCGCCGTCAGCCGGTCGGCCTGCCCGGCCGTCAGGAACAGCGGCCCGAAGGCCAGCACGATCAGCACGACGATCACGACGCCGACCGCGACGCGCGATCGCGTCGTCCACCGCTCGACCGATACCGCCATCGCGCTCATGCCGGCCGGCTCCGCAGCGCGCCCGCGAGAAAGGCGCGGAAGTTCGAGCCAGGGATGGCCAATCGCGCGAACAGGACCAAGAAGAAGGCGACGTGCCCGCCGATCAGGAAGCCTTGCGGCGCGATGGTCGCCCCGATCGACTGGCCAAGCGCCAGGACGATGCCGCCGAACAGCGTTCCCCAAACCGAGCCGGCGCCGCCGATCACCGCCGCCTCGAAGGCGAAGAGCAGTTGCGTCCCGCCGGCGTAGGCGTCGAAGGTGGCGCGCATGCCGAGCGCCGCCCCGGCAAGCGTCACGCTCGCCATGGCGATGGCGGTGGCGAGCGCGTTGATCCTGCGCGCGTCGATGCCGACGAGGCCGGCGGTGTCGGGGTCCTCGGCGGTGGCGCGCACCGCGCGGCCGAGCTGCGTGAAGCTCAGGAATATCTGGATCGTACCAAGCACGACTACCGCCGTCACCAGCGTCAGCACAGCGATCTTGCCGACCGAAATGTCGTCGGTGATCTGCCAGGAATCGTAGGAGAGATCGCCGATGTACGGAGCGAGCGAGCGCGTGTTGGCGCCGAACTGCTGGAAGAGGAGATTGTCGATGACGATGGACAGGCCGAACGTCGCCAAGATCGGCACCAGCCGCCCGGCCCGCGAGGCGCGCTCCAGCACGACAACCTGCAGCACCCAGCCAACCACCGCCATGGCCGGCAGCACGATCAGGATGCCGAGGAACGGCGAGATGCCGTAGCGATCGGCAAGGACGAAGAGGGCGAAGGCAGCGAGCACCGCGAGGCTGCCGTGCGCCAGGTTGATGATGCGCATCACCTGGAACATGAACGACAGGCCGGCGGCGATGAGCGCGTAGTAGCCGCCGAGCAGCAGGCCCTGGATGAGCTGGTTGGCTATGGCACCGCTCCCTGCTGTTCGCGGCCGGCCCTGAGACCGAAGTACGCCTCGGTGATGCGCTCGCGCGACAACCCTGCCGCCGCGCTTTCCAATACGATTCGCCCTTCCAGCATGCACACCACCGTGTCGGCCACCGAAAGCGCGCGGCCGAGGTCCTGCTCGACGAGCACAATGGTTGTGCCAGAGCGCATCAGCGTAGTGAGCGATTCGTATACCCGGTCGACGACCAGCGGCGACAGCCCGAGCGACAGCTCGTCCAGCAGCAGCACTTGCGGGTTGCCCATCAGCGCGCGGCCGATCGCGGTCGCCTGCTGCTCGCCGCCGGAAAGTGTGCCGGCGCGCGACTTCAGCCGCGGCTTCAGGTTGGGGAAGGTGGCAAGCACGCGCTCGAGGGTCCACTCGCCGCGCCGGCCGGTCATGCGGCCGAGGAGGAGATTCTCCTCCACGGTCATCTCGACGAACAGCCGCCGGCCCTCGGGCACCAGCGCGATGCCGAGCGCGGCGCGGCCATGGGCGGGAAGCGCCGTGACATCTTCGCCACCGATGAGCACGCGCCCCGCGACAGGCAGGTGCGCGCCGGCGATGGCGCGGAGCAAAGTTGTCTTGCCGGCACCATTCGCGCCAACCAGTGCCAGTGTCTCGCCGCTGCCGACGGCGAAACTCACGTCGCGCGCGGCCTGGAGCTGGCCGTGCCGCACGTCGAGATGCTCGACGGCGAGCGTCGTCATTTCGGCCCGCCGCCGAGATAGGCGCGCACGACTTCCGGATCGGACATCACCGCTTCCGGCTTGCCGTCGGCGATGATCCGGCCGGCGTCCATGCAGATCAATCGATCGGCGACCCGCACCAGCACGTGGACGATGTGCTCGATCCACACGATGCCGATGTTGCGGCGCCGGAGTTCCCCGATCGTGCCGACAAGCTCACTTGCCTCGGCATCGGTGAGGCCGCCGCCGATCTCATCAAGCAGCAGGAGGTCCGGCTTGGCGGCAAGCGCGCGCGCCAGCTCCAACCGCTTGCGGTCGAGTAGCCCGAGCGTCTCTGCGCGCCGGTTGGCGAGGCCGGTCATGCCGCAGAGCTCCAGCGCCGCGGCCGCCTGCTCGTAAGCGGCGTCTTTGCCGAGGCCGGCACCATGTCGCGCCGCGACCAGCGCGTTCTCGAACACCGTCATGCCGCCGAACGGGCGCGGGACCTGGTGCGTGCGTCCGAGACCGAGCCGGCAGCGCGAGGCCGCCGGCAGCGCAGTGACGTCGCCACCCTTGAACGACACGAAACCGGCGTTCGGCTTCAGCGCACCGGACAGCACGTTGAGCAGCGTCGTCTTGCCGGCGCCGTTCGGTCCGACGATGCCGACCGCCTCGTCGCGCCGCACGGTGAAATCGACGGCGTCGAGCACTACCAGCGCGTCGAAGCGCTTGCCTATGCCGCTCGCTACCAGGATCGCGCCATCCTGCGCCGTCATGGCGCGATCCCCATCCGTTGTTGTTCTAGCTGTTGTACGGGACGAGCTTGGCCGCGATCGGCACGTTCGGATCCGGCGCGTTGTCGCAGATGACGAGGTCAAGCTTGAACTTTGAGCCCTTCGGCGCATCCACCCACTGGGCGCCGATGATCGGCGTCGCCGACGCGTTCGGCACCGGTCCCGACGTGAAGTCGACCTTGCCGACCATCGTCGTCGTGTTCAGCTTGGCCAGCGCGGCGGCAACCGCAGCCTTGTCGTTCGGGTCGCCCGAAGTCGTCGCGGCGTCGAAGCCGGCATCGAGCAGCGACATCGTGGCGCCGAGCTGCTGCTCCCACTGCTTCCCGGTTGCCTTGGTGTAGCTGTCGGCGAGCTCCTGGCCGGAAATGCCGGTGAGCGACGACTTGTACGGGAAGGTCGGGTGCCAATAGGCGGCGGTGGCGATGCGGTTGCCGAGGCTGCCGACTGCTTCGATGTCGGCGGGGAAGAGGCCCGTCTTGGCGACCTGGGCGATCTTCACCATCTTGGTGTAGCCCTGCTGCGCGGCCTGGCGCCAGAAGGCGGCGAAATCCGGCGGGATCGGGAAGGTGTTGAAGATCTCGCACTGCTCCTTCTTGAAGGTCGCAATCTGCGCCGAATAGTCGGTGGTGCCGTCCTCGTAGGGACCGGGATCGACGACCGAATAGCCGCCCTTCTGCAGCAGCGGGGCGAGCGCGCCGCGCACCGCGTTGCCGTCGGCATCGTTCGGGTAGAGCACGCCGATCTTCTTGTTGGTCTGGATCCCGCCCCACATCGAAAGGTACGTCTGGGCGAACTGCGCCGTGCCGAACGAGAAGACGTACGTCCACTTGAAGGGCGAGGGCGCGCCGGGCTTGGCGCCGCGGCCGAAGTAGAAGGCTTCCCACGGCACGATCGTGGCCAGACACGGCACGCCGGCGGCCTCGCAGGCATCGGCGACGGGATTGACCACCTCGGGCGTCGAGGTCGTCAGCATGAAGTCGATGCTCTGGTTGTTGATCAGGTCCTTGGCGAGCTGAGCGGCGCGCGCCGGATCGGACTGCGTGTCCTGGTCGATGATCGTTGTGGCGTAGGTCTTGCCGCCGATGGTCAGGCCGCTCGCGAGTTTCTTCCGCGCCGTGTCGAGCACGAAGCCGTCGCCTTCGCCAAAGCTGCCGAGCGGGCCGGTGCGCGGGCTTATGAAGCCGACCTTGATCGTGTCGCTGGCGGCAGCGGCATAGCGGCCGCTCAGCGCCAATGAGGCGCCGACCGCCGCGGCGGTGGTCATAAAATTGCGGCGGGAGATGCCCGCCCGCGAGGCCGTTTGATCGATCTGCCTGGTCATGCCGAAGGTCCTCCCGATTCAGCGGTTATCGCCGCCCGTTGCAGGCATGATCCATCGCTATCTCGTTTGGGTAAAATGAGAAATTCACGTATATCCATAATCGCTGGGTTATGGATACCGCCGTGCCGGACATTCCCGTCAAGTTCCGCCACCTGAACACGTTCGTCGAGGTCGCGCGGCAGAAAAGTGTGGGCAAGGCCGCTGAGGTGCTGCGCATCAGCCAGCCGGCGGTGAGCAAGACCATGCGCGAGCTCGAGGCCGTGCTCGGTGCGCCGCTCGTCGAACGCGACGGTCGCGGCATCCGCGTCACGCGCCTCGGCGACGTCTTTCTCCGCCACGCCGGCGAGAGCCTCGGCGCCATCCGCCGCGGCATCGACAGCATCGCCCGCACCCAGGCGAGCGCGCCGCCGCCGTTGCGCATCGGCGCCTTGCCGACGGTCGCCGCGCGCATCATGCCGACCGCGATCGAACGGTTCATCGCGATGAACACGGGCGCGGCCGTGAAGATCGTCAGCGGCGAGAACACCGTGCTGCTCGAGCAGCTCCGCTCGGACGAGCTCGACCTGGTCGTCGGCCGTCTTGCCGCGCCAGACCAGATGAAGGGCCTGAACTTCGCCCACCTCTATTCCGAACAGGTCGTCTTCGCCGTCCGCCCGGGCCATCCTCTGCTCGCCGCCGGCGCCTTCGACTTCGCCCGCATCCGCGAGTTCACCGTGCTGATGCCGACGCGGAACTCGGTCATTCGCCCGTTCGTCGAGCGCTTCCTCATCGCCCACGGCATCGGCGAGGTGCCGGTCGAGATCGAAACGGTGTCCGATTCTTTCGGCCGCGGTCTGCTCCGTCAGTCCGACGCCATCTGGATCATATCGGAGGGCGTCATCGCGCCCGACCGTGCCGCCGGCGACATCGCCGTGCTGCCGATCGACACGTCGGAGACGCGCGGCTCCGTCGGCCTGACGACGCGGGCGGAAGTCGCCAGTTCAGCTACGACCACACTGCTCGCGCGCAGCGTCCGCGAGACAGTGAGTGCGCTCGGCCTCTAGGCGAAACGGCGGACGCCGATGGAATTGGATACGAGTAGGTTCGCTCGACGCACATTCAAAGTTCGACCCCTCAGCCGCTGATTCCGGTTAGAGACGCTTCGAGATACTCGAATCGTCCGAGCGATAGATCGATCGCGGCTGCATGTCGCGCCAAGCTCAATAGCGCCGCTCGCTGTTCACCACAGGGAGACAATGAAAGCGGTAGCGGGGTTTCGCGCCTGTGAAGGTGGCCGCCATACATGCCGTTGAACCAAACGACATCTCTCAGCCAGCATGCTTCAACGTTGGGGTTCGGACCAGGGATCAAGCCGGGTTTAGTCTTGGCTAGCTCCCGTTGTCGGGCTGTGTCCCGGCGTATTTGGCAAACCCGAATGTCGGAGTACCCCGAAGCCCAACCCGAACGGCAAGAGTGCGATTTTGGTAGGGATGACTTAGTCAACTAGAGGGTGGAGAGGTCGCCACTAATAGGTTCCGCGAACTAGCGCGGGGTGCCTGTCCGGGAAGGAATACAAGCCTGGATGCTGCGGGGCACGGGCGAGCCGGACCCCGTACACGAGCGTAGTGACTTCTCACATGATGGCGGGCAGATTCATCACGAATCAGGGGGATAGACTTGGGCGTGGTGCCGCGCGACTGGGATGTTCTTGCCGCGCTCGGCCCAGGCGCTTTGGTTGCCCGCGGGTGACGGTTGTGCAGCAAAAGCCGAAGCAAACCGCAGTCCGCGGGCAGTTCGGATCCCGGCTCGCTCTCGGTCCGCAACGAACGATCATGCATCGCCGCGACCGCCTCGCACTCGGGCCGGCCGTGGCCGCACTGATCTGCGCTGACCCCGTCAGCCTTGATTCGAACGCAACGAGCCAGTTGACTAGAACCGTCGAGCCCTAAGTAGGACTATCCCCCGCCGCGCCGGCGCCACAACTGCAGTCAGCATCTGATAGAACCGAACGTACCGCGCTTCGCCACGTTTGTATCTTGGATGCTCGACGTTCGTCGCTAAGACGTGGGGAGAAGCTCGAACGTCGCTCCATGAAAAGGCGATCCGCGTCAGCTTCCTCCCAGAAGCCTCGAGCGATCCCCGCGAGCACGCCAGCGCCAAAGGCGCTCAGCTCTGTAACCTTTGGCCGATGCAGCGGGCGCACGAGCATATCCGCCTGTATCTGCATCAGCAGTTCATTGCGGCTCGCACCGCCATCGACCGATAGAGCTGCCAAAGGGTGGCCAGTGTCGGTTTCCATGGCAGCGAATACGTCAACGATCTGCAGGGCTATCGACTCCAGAGTTGCCCGCGCAATGTGCGCACGGTTGGTGGAGAGCGACAGTCCGGAAATGGTCGCTCGCGCACGGTCGTTCCAATAGGGAGCGCCCAAGCCGACAAAGGCAGGCACGATCACGACGCCCATGCTGTCGTTGACGGTGGCGGCCAGTGCTGTCAGTGCGTCGACGTCACGGAGACCTAGAAGTTCGACCACCCAAGCTGCGGCCTGCGCCGATACAGAGATGTTGCCCTCGAGCGCGTAGGCCGGTTGGCCGCCGCGTCGCCAGGCGATAGTAGTCGCAAGACCGGCACGGGATCGTACAGGTGTCGGCGTCAGTGACATGAGCGACGAACCCGTTCCATATGTGGCCTTCACTGCGCCCGGCAAACGAATGCCGTGGCCGAACAGCGCGGCGTGCGAATCTCCCATGACGGCGCCAATTGGAACGTTGTCGGGAACGCCACTGGCCGACTTCGACACGCCGAAGCCGGCATCAGAATCGCGGACTTGCGGCAAGATCGATTTCGGCACGTCGAACAACCCGCAGAGATCGTCGCTCCACTGCTGCTGGCGGAGGTCAAAGAGCTGAGTCCGCGAGGCATTTCCGGCATCGGTAGCGTGGACGCGACCGCCGGTGAGACGGAAAATGAGCCAAGTGTCGACGGTTCCTGCGCAAAGCTCTCCCGCGCAGGCGAGTGCGCGTGCCTCAGGGTAGTTGTCGAGGAGCCAGGCAATCTTTGCTGCGGGAAACAATGGATCAAGGGCAAGGCCGGTGTGCAGCGCCACAAATGACGCGTTCTCGGCTGTGCGAATTGCATCGATCCTGGAAGCTGAGCGGCGGCACTGCCAAGTGATGCAAGGGCCTATGGGCTCGCCGCTTGTCCGGTTCCAGAGCAGGACGGATTCGCGCTGGTTGGAGATTCCGATCGTCACGATGGCCGGCGAACTGGCACGCGCCAGGCAGCCGTTAACCGCGCGCAATACCGAGTCCCAAATTTCGAGGCCGGATTGTTCCACCCAGCCCGCGGCCGGATAGCGGACGGGCACCGACGCGCTGTCCTGCGCCGCGATGCTGCCATCCGCCGCGATCAGCAGCGCCTTGCTGTTGGTCGTTCCCTGGTCGATCGCAAGGACGTAGTCCGTCAACCGCGGTCTCGCTTGGCAACCACCTCACGCACGGCAGTTTCGATGCCGGTCGCCGTCAGACCGAACTTCTCGAACAGGAATTGCGCCGAGCCGGTGGGCATGAAGCCCGGGAAGCCAAGCAGGCGCATGCGACACGGATGCTCGGAGGCAACGACTTCGGCAACCGCGCCGCCGAGCCCGCCGCGCACCGAGTGTTCTTCGACGGTGACGATGGCGCCCGTCCGCGCCGCGGCGATGAGAGCCTCGCAGTCGAGCGGGGCGAGCGAAGACAGGTTGACGACGCGGGCCGAGATGCCGGATTTTTCCAGCGCCTGGGCGGCGGCCAGCGCACGGCTGACCATCACCCCGTTGGCGATGATCGCGGCATCGTTCCCCTCGCGCAGCACCTCGGCGCGACCCAAGCGGAACGTCGCGTCCTTCGGTCGCACCAGCGCCGGGACGGGCGTGCGGCTGACGCGCAGGAATATCGGGCCATCCATCGCGGCGGCAGCTTCCATCGCGCGCGCCGTTTCCCAGGGATCGGATGGCACGACAATGGCGAGGTCAGACAAGAGTCGCAGCCACCCCGTGTCCTCGATGGAGTGATGCGTAGCACCCAATTCGCCATAGGCGACGCCGCTCGACTGGCCGACCAGCTTCACGTTGGTACGGGAATAAGCCACATCGGCCTTGATCTGCTCGAGCGCGCGCGCGGTAAGAAAACACGCGGCCGCGCTGACGAACGGAATCTTGCCGCCATTCGCCAGTCCGGCGCCGACGCCGACCATGGTCTGCTCGGCGATGCCGACGTTAACCGTCCGGTCGGGCCAGCGCTTCTTGAATCCGGTCAGCTTGGACGAGCCGACGCTGTCGTTGACGACAGCGACGATCCTTTCGTCACGTTCCGCCAGCATCTCGAGAGTCGCGGCAAATGCGTCCCGACAATCGAACTCCGAACCGGAGGCGTTCTGCGCGGCGCTCATGCCGGGCTCAGTTCGGCCAGCGCCTGATCAAATTGCGCGCGATTGAGGACGCCATGATGCCAGGAAACTTGGTCTTCCATGAACGAAACGCCGCGGCCCTTGGTGGTATGGGCGATGACGCAGAGCGGACGGCGGCGCGCAAGGTCGCGATCGAATACCTGCAGCAGCGCCGCATAGTCATGTCCGTCGACGTCGACGACGTCCCAACCAAACGCGCGCCACTTGTCCCCGAGCGGCTCGAGGTCGTTGGTGTCTTCGACGCGGGCACCCTGCTGCAGGCGGTTGCGATCGACGATCAGCGTCAGATTGGACAGGCGGCGGTGGCCGGCGGTCATTGCTGCTTCCCAGTTGCTGCCTTCCTGAAGCTCACCGTCGCCGGTAACGACGAAAACGCGGTAGTCGGCGTGATCGAGCTGGGCGGCAATGGCGACGCCAACCGCGATTGGCATGCCGTGACCAAGCGGGCCGGTGTTGGCCTCAACGCCGGCGACGTAGTTCCGGTTCGGATGCCCGTTCAGCATCGACATCGGCTTCATGTAGGTGGCCAGCGCATCGACCGGGATGAACCCCGCCTCCGCCAGCGTCGCGTAGAGCGCGCCCGTGCAGTGGCCCTTGCTAAGGACAAACCGGTCGCGGCCCGGCATGCGCGGCTGGGTGGGATCGACCTTGAGGACGCCGAAATAGAGCGTCGCCAGAATGTCGGTGACCGACATGTCGCCACCGGGATGCCCCTGTTGCGCGTTGAACACCATGGTCAGCGCGCGCCGGCGGATTTCGCGCGCCTTTTCCCGCACGATCGGAATGCGCGGATCGAGGGCCGGCTCCTGTGGACGGGCGTGATCGAGGGAGACATTGGCCATTTGCCTAACTGCGAAAAATCGGGTGAGGGAAGGCGGCACCGTCCGGCTCGGCCTCGTGGCGATAGGTCGGCCACGCGAGGTACCGCGTCACGGCTTCGTGCACCGTCGCGGCATGGCTGCCGCGCACCATCGCCACGTGATGCTCGAAACCGTTGCGCGAAATGAAGCTGAGAAGCGGCCGCAGCCGCTTCACGTGGGTCACGGCGATGCCGCCGTCCATCGGGAATGGGTCATCGGTGAACTCGCCTTCGCCGACGTATGCCTTGAGGGTCCCGTGCCCGTCATCGGAAGAGATGCGGAAAAAGGTCATTGGCCCCGGCTTCACCTTGCCTTTGATGGCGCCGAAGCACTTTTC
>Ga0265325_10002925_pt1 | contig 11381 bp, 7 predicted proteins | sample 41420metaG_FD_202090 | JGI IMG/M metagenome (GOLD analysis project Ga0265325, IMG submission 202090) | Rhizosphere microbial communities from Carex aquatilis grown in University of Washington, Seatle, WA, United States - 4-14-20 metaG | ecosystem: Host-associated > Plants > Roots > Rhizosphere >...
GGCAGAATCCTTCATGACCACGCCGCGAGCGCCCATTTGCAGCGCCTGCACGATCTGGATCCGCTCCACCGCCGCAGTGAGCACGATGATCTTGGTGTGCAGGCCTTCCTCAGCGGAGGAGAGCTCTCGCAGCGCTTCCATACCCGGCGTGCGTGGCATGGCCAGGTCGAGCAGCAGGATGTCGGGCGACAGCTCCCGGGTCTGGGTAACAGCCTCGGCGCCATCGGCAGCTTCACCCACGACTTTCAACTCGGGCTCAGCCTCCAGCAAGCGGCGTAAGCCATCCCTGAAGATGGTGTGGTCGTCGGCGATCACAATCCGTACCGTCGGTTCTTGGTTATCCATAAGACTCAAATCCTTTCTGTGGAACGGTGATTTCCAGCCTGGAACCACGGCCCGGAGTCGACTCGATTATCATGTCCCCTCCCACTGCACGAACCCGTTCTTTGATCACAGTCGGTCCCTGACGAAGATGGTCCAGGTCGGCCAGGGTGACGCGGCCGGCGAACGGAAAGCCCTTTCCGTCATCGTCGATTACCAGCTTCCACGAACCGTTTTGAGCGCCAAAACGCACTACTGCCGACTGCGCGCCGCTGTGCTTGCGAATGTTGACCAACCCCTCTTGCACCACCCTGGCCAACTCGCGGCAGGTGGTCGCGGGCAGCGTGACTTCCTGCAGCTCGGAGACAAAGCGCACGCCAATCCCAGTGTCCCTGGAAAAACGTTCCACTAGTTGGGCAATAAAGTCAAGAAATTGATGAGGCCCGATGTCCACCGGCCTCATGGTCTGCATCAATTCCCGGAGGTCCAGGACTTCCTGCCGCAGCAGTCCTTGAATGCGCTCCAATTCGCCGCCTAGCTCGGCATCGCTCATGGCGCGCCGGCGCAATACGTCCACCTGCATCTCAATACTGATCAGCGACTGGATCGCAGTATCGTGCAATTCGCGCGCCACCCGGGCCCGCTCGATGGCCCCGGCTCGCGATCGAAACCGCCGGAACAGATACACAGAATACAGCGCCGGCGCCACTTGCCGCATGATGGTTTGCACAAAACGTAGTTCGTGTTCGCAGCGGCGGCCCATGCGGCCGTTGACGATCACCAAACGCCCCACCCAGTCTCCCCCCATTTCGTGGCTGACCACCACCAGCGAGTCGGCTGTGGGCACTGGCATTTCCAGATGCTTGAGCTGCGCCGTTCCCAGCCGTCGTCCCTCATCATCTACAGCGGCGATATTGTATCCCTCGCCGGTTCGGCTGCGCTCCATGTAGAAAGTGTCTGGGTAACCTCGCATGAGCAGAGTAGCATGCTGCGGAGGCGCGACCTCCTGGACCAGAGCGTGGCCCCGCTGTGACGGGGCAGCGTCCCACTTGAACACCCGTCCGGTGCTGCTCTGGGCCACCACTTCATAGACCTGCCGGCTCTCGAACACGCGGCCCAATTCTTGCATAACTTCCTGAAGCGCAACCGTAAAACGGCCACCCACTTGCGCCAGCGACAAAAGCCGATTGGTAATCCCGATCTCCGCCCGCAATTCCTTTTCGGTTTCCGCCAGGAATCCCAACAAGAAACCGGTCATTAGCAGGAAACCGCAGCGCATGATGATTCGCGTTGGATCCAGGGTGGTGAACAGCAATTGCTGCAGCCTGGGGGGCCCGTAGGCCACCACTGCCGCCTGCAATAACAGCAGGGCGGCGCTGACTTCCGCTGTGGCCATCGTCTCCACGAATCCCCATCGGAAGGCAGCGGCCAGCATCGCGAATAGGAAAAACACGAAGAAGGCACTGTTGGGAGGATCGGTGAGCAGGCACAACAGTGCCGGCCAGGCAATATCGCTGGTCTGGGCCCAGAGCACGAATCTCCGGCCGGGCTCGTGGGCCTTCTGCAAGATCGCCAGCAGCGCCAGACTATGCACGGTATAGCCTAGAAGCACATACAGTCCAAATCGGTAGTACGGAGCAAGATCGGCAGGATGGGCTGCCCAGGCGGCCAGGGACGTTAGTGCCAGGAAGAGGCGGGAATAGGCCAGCACCCGCTCCACACGGGCACTCTCATATTCGTATTGCAATCCGGCGACCCGCAGACGAGACAGGAACCGGGAGGCAAACGGTGGCGCACGCACAGGTTTTCCTCTTGGTGCCGGGATGAGCTATCTGAATTATGACACGAAAGGGCCGCTTTACAATGGAGTTAACAGCTCCTGCCCGACCTGGCGGACCCGCTTTTGCCTCCGGCGCCCGTCGCGTCCTGAGCCGCGCCGGCCCATCAATCACCCCCTTTTGTGACTGGGCTCACTGCCCGGCGGTACGTCCCAGCGCTAAGCTGGTTCTTGCAACAGAGGATGCTCAGCCGCACTTTGGCGTCGAAAAATGGGCGCAGCCTTTCGTAAGATGGGCTCAACACTCGGCGAGCATTGTCCCGTGGTTCGAACCTCGCGAAGAGGGATTTGGTTTTGGCGGAAGGAGGTACTGGAGATGCGTTACAGAGGGTGGTCAAAAGGCCTGTTGGTTGCTGCCACCGCGGCGTGGCTGTTGGTTCCACTGTGGGGACAGGGGGCGCACAACACCGGACCCAAGTATGACTCCAGCAAAGAGGTAAAAATCAAAGGCGTGATCGAGGACATCCGCGATGTCCCGGGCGAGTTTGAGGGTTGCCACTTAGTGGTGAAGACTGACACTAAGACCGTACTGGTGCACGTCGCTCCTAGTGACTTCCTGAAAGAGATAGAAGCTTCCTTCAAGAAGGGAGACGAAGTGGTGGTGATTGGCTCCCTTGCACCTAACGCCACCGAGGAAGAAATCCTGGCGCGCGAAATTACCGACGGGCAGAATATCGTCACCCTGCGGGACGATAAGGGCGTTCCCATTTGGGCCGGCTGGAAACCGCACAAGAACGCCGGTAAGTAGGCTGGCAACGGCCACCAGCGGCACATTCAGAACTTATCCAACCTATCCTTATCCCAAAGATTGTCTTGTGTCCGGGCCCGACTTTACAGATTGCGGGATAAATCCCTTCTAAGGGAGGCTCAGATTACGTCTGCGCCTTGAAGGGGACGGCCTCAGGCCGTCCGTAAACACCCGATATAAGGCTGGGCTTTAGCCCCTGAGGCGCTCCCTACTGGCTTTTTCCGCAGGCCGCTGCAAGGCCTCACTTTTCCACCCGCAGAAACTCTCCGCTGGTAGCGTTTACTGCAACCCGCAGTACCGACTCATCCTGGCTGGTGCCGTAGATCACGTGCCACACCAGCGCATTGTCCTGCGTGTCCCAACTGAGAACAAAGAACACCGGCTGCTGCGGATCTTTCCTGGTCAGCTTCTCGCCGCCATGCTTCTGCGCGACCTCGTACGCTTTATCGCTATCGACCTTCAGAAACGCCAGATCGAAGACCCGGGTTGACGGATTACTTGGGTTCCAACTGTCCTCGGCGGAGAAGCTGATGCCTTGCTCCGGAGCATCGGGGCCGGCCAGTCCGGACCACACGAACAGCTTCATCATTCGTTTGGTCTGAGACCCGAACGAGGCGCGCCACAGTCCCGCCTTGCCCTCGCTCGTGGGCGCGTCGGCGGTGAATTGCGATTGCAGTCGGAACGGCTTGACATCGGCGGCCCATCCCCGCGCCGAGATGTAGGTCTGCTGGAACGCGGTACGCCCGGTTTCATACTCGGCCGGCTTGGGCGCGGGCTTGCTCTTCGATTGAGCCTCATTCCCGCTCTCGGTTTTCCTGGACGACGAGCAACCGGCCAACAACAGCAGCGCGAAACCTGCGACCGCCAGCTTTCGGATCATTCCATGTCCTTCGTCCACGTTATAGGAAAGCTCAGACTACCGGATTGGATGCAGCCAGCGCCAGAACTTGCCCGTGGTGCTGGGGAGTGTCTGAGTTTCCGGATCTGCCGACCCACCAGGATTGGTGCGTGCCTACTTCGGATTACCCAACCCGGGCAAAATGAAGAGGCGGAGCCGAAGCCCCGCCATCCGTTGGGTTGCGACTGCCCTGTGGACCGCCGCTACTTCTTTCCGCCTTCGGGCGCAGCCCGCTGCTGCGGCTGGGCATGCTGTTGTGGCTGCGCCTGAGCCCGCTGCTGCGGCTGGGCATGCTGTTGTGGCTGCGCCTGAGCCCGCTGCTGCGGCTGGGCATGCTGTTGTGGCTGCGTCTGAGCCCGCTGCTGCTGCTGCGGCTGGGCATGCTGTTGTGGCTGCGCCTGAGCCCGCTGCTGTTGCTGTGGCTGAGCATGTTGTTGTGGCTGCGTCTGAGCCCGCTGCTGTTGCTGAGGCTGAGCATGCTGTTGTGGCTGCGTCTGAGCTCGCTGCTGTTGCTGAGGCTGGGCATGCTGTTGTGGCTGCGTCTGAGCTCGCTGCTGCTGCTGAGGCTGAGCATGCTGTTGCGGCTGTGTCTGAGCCCGCTGCTGTTGTTGTGGCTGAGCATGCTGTTGCGGCTGCGTCTGAGCTCGCTGCTGTTGCTGTGGCTGGGCATGCTGTTGTGGCTGCGTTTGAGCTCGCTGCTGCTGCTGTGGCTGAGCATGTTGTTGTTGCTGGGTCTGAGCCTGCTGCTGTTGCTGCTGTGGCCGTTGCTGGGTTCCAGCACGAGCAGGAATCACCGGAGCGATCGGCCTGCCTGCCGCGATGGGCTTCGTCGATGCAAATTCGGCAGGACGCCCATGATTGACGGCGGCAAACTGCTGGCGGTTCTGTGCTGCTGCTTGCTGGTGCTGCAACTGCGTGGTCATGGGGGGAATTCGCTGCTCACGCATGGCGGCGGTTTCGGCCGGCAGAGGCCGGCGCGTGATGCCTCCCGGCCCGTTGTAGCTGGCACGGTTAATCGTGACGTTGTTGATGCTGCGGTTATACACGTTAGCGTTGTTGAAGTTCACATTGTTGACGGAACGGTTATAGTTGAACCGGTTTCCGCTCCAATACCCGCCCTGATAGCCGGTGCCGACGTAGCCGAATCCATAGTTAATGCCGCCGTAGTAGCCGACATGTTGGCCCCAAAAGCCGTAGTTGTAGCTATACATGCCGCCGAAAAATCCCCAATATCCCGGCGTCCACAGGAAGCCCACTTGAGGCGGCCACGCCCAGGCGCCGGGCACCCAGTAGTAGCCCTGAGGAGCGTAGCTCCAATATCCGGGCGTCCACAGATAGCCATAGCCCGGGCTTGGAGGCTGCGAATATTCCGGCAGCGGCGGCGGAGGTTGCCGTGCCTGAAGCACCGGCTGGCCGTAGCTCGCATCCTGATAGCCGGCGTTGTAATCGTCATTGGAATAGTTCTGGTCCTGCGGGGCCTGCTGCTCTACTGGGCCGGAAGAAATCTGCTGGGCCGGCGCAGGCTGTTGATAGTTCTGCTGCTGCGCCTGACTTACCGGCTGCTGCTGAGCGTTGGCGCCGGCGGCCTGGGTCCCGTCCGCTGGGGCCAGGTTGGCCGTAGCTGCTGGATCCTGCGACTGGTCGGCCTGCGCGGGCTGACTCTGGGCACCATTGTCCTGGACATTGTTTTTAGTGCATCCTGCAACTCCAAACGTCAGCACGATGGATGCGGCTACCAGAACGATAAGAGAAGATACTTTGTTTAACATATTTCCCTCCCGACGGAGATGCAGAAAGAACAACTCCACCCGATCACTCTCTCATCCCGCGCGCGTTTGGGTCTGTGCAATAGTGGACACCTCCGCGAACGTGCCTTCCCAGAATCTGGGAGTCCCATTTTGGAGCGGCAACCGATGACTTGCGGGTGGGTGCCCCACACATTCGCGGGTTTCGAATGTGTGGGGACCACGGATCAATTGGAGGAGGCCTCGCTGAGACCGGCCGTTACGGCAATTCGTTCCCACTCATTCCAACGTCAGGAATGAGTGGGGCACGCGGCTTTGAGACCCAGGTTCGAGGTGCCCCAGGTCTCGCGGGGTTCGAGACCTGGGACTGTTCTCGTCATCACAAGTGTGGTGTGCGCTCAATCACCGCACGACGCAACCGCTACTTCTATCCTGCTCACATGCCTTGGGGCCTGGAACGCTGGCACGGCGGACACGACCTGCACTTCATCACCTTCAGTTGCTACGACCGGCAGCCGTTGCTGGCAACCGCGCAGCGTCGGGACCTGCTCCTCGAAGTGCTGGAAAGCGTACGCCGGCGCTATAGCTGGGTAGTGCTGGCATACGTGGTCATGCCGGAGCACGTTCATCTGCTGGTGAGCGAGCCGGCGGAGCGCCCGCTGTCCACCGCCATGCAGGCGCTGAAGCTCGGGTTCGCGCGGCTGTTCTCGTCATCACAAGTCTGGTGTGCGCTCAATCACCGCACGACGCAACCGCTACTTCTATCCCACCCACATGCCTTGGGGCCTGGAACGCTGGCACGGCGGCCCGAAGCGGGTTGCCGCAACCGCCCGCATAAACGGAAACGGTCTCGTGACCTCGCCCATTACAACGTGGCCACCCTGCGCTGCACCAGCAGGAAGTACAGCGCCATCAGAATCAGCAACAATCCGTTTACGCTCAGCACTATCGGTGCGGTAAACACCGGGACCAGCCAGCCCGACAGGAGGTTCCCCATGGGCATCCCGCCGCGGAACGCGCAGTTGTAGACGCTCATCACGCGTCCCCGCATTTCGTTGGTCGTAATCAGCTGCACCAGCGATGTCACGGTAGCGAACACGGCCATCATGGAAGCGCCCACGATCACCAGCACCGCATAGCTCAGCGGCAGCGATCGGGAGAGGGAAAATACTGCGATCGCGGCGCCCAGGCAAATCAGCCCGCCGATGGCAAACCGCCCTTTGTGGCGGATGTTGCCCAGTCCCGCAACCAGAAGCGAGCCGAAGATGGAACCCACTCCCATCAGCGAAAGCAGATTGCCATAAGTTCCCGGGCCGCGATGGAAAATGTCTTTGACGAACACCGGAATATACGTCCGCATGGGCATACTCAAAGCCGTCATGCAGAACGCCAGCACGATGAGCGCCTCCATGGCGTGCTGCTTGCGAACGAACTTGATGCCCTCCTTGAGGCTGGTCAACATCGAGTCGCCGGTGCTTACCGGCAGGAAGCGGGTTGTGATCAGCAGCAGCGAAACGATGGGCGCGAGGAAGGAAAGCGCGTTCAATCCGAAGCACCACTTCTCGCCCAGTTTCGCCAAAGCTATCCCGGCGAGCGCCGGACCAATCGTTACCGCCAGGTTGAACTGAATCGAATTTAGCGCAATAGCGTTGGGCATGTCCTCGCGGTCGACCAGGGTTGGAATCAGCGCCTGGTACGCCGGCCCGCCAAAAGCCTGGGCCAGGCCGGAGACGAACGAGAGGCAAAGGATGGGCCACACGTGGGTCAGCCCGTTGGCCACCAAAACCGTGAGCACGGTTGCGCTCCCCATCTGCACGTACTGCGAGGCCAGCAGGACCTTATGTCGCTCGATCCGGTCGGCCACCACGCCGCCGATCAGCGAGAAGAGGAAGATGGGAATGCCGCCGAGAAACTGGTCCATCGCCAGCAGGAAGGCGGAGTGGCTCAGGCGATAGATGAGCCAGCCCTGGGCCACGATCTGCATCCAGGTGCCGATGCTGGAGGTGCAGGCGCCGAACCACATCAAACGGAAATCGCGATATCGAAATGCTTTGAATATTCTGCCCAAGGTTGCCGTCTGCATGTGTTCCGCGTGTCCCTGCCGTCCGGACTCTATCTTCGCACGGGTACCCGTCCTCAGTCCCTCAGTGACCGTTCGGACGCTCCGTCGGTTACTTCAATGCCGCTTCCCGGTTTTTCAGTTCGTCACACGCACCCGTGACCTGTGCCCTTGTGCTCCGGGCCATCGGCGCGGTATCAGTGGTGGCGAGGACGGAGCGTCTGTGTCCCCGCCGCTCGCACCCAGTGTGCGGAGCAGACAAGATCTTTGAAAAGCAGTCGTCAGTAGCCGGCAGCCAGTTATCGGAGCAAACGTCTCCGGTTGTACTACTTGGTTAACTCGACTCGACGAGAACTTCCCCCGAGGGACGTGTTTTTCTCCTCCTAAGTCCTTATGGCTGACGATTTTGCCTATAACTCCCACGGGCTCAATAATTTGCGCGATATCCGCCAAAATCGTCATTCTATTAGGGTTACGGGTAAAATCGTCAGCGGTAAGGACTTACAAGCGCGAAAATCCACGTAAGTTGTTGAAAATCTCAAAACTTTCTCGATCTTTCGCAAAAGGGGGAGGGGGGTACCCTTGGGGAAATGAGGTCTCAACCAGTCGCGCAACAACAGCTTAGAGCCGACCCAATAGTGATCGAGTAGTAAATAGCAAGGCTAGTGTTAGACGAGGTTTTGGGCAGCGGAGCACACCGGGTGAAATCCGAAAGTATCGGGGCTTCGCCTCGGAGCGAAGCCCTCACCCATGATTGCCGCCGCAAGAAAACAGGGTTTTAGCTGACAGCTGACGGCTGTCAGCTGACGGCGAAATGCCAAGTGCCAACGGCTTCTCTACGCATTGACCGGTTCAGCCGTTTCCGATTTCGGTCCGCCAGTCGGCGTCCCCATCGGCGGATTCGACTCCGGCCCTGGCTGCTTGCGCGATTCCTTCACCGCGCGATTACGCGCCGCACGCAGCTTCAGAAACGCCTTCGCTTCTTTGTACAGGCGCTTTCGGTCGGTCGAATTGAACATGGCTTTCTTGACGATGCGGAAGATGGCATTCGGCCGGAAGTAATACTCGTCGTAGAAGCGATGCACCATCTCCATGACGTAGTCGCGAGGCAGCCCCGGATATTCGATCATGGCGACCTGGTGTCCGCCTTCGTCCACCATCTTCGAACCTTCGTTCAGGATGAAGCCGTTCGCTTTCGCGTAATCGTAGAACTCCGTTCCTGGGTACGCGTGGGCCACCGAAACCTGGATGGTATCGACGTCCAGTTCTTTGGCGAAGTCGATGGTGCGGCGAATGGTCTCCTTGGTTTCGCCCGGCAGTCCGAGAATGAAATCGCCGTGTACGATGAGGCCAAGCTTCTTGCAGTCCTTGGTGAACTGGCGCGCACGCTCAACGGTTGCGCCCTTCTTGATGTTCTTCAGGATCTGCTGGTCCCCCGACTCGTAGCCGACGATCAGCAGCCGGCAACCAGCTTCCTTCATGGCCTTCAGCGTCTCGTAGTCGGTGGTGACGCGCGAAGTGCACGACCAGGTCATCTTCAGCGGCTTCAACTTCGCGCACAGCTCGATGGTGCGCGCTTTCTGGATGTTGAAGGTATCGTCGTCGAAGAAGAACTCTTTGACCCACGGCCAGTATTCCATAGCCTTCTTCATCTCGGCTGCCACAGCGTCGGTCGAACGCTTGCGCCAGGGATGTCCGCTCAACGTCTGCGGCCACAGACAGAAAGTGCACTGCGCCGGACAGCCGCGCGTGGTGTACAGCGACACGAACGGGTAGAGCAAGAACGGCACGTTGTAGCGGCGCGGATCGATGTCGCGCTTGTAGACGTCCACCACATCGGGCATCTCGTCGAGATTGGCGACCGCCGGACGATCGGAGTTATGCACGATCTTGCCGTCGGCTCCGCGATAAGAGATGCCGAGGATTTCATGCAGCGGCTTGCCGTTGGCGTATTCAACCGTGGCGTAGTCGAACTCGCGTCGCACCACGAAGTCGATGGCCTGGCCTTCGTTGAGCGACTGCTCAGGCAAAGTGGTGACGTGCGGTCCTACGAAGCAGATCTTCAGCTTCGGATTGGTAGCCTTCATCGCTGCCGCCAGACCGATGTCGCCCTGGAAGCCCGGAGTGCTGGTAAACAGCACCAGGAAGTCGTAGTCCTTGCCAATCCGGATGGTCTCTTCCGCACTCACGTGGTGCGGCGGAGCGTCGAGCATGCGCGAACCTTCCAGCATGCCCGCGGGATAAGCCAGCCAGACCGGGTACCAATAGGACTCGATCTCGCGGGTGGCTGGCCAGCGCGAACTGGCGCCGCCATCGTAGTTCTCGAACGAAGGTGGATTGAGGAACAGCGTCTTCAAAGGCATAATCGATCTCTATCGTATCATCTGCGAACGCCTCGCGGAACCCATTGCATCTCTTAAACTTAGATGCATTCCGTGGTTCGCAGCGAACAGTCGATTATCGGGATGGAATGGCCCAATTCTCCAATTCGCCGGTAAGCCGCAGGAGCTGTAACTCGGCCCGGCTGAACTCGAATTCAGCATCGAAATAGGCCGCATGCTTGTCTTCAACGTCGAGCCGCGCATTCTGCTGCTCGCGGACGTTGGCGCTGCCAGTCTCAGCGTGTGCCATCACCGCCTCCAGATCTCCCTGTGACACCTGCCATTCGAGCTTGGCCACGTCGCGGGCCGCCTGCAATTGCCGCAATGACCGCTGCAGTTGCAAGGCGTTTTCGCCGACCTGGTTGCTGGTCAGTTCGGCCTGCTTGCGCGCGATCATGGTGTCGGCATCCGCCTCCTGCGCGCGGGCTTTCTGGATTGAGTTGAAGATCGGGATCTTGATGTTCAGGCCTCCGCTAAAGTTGTTGGCCAGGTAATGCGTGTAGTACAGGTCATAGTTATTGAAGCGGGCGAGAAAGGCATATTGCGTTGCTATGTCGACCGTCGGAAAGAGTATGGCTCTGTGCTCACCCAGGGCGCGCGCTGCGGCAGCGTCAACTTTTTGCTGGGCCAGCTTCACCGTCGGACTGTTCTGCACGGCGCGGGCCGGTAGATCGTCGTCCTGCGAGATCACCGGCAGTTGCGGCATCGAGCCCGGTTGCACGGAGATCGAGGCCGCGGGTACTCCCAGCAACTTGGACAGGTGCTCGCGCAAAACGTCGGCCTGGCCTTGCGCCTCGGCCGTCCGCAAGCGGACGCGGGCTGCTACCAGTTGGCTCCTTGTCAAGTCGAGCTTGCTATCCACACCTTCCCGCAAGCGCTGCTCGGTAACGAACTGCGCCTTGTCGGCGGCGGTTTGTGCCTCGGTCAAAGCCGCAACCTTATTGGTGAGCTGATCGAGTTGTGCATAGGTGAGCGCGGTGTCCAGAATGACGGCATTGCGCTTGTCCTGTACATCCAGGGAGGTAGCGTTCCAGTCGATCTTGGCGGCCTTGATAAATTGCCGCAGGGAAAGATTGAACAGCGACTGCACCGAGGTAAAGTTCGCCACCGATGGCGCCGAGCCTTCCAGCGTCAGGGGAAATCCGTAGGAATAACCAAGACCCGAGCCGATGGTGATTTGGGGGATATAGCTGGCGCGAAGCTCATGGTAACTCGTTTGCGCGCGCCACTGGTTGATGGTGGCGATGCCCATCACGCCGCTGTGCTGCAGCGCCAACTCCACGGCGCTTGGGAAGGGAATGGGCTCAGCCGCCGGCGGATCGGCTGCCCGGCAGACCGCGTGCATCACCAGAAGCGCGACCGCGAGAGCAGCGACTCTCGCGTGACGGCCAA
>Ga0265325_10002926_pt1 | contig 11380 bp, 7 predicted proteins | sample 41420metaG_FD_202090 | JGI IMG/M metagenome (GOLD analysis project Ga0265325, IMG submission 202090) | Rhizosphere microbial communities from Carex aquatilis grown in University of Washington, Seatle, WA, United States - 4-14-20 metaG | ecosystem: Host-associated > Plants > Roots > Rhizosphere >...
CATCCGGCATCGGCCAGGGTGATGCCGCCATTGCGCCGCTGGTCGATTGTTCGCTCTACGTCATGACGCCGGAGTTCGGCGCCGCTTCGCAATTGGAGAAGATCGACATGCTCGACTTCGCCGATTTCGTCGCCATCAACAAGTTCGACCGCAAGGGCGCCGCCGATGCCCTGCGCGACGTGCGCAAGCAATATCAGCGCAATCGTGAGCGGTTTGGCGAAGCCGCCGAAGCGATGCCCGTGTTCGGCACCCAGGCCAGCCGTTTCAACGACGATGGCGTCACCGCGCTCTACCAGGCGGTCGCCGAACACTTGCGCGGGCTGGGCCTGCCGCTGCGCGACGGCCGCTTGCCGAAGGTCGATGTCCGCCACTCATCGCAGTCGCGCGCCATCGTGCCGCCGGCGCGGACGCGCTATTTGGCCGAGATCGCCGAAACCGTGCGTGGCTATCATCGCCACGCCGACGAACAGGTGAAGTTGGCACGTGAGCGGCAAAGCCTGCAGGTCGCTCGGGGAGTGTTCACTGCCTGCGGCAAGCCGGCCACCGATTTTGCTGAACTGATCGCCTGGAAGGAGTCGCAGTTCGACGCCAGGGCGAAGAAGCTGCTCGACATGTGGCCGGACACGGTCAAAGCCTATGCCGGCGACGAGTACGTGGTCAAGATCCGCGACAGTGAAATTCGCACCACCCTGACGCAGCGCACGCTCTCCGGCAGCCGGGTGCGCAAGGTGGCGCTGCCGAGGTTCGAGGACGACGGCGAGACTTTGCGCTACCTGATGAAGGAGAACGTGCCGGGCAGCTTCCCGTTCACCGGCGGTGTCTTCGCCTTCAAGCGCGAAAACGAAGATCCGACGCGCATGTTCGCCGGCGAGGGCGATCCGTTCCGGACCAACCGGCGCTTCAAGAGGCTCGCCGAGGGCATGCCGGCCAAACGCCTGTCCACGGCTTTCGACTCGGTGACACTCTACGGCTGCGATCCCGAAGAGCGACCGGATATTTACGGCAAGATCGGCAACTCCGGTGTGTCGATCGCCACCCTGGACGACATGAAGGCGCTCTACGACGGCTTCGATCTCTGTCATCCGGCGACCAGCGTCTCGATGACCATCAATGGCCCGGCGCCGATGATGCTGGCGATGTTCTTCAATACCGCCATCGACCAGCAGGTGGCCAAGTTCACCAGCGATAATGGCCGCCAGCCGACCGAGGACGAGGCCGAGAAGATCCGCGAATGGGTGTTATCGACTGTGCGCGGCACAGTGCAGGCCGACATCCTGAAGGAGGACCAGGGCCAGAATACCTGCATCTTCTCGACTGAATTCGCGCTCAAGATGATGGGCGACATCCAGGAATACTTCGTCCATCATCAGGTGCGAAACTTCTACTCGGTGTCCATCTCCGGCTACCACATCGCCGAGGCCGGCGCCAATCCGATCTCGCAGCTGGCGTTCACACTCGCCAACGGCTTCACCTACGTCGAGTCCTATCTGGCGCGCGGCATGCACATCGATGACTTCGCGCCCAATCTGAGTTTCTTCTTCAGCAACGGCATGGATGCCGAATACGCGGTCATCGGCCGTGTCGCCCGGCGCATCTGGGCGGTGGCAATGAAGAACAAGTATGGTGCCAACGAACGTTCGCAGAAGCTCAAGTATCACGCCCAGACCTCCGGGCGCAGCCTGCATGCGCAGGAGATGGACTTCAACGACATCCGCACCACGCTGCAGGCGTTGATCGCCATCTACGACAACACCAATTCGCTGCATACCAACGCCTACGATGAGGCGGTGACGACGCCGACTGAAGAGTCGGTGCGTCGCGCCATGGCCATCCAGTTGATCATCAACCGGGAGTGGGGTCTGGCGAAGAATGAGAATCCGAACCAGGGCGCCTTCATCATCGAGGAACTCACTGACCTGGTCGAGGAAGCGGTACTGAAGGAGTTCGAAGCCATCGCCGAGCGCGGCGGCGTGCTCGGTGCCATGGAAACCGGCTATCAGCGCGGCAAAATCCAGGAGGAGTCGCTGCACTACGAACAGATGAAGCACGACGGCTCCTACCCGATCATCGGCGTCAATACCTTCCGCAACCCGCACGGCGATGCCGCGGTGCAGGTTGAACTGGCGCGCTCGACGGAAGAGGAGAAGCGCTCGCAGATTGGTCGGCTGCGCGCGTTCCAGACCCTGCATGCCGATCAGGCGGCGCCGATGCTGGCGCGACTGAAGCAGGCAGTGATCGACAACGGCAACGTCTTTGCCGTGCTCATCGATGCCGTGCGCGTTTGTTCGCTCGGCCAGATCAGCACCGCGCTCTACGAGGTCGGCGGCCAGTACCGGCGCAGCATGTGAGGGCGCGGCGCCAAGGGCGCAGCCATCAGCGTGCTGCGCCTCGGTCGTGCAGCGTCAGACGCGAGACGTAGGCGATGGCCAACAGGTTGGCAGCGATGGCGACGTAGCCGACCAGTGGGTAGCCGGTTACCATGCCGTTGCCATCGACGTCGATGAGAAAGCCGGCCAGCGTGGTGGCCAGGCCCATGGCCAGCGATTGCGTGGTGCCATTGAGCGACATGAAGGTGCCGCGCAGCGCCGGCTGTGCCGCCGAGGTGACGATGGCCATGGCCGGGATCATGCGCCCCGAGACCAGGACGAAGAACCCCGTTGTGCAGGTCACCCAGACCCAGAGCGGGACCACGCCCACCTGGGTGACGGCGGCCAGTGGCAGCATGGCGGCGGCGGCGACCAGCCGGTAGACCAGGACCTTGCCGTAGCGATCGGCCAACCGGCCGATGAAGCGCGCCGTGAACAGCGTCGCCGTGCCGCCGGCGAGATAGATGATCGGCACCTGTTCCTGAGTGAGTCCGACATTGCCCACGGCGTAGACCGTGATGTAAGGGATGACGGTGAAGCCGGAAAAGATGATCAACGCTGAATAGAGTAGTGCCCGCCGGTGATTGGCTTCCCGCATGACGGCAAAGGCCGCCGAGAGTAGATGTTCGTCATGCTTCTCGTTCAAGTGCTGGCGGAATTCAGGCAGGATGCGGGCACCGACGACGATGAACAGGAGGCTCAGCAAGGCGATGAACAGGAAGGGCGCGCGCCAGTCCAGCCAGTTGGCCAGCCAGAGCGAGAGCGGTACGCCAAGGACGGTCGAGATCGAGAATGCGGTCGACACAATGCCAGTGGCCGTGGCGCGCCGAGCGAAGGGAATGGCGTCGCCGACCAGGGTTTGCACCAGGGCGCCCATCAGGCCGCCGAAAATCCCGGCGACACTGCGGGCGACCATCAGGATCGCGTAGCTGGGGGCCAGGCCGCAGGCCAGCGTGGCGACGCCGAACAGTGCGAATACGATCAGCAGCAAACGCTTGCGTTCGAAGCGGTCAACGAACGTGGATGCCAACAGGCCGGAGACGGCGGCACTGAAGGTATAGGCTGCCACTAGCAGGCCGAACTGGTGACCACTGATGCCGAAAGCGCGCATCAGGATCGGGCCCAGCGGCATCACGATCATGAAATCGAGAATATGGCTGAACTGGATGCCGGCCAAGGTAAGCAGGAACCAGCGTTCTTTGCCAGGCGAAAGAAGGGACGGCATGGGGCGGTAGAGCGGCGTGGGGCGGACGGTTGGGGAGTGGCCTGGCCGTCTCTTCAGCGGACGGTGAATGCTATTCTAACGTTCGTCGTTCCGTGAATCGGCCATGATTCGATCTCACCACGGATTCCGTTCTTGTCTACAACCACAATTTACCTCAGCCGCCGATGACATCCTTTGCCTACACATTCCGCAGCCTGTTCCTTGCAGTGTTTGCTGTCGCCGCCATGTCGCCGTTTGTCCAGGTTCAAGCGGAAGGGGCGACCGGGCGTTACAGCGAGTCGAAGGATGGCGATCGCAGTCTGGTCATCGCAACGACGGCGGCAGTGTCCGGCAAGGCCGTGCCGGCACAGTTGAGCTTCTCCTCAGGGCTGGATCACCCTAAAGAGAACGCCTTCGGCGCGCTGGCTATCGTACTGACGATCGCCGATCCGTCGGCGTTGAAGAGTTTTCATTTCGACGATTTCGAAGGGCCGGATTCGGCGATCGGCGGCCGCAAGCTGATGCATTTCCGTATCCTGGCCAGCGGCAAGGCGACGGCGATCGATGTCGTTCCCTCCGGCAGCTACGTCGATGTCCAGGGCAAGGAAACATTTGCCTTCGAGGCCAGCGAACTCGCGGCCAAGCGCCGGTCAGCGGAACGCCAGGTCATCGAGGCCCTGGGTGCCGGTGCCGAGACGCTGGAAATATCGGTCAGCGACAGTCGCGACAAACAACTCGCCATCGTGGTGAAACTGCCGGTCGCCGCTGAGCGCGAGCACTTCAAGGCATTGCTGACGACGGGCCGGTGATGGTGGGGCTTTAGCCGCCAAAGCGGCGCAGGCCGTCGAGGTCGATGATGGTGATGCCGCCGTAGTCGACGCGCAGAAAACCGGCATCCTCAAGGATCTTCAGCGAGCGATTGACGCGCTGCCGGGAGACGCCGGCGAGGTAGCCGATCTCTTCCTGGGAGATTGAGAGCGTCGTGTTTTGTCCCGGATAGAGCACGGGATTGAACATGATCGACAGACTGCGGGCGACGCGCGTATCGGTGTCGTGCAGGCGCTCCGATTCGAGCAAGCCGATGAACTGGCCGAGGCGCTCGTTGATCTGCTCGATGATGGCGTGGTTAAAGGCGATGCTGTGGTCGAGCAGCCAGAGGAAGGTCTCGCGCCGCATGCAGGCGACGCGCGTGGTGCGCAGGGCAATGACGTCGTAACGGCGCGGCTCGGTCTTCAGCACCGAGCCCTCGCCGAACCAGCCGCCGGCCGGGATGCCGGCATACGACGCAGTTTTGCCGGTCACCCAGTTCGACGACATCTTGGCCAGGCCGTCGATGACGCCGATCCAGCAGGAGGGCGATTCGCCCTGCTGGCAGATGAAGCCGCCAGCCGGAACCAAGCGCTCAGTTGTGCCCTGGCGTACCTGGGTGCGCTCCGCGCCGGTCAGGTCCTTGGCCCAGCGCGAGGCGGCGATGGCGTCGTCGAGGGTCGGGGCAACGAGCGGGCGCAAGTATTGGAGGTGGGTCACGCTGACATTATGCCATCGCCTCGTAAAGCGGCAGCGTGAGGAACTCCGGATAGGCGTCGGCCAGGGACATTTCCTCGAAGATCTTCGCCGCCCGGTCATAGCTGCCCGTTTGTTCGCCAGTGGCGGTGACCGTCGCCTTGACCTTGGCCAACTCCTCCGGGATTAGCCTGCGCACCATCGCGGCGCTGACCTTGCTGCCGTCGTCGAGTTTGCCTTTCGGACTCACCACCCACTGCCACACCTGCGAGCGGCTGATCTCGGCGGTGGCGGCGTCTTCCATCAGGTTGTGAATCGGCACGCAGCCGTTGCCGGCCAGCCAACTGCCCAGGTAGTGGATGCCGACATTGATGTTGTTGCGCAGGCCCTGCTCGGTGATCGGTTGCTCGGGCTGGAAGTTCAACCAGTCCTTGGGGCCGAAGGTGTCCGTACGCTGCTTGTGCCACTGGTTGGGCCGGTCGCCGAGCACCTTGACCATTTCCTCCATGGCGATGGCAACCAGGCCCGGATGCGCCACCCAGCCGCCGTCGAAGCCATCGTTGGCGTCGCGCGTCTTGTCGTGGCGGATGCCGGCCAGTGCCTTTTCATTGGCGGCCGGGTCGTTCTTGATCGGAATCAGCGCGCTCATGCCGCCGATCGCCGGTGCGCCGCGCTTATGACAGGCCTTGACCAAGGCCAGGGCATAGCTGCGCATGAACGGCACTTCCATGGTGATGGCGCTGCGGTTGGCCAGGCAGAAATCGCGATTACGCTTGAACTTCTTGATGCAGGAGAAGATGTAATCCCAGCGGCCGGCGTTGAGCCCGGCACTGTGCTGACGCAACTCGTAGAGAATTTCCTCGAGTTCGAAAGTCGCCAGTATGGTCTCGATCAGCACCGTCGCCTTGATGGTGCCGTGCGGCATGCCGAGTTCGTCCTGCGCCAGGCAGAAGATGTCGTTCCACAGGCGCGCTTCGAGGTGCGATTCGAGCTTCGGCAGGTAGTAGAAGGGCCCGGCACCGCGGGCGATCTGTTCACGGGCGTTGTGAAAGAAGGAAACGGCGAAGTCGAACAAGCCGCCAGAGACGCGCTGACCATCGACCAGGACGTGCTTCTCGTCAAGATGCCAGCCGCGCGGACGGATTTGCAGCGTGGCGGTCTGGTCGTTGAGTTGGTAGGTCTTGCCGTTCTGCTCGAAGGTGATGGTGCGGCGAACGGCGTCCTTGACGTTCACCTGGCCCTGGATCTGGTTGAACCAGTTCGGGCTGTTGGAATCCTCGAAATCGGCCATGTAGGAATCGGCCCCCGAGTTGAGGGCGTTGATGATCATCTTGCGTTCGACCGGCCCGGTGATTTCGACCCGGCGGCATTTCAGTGCCTCGGGCAGGGGGGCGATCGACCAGATACCTTCGCGGATGTGCCAGGTCTCGGGCAAGAAGTCGGGCATTTCGCCGCCGTCGATGCGCGCCTGGCGCTCGACGCGCTTGCGCAATAGTTCCTGGCGACGCGGTTCGAAAGTCCGATGCAATTTGGCGACGAGGGCCAGCGCGTCGGGGGTGAGAATTTCGTCGAAGCGCGGCAACGACTCGCCTTCGATCCTGATGCCCTGGGGCAGGTCTCGGTTCATGTCCATTTCCTCAAGAAGCCCGCTCCCGGCGGAGCGGGCGATGTCGCTTACTGCTCGTCAGCCAGCACTTCGCTCTGCTCGGCCTCGATCGTGATGCCCAGGCGCGCCTGTGTTTCGGAGTCGGCGAGAGCGTTGAGGTGGGCGCGCGTGGCATCCCACGAGCGATTGTCGCCACTGGCCTCGGTGAGGTCGTTGATGTGGTGGACGATGGAATTGGCCTCGTTGCGGTTCTGGGCAGCCGAGTGGGTGGCGTAGTACGTTGTTAAGGTCATGGCGTTTCTCCTGGGGATCGTTGCGGCTGATGGGGTTGGCTGGGGACAGCGATCGACGATGCCTCGTGGGCTTCAGCCGAGCGCGGCATGGCCGCGTTCGACGAACTGCTCGGCTTCGGTAGAGCCGGTGAGCGCGGTGACCGACGAGCTGCCCCCTTGGATGACCGTGGTGACGTCATCGAAGTAGCCGGTACCGACCTCTTGTTGATGGGAAGCGAAGGTGTAGCCTCGCTCGCGGGCGACGAACTCCGGTTCCTGCACCTTCTCTACGTATGCCGACATGCCGCGGCGCGCATAGTCGTGCGCCAGGTCGAACATGTTGAACCACATCGAATGGATGCCGGCGAGCGTGATGAACTGGTACTTGTAGCCCATGGCGCCCAGTTCGCGCTGGAACCGGGCGATGGTCGCGTCGTCGAGGTTCTTCTTCCAGTTGAACGACGGCGAGCAGTTGTAGGCCAGGATCTTGCCTGGGTACTTGTGATGGATGGCTTCGGCGAACTTGCGGGCGAACTCGAGATCCGGCTTGCCGGTTTCGCACCAGACCATGTCGGCATAGGGTGCGTAGGCCAGGCCGCGCGAGATCGCCTGTTCGAGTCCGGCGTAGGTCTTGTAGAAGCCTTCGGCCGTACGCGCACCAGTAATGAATGGCTTGTCGTTGTCATCGACGTCGGAGGTCAGTAGGTCGGCTGCCTCGGCGTCGGTACGGGCCAGGATGACCGTTGGCACACCCATGACGTCGGCGGCCAGGCGGGCGGCGGTCAGCTTCTGGACGGCTTCTTGGCTCGGCACCAGGACCTTGCCGCCCATGTGGCCGCACTTTTTCACTGAAGCTAGTTGGTCCTCGAAATGGACGCCGCCGGCGCCGGCCTTGATCATGGCCTTCATGAGTTCAAAGGCGTTGAGGACGCCGCCGAAGCCGGCTTCGGCATCGGCGACGATGGGGGCGAAATAGTCAATGTAGCCGGTATCGCCAGGACCGATGCCGCGCGACCACTGGATTTCGTCTGCCCGCTTGAACGAGTTGTTGATCCGCTCGACGACGGTTGGCACGGAATCCACGGGATATAGCGACTGGTCCGGATACATGGACATGGTGCTGTTGTTGTCGGCCGCCACCTGCCAGCCGGAGAGGTAGATCGCCTTGATGCCGGCCTTCACTTGTTGCATGGCCTGGCCGCCGGTGAGGGCGCCCAGGCAATTGACGTAGCCTTCCTCATTGACCAACTGCCAGAGTTTGTCCGCAGCGCGGCGGGCAAGCGTATGCTCGATCTGGAACGAGCCGCGCAGGCGGATGACGTCTTCGGCGCTGTAGGTGCGAGTGATGCCTTGCCAGCGTGGATTCTCGGCCCAGTCTCTTGCCAGTTTGGTGGCTTCAGCGTTTTGGTTTCTCATGACGTAGTCCTCAGTTGGGGGTGGGGGAACGAAAGTGGAGCGTTTTAGTCGGGAATGCTCTTGGAGCAAACTATAGGCAAGTTGGCGCAATGCAGCAATAGTTGACAAAAATATTAAGTACCCTTCAAAACAACGCGTTACAAGATTTTTTTACCATCCGCGGTGTCATTTCATAATGCGGAATTTTCAGTAGCGGAAATTGCCGCAAAACGCGGTGCCGTGACGGTCTCGATGACTGGCGGAATGTCAGCCGGACGACAATCTCTGGTCATCGACCAGAGTAGATTCCTCGCCCATATCACCACCAGACCGCAAAGCAGTCGCGTTTTGACAGACAATTGCGTGGTCGCCGGCATTGATCGGACGAAACAACGGGGTGGGAGGAGGAGACTCGCATGACTGTTGTGCCGGGGGGCGGCTTTGCCGCCCCGTCGGATCTGGATACTTTTCCCCGCTTGATGCAGGCGCATGCCCGCCTGCGCGGTGGGCGGCCGGCCATGCGGGAAAAGGATCTGGGCATCTGGCAGGTCTGGTCCTGGAGCGAAGCCCTGCACCAGACGCGCGCCATGGCCTGTGCCCTGGCCGAGCTTGGCTTCCAGCGGGGCGATCGACTCGGCATCATCGGCGACAACCGGCCACGCCTCTATTGGGCGATGTGCGCGGCGCAGATGCTCGGCGGCATTCCGGTGCCGATGTATCAGGATGCCGTTGCCCAGGAGATGACCTTCGTGCTGCAGGACGCCGGCATCCGCATCGCCATCGTCGAAGATCAGGAACAGGTCGACAAGCTGCTCGAAGTCAGGGACCAGTGCCCGCAACTGGAACACGTGATCTACGAAGAGCCGCGCGGCCTGCGCCATTACCTGCAGACCTGGCTGCACGGACTCGACGAACTGGTCGCCGCCGGTGCCATCCACGATACCAATCACACCGATTTTCTCGATCGGGAGATCGGGCTCGGCAAGCCCGATGATGTCTCGATCATGCTCTACACGTCAGGAACCACCGGCAAGCCGAAAGGCGTCTGCCAGACGCACCGGGCCTTCATCGCCGCCGCCCGTGGCGGCATTGCGGTCGACGGCCTGGGCGCCGATGGCGACATCCTTTCCTACCTGCCCATGGCCTGGGTCGGCGACCATCTGTTTTCCTTCGCGCAGGCGATGGTGGCCGGCTTCACGGTCAATTGTCCGGAGTCGGGCGAGACGGTGATGATCGACATGCGCGAGATCGGTCCCAGCTACTATTTCGCGCCGCCGCGGGTGTTCGAGAACCTGCTGACGCAAGTCATGATCCGCATGGAAGATGCGGGCCGCTTCAAGCGCGCCCTGTTTCACTTCTTCATGGCCGTGGCCAAGCGCAGCGGCGCCGAAATCCTCGACGGCAAGCCGGTCGGCTTCCAGGACCGCTTGCTCTATGCGCTGGGCGATCTCCTGATCTTCGGGCCACTGCGCAACGTTCTCGGCATGAGCCGCATTCGCGTTGCCTATACCGCCGGCGCGGCCATCGGCCCCGACTTGTTCAAGTTCTATCGCTCGATCGGCGTCAATCTCAAGCAGTTCTACGGCCAGACCGAGACCTGCGCCGCCGTCTGCCTGCAACCCGACGGCCAGATCAAGTTCGATTCCGTCGGCTTGCCGATGCCAAACGTTGAAGTGCGCATTGCCCCCAGCGGCGAAATCCTCGTCCGTGGGCCGATGCTGCTCAAGGAGTACTACCAGCGGCCCGATGCCACTGCAGAGTCCATCGATGCCGAAGGCTACTTCCGTACCGGCGATGCCGGCTTCTTCGACGCCGACGGCCACCTGAAGATCATCGACCGCGCCAAGGATGTCGGCAAGCTGGCGGGCGGCGCCATGTTCGCGCCCAACTACCTCGAGAACAAGCTGAAGTTCTTTCCCCACATCAAGGAGGCCGTCTGCTTCGGTCATGGCCGCGACATGGTCTGCGCCTTCATCAACATCGATATCGGCGCAGTGGGCAATTGGGCGGAGCGCCGGGGCATCGCCTATAGCGGCTACTCTGACCTGGCGGCGAAGCCTGAAGTCTATGGCCTGATCCAGGACTGCCTGGAGCAGGTCAACGCGGAGTTGGCGGGCGACGCCATGGTTGCCGAGACCCAGATCCATCGCTTCCTGGTGCTGCACAAGGAACTCGATCCGGACGACGACGAGCTGACCCGCACGCGCAAGGTGCGCCGCGGCTTCGTCGCCGAGAAATATGCCGTGCTGATCGAGGCGCTCTACGGTGGCAAGACCGCGCAGTTCATCGAGACGCAGGTGCGTTTCGAGGATGGCCGCACGGGCAAGGTCGGCGCCGACTTGCAGATCAGAGACGCGAAAGTCTTTGCCGCGGTGAGGAAAGTCGCATGAGAGAAATCGGCGACGTCATCCTCGATCTGAAGAACATCTCGCTCAGGTTCGGCGGCGTCAAGGCACTGACCGACATTTCGTTCGATGTCCGCGAACATGAGATCCGCGCCATCATCGGCCCCAACGGCGCCGGCAAGAGTTCCATGCTCAACGTCATCAATGGCGTGTACCGGCCGCAGCAGGGCGAGATCATCTTCCGCGGCCAGCATCGCCACAACATGGATACCCACACGGCTGCCGGCGCCGGCATTGCCCGCACTTTTCAGAACATCGCGCTGTTCAAGGGCATGACCGTGATCGACAACCTGATGGCCGGCCGCAACCTGAAGATGAAGTGCAACTTCATCCAGCATGCGCTGTGGTGGGGCCCGGCGAAACGCGAGGAGCTGGCGCAGCGGGCCAAGGTGGAGGAGGTGATCGATGTCCTCGAGATCGAGCACATTCGCAAGACGCCGGTCGGCCGCCTGCCCTATGGTTTGCAAAAGCGCGTCGAGCTGGCGCGGGCGCTGGCGGCGGAGCCGGCAATCCTGCTGCTCGACGAACCGATGGCCGGCATGAACGTCGAAGAAAAGCAGGACATGTGCCGCTTCATCCTTGACGTCAATGATCAGATGGGTACCACCATCGTGCTGATCGAGCATGAC
>Ga0265325_10002931_pt1 | contig 11377 bp, 12 predicted proteins | sample 41420metaG_FD_202090 | JGI IMG/M metagenome (GOLD analysis project Ga0265325, IMG submission 202090) | Rhizosphere microbial communities from Carex aquatilis grown in University of Washington, Seatle, WA, United States - 4-14-20 metaG | ecosystem: Host-associated > Plants > Roots > Rhizosphere...
TGTCGTCGGCGATGCCGGACCGATCAACATTCAGGCAAACGATCGCGACATTTCGATCAGTGCCAACGGCACGATCAGTGTGCGCAATGGCAACACCAATGACGACGCCTCGCGCGGCAAGCTCAAGCTCGTCGTATTCGACGACAAACAGACGATGCAGCTCGCCAAGGATGCCTCCGCGACATTCGCGGCGCCCGACGGCGTCACGCCGCAGGCCGACAAGTCGTCGCGTGTCGTGCAAGGCGCGATCGAAGGCTCAAATGTCCGCGGCGTGGTCGAAATCACCCGCATGATCGACATCACGCGCAGCTACACACAAGTCGCAACGATGATGCAGCAGCTGAGCGACATGGGTAACAGCGCCATCGACAAGCTCGCCGACGTCCCAGCCTGATCGAGGAGAATTTAGGTTATGCGCGCACTTTACACCGCTGCAACGGGAATGATGGCCCAGGAGCTTAACGTCCAGGTCATCTCCAACAATATCGCGAACATGCGCACAACCGGCTACAAGCGCCAGCGTGCTGAGTTTCAGGATTTGCTCTACGAACACGTGCGCCGCATCGGCACCCAGACGTCCGATCAGGGCAATATCCTGCCGGTCGGCGTTGACCTCGGCTCGGGCGTCAAAAGTGTCGGCACTCCGCGACTGATGACACAAGGCACGCTGGCGCAGACCGGCGCCGACCTCGACCTCGCAATTCGCGGCGAAGGGTTCTTCAAGGTCCAGATGCCTGACGGCACCTATGCCTACACCCGAGACGGCTCATTTCAGATGGATGCGCAAGGCCGCATCGTCACCGTACAGGGCAATGTCGTGATGCCCGGCATCACCATTCCGCAAAACGCCACCGGCCTCACAATCAATTCGCAAGGCCAGGTCTCGGTAACTCAGTCCGGCCAGACCACACCGTCGGTGCTCGGCCAGTTGTCGCTCACACGCTTCGTCAACAAGGCCGGCCTGCTCTCGATCGGCGATAACATGTTCACGGAAACGCCGGCCTCCGGCGCGCCGCAGGACGGCCTGCCTTACACCGACGGCGCCGGCGATATTCAACAAGGCAATCTTGAACAGGCCAACGTCGAAGCGGTCAGCGAGATCTCCGACCTGATCGCCGCGCAGCGTGCCTACGAGATGAACGGCAAGGTCATCACCGCCGCCGACCAGATGCTGTCGACGACCACAAACCTGATGCACTGAGGTGAGCCCCATGATCCGCGCTACGATCCACCGCACGATCGGTGCAGTTGCTTGTTCGCTCGCCGCCCTGCTGCTGTTGATGAAAACCGCCGCCGCGGAACCGGACCTTCCGGCATTGCGCGCGGGAGCCACCGTTACCGGCAACGTTGTACGCATCGGCGATCTCGTCGACCACGCCGGCATCGTCGCCGACGTGCCGATCTTCCGTGCCCCGGCGCTCGGCGAAACCGGCACCGTTCCGATCGCCAGCGTGATCGAGGCGATGCGCGTGCACGCTCTGGTCGGGATCGATCCGGGATCGATCTCGGAAATCACCGTCACGCGGGCGAGCCGCGCCATCCCGGCACGCGACATCGAAATCCTGCTGGCCGACGCCGTCGCCAAAGGTTACGGCCTCGGCCAGGGCGCCGACATCGCGATCGGCTTCGATCGGGCGCTGCGAACGGTGCACGTCGAACCTTCGGTTACGGCCGCGCCGCATATCGAGCACTTGCGCTATGACACCCGCAGCGGACGCTTCGAGGCCGAGCTCGATATTCCAGGCGCGCCTGCCGCGCGGCAGCGGCTCAGCGGCACCGCGGTCGCGACCACCGAAACGGTGGTGCTGACGCGTCCACTGGTCCGTGGTGAAATCGTTAAGATGGGCGATCTGGCAATGCGGCGGCTGCCACGCGACCAGGTCGGCTCCGACATCGTCACTGATCCCGATCAGGCGATCGGACTTGCCGCACGCGGTCAACTCAACAGCGGCCGCGCGCTCCGCGTCGCCGAGCTTGTGAAGCCGGAGATCGTGCAGCACAACGACAACGTCACGATCGTCTATCAGGCGCCTGGCATCATGCTCGCCGTCCGCGGCAAAGCCGTCGATTCCGGTGCCGAAGGCGACATGATCGACGTCGTCAACGTGCAATCGAACCGTACGGTGCGCGGCACCATCGTCGGCCCCGGGCAGGTTTCTGTCGCTTCGATGACGGCCCGCGTTGTCGCGTCAGCCGATACCAATTTAGCCGATGGTTCGGGCCGGCCGCGCACAGGCGCAAAATGAACGTACAAAAAACGAAAGTGACCTCGATGCTGGTGCTCAAGTTGTTGCGTTCCGCGAGCGGAGTTGCGCTGCTGGCGGGGCTGCTGGGCGGTTGCGGCGCGCTGGATCGGCTCGCGAGCATTGGCGCTCCCCCGGCATTGTCCGAGGTCAATAATCCGACCGCGCGGCCCGGTTACAAGCCGGTGCAGATGCCGATGCCGGCAATGCAGCCGGCGTCATACAATCCGAATTCGCTGTGGCGCAACGGTTCGCGCGCCTTTTTCAAGGATCAGCGCGCGCATCAAATCGGCGACATTCTTACGGTGACGGTGAATTTCGCCGACAAGGCCAATATCGCGAACGAGACGCAGCGCAGCCGCGCCAACACCGAAGATTCCGGAATCACCAATTTCTTCGGTCAACATAAAGTCTTCAGCGTACCGGTGCCAGGCCGCATCTTCACCGCCGATTCAACTGCCTCAAGCGACGGCAAGGGTTCGGTGCAGCGCCAGGAAGCACTCACCACCAACATTGCCGGCGTGGTCACGCAAGTATTGCCCAACGGCAATCTGGTGATCGAAGGCAAGCAGGAAATCCGCGTCAACTTCGAAATGCGCGAGCTGATCGTCGCGGGCATCGTGCGGCCGGAAGATATCCAGAGCGACAACACAATCGATTCGAGCAAGATCGCGCAAGCCCGCATCTCGTACGGCGGCCGCGGCCAGATCACCGACGTGCAGCAGCCGCGCTACGGCCAACAGGTGCTTGACGTGCTGTTGCCATTCTGACGAGCGGCGGGAGCCGGTCATCGGTGGTCAGTGGCGCGTACTCTGATCAGCGATGACCGGCTCCCGAGCTCCCACGCCGTCTCCGTGCGCGCGAACGGAAATGGCGTAACGACGCGGCCTCCGGTCGGCTCCCCCGCCGGAGGCCGCGCACTCTTTTTTCCATTGAGGTTTGCGTGAGCGCCGAAACGGATCGGTCCTCGCGACAGACGCGCGCGCGGCGCACTCATGCTAAATGGGACGGGCGGGCCCGTCAGTCGTCGCGATAGACGCGCTCGCGCCGTTCGTGGCGCTCCTGGGCCTCGACCGACAAAGTGGCGATCGGTCGCGCTTCGAGCCGGCGCAGCGAAATCGGCTCGCCGGTTTCCTCACAGAAGCCGTAAGTCCCATCCTCAATGCGGCCGAGCGCCTCCTCGATCTTGGAGATCAGCTTGCGCTGCCGGTCCCGGGCGCGCAGCTCGATCGCACGATCGGTTTCGGATGAGGCGCGATCGGCGAGATCCGGGTGGTTTTGATTTTCCTCCTGCAGATGGAGGAGCGTTTCCTTGGCTTCCTTGAGGATTTCCTCCTTCCAGGCGAGCAACCTGGCGCGAAAATACTCGCGCTGGCGGTCGTTCATGAAAGGCTCTTTGTCAGATGGCCGATAGGTCTTTGTTTTGGCCAACATTTCCCGCGACTCCCACCCACGTGCAGCAGTTTCTGTTCTTCTTTTTCGTGCGAGCGCACCCCCTCGCGCGGCGGCTTATATACGGCTCCCGCGCCGTCGACAATATGCCAGTGCCACCCAACATCGGGCGGATTATGACGTTTTTGTAATAGGTTAGCCTAGGTCCGGCTGGCCTTGGCAAGTTCCACTTCGACCCGCAATTCGATCTCGGCCAACACCGCGTCAAGCCCGGTATCGCCAGAGCCGTCCTTGAGCCCCGCGGCCGCCGATTTGAGCCGTCCGAGGGTCGAGGGATCAAGATTGCCCTCGAGCAGGCCGACTTTGAGGTGATCGAGCACGTCGAGAGCATTGCGGCCGTTTTTGACCGCGCGCTTGCGCCGCTCGGTCGGGTCCTCGATGCCTTGCAGCGCGATCAGCGCGTCGACCGAAGATACCGAGCGCAGTCCGGCGGCCTGGGCCGGGCTTTGCGACGTCTCGTCATCATTGACCTGGAACGTGCCCGACGCGGTGCGTCGCGCAACAGAGGGCGCGGTCTTTGATGCTGCACCGGTCAGTCCCTGAACCCGCATGGTGCCGCGTTGCTCCCCGACGCAGTAATCAGTCCCCGCTTCAGAAACTGCGCTCGTATGGTTAATGGCCGGTAAAGCGATCGGCAAAATTTACCCTGTGCGGCCAATCGTGCCGAGCCGCGCGGACAAATGGTGTCGCGGCCGATTGCGATTTGCTTACGATCCCAACCACTTAGCGGCGTCCTGAGTTGGCACGGCGTTCGCATTGCTGTTGGTTGGTCCAGCTCATTGGGGAGCAATGATGACGAGGACATTGAGAGCCGCATTGGCGGCGATCCTGATCGTGTGCGTCCCGGTGGGAGCTGGGGCGACCTCACGCATTAAGGATCTCGCCAATATCGAAGGCGTGCGGCAGAACCAGTTGATCGGTTACGGCCTCGTCGTCGGTCTCAACGGCACCGGCGACACGCTCAACAATATTCCTTTCACCAAGCAGTCGCTGACGGCGATGCTGGAGCGGCTCGGCGTCAATATTCGCGCCGCCGCCGCGCAGCAGACCTTGCGCACCGGCAACGTCGCGGCAGTGATGGTCACGGCAAATCTGCCGCCGTTCGGGACACAGGGCACGCGCGTCGATGTGACGGTATCGGCGCTCGGCGATTCCAAGAGCCTGCAGGGCGGCGTATTGCTGGTGACGCCGCTGCTCGGTGCCGACGGCAACGTCTACGCCGTGGCGCAGGGCTCGGTCGCGATCGGCGGCTTCCAGGCGGAAGGCGAAGCGGCGAAAATCGTGCGCGGCGTACCGACGGTCGGCCGCATCTCGAACGGCGCGCTGATCGAACGCGAAATTGACTTCGCGCTCAACCGCCTCAGCCAGCTGCGCATGGCGCTGCGCAACCCCGACTTCACGACCGCCAAGCGCATCGCGATGGCCGTCAACGATTTCATCGGCGCGCCGACCGCCGAGCCGCTCGACCCCGCCACAGTCGAGATCACCGTGCCGCAACAGTTCCGCGGCAACGTGGTAGCGCTGCTCACCGACATCGAACAGCTCCAGGTCGAGCCCGACATGCCGGCCAAGATCGTGATAGATGAGCGCTCCGGCGTCATCGTGTTGGGTCGCGACGTGCGCGTCTCGATGGTGGCGGTCGCGCAAGGCAATCTCACCGTCGCCATCAGCGAAACGCCACAAGTGAGCCAGCCGCAGCCATTTTCGCGCGGCGGCACGACGCGAGTCGTGCCGCGCACGCAGGTCGGCGTAACGGAAGACGGCAAGAAGCTCGCCACGATCCGAGACGGCGTATCGCTTCAGCAGGTCGTGGACGGACTGAACGCGCTCGGCATCGGGCCGCGCGACATGATTTCGATCTTGCAGGCGATCAAGGCGGCCGGCGCGATCCAGGCCGACATCGAGGTGATGTGATGGCGAGCGCATTTCCTTTGTCGGCACCAGGGCTCGGCGTCAGCGACGCGCTGGCCATGGCCGACGCGAAACGGCCCAATCTCAACGGCATGACAGCCGCAAAGGCAAAGACGGCCTCGCAGGATTTCGAGGCGGTCTTTCTCAACAGCATGTTCTCACAGATGTTCACGGACGCCGACGGCGAAGGACCGATGGGCGGCAAAGGCGCGACCGGCGTATGGCGCTCTTTCCTCACGGACGAATACGCCAAAAGCTTTGCCAAGGCCGGCGGGATCGGCATCGGCGATGAAGTCTATCGCGCACTGATCGCCCGCCAGGGAGCACAATCATGAGCGAGCAGACATTGCCGGGACGGCCGGCGATCGCGAGCATTGGCGAGGCGCAACAGGCGATCGGCAATCTCGAGCGGATCATGGATAGTCTGCTGGCCACCGTTGAGCAGGAAACCACCCTGGTGCGCGGCGGACATCTCGGCGAGGCCTCAAAGCTCGAGGCGGCGAAGTCGGAGCTTGCTGGCCATTATCTTGCCGAGACCGAACGCCTGAAGGCGAGCAAAGAATTTTTGAAGCGCAGCCTGCCGGCGGCGCTCGATGAATTGCGGCGGCGCCACGACACCTTCCACGCCATCCTTCAAATCAACCTGACAGTGTTAGCGACTGCGCACGCGGTGTCCGAAGGCATCGTGCGCGGCGTCTCCGAGGCGCTCAACCGCACCGAAGTGCCGCAGACCTATGGCGCCACCGGGCGCTCGGTGCCGCAGAAGCCGAAAAACCGCCAGCCTATGGCGCTGAGCCGCACGCTCTAGCCGGCGCGCGCGGCACCGGCCGGGTCGCCAAATTCCGCGGCTTTTATGGTTACCGAAAGCTTAATTTTCGCGGTTGACCGACGCTGAACGCTACCCGGCGAAATTCACTCGGCGCCTTCCGTTGGTATTAACCCGTTAACCATGTGCTTTTACTGATCCTTTGGTTCCTTGAGGCAAGGTCACCGCGACCCCGGATCCGAAAGATCCAAACGGGCCAAGAGTCAGTCACACGTACCAGAAAGGTGAATTAAATGTCCTCCGACATCACACTTAGCGCCGGTGTTCGGCAGAACCTGCTCTCGCTGCAGGACACCGCCGACTTGATGGCCACGACGCAAAATCGTCTGGCGACCGGCAAGAAAGTCAACTCCGCTCTCGATAACCCGATCAGCTATTTCACGTCGCAGTCGCTGAGCAACCGCGCCAACGACCTGAGCTCGTTGCTCGACTCGATCTCCAACGCGGTGCAGACGATCGGCGCGGCCAATAACGGCCTCACCTCGCTGACCAAGCTGGTGCAAAGCGCCCAGGCGATCGGCCAGCAAGCGCTGCAGAGCGCCGCGACAACCGCGACCGTTACCGGCTCGGTTGCCGGCCTGACCGGCGCGACTGTCAACACCTTCAGCGCCAACACCGACACCGTTACCGTCAGCGACGGCACCAATACCGCGACCTATACCGCGGTGGCCGGCGCCGGCGACACGGTGACGAACATCATCAACGCCATCAACGCCGGTGGCACCGACATCACGGCATCGCTCGACAGCGCCGGTCATATCTCGCTGGTGAACAATGCCGGCGGCGATATCACCATCGGCGGCACGTCGTCGGCTGGCGAACTTGCCACGCTCGGCCTCGTTGCCGGCACCACGACCGGCTCGGTGAACACCACCCGCTCCTCGCTGGCCGCGCAGTTCAACGACATCCGCACCCAGATCGACAACCTCGCGTCCGACTCCGGGTACAATGGCGTCAACCTGCTCAACGGCAACAGCCTCACGGTGAAGTTCAACGAAACCGGCACGTCGACCCAGTCGATCACCGGCGTAACGTTCGACTCCGCCGGCCTCGGCGTGTCTGCCGTGTCGAACAACTTCCAAAGCGACACCGAAGTGAACTCGTCGCTCGATCAGCTCACCACCGCCCTGAGCTCACTGCGCTCACAGTCGGTTGCCTTCGGCTCGAGCCTGTCGGTCGTGCAGACCCGCCAGGACTTCACCAAGGCGATGGTCAATACCCTCCAGACCGGCTCGGACAACCTGGTCCTCGCCGACACCAACCTGGAAGGCGCGAACATGCTGGCGTTGCAGACCCGCCAGTCTCTGTCCACGACCGCCTTGTCGCTCGCCTCGCAGGCCAGCCAGGCCGTGCTCCGCCTGTTCCAGTAAATACTGGTACGGTTCAGATCCGACACGGCGGGGCCAAAAGCCCCGCCGTTTTTTTACGTTCGGTTAACCGAATTGCCGCGATATGAACGGCGAGGAAGGTCCCATGGCGCTCCGTATCGAGCTTAAGCCGCGCGAACGCATCCTGATCGGCGACTGCGTCATCACCAATTCCGACCAGCGGACACGGTTCGTAATTGACGGCCGTACGCCGATTCTGCGCGAAAAAGACATCATGACCGCGAAGCGCGCCGACACCCCGGCGAAGCGCATCTATCTCGCAGTGCAACTGATGTACACCGCTCACGACCCGCGCGCCCATCACGAAACGTATTTCGCGCTGCTGCGTGATTTTTTGCAGGCTGCGCCGAGTGCGCGGCCCCAAATTGAATTTATCAATAATCAAATCTTAAGCGGTGACCTGTACAACGCTCTCAAGACCACCCGGAAACTCATCAAATACGAGCAGGAGCTACTCAGCAATGAAGGACGCCGCACGGCTCTACGGAAACGTGGCAAAGCAGATTTCCAGCCCGCGTGACCTGGAGGCCAGTCTCTTGCTCGAAGCCGCCTCGCGGCTGCAAGCCGTTCGCGACGACTGGGGCACCAAGCGCAATGGCCTGGACAACGCCCTGCGCTACAATCGCCGGCTCTGGACGATCTTCCTCACCTCGGTGACCAGCAAAGACAGCCCGTTGCCAATCGAAATTCGCCAAAACGTGGCCAATCTCGGGCTTTTCGTCATGAAGCAGACGATCGCCCTGATCGGCGACCCGAAACCCGACCACCTTGGGTCGCTCATCAACATCAATCGCGAGATCGCCGGCGGTTTGCGCGCGCGGGCCTGAACCGACACACAGGCGGAATAAAAAACCCCGGGTCGCGCCCGGGGTTTTGCTTTTTCCGATGACCTGTCAGGTGGGCAGGAAGTTGACCAGGCTCAGCTTCGACAGCAGCGCCGTCGTCTGCAGCGAGGCTTGCAAGCTGGTTTGCAGCGACAAAATCTGCGTTCCGACCTCATCCTGCGACACGCCTTCGATGTTCTGCAAAAGATCGGTGAGCACGTTCGTGGTCTGCGAGTGACGAGTCTGCGCGGCGCTGATCGCGGTTTGCGCGCCGGCAATCTCGGTCTCGATATCGGAGACGCTCTGCTGGCCTGGCGCACCACTGAGCGCGGTGCCCACGCGCGATGTCAGTGCCGCGTACGAATCGCTCGCATTGGGGTCGCTGGCCGAATAACTGGTCGCCGCGAATACCGCGATATTCTGCACCGCGAGGCGCAGCGCCTGTTCATTGGCGCGCATGCCGTAATTCACCGACATCGACGGATCGATCTGGGCGCTGGCGGTCGAGCGCGCCGGCGTGGTGCCGTCGTCTCCGGTATACCAGCTCACGGTGTTGGCACTGGTCCCGTCGACGAGGCCGGTCGCAGTATCAAAAGGCGGCCCATCAACGCGCTGCGGTGGGTTCGTGCTGTCGGTATTGAAGAAGTCGTTCGACGCCGCCATGGCGGACGCGGCGGTGAGTGTCGTCGCTCCAATCTTGCCGATCGAGGTGGTGAGCGCAGCCTGGAGATTTGCGGCGGTCGCCGCCGGCGTCGCGCCGATGGTGAACTGGTCGGTGCCGGGCGGCGAGGCGGTGGTCGCCGTCATGGTCAGGTTTTGCGTCGTGCCGTCCGGCAGGGTGAAGCCGATGGTCATTTGCTCGCCGGCATTCGGATTGGATGCGAAATCGACACTTAGGCTGGGCGGCGACCCGGCCGGCCCCGCCACGGTGGCCCCGGACAGCGTCGAATTCACCGTGCTCAACTTAAGACCGAAAGGCGGGGCGGCGTCCTCAGTGATCGCCACCGAGGTTGCTGTTGGATTGCCGATAGTGAGCCGGCCGAGCCCGTTGGCGCCAAGATCCGCCTGCTGGCGCTCCGAAATAACCTGCTTCAGACCGGCGTGGATGCCGTCGCCATTCAGGATGAGATCGGTCGACGCGACCGCCGGCTGATCGCCAGCGGTACCGGAAAACAGGTAGCGATTGCCGACCTGGGTGTTGAACAATGACAGCAACTGGTCGAGCTGATTGTAGGCCGATTTCTGGTCGGTGGTCTGGCCGGTCTGGTCGATCGAGTAAGGCGAATTGTTCGCCGAGTTCATCACGGTGTGGGTAATGCTGTCGACGCTGGTCAATGCGGTCTGCGCGGCGGTCATCCGTACGCCGGCGATCTGCATGGTGCTATCATAGCTCGATAGTGCCGAGAGCTGCGACTGCAGGCTAAGCGCAATTCCGCGATCGGTACCGAGCCCGGCATAGGTTGTCGACTTTTCGCCGCTGCCGAGCTGCTGCTGCAAAACGTCGAGCTGCGAGCGCATGTCGAGGATCGACTGCAGCACCGGACTTGAAATCGAACCGACATAACTCACGCTCATGGCGACCTCACATATTCATCAGCGTATCGAGCATCTGCTTGATCGCCGACATTACGCGTGCATTGGCAGCATAAGAATTCTGCAGATTCAGCAGATTGGTCATTTCGGTATCCATATTCACGCCCGAGGCGTCGTTGAAACGCTGCTGCAGGGTCGAGAGCACGACATCCTGGCCTTGCTTGAGCGTGGCGGCGTTGCTGGCCGCTTCGCCTTGCCGGCTGATCACCTGCTGCACGAAATCGCCAAGCGTCCCGGTAAATGGCGAGGTTGCGGATCCGATGCCCGAATCGGGATTGAAAGTCACGTCGGCGTTCATCAGCTGATTGATAATGAAATTTGGCCGCGTCGCATCGGCAGCCGCCGTACCGGGCTGATAGGTGACGAGTTGCGAGGGATCGCTGATCACCGCCGCATTGACGGTGATGCGAGCCGCAAAACCCTGACTTTGGGTGCCGGCGGCGCCGATCGCGCCGGTGAAAGCCCCGCTATTGCCATCGACGAACAACGGCATCTGACTATTGCCACTGCCGAACGAGGTGATAGTTGCCGTGGTGCTCGCTGCCGTGACCGCGACGCGCCCGCCGGTACCGTCATCGAGGATTTGCAAGGTCGAGCCGCCCGGATTTGACGAGGACATTCCGGTCGTGGCCAGCGCATTGGCGATTTGGCTGAAGACGGACGTCATGCCCGCCGAGAAATCGATGCCGACGACCTTGTCATTCGGGTCTGCGGTCGCGCCGTTTGACAAGGGCAGAACCGACGGGTCGTCGACGCGCACGAAAGTGAGCTCACGCTGGGTGTTGGTGAGCTTGTCGGTGTATTGCACGTTGATCGTGTTGCCGGCCGACAGCGAGCCGATGTCGAGCGTGAAGCCAGATTGCGGCGGCGAGCTAACGGCCTGGCCAGCGGTCGTCTTGTCCGACAGCGCCGACGCCATGCCGGAGGCGATCGCGTCGAGTTGGTTCTGCGCCTGCACCAGGTCTTGATCGCGCAACTGCAAATATGCGGCCAATTGGCCGGAGCGGATCGACTTGGTCTGGATCAGGTCGATCGGCAAGCCATTCGCCGTCGTCAATGTAATGGTGCCGACACCGCTCTTGGTCGGGTCGGCGTTCCATTGTGAGGCCGCGGTCAGCGTGCCTTGCTGATTGAAGTTCA
>Ga0265325_10002932_pt1 | contig 11376 bp, 7 predicted proteins | sample 41420metaG_FD_202090 | JGI IMG/M metagenome (GOLD analysis project Ga0265325, IMG submission 202090) | Rhizosphere microbial communities from Carex aquatilis grown in University of Washington, Seatle, WA, United States - 4-14-20 metaG | ecosystem: Host-associated > Plants > Roots > Rhizosphere >...
TCGGTTGCCTAACATATAAAGATATGTTTATATGTGTTGAGGGAGGAAATTGTCATGGAAAAGCTCGTTGCCATGCTGCGTGCGGCCGGCGATCCGACGCGCCTGCGTTTGCTCCTCCTGCTGCGTCAGGCAGAGCTGACCGTCAGCGAATTGATCGAAATTGTGGGTCAGAGCCAGCCGCGCGTCTCGCGGCACCTCAAGCTGCTCTGCGAGGCCGGCCTGATCGAGCGGTTCAAGGAAGGAAGCTGGGTTCTCTACCGCGCCACCGGCGAGGGACGCGGCGCGACGCTCGGCGCCACGTTGACGGAGCTCTCGGCGGGACCGCATCCGTCAGACCTGAAGCGGCTGGCGGGGGTGCGCGAAGCCCGCGCCGCGGAAGCCGCCGCCTATTTCAAAGCCAATGCCTCGGAATGGGGACGCATCCGCGCGCTGCATGCGCCGGAGCAGGATGTCGAAGACGCCATCGTGCGCCATCTGACGTCATCGCCCATCGGACATCTGCTGGACGCGGGAACCGGGACCGGCCGCATGCTGGAAATGCTCGCGCCGCATGTGAAGCGCGCGGTCGGCGTCGATGTCAGTCCCGAGATGCTGGCGATCGCCCGCGACCGGCTGATGCGCGCCAATCTTGCGCATTGCCAGGTGCGGCTGGGCGACACCTACCGTCTGCCGTTCGCCTCTGGCGGAGCGCTATCGGGCTTCGATGCGGTTCTGTTTCACCAAGTACTGCATTATCTCGACGATCCCGGCGCCGCCGTGGCGGAGGCCGCGCGCACGATGCGCGCCGGCGGCAAGCTGCTGATCGCCGATTTCGCGCCGCACGATCTGGAATTCCTGCGCCAGGATTTCGCCCATCGCCGGCTCGGCTTCTCCGACCGCGAAGTGCAAGGCTGGTTCGCCGCCGCCGGGCTGAAGGCTTTGGCCGCGGAGGCCATCGCGCCGTACGGCAATTCCAAGGAAAAGCTGACGGTGAAGATTTGGCTTGCCGTCTCCTCGGCCAAATTGCGAACGGTGGCGGCATGAGTCTGAAAGACGTCGTTTCCGACGACCGCCCGATCAAGGCGTCGTTCGAATTCTTCCCGCCGAAGACGGCGGAGATGGAGGAACAGCTTTGGCGCGCGGTGAAACGGCTGGAGCCGCTGGCCCCCGCATTCGTTTCGGTCACCTATGGCGCCGGCGGTTCGACGCGCGACCGTACGCACGCAACGGTCAAACGCATCGTGGAGGAAACCTCGCTGAGGCCGGCCGCACATCTGACCTGTGTCGCCGCCACGCGTTCTGAAATCGACGATGTCGTGCGCGGCTATTGGCAGGCAGGCGTGCGCCACGTCGTTGCGTTGCGCGGCGATATGCCGGAAGCGGGCGCGTCTTACGCGGCGCATCCCCAGGGTTATGCCTCGACGCCGGAGTTGATCGAAGGCATCAGGGCGATCGCGCCGTTCATCGTCAGTGTATCCTGTTATCCCGAACGCCACCCGGATTCGCCCTCGCTCGAACACGACATCGCGCTTCTGAAACGCAAGGTGGAAGCGGGCGCCTCGCGCGCCATCGGGCAATTCTGTTTCGACAGCGACGCTGTCGCGCGGTTGCGCGATGCCGCCGCCAAGGCGGCTATTTCCGTGCCCATCATTCCCGGCCTGATGCCGTCCACCAATTTCAAGGGCGTGGCGCGCATGGCAGCGCGCTGCGGCGCCAGCATCCCCGCCTGGCTGTCGCAGCTCTACGACGGCCTCGACAACGATCTCGAAAGCCGGCGGATCGTCGCTTCGGCCGTGCTCGCCGAGCAGGTGCAGGAGCTTCACGCGCACGGTTTCGACCAGTTCCATTTCTACACGCTCAACCAGGCCGACCTGACATACGCGACGTGCCGTATTCTGGGGCTGGTTCCGAAGGATTTGTCATGAGCTTCGACCGCGCCGCACGTATCCGCTGGATGAAGGAGGAAGCGCGAAAGCGCATCCTGCTGCTCGACGGCTCTTGGGGTGTGATGATCCAAGGCTACAAGCTGGGCGAAGACGATTTCCGCGGCAGCCGCTTCGGCAATCATGCCAGCGAGTTGAAAGGCGACAACGATCTTCTGACCCTGACCAAGCCGGGCATCATCCGCGAGATCGGAAATGCCTATCTGTCGGCGGGCGCGGACATCATCGAGACCAACACCTTCACATCCACCGAAACCTCCCAGGCCGATTACGGGCTGGCGCACCTGGTCGGCGAGTTGAACTTCGAGGGTGCGCGGCTGGCGCGCGAAATCTGCGACGCGCGCACCACGCCGGACCGCCCGCGGCTGGTGGCCGGCATTCTAGGTCCGACCAATCGCACGGCTTCGATTTCGCCCGACGTCAACGATCCGGCGTTCCGCAATATCACCTTCGACGAACTGCACCGCACCTATAAGGAAGCTGCCATCGGCCTCGTCAAAGGCGGCTCCGACGTGTTGATGATCGAAACGATCTTCGACACGCTGAACGCCAAGGCCGCGATTTTCGCGATTGAAGAGGCCTTCGAGGAATTGGGCGAGCGCTTGCCGGTGTGGATTTCCGGTACGATCACGGATCTGTCGGGCCGCACGCTCACGGGACAGACCGTCGAGGCCTTCTGGTACTCGGTGCGCCATGCCAACCCATTTGCCATCGGGCTCAATTGCGCGCTCGGCGCCAAGGAAATGCGCCAATATGTTGCGGAGCTTGCGGGTGTCGCCGACACGCTGGTCAGCGCCCATCCCAACGCCGGTCTGCCCAACGAATTCGGCGGCTATGACGACACGCCCGAACAGATGGCCGAGAAGATCGGAGAGTTCGCGCGCTCCGGCCTGGTCAACATCGTCGGCGGCTGCTGCGGCACGACGCCGGCGCACATCAAGGCGTTCTCGGAGGCGATAGCGGGCGTTGCCCCGCGCGCCATTCCCGAAAAGCCGCGCACCTTGCGCCTGTCCGGCCTGGAGCCCTTCACGCTGACGCCCGAAATGAACTTCGTGAACATCGGCGAGCGCACCAACATCACCGGCTCGGCAAAGTTCCGCAAGCTGATCGCCGCCAACAATTACGAGGGTGCGCTCGAAGTCGCGCGCAATCAGGTGGAAAACGGCGCGCAGATCATCGACATCAACATGGACGAGGGTCTGATCGATTCCGAGGCCGCGATGCACCGCTTCCTCAGCCTCATTGCCGGCGAACCGGATATCGCGCGCGTGCCGGTGATGATCGACTCCTCCAAATGGAGCGTGATCGAGGCCGGCCTCAAATGCGTGCAGGGCAAGCCCATCGTCAATTCGATATCGATGAAGGAAGGCGAAGAGGCGTTCGTCGCCCGCGCCAAGCAGGTTCGCCGCTATGGCGCCGCCGTCGTCGTCATGGCGTTCGACGAGCAGGGTCAGGCCGACACGCGCGAACGCAAGTTCGACATCTGCAAGCGCGCCTACGAGATCCTGGTGAACCAGGTCGGATTTCCGGCGGAAGACATCATCTTCGATCCCAACATCTTCGCGGTGGCCACCGGGCTCGAGGAGCATAACGAATACGGCGTCGCCTTCATCGATGCGGTTCGCCGCATCCGCGCCGAGCTGCCCCTTGTCCACGTTTCGGGCGGCGTGTCGAATTTCTCCTTTTCGTTCCGCGGCAACGACACCGTGCGCGAGGCCATGCATTCCGTTTTCCTGTTCCACGCCGTCAAGGCGGGCATGGACATGGGCATCGTCAACGCCGGGCAGCTTGGCGTCTATCAGGACATCCCCACGCCACTGCGTGAGGGTATCGAGGATGTGCTTTTCAATCGCCGCGCCGACGCGACCGAGCGCCTTCTCGATCTTGCCGGGCAATACAAAGGCGGCGGCGCCGTGGCCGAAGTGGAAGACGCCGCCTGGCGCTCTCTGCCTGTCCAGGATCGCCTGACGCACGCGCTGGTCCATGGCATCGACGCCTTCGTGGTGGACGACACCGAAGAGGCACGCAAGGAAGCGGTGCGCCCGCTCGACGTCATCGAAGGCCCGCTGATGGTCGGCATGAATGTGGTCGGAGACCTGTTCGGCTCAGGCAAGATGTTCCTGCCGCAGGTCGTCAAATCCGCACGCGTCATGAAAAAGGCAGTCGCCCACCTGCTGCCCTTCATGGAAGCCGAGCAGGCGAAAAACCAAACTAAGGAGCCCGCCGGCCGTATCGTCATGGCGACGGTGAAGGGCGACGTGCACGACATCGGCAAGAACATCGTCGGCGTGGTGCTTCAATGTAACGGCTACGAGGTGTTCGACCTGGGGGTGATGACCCCTGCGCAGAAGATCCTCGATTTCGCACGCGAGAAGAAAGCCAACATTATCGGGCTGTCCGGGCTCATCACGCCGTCACTCGACGAGATGTGCCACGTCGCCGCCGAGATGGAGCGCCAGGGCTTCGACATCCCGCTGCTGATCGGCGGGGCGACGACATCGCGTGTGCATACGGCGGTGAAGATCGATCCCAATTACCGCCGCGGCCAGACGGTCTATGTCACCGATGCCTCGCGCGCCGTGGGCGTGGCCTCGCAGCTGCTGGCTAAGAACAACGGCGAATATGTCGCCAACGTGCGCCGCGAATATGAGGAAATCGCCCGCAACCATGCGGCGCAGCGGGCGCCGGGCCGGCGCCTTCTGCTTGCCGAAGCGCGGGCCAACAAGCTGAAGGTCGATTGGGCGAACTATGCGCCGCCGGTGCCGACCTTCTTCGGCGTGCGCTCCTACGACAATTACGATCTTGCCAAGCTCGTGCCCTACATCGACTGGACGCCGTTCTTCAGGACCTGGGAACTGGTCGGCCAGTATCCGTCGATCCTCCAAGACGACAAATTCGGCAAAGCCGCGCGCGGACTGTTCGACGACGCGCAGAAGATGCTGGCGCGCATCGTGGACGAGAAATGGCTGACGGCGCGTGCCGCCTTCGGCTTCTTCCCGGCCAACGCGCGAGGCGACGACGACATCGCGGTATTCGGCGACAAGGCGCGCAAGTTCCCGATCGCTACGCTGCACACCTTGCGCCAGCAGATGACGCGCGACGGCGGCCGGCCGAACCTGGCGCTCGCCGATTTCGTCGCGCCCGCGGGCATAGCCGACACCATCGGCGGCTTCGTGGTCACCGCAGGCCACGGCGAAGAGGAACACATCAAGCGCTTCGAGGCCGCGCACGACGATTACTCCGCCATCCTCTTGCGCGCGCTGGCAGATCGGCTGGCGGAAGCCTTCGCCGAGCATCTGCACGAACGCGTGCGCCGCGAATTCTGGGCTTATGCGCCGGACGAGCAGCTCTCCAACGATCAACTGATTGGAGAATCCTATCGCGGCATCCGCCCCGCACCCGGCTATCCCGCCCAGCCCGAGCACACCGAGAAAGGCACGCTGTTCAAGCTGCTCGACGGCGAAGCGCGCGCCGGCGTCAAGCTCACCGAAAGCTTTGCGATGTGGCCTGGTTCGTCGGTATCCGGATTATACTTCTCGCATCCGGAAAGTCGCTATTTCGGCATCGGCAAGATCGAGAAGGATCAGGTGGAAGATTATGCGCGCCGTAAGGGTTGGACGGTGGAAGAAGCCGAACGCTGGCTGGCCCCGAACCTCAATTACAATCCGCGCACCGTGACGGCTGCCTAACGCCGTTCCAGAAGAGCGAGGCGCAGCGCCAATCCCACCATCACGCTGGCGGAAATCCAGCCGAGGATTTTTCCGAATGCCGGAGTGGCGCGCAGGCGGCCTGCCAGCTTTCCGCCGCCGAAGGCAACCGCACAGTTGACGAGTGTGCCGGAGATGTCGAAGCAAACTCCCAGCACCAGGATCTGCATCCAGGCGGGACCCGCGCCCTGCACTACAAATTGCGGCAGGAAGGCGATGAAGAAGATCGCAACCTTGGGATTGAAAATATTGGTCACCACCCCCTGACGAAAAGCGGTGTGGACGGAGTGCGCGGCGCCGGGAGCACTCAAATGCGGCGGGTGGCGCAACATCCCGATGGCAATCCATACAAGATATGCCGCGCCCGCGTAGCGCACGATATCGAAGGCGAGCGGCCAGGCCGCGAACAGCGCCGCCAGCCCGAACGCCGCCAACGTCATGTGGAAAATGGTGCCGGCTCCGATGCCGAGCGCGGCCGCCAAGCCGGCGCGCGTGCCGCGATGGGCGGCTTGGGCCAGCACGAAGGTCATGTCGGGCCCCGGCGTCAGATTGAGCGCCAGCGCGCCGGCCATGAAAAGTGCAAAGAGATGAAGGTCCGGCAAACGTCCACCCCCACCGTAGAAACTCATGAGGCGGCCGGCGCCCTTGCGCGCCGTTGCCGCCTCATGCTGCCCCCTTCAAGAAAGGACCCTCATTAACTGCGAGTACGAGCCCCACTTGCCGTTACACTCGCAGCCCGCGGAGTAGTTCAAGTTTGTATGGTTGACGCAACGGCCTGTCGGCCATAACGCCATGATTTTCAAGCGCGTGTGGATTCAGGGCAACATTGCGACATGGTTACTAGGCTAGTGCCATGAAATGTTTGGAGAGCTTCAAACCTTGACGCTGGTAATTGGAGCCCATGCCCTCGCCATAGACCTCGGCGGGGACTTCCGTCAGCCGCTCGAACACCAGCCGGCCGATGATCTGCGCGTGCTCCAGGATGAACGGCACCTCGCGCGAACGCACTTCGAGGACCGCGCGGGCGGCAGGCGGTTTGCCCGCCTGGTAGCCAAATCCGGGATCGAAGAACCCTGCGTAATGCACGCGGAATTCGCCGACCAGCGGGTTGAAAGGCACCATTTCCGCGGCAAATTCCGGCGGAATGGCCACCGCCTCGCGGGAGGCCAGGATATAGAACTCGTCGGGATCGAGCACGATCGTCCCGGTGCGGCTGGCATGGATCGGGTCCCAATAGTCGAGCGGGTCGAGCACCGCCGGCTTGTCGATATCGATGATTCCGGTGTGCCGTTTGGCCCGCCAGCCGACGTGACGAACGGTCGCGTCCCCTTTCAGGTCCACACTCAGGCCCAGTCCGTTGTCGATGTCCGCCTCGCCGTCGACCAGCGGCGTCTCCGCATGCAGGCGTTTGAGCTGCGTGTCGGTGAATTGCGGCGAGCCGCGCCGCACCCGCAGCTGGTTCAGACGCGAGCCCTTGCGCACCAGGACCGGGAAGGTGCGCGGCGAAATTTCCGCGTAGAGCGGCCCGTGATAACCGGGCTCGATGCGGTCGAAGCCGTGCGCACGATCGGTGATCAGGCGCGTGAAGACGTCGAGCCTTCCGGTGGAGCTTTTCGGATTGGCGATGCCCGACACCCGGAAGGAAAACTCGGCGCTCTCGAGCAGCGGGACGACATAGACGCAGCCTTGTTCCAGCACCGCACCATTGGTGAGATCGATCTCGTGCATCGCGGCGTTGACGAGTTTTTCGCGCACGGTGGCATTCGGTCCCGGCAGGAAGCTCGCGCGCACCCGCCAGGCCACCGGCCCCAGCCGCAAGTCGATGCTGGCGGGCTGGATCTGCACTTCGTCGATGTCTTCCGTGGCCACGACTTCACGCCGCGCACGGATCAACCGCCTCAGCACATGGCCCGGCAGGATGCCGGTCGAATAGCGGCCATAGCTTTCGCCGTCGCCGGGTTCTTCCTTGCCGAACAGGGAGTCTTCGTTTGCTGTGTTCATGACGGTTCACAGTATAAGTCCGGACAGGCGTCCGTCACCGTGCTTCGCCAAGAAACCCACGGATTTCGTGCACCGCCTCGGCCAGGCCGCAGCGGCTGACCGGCGCCTCGGGCGGCAGGGCCCGCAGAAGACGCGACGGGGTGGCTCCTTCCAGGATGACGAAGCAGCCCTTGTCCTCGGCCCCCCGGATCAGGCGGCCGAACGCCTGTTTCAGCCTGAGCCGGGCGAGCAGATCGTCATAGCTCCTGCCGAATCGCTCGCGGCGCGCCTTGTGCAGAATCGTCGGTTTGGGCCAGGGCACCTTGTCGAACACCACCAGCCGCAGCGAGCGTCCCGGCACATCCACGCCGTCGCGCAGCGCGTCGGTGCCGAGCAGGCAGGAATTCTCCTCGCTGCGGAACAGGTCCACCAGCGCGCCGGTGTCCAGCCGGTCGACATGTTGGGCGTAGAGCGTGAGGCCGGCGTCGGCGAGCGGAGCGGCGATCCGGCTCTCCACCGCGCGCAGAGCGCGCACCGCCGTGAACAAGCCGAGCGCGCCGCCGCCCGCCGCCAGGAACAGCTCGCGATAGGCCGCGGCGAGCGCATCCGCGTCGGTCCGTTTCACGTCGCGTACGATGAAGACACGCGATTGTTCAGCATAGGCGAACGGCGAGCCGAAGCTGGCGCGCCTGGGCGGCTCGGGTAGATGATTCGCCCCGGTGCGCACTTCCGCGCTTTGCCAGTCGCTTTCGCCGTCGCCGGCGTCGCGCAGCGTGGCCGAGGTGATGAGCGCGCCGTGCGCGTGGGCCAGCACTTCGCCCGCCAGAGGAATGGTCGGATCGATCCAGCGCCGTTCCAGACCGACATCAAAATCGCGCCCGTCCTCGCGCAGGATCTGGAACCAATCGACGAACTCGTCGTGAACCTCGCCGGTCTCCAGCGTCTCCAGCATCGAAATCCAGGCCGGAAGGATGATGCGGCCGCGCCGCTCCAGACCGCGCGCCGTCGCGTCGATGCGGGCGCGCTGATAGGGCTCCAGTTCGCTCGCTTTGTCGCTGAGCTGCGCCCGCAGGGATTTCGCCAGCCGCATCAGCGGTGCCGCCAGCCGTTTCAGTGCGAGGGCGAGGCGGCGCGCCGCGTCGAGAGCCACTTCGCCGAGCGGCTGAGTTTCGGCTTCCATCGAATAGAACGCATCCGCGTCATTGCTGCGCGCCCGCACATGGCCATATGCCGCTGCGAGGAAAGTCTCGCCGGGCCCGCGCGGCGAACTCAGATGCGACAGCCAGCCTTCTCCGGCCAACGCACCCGCAGCGGAGACCGCTTCTTGCAGCGCGTTGCCTGCGCCGTCGTCATCTCCCACCAGATCTTTCAGCCGCTCTTCGAGGCCGCGCATACGGCTGCGCGTGCGCCCTTCCGAGCCGCGCACCCAGCGGCGCAGTTCCGCCATTTCCGAGCCGGAGATTTCCGCCGCGAAGCCGTTGTCCGCAGCGTCGAACAGATGATGGCCCTCGTCGAAAATATAGCGCACGCGCCGTTCCGGCTGCGTGTCCGTGTTTTCATCGACGCTCAGCCAATCCTGCGCCGCCTGGGCAATGACCAGCGCATGGTTGGCAACCACGATGGGGGCGTTGCGCGCACGACGGATCACCCGTTCGATGAAGCAGACGCGATAGTGCGGACAGGCGGCATAGATGCACTCGCCGCGCCGGTCGGTGACCTCTCGCAGCGGCAGGCTTGCCGCCAGGAAGGCCGGAAAGCTCGCGCCCGACATGTCGCCGTCCGCCGTCGCCTTGATCCAGCGCGCGATCAGCGCCAGCGCCACTGTCCTTTGACCTGGCGCCAATGCGGTGCGCCGCACCGCTTCCTCGAAATTCAGCAGACAGAGATAATTCTCGCGGCCTTTGCGGACGACCGCTTTGTCTTCGCGCTCGACGGGATCGGGATAGAGCCGGGCGATCTCCTGCACGATCTGGCGCTGCAGATTGCGGGTGTAGGTCGAAATCCAGAGGCCCGGCCCGTTCTTCTCGGCCCACAGGCTGGCCGGCGCGAGATAGCCCAGCGTTTTGCCGATGCCGGTACCGGCTTCCACCAGCGCGATCTTCGGCGCGCCGGCGCGCTCGCGCGGCTCGAAGGCATAGCTCGCGGCGTCGGCATAGGCACGCTGCTCCGGACGCGCTTCGCCTGCGCTTCCGACGAGTTGCGCCAACCGGGCGCGGGATTCCTCGATGCTGACGGGCAGCGAAGAAGGCTTGCCCGGGGGCGCTTCGTCCTCCCACACCGGCAGCGTCCGCCATACTTCGAAGCCCGCAAGAGATGCGCCCTGCACGGTAGTAGGTCCGGCGATGTCTTCCAGGCATGCTGCCCAGCGCCACCCCGCCGCCGCCATCGCGTGGACAAGCGGACGGATGCGAACCTCCGAATCTTCGTGGCCGCGGGCGACTTCATCCACCAGCGCGCGGGCGGATTCGCCGAGTGCGCGCGCGGCATCCTCGGGTGTTTCCGGCGCGGAGCGGCCCAGCGCGCGCGCAATCCCCGTCGCGCTTGGTGCGCACGGCACGCTGGGCCGCACGAAGGCGAACAACTCCAGCACGTCGTAGAGCGGTTTGCCCGGCGGTGTTTTCAGCCGTCCGGCAACGAACGCCGCATGCGCGACTAGCGCCTCGCCAGAGCGGAATATCTTTCGTGCCTCGTCGAGGTCTACGCGGCGGCACGCACCGTCCTCGCACACGACCGCGCCATGTCCCGCCGGAACAAGGGCGGGCAGGGCAGCTATTCGATCCAGCACGTCCATCACTTCCTTCACCCTGAGCTTGTCGAAGGGTGAGGGGCATCAAGAACCGAAGTTGTGCTACTCTTTTTCACGCTTCGACCAAATCTCAATACTTCGGGGACGAAATGAAGCTTCCTGCGTACGGTGCGTTCTACGTATACATCCTGGAATGCTCGGACCACTCCTATTATGTCGGCCTTACCGAACGTGCTCTCGACGACCGATTGGCCGAGCACGTGGACGGCACCTATCGAGGTTATACACACAAGCGCAGGCCGGTTAAGCTCGTCTGGTCCGAACAATTCGGCCGGCTGACGGACGCAATTGCATGCGAACGTCAACTCAAGGGTTGGAGGCGCGCGAAGAAGGAAGCTCTGATTCGAGGCGACTATTCGTCTCTACAAGTCCTCGCAAAAACGGCGAAACGATAGCGTCGATGTGCGGGAGAATCGCCGCCCTCATGCTTCGACAAGCTCAGCATGAGGGAAACTGTAATCGCTGAAGAACTGACGGTAGGGTTCCTTGCCGCTATGCCGCCAAGTCCGGATAGAGGTTCGCCAGTGCCCTGCGCACGCGCTCGTGCTCCCATACGATCGTCTGCGCCACGTTGCGCAGCGCATGGCCGTGCGCACCTTCGCGCGCCTGTGCGGCAAAGCCGCGCGCGGCCGCCGTCATGGCCGCCAAGCCAAGCCCGCTGGCGCTGCCGGCGATGTCTTGGGCCAGACGGGCCGCTTGTTGCCAATCCTCGGCTTTGCTGGCTTCTTCCAGCGCGCCGCACAGTTGCTCGGCGGTTTCGATATACGACTTCAGGATTTCGATCAGCGTTACGGAACCGACGGATTTTTCCAGAGCCGCAAACGCGGCCGCATCGATCGCGGCCATCGTTTCCTCGGAGGGCGGCGCGCCCGCGTCGGATGCTTTGGGTGCACAGATCTTGGAAAGCGCTTCGTAGAGCCGCCTTGCGTCTGCCGGCCAACGCAGCACTTCGTTCGCGCAT